>Ga0207964_1000027_pt1 | contig 66955 bp, 62 predicted proteins | sample Knorr_S23_td_250_FD_185608 | JGI IMG/M metagenome (GOLD analysis project Ga0207964, IMG submission 185608) | Marine microbial communities from Southern Atlantic Ocean transect - Knorr_S23_td_250_ad_251m_LV_A (SPAdes) (version 2) | ecosystem: Environmental > Aquatic > Marine > Oceanic | place...
TTAGGAGCGTAAGTAGATTACGTATAACTGATTGAATTAATTGAGGAAAATGGTGGGCCCAGTAGGACTTGAACCTACGACCAATCGATTATGAGTCGACTGCTCTAACCAACTGAGCTATGGGCCCTTTAACTTGTCTTTTTGCCGCTAGGCGGTGTCGCGTGCTCACAATTCTCGGTCACATACATTGTGTATGCTCCCTCCTATTGCTGTGCGGCTCCTAGCCTACCAACAAAACCTCTGCGTTAATTTTAAACTTGTCTTTTTGACTGATCGCTACGTTGAACTGCTTCGCTCGTTCAGTCACATACTTGGTGTATGTTCCTTCACTGGTCTCATTGTTCGCCTTGCGCTGAGCCAAAAATCCTACGTTTAACGGTCTTGCTGTTTAACTTGTCTTTTTGCCGCTAGGCGGTGTCGCGTGCTCACAATTCTCGGTCACATACATTGTGTATGCTCCCTCCTATTGCTGTGCGGCTCCTAGCCTGTCGACAAAAATACTACGTAAACTTTTTACTTTCATTTTGCCGTAAAACGGCATACTAAAACACTTTGTATTAATTCTAAACTACAAAGCGATAGTTTTAGCGGTTTTATTCTTTATTCGTCAATAAAGCTGCGCAAATGATCTGAGCGAGTAGGGTGGCGCAGTTTGCGCAATGCCTTTGCTTCGATCTGTCGAATACGTTCACGGGTTACGTCGAACTGTTTGCCCACTTCTTCTAGGGTATGATCTGTATTCATATCAATACCAAAGCGCATTCTAAGTACTTTTGCTTCACGTGCTGTAAGGCTGCCCAGTACATTGCGAGTTGAATCGGTAAGATTAGACTTAGTTGCTTCATCTACTGGCAAGGCAATGGTGGTATCTTCAATAAGATCACCAATATTGGCATCTTCATCTTCACCAATAGGTGTTTCCATGGAGATTGGCTCTTTGGCGATTTTAAGCACTTTGCGGATTTTATCTTCCGGCATTTCCATGCGCTCTGCGAGTTCTTCAGGAGTGGGTTCACGACCCATTTCTTGCAGCATTTGGCGAGAAATTCGATTGAGTTTATTGATGGTTTCAATCATATGCACTGGTATACGGATGGTTCTCGCTTGGTCGGCAATAGATCTTGTGATTGCCTGACGAATCCACCAGGTTGCATAGGTTGAGAATTTGTAACCACGACGGTATTCAAATTTGTCTACCGCTTTCATAAGACCAATATTTCCCTCTTGAATAAGATCGAGGAACTGTAGGCCGCGGTTAGTATATTTTTTGGCGATAGAGATAACCAGTCGCAAGTTGGCTTCGACCATTTCTTTTTTCGCTCGGCGAGCCATGGCTTCACCCATGGTCACGCGACGATTGATATCTTTAATCTGCGCGATACTCAGTTGATTTTCAGCTTCAACCTGCGCTAATTTACGCTGACATCTAACGATTTCTATTTCTTGATTCTTAAGCCCTTTGGCCCAGTCGGCGCCAGTATCAACTAGTTTGCTAACCCAATTCATATCAGTTTCATTGGTTGGGAAGCTTTTGATAAAGTCTTTGCGTGGCATTTTGGCGTAGCGCAAACAAAGTCGCATAATCGCACGTTCTTCAGCGCGGATTCTTTCTACAGCGCGTCTGACCATTCCAATTAAGGGGTCAAACTGTCGTGGAGTAAGCTTTAGGTATTTAAATACATCAGCTAGGTCCTCTAGATTTTGTTGCGAAGCTTTTCCATCTCGACCGTATCGAATGATAGAGCGCTCAGTTTTGACTAGCTGCTCGCGTATTTCTTCAAAGCGACGGTTGGCTTCTTCTGGATCTAGACCACCTTCATGCTCTTCATCTTCGTCCTCGTCACTTTCATCGTCATCAGTACCGCCATTCGCCAGTTTTTCGGCTTCAGCAGCCTGTTGCTGTGCAAGGGCTGATGGAACATGCTCCATTGGATTTAGGTAACCACTAATAACGTCGGTCAGCTTTCGTTCACCCGAAAGAACTAGATCCCATTCAGCAATAATGGCTGAAACTGTAGATGGCCAGTCAGAAATGGCTGACATTAATTCTCTGGTGCCTTCTTCAATTCTTTTGGCGATCTCAATTTCGCCTTCTCTTGTAAGAAGTTCTACTGAGCCCATTTCGCGCATATACATGCGGACTGGATCTGTGGTTCTATGCTGTTCGGATTCTACTGAGGCCAGTGCTGCCGCTGCTTCTGCAGCTGCTACTTCATCTGGAGTATTAACGCCAGAGATCATTAGAAGGGATTCGGCATCAGGTGCAGTTTCAAATACGGTGATACCCATATCATTAATCATCTGGATGATATCTTCCACCTGTTCAGGGTCTGCAATTCCTTCAGGAAGATGGTCATTGACTTCAGCGTATGTCAGGTAGCCTTGTTCACGCCCTTTGGCGATAAGATCTTTAATACCGGATTGCTGACTTTTTAGATTTTCGCTCATAGTTTTAATACTGTTTTATGCGCTTGAAATGGCGCGCAATTATATCGAAAAAAATATCTATTGTCGCAGTAATTTTGGATTTTACTATAGATATTGTCATTTTTTGCTACAGGGTAAGCAATCTTTGCTTAATTTGCTGTTTAAGGCTATCCGATTTGTTATCGTTATTTAGCTCTAATCTTAGCCTATGTAATTGTTTTATTTGTCTTTCTTCAAGTTTTTCTTGCCCCAGTAAATGAATCGCTTTTTCTGTTGCAGGAAGTTTATAAAAGGCTTCTTTTGTTACATGTTTGTAGGCATCGCAGAATTCTTGATTATCATCTCTTCCAGTTCCCGAGGGTGGGTGATAAAGCTCAATGGCGGCTAATTTTTGAAGCGTTTGCGTCTCTTGTGAGTTGCTGTAGGTGCCATGCCAATAAGCAAATATATGTGACGGTTTGTAATCTGGATTACTTTTTACCACTTTTAATAATTTTAAAAAAAGTGCTGTATCGGAGTCTGTGGCTGATTCAAGAAGCTCGGTGCTATCAATGTGTTCTGCTAGTTGGGGATGATTTATCAGTAACGCTGTCAGGTGTTTTATGGGTGTAAGGCGTATTTTTGAGATTTTTTCTTCGGCAATGTTAGGTGAAAAACCATAGTCGTCGCCTGTAGGAATCGGTTCAGATGCCCAATCCTGAGAAGAATGTGGTTGGGTTTTACTGGAAGGGACTTCCTTTGTGTCTGTATAGCTAGCTGCTTGGTTGCCGACATAGGTTTTTAAGTCGTCGACACCAATACCTGTTTTTCGAGATAACTCTTCGAGCATGAGTTGTTTGAACACACCCTGAGGAATACGGTTAATTTTGGGGGCACTTAATTTGCTAAGTTTGGCTTTACCCTCTCCAGTGTCAATATCAATGCCATTGATTAGTTCTTCAAATAGGAATTCTGAGAGTGGCGTAGCATCTTCAATTTGCGATTTAAACTTTTCTGTACCTAGGTTTCTCACCATGGTATCTGGGTCTTCACCCTCAGGTAAAAGTAGAAATTTTGCGGTGACGCCATCGCGCATTTCAGGCAGGGCTATATCCAATGATCTTGTAGCCGCTCGGCGACCAGCACTATCACCATCAAAGCAAAAAACAATTTCACTGGTATATCTAAATAGCTTTTGAAGATGATTTTCAGTCAGTGCGGTACCCAGTGTGGCGACTGCGTTATGGATGCCATATTGGGCTAGGGCAATCACATCCATATAGCCTTCTACCATGAGCAAATAAGGTATTTCTTTAAGTGCTTGGCGCGCCTCGTATAACCCGTAGAGTTCTCTGCCTTTGTGAAAGACAGGGGTTTCTGGGGAGTTGAGGTATTTTGGTGTGCTATCGTCTAATACACGACCTCCAAAACCTACTGTTCTACCACGCTGATCGCGAATTGGGAACATGATTCGATGGCGAAATCGGTCGTACTGTTTTTTTTCTTCAGGCTTGATAACAAGCATTCCTGAGTCTGCAAGCAATTTGGTTTTTTCATCATTGGCCGCTACGGCTTTAATTAGATTGTCCCAGCCCTGTGGAGCAAAACCAATGCCAAATTGAGCGGCAATTTTACCGGTTAATCCACGCGATTTAAGGTAATTAACTGCGGGCTTGGCTTCATCTGAACGCAATTTTTGACGGTAAAATTTATCGGCTTCGGTTAATACCGAATATAAATCATCTCGATGCTGTTTGGCTTTGGGGTTTGCGGTAGCTTCTCTGGGGACTTCAAGTCCCGCATTTTTGGCTAATAATTCAACCGCAGGAAGAAAGTCCAGACGATCGAATTCCATTACAAAGCCCAGTGCATTACCGCCAGCACCACAGCCAAAACAATAATAAAATTGTTTGTCTTGAGCGACGGTGAATGAGGGTGTTTTTTCTTCGTGAAAAGGGCAGCAACCCTTATGGCTTTTGCCTGTTTTTTTTAGCGGGACACGACTACTGACCACATCGACTATGTCAATGCGGTCTAAAAGATCATCAATAAAAGTTTGTGGAATTAAGCCTGCCATGATCCCAGTGTAAGCTATTTATTTTGGCCTATAGTGTAACTGGTTATAGCGGGAAATAAACCGAGTTTATTAGACGAGTGCTTTTTTTACCCCAGCACTGACAATCCCAGCATCAGCTCTACCTTGAATCTGAGGCTTTAATATGCCCATAACTTTGCCCATATCGCGCATTGATTCAGCGCCAGTTGAGGCAATTGCCGCTTGAATAAGCTCGTCGATTTCTTGCTCTGTGAGTGCGGTCGGGAGGAAATCTTGGATAACTTCAATTTCTGCAATCTCGATGGCTGCTAATTCATCGCGGCCTGCAGACTCATATTGGGTGATAGAGTCGCGACGCTGTTTAACCATTTTATCCATAATGGCAACAAGACGCTGATCATCGATTTCAATGCGCTCATCAACTTCAACGCGTTTAACTTCTGCTTGAATTAGACGGATAGCACCTAGTCTAGGTTTGTCTTTTGCTCGCATGGCATCTTTCATGGCGTTGTTTATCTGTACTTTAAGACTCATGTTGATACTCCGTTGGCATTGAATAATTAATTACAGCGACGATTGCTAGAAACACAAAAAGCGCCTCAAGGCGCTCTTTGCTGGATACTTAACTAAACGTCGCAGTGAGCGAGGGTCTAGTATAACCTTTGGAACTTGCGTGATTCGCGAGAAACCTTTTTAAGGTTACGCTTAACAGCTGCAGCGCCTTTGCGCTTGCGTTCCCAAGTTGGCTTTTCATAAAATTCTTTAGAGCGAACCTTGGCTAGAATTCCTGCTTTTTCACATGAACGTTTGAAGCGTCTCAACGCTACGTCAAACGGCTCATTTTCTTTAATACGCACACTTGGCATCGATGCATAATCCTGTTGTTATAAATAATAAAATCAGCAGAAATAAAAACTGCTGTTCTGTAAGGGCGCGTAGTCTATACATTTACCCCTATTGATGCAAAATCTTTTTGCCTTTTTAATGTGATTTAAGCTGTTTGGGTCATAAATTTGCGGCAAAAATCACAGGTGGAAGTGAAATTTACCCATCTTGACTCGCTTTTTGAACCGTAAAACGAATCAATGGGTTCACACAAACCGTCATAGAGGTTAAAGTTGCACACCTTATCTGTAGGTCAATATACTTAAAAATGCTTGTACTTGGAATTGAAACATCTTGTGATGAAACTGGTTTTGCGGTCTATGACAGTGCAAAAGGGCTCTTGGCGCACAGTCTTTACTCTCAGGTGGCTCTTCATGCTGACTATGGCGGTGTGGTGCCAGAATTAGCCTCTCGTGACCATGTGAGAAAAATACTGCCAATGCTAAATGAGGTTCTCACTAAAGCAGGTGTTACTAAGCAGGCGATTGATGGTATTGCTTATACTGCAGGCCCAGGGTTGATGGGTGCGCTTATGGTAGGCGGTTCTATGGCAACAGCCCTTGGTTTTACTTTGGATGTGCCGGTAATTGGCGTGCATCATATGGAAGGCCATCTATTGGCGCCGATGTTGGAAGACACGCCACCGGAATTTCCCTTTGTGGCGTTATTGGTCTCTGGTGGTCACACTCAATTGGTTTTGGTTGAAGGTATTGGTCGCTATCAATTACTCGGTGAGTCTCTTGACGATGCCGCCGGCGAAGCCTTTGATAAAACCGCTAAGATGTTAGATTTGGATTACCCTGGTGGTCCAGTACTGGCGACTATGGCGGAAAAAGGGCAGGCGCAGCGCTTCGATTTTCCTCGACCAATGACTGACCGTCCTGGGCTAGATTTTAGTTTTTCTGGGTTAAAGACTCATACTAGAAATTTGATTGAAAAATATCGTGGAGATGACGTGCTTCCCGATGATCAAACCGTGTTGGATATTTGTGCTGGTTTTCAGGAGGCTGTGGTTGATACGCTAGTGATAAAATGCAAGCGAGCACTAAAGCAAACGGGTATGAGTAAACTGGTGATTGCGGGTGGAGTTTCTGCTAATAAGCGTTTGCGAGAAAAGCTAGAAACAGAATTAGCGAAAAACAATGCTGAAGTTTTCTATGCACGACATGAGTTTTGCACAGACAATGGCGCTATGATTGCGTATGCCGGATGTCAGAGATTACTTGCGGGTGAGCGAAGTGAATTGGCTTTATCAGTTACGCCCCGTTGGCCACTGCAGAACCTTTCTTCAATTGAGGAATTAAGTTAATGGATATTGTTTATATTAGAGATTTGCGCATTGAGACCATTATTGGCATTTATGACTGGGAGCGTGAGATAAAACAAACGGTCAGTTTGGATTTGGACATGGCTCATGATATCCGCAAAGCAGGGGAAACGGATGATATTCAATGTGCATTAAATTATAAATCCATAGCCAAACGACTAATTGCATTTGTTGAAGAGAGCGAATTTTTGCTGGTAGAGCGTATGGCTGAAGAAGTCGCCGCTATTGTGCTCAATGAATTTTCTGTTCCTTGGCTAAGGCTGCGAGTCAGTAAACCGGGTGCTTTACGGGGCTCCAAGGATGTGGGTATTTTGATACAACGCGGTGAAAAGCCAGCTGGAGTTGCTGTTTAGTGGCATTAATTTACTTAAGTCTTGGTAGTAATATTGATCGAGAACATCATATTGGTGCGGCACTTGATGCCCTTGCTGGTCGCTTTGGTACCCTTGATATTTCTACTGTTTATGAATCGGTTGCAGTGGGCTTTGACGGCGATAGCTTTTTTAATCTGGTGGTAGGAGTAAATTCAGATCTGCCTGTGGGTGAGGTTACCAAGATTCTAAAGCATATCGAAGATTGTCATGGCCGCGATCGAAGTGCGCCAAAATTTGGCCCGCGAAGTTTGGATATAGATATTTTGACAGTGGATAATTTAGCGGGTGAATTTGACGGTATTAGTCTGCCGAGAAGCGAAGTGCTGAAGAATGCTTTTGTGCTTCAGCCTTTAGCGGAATTGGCGGCTGATATGACCCACCCATTGACCCATAAAACAATCGGTGAGCACTGGCAGGAATTTGATAAAGCGAGCCAAGATCTGTGGCCAGTTAAGTTTGAATGGCAGCCATCCGTCTAAAGACTGGTGGAGCTTCCGCCATCTACGGCTATAGTCTGGCCGGTCATATAGCTTGCGTCTACAGCTAAAAAGAAAACCGTATCTGCGATATCCGATGCACTGCCCAGTCTTCCCATGGGTACATTTTTTAATACTGACTGCTGTTTTTCGAGATCATTTTCTTCGTGTTCAGGCCATAGAATGGCACCTGGGGCAACCGAGTTAACTCTAACCTCAGGTGCAAGCTCTAATGCCATTGTTTTGGTCATAGCAATATTGCCCCCCTTGGCTATGCTGTAAATTGAATGAGCAGCTAGCGCTTGCCGAGCATGCATATCTGAAATATTAACTACTGCGCCTAACTGCCTTTTGAGCAGGGGACTTAATGCTTGAGTTAGGAAAAAAGGCCCTTTTAGGTTGCTTCCTATTAAATCATCCCATTGCTCTTGATCGCAGTTTTTTAAAGGCGTTGGATAGAAGCTTGATGCGTTATTAACCAGTACATCAAGTCGCCCCATATTGACTATCAAATCTGTTATTTTTTTTATACCAGAGGTGCTGCTTAAGTTTGCTTGAATCATTAGACAGCTATCTGGATCAATATCGTTTAATGTTTTGCAGAGCTTGTTGGCGGCACTAGCAGACTGATTGTAATGAATAACCACGCGATAATTTGCATTGTGAAAAAGTTGCGCAATATTGGCGCCAATGCGGCGGGCTGCACCAGTAATTAGAACCACTTTTTCTCTATTATTCATAAGGTCGTCTTATCTCTGATAGTCCGATTTAAAAGTCGTTAGTTGCGCAATTTGTCGCTGTTTTAGTTGACGCCCAATTTCAGACCCTTTGACACCATTAGCAACTAGGTCAGAAATATCGACATTTTTCACAGCAGATAATGCTGCAGTTAGGTAGTCTCTTGCGGGGTATGTAATATTTTCAAAACCAGTTCTACCACGTGCATCTGCCTCACAGCAATGTAAAAAATCCCTTAACCTATGATGATCTCTTAGGGCGCCAATATTTTGAAAAAGCTTCAAGATGGTGGCAGGTTTAAGTTCTTTAGCTTTGTGCGAATGTAGATGATACTCGGTGACTGCCATGGCAAGTTGGCGATGATTGTTGGGCACAGTTAATCGGTCACATAGGGCTTTGACGAGGGGTAAACCTTTTTTTTCATGCCCAGTATGACTTGGGAGTACAGTATTGGATGTTAGCGTCTTGCCAACATCATGGACTAAAACACTAAATCTCACAGCGCTGCAATCTGATAGTTTTACAGATTGCTCTAGCGCCATCAGGGTATGGATGCCGGCATCCACTTCAGGGTGGTAATCAGCCCGTTGCGGCACGCCAAATAAGGTATCGATTTCTGGGAAAAGGGCATTTAATGCACCACAGTCTTTTAGAACTTCAATATAAATCTGTGGTGATTGCTCGGTGAGTGCTCTAGAGGTTTCTTTCCAAACTCTTTCCGCTACTAAAAACGCCATTTCCCCATCGGCTACAATTGATTTCATCAAATCCATTGTTTCATCGGCGATTGAGAACCCAAGATGTTGGTAGCGAGCGGCAAACCGTGCAACTCTCAGTACTCTTAATGGGTCCTCGGTAAAGGCGTCAGAGACGTGGCGAAGTTTCTTTTTTTCAAGGTCTTTTTGGCCGCCAAAAGGATCAATGATATTACCCTCTTTATCTTGAGCCATTGCGTTAATAGTTAGGTCTCGGCGAATCAGGTCATCTTCAAGAGTCACGTCTACGGAGGTATAAAATTCGAAACCTTTGTAACCATGACCGGATTTTCTTTCGGTGCGGGCTAGGGCGTATTCTTCGCTAGTCTTGGGGTGAATAAATACGGGGAAGTCTTGGCCTACAGGTTTGTACCCCTGATTAGTCATTTGTTCGGGTGTGGCGCCAACCACTACCCAGTCATTTTCTGTGCTTGGGTAATTGAGTAAGCTGTCGCGAACTGCGCCACCAACCAAATAAATTTGCATACTAACCTCTTGTTCAATTTATCCATTGTAGTGGTCTCGCTGAAGGTTCTCAATCGCTAGCTAAGTTCATATCAATATCATTTTAACTCATTAATAAATAAATACCTTTGGTTGCCAATTTTCTGCATTTTTCCAGTGATCGACTATTATTTAATTATCGTAAGAAAAAAGAGCGAGGAAGTGTTTTATTGGCTGCATAAATCGCTCAAATTTAACCGTTTAGATGTAAGACTTTTGTGTTTTTTTTAGATAGTGGGGTAGCCCATGAGTAGCGATATTGAAAATGTAGAAGAAATTGATAGCAAGTTTCAGCATACTGTTGATTCTAATTCTCAAGGCGGTCAGTCAAGTAATCGTGGTGATAGCACAGCTCTAAAGAAAAAGTTTAAAGAGGATTTCAGTTCTAGGAGGAGGTTAGAGCAGAAACTTGAAGATAGCCGTATTTATCGACAGGTGCGAGAATTTGACTTTGATGATTTGGACGAATAGCTCGAGGATATTAATTCATTTGTACAGCAGTCAGCATCCCGCTGAGTTTTTTGGCATAATAGACCCTTAATTTTTTTTGGGATTGATGAAGTCCATTGGCCGCCACAAATATACTTAAAATCGATAACCTTGCTTTTGAGCGCAACGATACGTTGCTCTTCGAACCTGTGAGTTTGCAGCTAAACTCTGGCGAAGCTTTGCATATTGAGGGTGCAAATGGGGCGGGTAAGACGACGTTTTTCCAAATATTGATCAATCTGCTGGAGCCAAGTGCGGGTAGTGTTTATTTTCGCGGTCAAACGTTTAGCGAATGTCGATATGACTATCTTTCTGATATTTTATTTATAGGTCACCAGTCAGGTGTAAAAGCTACACTTTCGGTTGAAGAAAATCTTAGATGGATGAGCCCAGATAATACCTCAGCAGAAAAAATAGCATTGGCATTACAGTCGGTGGGCCTTGAGCATTATGCAAACATACCATGTTACAGGTTATCTGCAGGTCAACATCGACGTGTTGCACTGGCTCGCCTAGTGACCACAACGGCCTCTTTATGGTATCTGGATGAGCCATTTGCTGCGCTTGATAAGCAGGGTGTTGCTTTTATCGAGGGCTGTATGCAGCAGCATTTGAATAGTGGGGGCGCTATGGTGTTTTCCTCCCACCAAGATCTGGTTAAAATAGAGGCTCGTAGTTATAGGCTTCAGTCATATAGGGGGGTAATGTAGATGTACAATTATCTTTCTGGTGGTTTTTCAGCCTATTTATATCGAGACTTATTGCTTGGCATCAGAAACAAGACTGACCTTGTAAAACCTTTGATATTTTTTCTCTTGATCTCGGCACTTGTGCCTCTGGCCATTGCGCCAGAAGCTGAGCGATTGGCACAGCTCGCCCCTGGTATTATTTGGATTCTAGCAGTGCTAGCGACACTATTATCGGTTGAGCGCCTGTTTAGTGATGATCTTCAGGATGGCTCTTTAGAGCAGATGTTACTGTCGCCCAATATGCTGATTTTACCAATTTTGGGTAAAATAGCCGCCCATTGGCTGATGATCGGGTTGCCACTGACACTGTTGTCGCCATTGATTGGTATATGGTTTTCACTACCTGTAGTGGCCGTTATTCCAATGATATTAAGTTTAGCTCTAGGGACTGCTGTGCTGAGTTTGATTGGTGCAGTGGGCGCGGCTTTAACCTTGCCGCGACAGGGTGGTGTTCTTTTGGCATTGCTTGTTATGCCGTTGTATATGCCGGTTCTTATTTTTGGTAGTGCGACTATTCAAAGTGCCGTTGATGGACTTGATTGGACGGCGCCACTGGCTATTTTGGCTGCTTTTTTGGCCATAGCTATAGCGCTCTGCCCTCTAGCAATTAACGCAGGTCTGCGACTTGCGAAAAATGGATAAACGTTAAATGAATTTAAATCTGCAATGGACATGGTTTCACCGACTTGGGTCACCGCGATGGTTTTATCAAAAAACTCAGCGCTGGCTGCCTTGGTTAAGTTTTATTATGTTGTCTCTACTTATTGTCGGTCTAGTATGGGGGCTTGCTTATGCGCCGCCTGATGCAAAACAGGGTAATAGTTTTCGCATAATATACGTACATGTGCCCGCCTCTGTGGTAGCGCTAGCAGGCTATTATTTAATGGCTATAGCAGGCGCTGTGGGTCTAATTTGGCGGATTAAACTATCCTATATGCTAATGCGTTCAGCGGCACCCATTGGTGCGGCTTTAACCTTTATTGCCTTAGTCACTGGTGCCATCTGGGGTAAGCCAACCTGGGGTGCCTACTGGGTATGGGATGCGCGGATTACCTCTATGTTAATTTTGTTATTTCTATACATAGGTGTGATGGCATTGCGCCATACCTATTCTAGCCATGAGGCCGCAGATAAAGCATCAGCTATTTTGGGCTTAGTGGGCATGGTTAATGTACCTATAATTTATAAATCAGTTGATTGGTGGCAGACCCTTCACCAACCAGCGACCATTAAATTTACTGGTGCACCCAGTATGCATCCAGATATGTTTATGCCGTTGGTGGTCATGATTGTTGGTTTTTATATATTCTATGCAGTTTCACTGATTCTCTTTACTAGAGCAGAGATTCTTCGACGTGAATATAGAGCGAGTTGGGTTAAACAACTTGTAACCGATAAATTAGCAGAGAAATAATTATGTATTTTGATAGCCTACAGCAGCTTATTTTTATGGATGGACATGGCGTCTATGTCTGGTCTGCATTCATTATATCTATTGTTGTAATGGTTGGGTTAATGGTTAAACCTCTATACCAAAAAAAGCAGGAATTCAAAAATATCCAGCTACATATAAAGCTACAGCAGGTCAATCAGGCCGCTACACAAAAAGAGGCATTAGATGCATCCCATTCGTAAGCAGAGACTACAGGTTGTTTTATTGATCGTGGTTGCCAGTTCGCTGGCGGCTGGGTTAATTGCCTATATGCTGGGTCAAAATGCCAACTATTTTTTTACACCCTCGCAGGTTATTCAGGGCGAAGCGCCTGAAAATGTCACTATTAGGGCCGGCGGAATGGTGGTGGAAGGCTCTATCGAGAGATCGCCAGATTCTCTGGATGTAAGCTTTTGGGTAACAGATGGAATAGGGAATTTAAAAATTAGTTACAGTGGCATCCTGCCTGATTTGTTTGCTGAGGGTGAAGCAGCTATTGCCACGGGTAAATTAGATAGCGCCAAAATTTTGCGCGCATCACAGGTGCTTGCTAAGCATGATGAAAATTACACCCCACCTGAAGTAGCCGATGCTATGAATCAGGCTTATAAACTAAAACAGCAGGGTAAGTATTCACCTCAAGAGGCTGAAAAGTGATAGCAGAGCTGGGGCATTTTGCTCTAATTATTGCACTGGGTATGGCACTTTTGCAGTCACTGGTGCCTATGATAGGTTCTTTTAAGGGCTATTCTAGCTGGATGCGATTGGGTAGCTCCCTGTCTATGGGGCAGCTGTTTTTTGTAGCTATTTCCTTTGGCTGCTTGGCCATAGCTTTTTTGAATGATGACTTCTCACTCAAATATGTGTCACAACATTCTAATACAGCGCTGCCTGATCATTACAAAATAAGCGCAGTCTGGGCAGCTCACGAGGGCTCTCTATTATTATGGGCACTAATATTGGCAGGTTGGACCCTAGCAGTTGCACTGTTTAGTCGTTCACTGCCGCTGGTACTTACCGCTCGTATACTCTCAGTGCTAGGGGCTATTTCTGTGGGTTTTGCATTGTTTTTACTGCTTACGTCTAACCCATTTGAGCGCTTATTGCCTATGGCGCCTATGGAGGGTGCTGACCTTAATCCACTTCTACAGGATATAGGATTAATTATTCACCCACCCATGCTGTATATGGGCTACGTTGGCTTTGCAGTTCCCTTTGCTTTCGCTATCGCCGCGCTGATTGGTGGGCAATTTGATAGCGCATGGGCGCGGTGGTCGCGACCCTGGATCAATTTGGCGTGGGTGTTCCTTACTATTGGCATTACTCTGGGGAGTTGGTGGGCCTATTATGAGCTCGGCTGGGGCGGATGGTGGTTTTGGGACCCAGTAGAAAATGCCTCGCTTATGCCGTGGTTGGTAGGCACAGCATTGATGCATAGTGTCTCTGCGACTGAAAAGCGTGGTGTGTTTCGAAGTTGGACGCTGTTATTGGCCATCTTCGCCTTTTCACTGAGTTTATTAGGCACTTTTTTGGTGCGTTCTGGTATTTTGACCTCAGTACATGCCTTTGCCTCTGATCCAGAGCGCGGCGTATTTATGCTGATGTTTTTGGCGATTGTAATCGGCGGTTCCTTGATGCTATTCGCGCTTCGCGGTCCGGCGATGCGGAAGGTTGCAGCCTACAGCGGTTGGTCGAGAGAAGTCATGCTTCTCATTAATAATGTGATATTAGTCAGTTCAATGACCATGATTCTCATTGGCACTCTGTACCCATTAGTCGCCGACGTCCTCGAATTGGGTAAAATTTCCGTAGGACCTCCGTACTTTAATTTCTTCTTTGTGCCCTTAACGGTGGGATTGGTTATAGCGGTGGGTATAGCAGTATTTACCCAATGGAAATCTACTGAGAGCAGATTAATACTCAGCAAAATTCCAGTCCCCTTGCTGTTGGCGATTATTTGTGGGGGTGTTTTGCCATTCTATCTGGCAACAGAATACAGTTTTTCAATCACCGCAGGTCTCACTATCTTTATGACGGTCTGGCTTATTGCGACCATTGCGGCAGATCTAATAGATAAAATTGGCATTGATCTAAAGCGTGTAGCCAAGCTTAGTTACAGTTATCTTGGTATGCAGTTAGCGCACACCGGTTTAGCCATCTGTGTATTAGGTGTAGGTTTAAGTTCAGCTTATGATCAAACGCGTGAATTGCGCATGGCACCTGGTGACAATGCGATGATTGCTGGCTATGAGTTTAATTTTTCTGGTGTTAATCCTGTTGACGGGCCAAATTTCACAGCATTTCAAGCTCAGATTGCAGTCACCAAAAATAATCAGTTGGTCGCTAATTTATTTCCTGAAAAACGACATTACAATGCCGGCGGGCAGGTAATGACAGAAGCGGCTATTGATCCCTCGCTAATCAGGGATATTTATGTGTCTCTAGGTGAGCCCTTAGCAAACGGTGCTTGGGCATTGAGCTTACAGGTTAAACCATTTGTTCGCTGTATCTGGTTGGGGGCTGTTATGGTGGCTATTGGCGGACTATTAGCCGCTACTGATCGACGTTATCGCCGCCGAAAAAAAATTCAGGCCAACAATAAGGTTGCGCTATGAATCGCATAGCACTGTTTGTTCCATTGGTGGTTTTTGCCATTTTGAGTCTTTTTCTACTCAAGGGTTTAGATAGAGACCCAACGGAATTGCCATCTGCACTGGTAGGTGAACCATTCCCGTCTTTTACCTTGCCTTCTCTTGCTAATGATCAGGAGATACTCTCTGAGCGTGATCTTGATTCTCAGGTAGTACTGGTCAATGTTTGGGCTACCTGGTGCTTTGCCTGCCGAATTGAGCACCCTATGCTCAATCAATTAGCCGCTGAAGGTATAGCGATTATTGGCCTTAATTACAAAGATCAAGATCAGCAGGCTATTCAATGGCTTAAGCAAAAAGGTAACCCCTATGTATTTAATATTGTCGATGCTCAAGGAAGTTTAGGTTTTGACTTAGGTGTCACTGGTGCGCCAGAAACCTATTTGGTAGATGCTCAGGGTATTATTCGATACCGCCGCGTTGGTGTAGTAGATCAACGAGTTTGGGATGATGAAATGAGCAGCCTTTATCAGCAGCTAGTCGGTGAAATGGAATAATGCGAATGTATTTATTAAATGTTTTACTCGCTATGGCAATATTTCTGATGCCTTTAGCTCAGTTTGCTGAGCCATCTAAAGTTTGGGCAAGTACCGAGGTAGTACAATTTTCTGACCCCCAGTTGCGCGATAGGTACTATCAATTGGTTCAAGAATTGCGTTGCCCAAAGTGTCAGAATCAAAATTTAGCCGATTCCAATGCCCCAATTTCCACCGATATGAAAGCGCAGATCCATTCTATGCTTGAAGCGCAAAATACCGATGATCAAATTAAGCAGCATTTGGTCTCGCGCTATTCAGAATTTATTCTGTATCGCCCTGAGGTTAATACAAATACTTGGTTTCTGTGGTTAGCGCCTCTGTGTTTTGTTTTATTTGGAGCCGTTATTATATGGCGCTACGCCTTTTCAGGACGTCGAGTTAAATCTGATACCACAGAGCTAACTGACAAGCAGCAGCAACAGTTATCCGAGTTATTGGGCGAGGACGATCAATGATGACTCTATGGCTTCTTATTGCAGGGCTTTTGGTGCTTGCTTCTTTATTTTTGATTTATCCCTTTGTACGTCGGGGTCGGGTTAATCAGGGCGAGGTACTGGAAGCCAATTTGCAGATTTTTCGAGACCAGCAATCACAACTAGATAGCCAGTTAAAACAACAGCAAATAGATCAAGCGCAATATCAGCAGCTTTTAATTGAATCCAAACGGTTGCTCCTCAGCAATACCGAAAGCCCCGAGCCCCAACAGTCAATTGTTACAGAGAGCAGACAGGCGGGTTGGTTATTGCCGGTGGTACTTTTGCTAATGCCGCTGTTTTGTTTAGGTATTTATCAGTCTGTGGGCGCATCTGCCGATCAGCGCATTTTAACCCTGATTCAGCAGGTCTCAGAATCAACAGATACTGTTCAGGCGCTTGAACTACAAAATCAGCTGTACACCGCAGTTGAAAAAAGAGCTGAGGAGCGACCAGAGAATATTTATTATTGGATACTGCTAGCCAAACGAGCGATTCAGAAAAATGACTTATCCAGTGCCGCCTATTACTACTCGCAGGCGATTAAACTAAGTCCTGACGATGGTTATTTATTGGGGCAATATGCCGAAATCCTATTTATGCTAGCCAATAGCCAGTTTACAGATGAGGTGTTATTGGCTCTGGATAAGGCATTTGCCATAGATTCATCCAACCCAACGGTATTGGGTTTAAAGGGTATTCAGGCATTTGAAAGCCAGCAATGGCAGTTGGCCATTACCTACTGGCAAGAAGCGCAAAGACAGATGAATCAAACCTCTGCAACCGCCAAAGCCCTTAAGGCCGGTATTGCTCGCGCGCAAAAACGCTTGGGTATTGAGCCTGAACAAGCCACAGTATCACCTCAGATTGAGATAACAGTCAGCATCGACCAATCTATTGTGTTTAATCCAGAGCAATCGGTGTTTGTTGCGCTAGTAGCTACCTCTGGCACACCTATGCCATTGGCGGCGAGAAAATTGCGTGCAGGGGACCTGCCTGCAACCATTACCCTAAGCAATGCCGATGCCGTTATGGTCGGCTATAACCTATCTAGCGTCAATGAGATTAAAGCGGTGGCTAGATTATCCCAAACAGGCTCGGCAACACCTGAGGTGGGGGATTGGGAGGACGCTATAAGTCCGATAAATTTAAGCACAGTAAAACAACCTCTAAATCTTCAAATATCAGCGCAAGTAAAGTCCAATTAAGTGTAATAATTAAGGCAATTTAGGTCTTTTTTTCCGTCTTACTAAGTTGTCTTAAAAATCCATCTCATATTTCTGTCATAAAATTGGATAAATGGTTTTGCCTTGTGCTTATACTGTGTAGAATACCCGCTAGCCATTAAAAATGGCCAACCAAAATTGACCAAAAAAACGACCTATAAATGCGGCTTAAATCAATAAAATTAGCAGGGTTCAAATCTTTTGTGGACCCCACCAATGCTCAGTTTCCTGGTAATCTGTGCGCTGTTGTCGGTCCCAACGGTTGTGGTAAATCAAATATTATCGATGCGGTGCGCTGGGTGATGGGTGAAAGCTCAGCCAAGAATTTGCGCGGCGAGTCGATGTCCGATGTTATCTTTAATGGTTCAGGTGCCCGTAAGCCGGTTGGTCAGGCATCTATTGAGCTGGTATTTGATAATTCTGAAGGACGTATTGTGGGCGAATACGCCTCATACAACGAAATTGCAATTAAGCGCAAAGTTACCCGAGATGGCACGGCTAATTATTATCTAAATGGTAGCAAGTGTCGTCGTCGCGACATTACCGATATCTTTTTGGGCACCGGTTTAGGCCCCCGTAGTTATGCGATTATTGAACAGGGTATGATCTCGCGCCTAATCGAATCTAAACCCGATGAATTGCGTGTGTATATCGAAGAAGCGGCAGGTATTTCCAAATATAAAGAGCGCCGTAGAGATACTGAGTCACGTATCAATCGCACCATGGAAAATCTTGAGCGCCTGACCGATATTCGCGATGAACTCGGCAGGCAGCTAGGTCGCCTTGAGCGTCAGGCTAAAGCGGCGGAAAAGTACGCCGAGTACAAGAAGCAGGAACGCCAATTAACGGTTGAATTATTGGCTCTGCGCTGGCGCGATTATGATCAATCCGGTCAACAGCAAAAGCAGATTATTGGCAAGCTTGAGCTTGAGCATGAAAAGCTAGTGACTGCCCGTAGCGCTTGCGATACAGCGATTGAAAAACTGCGTAGTGACTTTACTCAGGCGAGTGATTCATTTAACGAAATTCAAGCTAATTTCTACAAGATTGGTGGTGAAGTTGCCCGCTTAGAGCAGGCGATTGAGCATTCCCAGCAGCGCGCTCAGGAGTTGGATAAAGACCTTCAGCAAACTGAGCATAACTTCAGTGAAGCAGAGCAACACCTGAATAGCGATAAACAAAAGGCTGCTGGTTGGGGCGCTGAGCAGTCTGAGCTTGAGCCTTTATTAGCGAAGGCGCAAGAGGCTGAAAAAGCCTCATCAGAATTATTACAAACTGCTGAGTCAGCAATGCAGCAATGGCAACAGTCTTGGGATGAATTTACCCAGACAGCGGCAGATCCTCGCCAGCAGGCTGAGGTTCAGCAGTCGCGCATTCAACATATAGAACAACTATTGCGTCGTCTTGATGAGCGCCGTACCGCCTTATCGACTGAGGTAAGCAGCTTTCAAGCTAGCCCTGCAGAGAAAGAAATGGCGGTGATTCAGACTGAGTTAACCGAGGTTGAAACAGCCCGAAACCAGTTTGATAAGCAACGTCAGGATCACAGCGCACAGATTCAAGCATTGCGTGAGCAAGAAAAGCAAACCAGTGCAGATTACGATAGTCTACGCAGCGAGCAACAGACCCTAAAAGGGCGTCAAGCGTCACTTGAGGCTCTGCAGCAAGCGGCAAAAGGTGATGAGTCAGAAAGAAAATGGTTATCTGATAAAGGCTTAGCCGATAAGCCTAGATTGGCTGATTCTGTGGTTCCGGCCAAGGGCTGGGAGCTTGCGGTAGAAACCGTGTTAGGCAGTTATCTTCAAGCAATTGCCGTAGATGATGTGGTTGCTAGCATAGACTTGCTCAATGACTTTAAGAAAGGTGAATTACTCCTCATAAGCAAGGGCTCTTCAGCAAAAAACTCTGCAGATAAGGGTCGGTTACTCAGTGATTTAGTCAAGGCAGAGGGTGTTGATGGTCTATTGGCAAATATATATGCCGCAGATAGTTTAACCGATGCATTAACACTTCAGTCAAAACTAAGTGCGGTTGAATCTGTAGTGACACCAGAGGGCATCTGGTTGGGTAGTAACTGGCTGCGGGTAGCGCGAGATAAAGATGCTACGGCAGGTTTTTTACAGCGCAAGCAAGAACTTGAACAGATTGCGCAACAGCTTACTGCCATTACCAAGAAAGTCGATCAGCTCGAGTCAACTCGGGCTAAAAATGAAGCCTCTCTGAAACAGCTGGAACAGGATCGCCAAGCGCTAGATACAAAGCACTCAGAGCAGCAGCATAAATACACTGAACTGCGTTCTAAGCTAAGTGGCTTTGAGGTGCAAATCGAGCAGTTTAAGGCGCGTAAGCATAGAGCAGAGACTGAATTATCTGAGGTCGAGGCACAGGCTAAAACCGAAACTCAAAATCTTTCTGAAGCGCGTAAGACACTCGAGCAGGCCATTGAAAAAATGGATGTTGACAGTCAGCAGCGTGAACAGCTGGTACAACAGCGTGATCAGTATAGATCGGAATTAGATAGTAGCCGACAAACGGCGGACCAAGATCGCAGTCAGCGCCAACAGTTAGAAATGCGTCAGCGTTCCTTAACGACCCAGCTAGAATCTGTTCGCGAGGGAATTCAGCGACTTCAGGTTCAGGTTGAGCGCTTGGGTGAGCGTCGCGAACAGCTAAAAGCGGCATTTAATATTAAAGAAGACCCTTCAGAAAATTATAAGGTCGAGCTTGAAAATGCACTAGCCTCGCGCCTAGCTGTTGAAGAAACCTTAACGGCGGCACGATCTGCGGTTGAGACAGTCGAATTTCAAATGCGCGAGCAAGAAAAAATCCGTGGTGAGTTAGAACAAGAAGCGCAAAAGGCCCAGGGCAAGCTCGAGCAACAAAGGCTTTCGGCGCAAGAAATTACTACCCTAAGCAGTACCATTGAGGGCCAAATCAAAGACAAGCAGGGTGATCTGCCTGAGTTGCTAGAAACCCTTGATGAAGATTCGGCTATTGTGGATTGGGAAGAAAATCTACAGGTAATGGCTAACAGAATTCAGCGATTGGGACCTATTAACCTAGCCGCAATCGATGAGTACAAGTTAGAATCAGAGCGCAAAGATTATCTCGATCAGCAAAATGCAGAGCTAGAAGAGGCGCTGACAACATTGCGCAATGCCATCCAAAAAATTGACCGCGAAACCAGAACCAAATTTAAAGATACGTTTGAATTTGTAAACACCCATATCCAAGAGTTATTTCCAAAGCTGTTTGGTGGCGGTCACGCATACCTTGAAATGGTGGGTGATGATCTTCTTAATGCAGGTGTAGCACTGATGGCTAGACCGCCGGGCAAGAAAAACAGTTCGATTCATCTGTTGTCTGGTGGTGAAAAAGCATTGACTGCAATTGCCATGGTATTTTCAATCTTTAAGCTCAACCCCGCACCTTTTTGTATGCTGGATGAAGTCGATGCGCCACTGGATGATGCTAATGTTGGGCGCTATGCAGCGATGCTTCAAGAGATGTCAGATCATGTTCAATTTATCTTTATCTCGCATAATAAGATTTCAATGGAGGCAGCCAGTCATTTGATGGGTGTCACCATGCATGAGCCAGGTGTTTCACGACTGGTAACTGTAGATGTAAACCAAGCGGCTGAATTAGCGGGGGCATAATCCCTCTATTCGGTTACAAATAGTGGCTTTAATAACAGCAATTAGAGTATTCTCTATCTATGGATTACTTTGAACCAAAAACGATAGTGATTGCAGTGTCTACAATGGTTTTTTTAGCTATTGTTCTCGACTTTCTGCGCCGAAAAAAACGTAATCGCTACGAAGGTTTACACATGTCCTCGCGAGAAATTAATCGCACTACTCGCTTTGAAGATGAAGAAGATCCGTTCTCAGATAGCCAATTTCCCTCAGGTGGTTCATGGGTTGCTGGCACTCGAGATGATGATTATTCAGCGCCAGTGGAAAATGAAAAACAAAATTCGTTATTTCATCAGCCAGAACAGGCTAAGTTCGATTGGGACGATGAACCAGCTGAGCAAGAGCCTATTCCGATTAGCATAAAAGCGGTGCCTAAAAAGCAAGCTGAAAAGATCGAACAGGTTGAAGAGGCTGAGACACAAGAACTGCTAGTGATTCACCTAATGACCGCTAAGGATCAAACCTGCGATGGTCAGAAATTACTAGATACTGCAGTTAGCCTTGGTTTGAGATACGGTAATATGAAAATATTCCATCGCCATACCGGTGAAGTTGGTTCTGGGCCGGTTCTATTTAGTATGGCCAATCTACTAAATCCTGGAACATTTGACCTTACCACTATTGGCCAACAAGAGATGGTCGGTGTCACATTATTTATGGCGCCTTCAGACTTGGATAAACCCGGTGAAATCTTTGATTTAATGCTGGATGTTGCTGAGCAAATGGCAGCAAAACTGCATCTGAATATTATGGATGAATCACGCAGTTCAATGACCAAGCAAACCATTGATCACTACCGACATCGCGCGCAGCAGGCGGTTCTTCTTCAGGAGCGCAGCGGTTAAAGTTGCGATAGCACAATGCTAAATATTCCAGAAGCGGTTCATCAGCGCTACCAGCGTCTTAAGCGCGAACTCAATCAATATAATCACGCCTATTACGTTCTAGACGATCCATCGATTCCCGATAGTGAATACGACCGTTTGATGCGAGAATTACAAGATATCGAACAGCAATATTCTGAATTGAGAACCCCAGATTCACCGAGTCAACGGGTTGGAGGTACTGCCTTAGATAGCTTTTCACAGGTGAAGCATGAAGTACCTATGCTGTCTTTAGACAATGCGTTTTCGGATCAAGAAATGAGTGATTTTGATCGCCGAATCAAAGATCGTATCAATCTTGAATCAAGTCAACATTTAGCCTATGCCTGTGAGCCAAAACTAGATGGTGTTGCAGTAAGCCTCATTTATGAACAAGGCTTGTTAGTACGTGGTGCTACAAGAGGTGATGGCAGTGTCGGTGAAGATATAACCGCCAATGTTCGCACCATTAAAAGCATTCCATTACGGTTGCGAGGAGATGATTTTCCCGAGCTATTAGAAGTTCGCGGTGAGATCTATATGCCGCGAGAGGGTTTTAATGAATTTAATACAAAGGCTCGCGAGACAGGTGACAAACCCTTTGTTAATCCGCGCAATGCAGCCGCAGGTAGCCTGCGTCAGTTAGATTCCAAAATTACAGCTACGCGACCACTGGAAATGTGTGCCTACAGCGTAGGGCAGTATCGGGGTAGTCAAAAGCCAGATAGTCATTTTTCCATGCTCAGTATGCTCGGTACTTTAGGTTTTAAAATCAATCAGCATATCAAGCAAGTTGAGGGTATAGAGGCCTGTGAAGACTACTACCAACAGCTAGCGAGTCTTAGGGATCAGCTGGATTACGATATTGATGGCATTGTTTACAAAGTAAATGATTTCAAACTACAAGAACGCTTAGGTTTTGTTGCCAAGGCTCCGCGTTGGGCGATTGCCCGTAAATTTCCCGCTCAAGAAGAGATGACGCGCCTTTTGGATGTTGAGTTTCAAGTAGGTCGTACTGGAGCAGTAACACCAGTAGCTCGATTAGATCCGGTATTTGTCGGCGGTGTTACGGTTGGTAATGCCACACTGCACAATGCCGATGAAATTAATCGTTTAGGTGTTTGTATAGGTGATACAGTAATTGTTCGTCGTGCCGGTGATGTTATTCCGCAAATTGTTAAAGCAGTGCTGGAAAAGCGTCCACAGGGTGCTCAGCCGATTATTTTCCCCGAGCGATGTCCAGTTTGCCAATCCAGTGTTAAGCGCATTGAGGGTGAGGCGGTAGCGCGCTGTACCGGTGGTTTATTCTGTGGCGCGCAAACTAAAGAAGCGATCAAGCACTACGCCTCGAGAAAGGCGATGGATATAGATGGTCTAGGGGATAAGCTTGTTGATGCACTAGTCGACCATGATTTGATTTATTCGGTAGCAGACTTATATGAACTCAAGCTTGAAAAGTTAATTAATCTTGAACGGATGGCGCAAAAGTCAGCGGAAAACCTGCTTAACTCGATTGAAGCAAGCAAGCACACAACGTTGCCAAAATTTCTTTTCTCTCTGGGTATACGAGAAGTGGGAGAGGCAACAGCGCAGACATTGGCTAACAATTTCGGCACTCTAGATGCAGTGATTGCCGCAACAGCAGAGCAGTTGTTAGAAGTTGAAGATGTCGGCCCTATAGTGGCACGGCATATAGTCGACTTTTTTAGAAATCCAGATAATCTCTCGATTGTTGAAGCCCTAAGAAAATCTGGCGTGCAATGGAAGGATATAGATCAAACAGCACAGGCATTGCCATTAAAAGGTCAGACTTGGGTTCTGACCGGAACTCTGGAGACTATGAGTCGGGCCGAAGCCAAAGATCGTCTTCAGCAATTTGGCGCAAAGGTGGCGGGTAGTGTTTCAGCCAAAACTCATGCAGTGGTTGCAGGCCCTAGTGCTGGTTCAAAACTCAACAAGGCACAGGCATTGGATATTCAGGTATTAACTGAACAATCCTTAATCGAATTTTTAGATAATCTATAACTAGGGACGCCAAATAAAATTATGACCAAGCCAAAAAGTCTAATTAAAATGCGCTCGACTTGGATTATCTCTATGTTAGCTTGCGCACTTTTTTTGCTGATAATGATCAAAAACTACCAACTTTCAGTAGATACCATTATGCAAAATTTTCTTTATATCTTAGCGGGGCTACTTATCATATTTATTCCTACTTCGTTGCTTGGTTGGGCGGTGTCAAAAATCCGCGGACGACGTAAATAAGTGTCGATTCAATCGTTTTCCTTCCGGTATTTTTTGGTAACCATTGGTCTTAGCAATCTTGGTATGGGGCTTCAAAAAGTACTCTACCCCTGGCTGGTGGTTGGAGTTTTGGAACTCTCTCCCAGTCATCTAGGATTAGCCCAGTTAGCGGTGTTACTGCCAAGTCTTCTATTTGTTCTTCTTGGTGGTGTAGTTTCCGACCGGCTACATAGAGGTCGTTGGCTATCTGTACTGTATTTACTTTATTTTATTCCAGTAGGTGGTTTGTCTGTCTTCTTTTGGCTGGGAAGCGTTAGCTTTCTGCAGTTAGTTATTTTTGGTACATTATTTGGCACTATTACAGCCTTCGTTCAGCCCGCCAGAGAGAGCCTTCTGGGCTATGCCGCACCAGAAATTATGCACCAAGCAGTGGCAAAGGTTATGGTGGTTCAGTTTATAGCGCAGGGAGCTGGTTTTATCGTTGCCGGGCAGTTAGATATTGTCGACCCTCTACACTTGCTGTGTTTCCAATTGTTGGTATTTCTTTTAAGTTCGATATTTATCAGGCGCAGTCATCCTTTAGTTCCAGAGGTAGAGGCAAAACAACCGCCAAAACCACCAACCTCGTTAAAAAATCTTATTACTGAATTAAAAGAAGGTCTGGTGCTTTTTAGACATAACAAAAGTTTGCTTCATTTAATCCTTATTGTTTTTGCTACAGGTTTTCTCGCTTTTGGAGTCTATCTAGTGGGTGTGCCACTCATTGCTAAGCAGCTCTATGGTGGTGGAGCCACACTCTACGCTGGATTACAGATTGCCTTTACTCTAGGGATTATCAGCGTCAATTTAGGGGTAATGAATCTGGCTAATATGTTTTTCAAATCCGGACGATTAATGGTATTGAGCTTTTTAGCTCGCGGGACTTTGGTTGCTTTAGTCGCTCTAAAACCCTCATTGTGGCTACTGTTTCCATTGATCTATATTTGGGGTGTTTTCACAGGACTATCAATGACTTTGGGGCGAACGATTCTTCACAATGAAGTGCCAGATAATATGCGCTCAAGAGCAGCCTCTATCTATCAGCTATGCCTCTATGGAGGTGCGCCATTGGGTGCATTGACCTGTGGATTAACCGTTGAATGGATCGGGTTGAGAGATGCATTTTTTGCTATAGCTTGGGTTACCCTAGCACTATCCATAGTAACAGTACTTCGATCGCCACTGTGGCATGTAAAGAGTGTGCGCTCAGTTAAAGATTAAACGCTACCAGTGCTGCAGTTACTGCAACATTAAGAGATTCAACCCCATTCGCCATAGGTATACAAATACGGTAATCACTCATATCCATAATACGTTGACTGACACCATGGGTTTCATTGCCAAGAATAAAAATGGTGGGTTCATTCGGATTAAAGTCAGTTATTGGCGTGGCATTATGAGAGGTCAATGTACAGAGTTTAAAGCCACGCTTTTGAAACTCTTTTAACGATTGTTCCAAGTCATTACAGGACAGTATATTGCCTTTAAACGCCGTTCCAGCGCTAGCCTTAATAACCAGTGGTGAAATAGCCGCGCTGCCCTTAGAGGGAAGTAGCAGGCCATAGGCAGGACTGGCAGTCACGCTGCGAATGATCATGCCTAGATTTTGTGGGTTGGTAACAGAGTCCAAAGCAATAATAGAAATATTTTTACTATTAGATGGTTGTTCTAGATTATCCAGACATTCCCGATAAGGTTGAAAGCCTGGACAGTAAATGTCACAGGCAACCCCCTGATCCTGTTTGCTATTGCGAGAAATTCTAGAAAGCTGTTCTCGGCTATGCAAGGCCACTTCAATATTGCGTTTAGCCGCCAAATCTTTAAGCTCTCTCACAACAGAACTATCGCGATTAGATTTAGCCAGATGCAGTCTATAAATTTGCAGCTCAGGATCTCTTAAAGCCTCAATAACAGGGTTGCGACCGTAAATAGTGATCATATGGTCGAAAAACTTTTTGCGCGCCAGATATTCCGCGCGATCTTCGCCATGTTGGGTATTTGAATTACCGGATTTTCTACTCATAGAAATTTTATACCAGCAACTTTTGGTAGGCATGCAATGCGGGAATCATTCCCATGTTTAAGGAGTCAACCGTAAAGGCATGACCAATCGACACCTCTAAAAGACCTGGAATACTGGCATATTGGCCAAGATTTTTAAGATTTAAATCATGCCCAGCATTAACACCCAAGCCAAGCGAAGTAGCTAATTGAGCCGCCAGTAAATGCTGTTCAAAGTAACTATCTTGATGCTCAGATCCCCAGGCTGCTGCAAAGGGGCCTGTATATAACTCAATGCGGTCTGCTCCCACGTCTGAAGCCAGTTTAATCTGATCTAAATCAGGATCCATAAACAGACTCACTCTAACGCCCATAGATTTTATCTTATTGATGATCGGAGTAAGTTGCTCGCCCTGTTTATTAAGGTCAAAACCATGGTCGGAGGTGAGCTGGCTATCTGAGTCGGGCACTAATGTACACTGATCTGGCAGGGTTTCTTCAACCAGCGAAACTAAACCGGGGTAATCACCGCAGGCATCAGCCAATGGATTGCCCTCAATATTAAATTCCACCTCATCGAGGGGTGCAACTAGCGTTGCTAATTGGCGAACATCATCCGGTCTTATATGCCGCTGATCAGGTCGAGGGTGAACAGTAATCCCATCAACATCGCAATCAATACAGGTATTGGCAAAATCCAAAATATTAGGATAATCCCCCGCTCGAGAATTGCGGATCAGGGCGATCTTATTAAGATTTATACTCAGAGCGGTCATTGAGAGCCTAAATTATTTCTCTGGTGTATTTTGTTGTTCAGTTTTGACGCTGTCTTTAATAACTGGCTTTACCGGTTTTGGTTTTAAAACACGCGCTTTAATAATGCTAATGGTTTCAATTGGTACATTGCCGTAGCGTTCAAGGTTTTTAGTTTTAGTGGTAGCAATTTTGTCTACAATATCCATTCCCTTAACAACCTTGCCAAATACCGCATAACCGGGACGACCTTCTTGGCCATCTAAAAACGCGTTGGTTTTATGGTTGATAAAGAATTGGCTGGTTGCACTGTCGGGAATACGGGTGCGAGCCATGGCTACTGAATATTTAAGATTTTTAAGACCATTGTTAGATTCATTAACAATAGCAGGTCTACTGGGCGGCTTTGACGTCATATCAAATCTATGGCCACCCGCTTGAATCATAAAATCTTTAATGACGCGGTGAAATATAACGCCATCGTAAAATCTTTCATTTACATAGCCTATAAAATTCTCAACACTCACCGGCGCAGCCTCTGGGTTAAGCTCAATAACAATTTCCCCGACATTAGTTTGCAACGAAACCTGAGGAGGGTTTGTCTGTGCAAAGTACAGGCAACTAATAGCAAGCGTAGCGATGAAGGTAACATATTGAAATAATTTATACATAACTAGAATCCTAAGCCTATTAATGCCATTCTGAAAGACGTTTTCTACCGCGAACACGAGGAATAATTGCCGCTAAAATAGCGCCTAAAAAGACCAAAAAACCGCCATAGAGAAACGACTGATTTTTTGTATTATTTTGCAGATCATCAACATTGGCACGAAGTACATCGCGTGCTTCCTGAAGCATATGATTGTGTTTTACCAATAGCTGGTTCTGCTCATTCAGCGCGATCTCTTTAGATGAAACTAATTTAATATCAGTCAATTCCTTAGACAGTTTTTTTCGATCGCTTTCAATGCTCGCAATCTGTGCACGCAGACTTTCCACTAATTCGAAAGAATTTTGCATATCTAATTCAAGTCTACGGTTTTCACTGCCTAGCCGCTCTATTTCATGGCTGTTTTCTGTCAAAATTGAACGTGCAATTTTGCTTTCGGTTAAATGTTGGCGTCTGATCCAGCCGCGATAACCGCTTTCGGTTGCTACTAGACTCCAATCTTCTTCATGCTCATAAACATAGAGCTTGGTGCCACTTTTAAGACCCTTATGAACGATCTTACAGGTAGGGCAGGGTGAGCTTCGTAAAGGGACATAGAATTCATCTGAAATAAAACCAATTTCAGACTCTACAGATAGTTCTCTAGCGGTATCCGAGGGTTCTGAAAACGCAAATCCTGAAAGAAGCAGACTTGCTAAAATAACGCTTAATTTAATATAGCTCATTGATAATATTACCATTTAGGACTAAATAATTGATGCTGATCATACCTTTAATTTAAAGTGATTAATAACCTTAAACAGAAAATTTGACCTAGGGTAAAACTTTTTTGAACGGCTTAACCGTAACCTTGGCATAAACGCCTGAGGCCATATAGGGGTCAGCAGTAGCCCAAACTTCAGCTGATTTTAGGCAATCAAATTCAGCAACTACAAGGCTGCCGCTAAAACCTGCTGCTCCAGGATCTTCGCTGTCTATTGCTGGATGTGGGCCTGCAACCAGCAAACGACCATTATCACGCAATTGATGAAGCCGTTCTAAATGGGCCGGTCTTGCCGATCCACGTTTATCAAGGCTATCTTCAATATCCTCACTAATAATTGCATACCACATAACAATTGTTCCCTATTAAATTGGTCTTGTAGATTATTTTTGTTTCACTATAGATTCTAGATCTAAGCCAGTTAAATTTTTGATGCCCCGAAAAAGGTAAAAAATATTCCCCATCATCACAGTCATCGCAGGAAGGGCAATTACTGGAAAGCTCAAAGCAGTCATTTTTCCAAGTTGTTCGTTAAAAGCAACTGTGCCCGGTTCAGCCGTTAAAATAATAACCGCTAATAAATAATTTAGCAGAGATGAAAGAAAAAAGGAGCCAGCTAGAATCCATGAGGCGTTGATTAGTAGCTGATCGAATTTGGCCTGACAACTATTAGCCTCTAATGCTTGATTAATTCTACTGACATCAAAAACCTTATCATTCAGAATAAAGGTATGTATCAGAGGCTGTGATGTCTTCAAAGATAGCACTGTGGCAATACCTAAAATTCCCGGAATAGATGCCTCTTTAATGGCTATATAAATTGCATCCATTTCTAGAAGACTAATACCCCCAGTCAAAGATACGCTAACTATGCCAAGACCGGAAAAAAAATTGAGTTTCCCTCGGGTAATAAAGTCATGCAGACCATAAACAAGCGGGAATGCCAGAGCGACGATAATAGCTAATTTGATACCCAGATAATTTGCACTGCTGAACTTGGTAAGAATCAGCGTCGGCAAAATAATATTGCAGACTAAATTAAGCAGAAGACTTTCCTGCTTCGGGGCTGAACTCTTCGGGGCTAATTCAGGTTGTTGGTTTGTCATAGCGGTTACAAATTGTGTTTTTAAGTTTGTATAAAACAGCTTGGCATTGTAACTGTTGGATAGGAGATTTTCCTAATTCAAAACAGTTTTTCTAATTTTTAGCGACAAATAGTGTGAACTGTGTCGCAAAACCAAAAAAAACATACGAAATTCCATTGAAATTATAAGTTAGTTGTTCTACCTCTAATATAAACAAGGGGAACTTATATGGAGTACTAGCTATGTTGAAACTAAGCAAGGTGAGTCGTTTAAGGTCGGCTGATTATAATTATAAGAGGTGGTTGTTATGCTAACTATTAAGCCGCTATCAAATAATTTTAAAGCTAAGTGTATGGCGAATAATCCAAGCCATGATGATGGCTTTTCAGAGGTTCTAGTAAGTGAGTTCAAAGCGCCCCTTGGCACAATGCTAGGTATGCTAGATTTATTGCTAACGACTGAAATGTCACTTAAGCAGAAAGAATATCTAGAAGTTGCCTGCTCATCTGGGCGATCGCTGATGAATTTAGTTGATTCAGTGCTAACGTATTTTGAAATCAAAGCTGGAGAAATAAAGCTGGTTGAACAGGATTGCCACCTAGCAGAAATTTTAGATGAAGTGATTGAACAGTTAGCTGAAAAAGCGCTCAAAAAATCCATTAATTTAGGTTACGTTTTACCCAAAGATTTTCCCGCAGTTTTCTTAACAGATCCAAGAAATCTTCAGCAAATAGTGTATCAGCTTTTAGATAACGCGATTAAATTTACCCACTTCGGCGAGGTTTCAATTTATGTAAAGCTAAATTCTGAAGCGGATACCATTTATATTGCGGTCAAAGATCGGGGTATTGGTATAGCTAAAAAGAATCATCAGAAAATTTTTAGGCCCTTCTCTCAGGTTGATCCAGCTCAGGATAAAATATATCAGGGGCTGGGTTTAGGGCTAACCATCGCTCAGGAACTCGCTAGAATAATGAAAGGCCGAGTAGAGTTAACAAGTGATCTTGGTTGCGGGAGTGATTTTGTCCTTAAATTGCCAATAAAGTTGGTATCCACTAAAAAGCCAATGAAAAAAAGCCAAGACTTTTTAAACCAAGATTTTTTATTAGTTACTCGATCACCGTTAATTAGAGATTGTGTGGTGAATAATATAGGGTCGCTGGGAGGTGTTGTAACAGTCTCTGATTCTAGTCAAGATGCGGTAAAAATTGTCTCAGAATCAGACTCCAGTAAATTTAGCGCTGTTATTGTTGATGAGGACCTTGGTGATATTCCTCTGGCGGAGTTTTTTGGCTTATTGCAGGATAGTCTTATTTTTTCCGATACGTTTGCCCTGATTTTATCAAATCCTTATTTCTCCTCTTATCATCTGGATGGTCTGCAGATTTCCCGGCTAGAAAAGCCTATCCTATCGACATCTCTAACGCAGATTTTAGTTAACCAGTTAGCGCCACAATCTGATGCCAAGCAACTTTCTACGCTGGCTAATTTAGATTCTGGAAATGGAATCAATGTGCTTGTTGTTGAAGATAGTCGGATTAATCAGCAGATGATAGAGGCAATGTTGATGCGACTCAACTGTCGGCATCAGGTTACATCTAACGGTAAATCGGCAGTTGAAAAAGTAGTTTATGGGGATTTCGATCTGGTACTGATGGACTGTAATATGCCAGTTTTAAGTGGCTATGCGGCTACCCGTCAAATTAGAGGTTTTGAAGAGCAGGATGCAGGAAAGCTGCCCATTATTGGTATGGCAGCAAATGATACAGATCGAGAACTTTGTATGTCAGCTGGGATGAGTGATTTCATTAAAAAGCCCCTCAGTTTAGTTCATTTGAGAGATCTGTTATCCAGATGGACCTTTTTCCCTGTTGCCAGAGCAGTATCCTCACTCAACGGTATGGACTCCTTGAACTGTAAGATCATGAATCACACGCCAGCGAATAACCTGAGTTATAATCCGCGAGCCCTAGATCAGCTTGTCAATACAGTGGGTAATTCCATAACTAATGTGATAAAAGACTTTTGTTTGGATATGGAAGTCTATATTCAAAATTTGCGCTTTGCTATCAATCATAAGAATGAAAGTGAAATATGCTATATCGCGCATACATTAAAGGGTGCTGCTAGAAATTTTGGCGCCGATCAAATGGTTCGCCTCAGTAGCCAGCTTGAGGAACAGGTTAGGCGTGGAGAGTTACAAGAGATTCAAAAAATTCTTATTAGAATTGAAAGTGCAGCGGACATTTTAAGTTCAGATTTGAGTAAGCAAACAAAATCTCTTGCAAAGCAATACACATCGATTAACCACTTTGAAAGCAAGGATTTGGTTTTGGTTGTAGATGATGATCGTACATCCAGAGTGGTGCTAGCTGAAGCGTTGAGAAATAGTGGTTGTGAGGTTGATGAGGCAAGGAATGCAACCGAAGCATTAGAAATTTGTAATCGTTGTATGCCAGACCTAATTTTAATGGATGCCATTATGCCTGGGTTGAATGGCTTTGATCTTTGTAAAACCATCAGAAATATGCCATTTGGTGCAGATATCCCCGTTCTTATTATCACTGCTTCTGATAGTGAGGACGCTGTGTCAATGGCATTTTCTGTTGAAGCGACTGACTTTATTAACAAACCTGTTAATACATCGGTAATTCAAAAGCGAGTCAATCATTTAATTGCTTCAAATAAGGCAGAGCGAAATATGAAGCGACTCGCTTATCATGACTCCCTTACTGGGTTGCCGAATCGAACCAATTTGATGCAGCATTTACAGTTAATGATTGATCAGTCAAATATCGAAAACAGTACGTTCGCGGTACTTTTTTTGGATTTAGATCATTTTAAAGTGGTCAACGATACCATGGGTCATGATGTGGGTGATCTTCTACTAAAGGCGGTGGCAGATCGACTAAGAAATTTCCTAAGAGGGCAGGATTTTATTGCGCGACTCGGGGGTGATGAATTTACCATTATTTTGCAAAACGTTAAGAAAATTAAGGCGATAGAGGAGATCGCAGGTCAGATCTGCGAGTCATTTAAAGAACCCTTTGTGTTCTTGCGGCGCAAAATTTTAGTCACTACCAGTATAGGCATCTCGGTATTTCCGGCTGATGGGAAAGAAATATCAGATCTATTAAAGCATGCGGATACGGCCATGTTTAAGGCAAAGAAGCATCGTGATCGATTTTGTTTCTATAAGTCGGGCATGGCGTCTGAAATCAGTTCACGACTGGAGTTGCAAAGAGATTTACGCAAAGCCTTAGATCAGAATGAGTTTAGGTTACTCTATCAACCCAAGATAGAATTTAAAACGGGTTCTCTTGTGGGAGCTGAAGCACTTTTACGATGGAATCATCCGGTTAAAGGGGTTGTTGGGCCAAATGAATTTATTGAGGCTGCTGAGACCTCTGGCTTAATATCTAAAATAAATAACTGGGTGTTAGAGGAGGGGATAAAGCAGCTCAATAAATGGCTTAAGAACGGATATAAATTAACCCTATCGCTCAATATTTCACTCAGTGGTCCGACATTAGATACGTTGTACAACAAGGTATCATCAATGATACAAAAATATCCTGCGACCATGGGTTTAGTGGAGTTAGAAATAACAGAAAATGCGCTTATTAGTGAGCCTAAGAAAATTGGTAAAGAGCTTCTTAAAATAAGAGATCTTGGAGTCAGTATTGCCCTAGATGACTTTGGTAGTGGTTTTTCATCGCTTAATCACCTAAAAGAGATCCCGGTTGATGTTTTAAAAATTGATCGATTATTTACAGGGGGTATTGAAACCAATTCTGAGGATCAGGCTATCGTCAAAAGTATAATTAATCTCGCCAAAGAGCTGAATATTGAAACTGTTGCAGAAGGTGTTGAAACAGAGGCTCAGAAAAAGATATTAACCCAATTAAATTGCCATTGTTTTCAGGGGTTTTTAGTCGCTCAACCACTTGATGCTAGGGTTTTTTGTAGGCAGTTTTTGAAAACCTCATATAGTCGCGTAAAAAAAGCAGGGGTGGCTGTAACGGACTCCGCCGTTTAATTGTGGTAACCAAAAGAAAGATATCTTAAAGGACTATACAGGTAAGGGGTTTTTTGATCTATCTGGAGGTTTTTCAGCTCAGGCTATGAGATAATCCAATAGTTAATTAACTGACTGGTTAGAACCTCATAATTATGGGCGAAATTGTTTCAATACATCCTGAAAATCCACAGCAACGATTGCTCAACCCAGTTGTCGATATTATTCATCGTGGCGGTGTAATTGCGTATCCCACAGATTCGGTTTACGCGCTTGGTTGTCATATTGGTGATAAGCAGGCCATGGATCGTATTCGCGCCATAAGATGTCTCGATAAGCATCACAACTTTACTCTAATTTGTCGAGATCTCTCAGAGTTGGCAACCTACGCTCGGGTCGATAATGTGGCCTTTAGGGCTCTTAAGGCTACAACACCAGGGCCTTTTACTTTTGTGTTAAAGGCATCCTCAGAAGTTCCGCGTCGGTTGATGCATCCCAAGCGAAAAACCATTGGAATACGAGTGCCAGAGAGCCCAATAGTAAAAGCCATGCTAGATAGTCTGCAGGAACCAATGATGAGTGTTACTCTGATGATGCCAGAGGATGAATACCCGATGACTGATGCCTATGAAATCAATCAGCATTTAGGGTCGCGGGTAGATATTGTGATTGATGGTGGATTTTGCGGTATGGAGCCAACCACGGTAGTAGATATGACTGAGGATACGCCCACCATATTGCGTCAGGGTGCAGGTGATTTCGTAGCAATTTAATATTGATGATGCTCAGATTACTTAATCTGAGTATAATCAAAACATAATGATTCAAGGGGCAGCCAGTGTCTGACCAAATCAGCTCAGATCAAGCGATAAAAACAGAGCCAGTTAGCTCTGTGGTAGCGGCTGTGAGTGAATCAAAACAACCTCAGCAGGAAGAAATGCCATTTGCTGTTGTTCAGGGTAAAGAATTAACTATTTTGCCCAAAGATCTCTATATCCCGCCAGATGCATTGGAAGTTATTCTTGAGGCTTTCGAAGGCCCGCTCGACCTTTTACTGTATCTGATTAGACGCCAAAATTTAGATATTCTAGATATTGATGTGGCTGAAATTACCAAGCAATATCTTGGTTATATTGAGTTAATGGCATCAATTCAGTTGGAATTGGCTGCAGAGTATTTGGTGATGGCAGCCATGTTGGCAGAAATAAAATCCCGTATGCTATTGCCGAGGCAGCAGTCAGAGGAAGATGACGAAGAAGACCCGCGCGCCGAGCTAATTAAGCGACTCCAAGAATATGAGCGCTTTAAGCAAGCGGCTGAAGATATCGATGAATTGCCTCGTATGGGGCGTGATCTTCATCGGGCAACAGCAGAGGCGCCAGATCGAGATCAGCAACGTCCTCATCCCGATGTTGATATGCGAGAATTAGCTACAGCGTTAGCCGATGTGTTGAAGCGCTCAGAAATGTTTGAAAGTCATCAGGTGGAAATGGAAAAGCTTTCTACTCGAGAGCGTATGTCACAGGTGATGGAAAATTTGCGCAACAATCAATTTGTACCTTTTGTTGCGCTTTTTACACTTGAGGAAGGGCGTTTAGGTGTCGTGGTTACCTTTTTAGCGGTAATGGAATTAATTAAAGAATCCCTTGTAGAAATTGTTCAAAGTGAGAACTTTGGACCCATACATGTAAAAGCAAAAACATCATGAATTCAGATCTAATAAAAAAAATAGTAGAAGGCGCCCTAATGGCGGCGGGAAAGTCTCTCGATCTAACTCATTTGGAGCGACTTTTTGAAGACCAAGAGCGACCGCCAAGGGATCAGCTTAAAGTCGCGCTTGAAGAGATAGACACAGATTGTCGTGGACGCGGTTTTGAGCTTAAGCAAACAGCCAGTGGTTACAGATTTCAGGTGCAGCAAGAATTGGCTCCTTGGGTTAATCGACTCTGGGAAGAAAAACCAAAGCGTTATTCTCGAGCCATGCTTGAAACACTGTCTTTAATTGCCTATAGACAGCCTCTAACTCGAGGTGATATCGAGTTAGTTCGAGGTGTTGCAGTAAGCTCTGAGATTATAAAAACACTCCAAGAGCGCGAGTGGATTAGGGTAGTTGGTTATCGGGATGTGCCGGGCAAGCCAGCGCTTTTTGCAACGACTAAACAGTTTTTAGATTATTTTAACTTAAAGAGTCTTGATGATTTGCCTGCACTGGGTGAAATTAAAGATCTTACTGAGCTTGATCCAGTCCTAGAGCTGTCTCTGGCTCAGGGCGTACCCCCAAATAATAACGATGATTTACCCGAATCATCTAATGCACCACTAAATGAATCTGTGATCAATTCACAGTCTGAGGATGAAGATCAAACTCATCCTGATGAAGAAAAGGATGATAGTCATAAATAATGAGTGAAAAATTACAGAAAATTCTAGCCGCCTCTGGATTGGGTTCGCGTCGCGAGCTGGAAAAATGGATTATCGATGGTCGAGTATCGGTTAATGGCTCTACAGCCACCCTTGGCGATCGTGCTGAGGCCAGCGATCGTATTATGGTCGATGGTCGAGTCGTCAAGACTAGTCAGGACGAGGCCCCCAGAGTGCTTATGTATAGTAAACCTGAGGGTGAGGTTTGCACAACAGTAGATCCAGAGGGAAGACCTACTGTATTTGAGGCGCTACCAAGAATTAATTCAGGTCGCTGGATTGCTATTGGTCGCCTTGATATTAACACTAGTGGGTTACTGCTTTTTACCAATTACGGTGAATTGGCTAACCGATTAATGCATCCATCCTATGAAATTAAGCGCGAATACCTAGCGCGAATTCACGGTGATGTCGATCAGAAGATGCTCAATAATCTGACTGACGGAGTGGTTCTAGAAGACGGCCTTGCTAAATTCCAAACGGTTAAGGCCCAGCATCACCGCAACCCTGAAGATAAAACCAGTAGTAATCAGTGGTTTCGCTGTATTTTGGCTGAGGGTAAAACGCGAGAAGTGCGTCGTCTATGGGAGTCTCAAGATGTTGAAGTCAGTCGTCTCAAGCGCATTAGCTATGGCCCTATTGAGTTGCCATCATTTATTCGTCGATCAGAGTTTATCGAATTAGAGCCCAAGCAGGTGAGCTCGCTGTTTAAAGCGGTCAACCTTCGGGCGCCTAAGTTTAACGAAAGCACCGTTTTGAAAGATATCAGGCAACGCAAAGAAAAAAAATTGCGTGCCCGCGGTAATCCTTGGAAGAAATAAATTAAAATGGGCTTTCTAGCTATTTGATCTGAGCATCAATTGATTGCCCGTTAACGCCAGAGCTTGCAGACCCCATAAGATAGAGGTAGGCGGGCATAATATCTTCAGGCGATGCAATGCTTTCTGGGTTTTCGGCAGGGAAGGCCGTGGCGCGCATCTGGGTACTGGTAGCGCCGGGGTTTATGCAGTTCATACGCACCGAGTTTAGGCTCTCATTTTCTGATGCCCATGTTTGGACTAATCCTTCAACGGCAAACTTGGATACCGCATAGGCTCCCCAAAATGCTCGCCCTACGCGACCTACACCTGACGTAGTGAATATCACTGATGCATTATCTGATGCCTCTAAAATAGGCATTAGAGCCTTAGTCATCAGATGCTGTGATGTCACATTTACCTGAAGAACTTTGGTCCAAACATCATGGCGGTAGCTTGAGAGGGGAGTTCGCTGGCCGAGGATGCCAGCATTGAGTAGAAGGCCGTCCAATCTACCGAACTGCTGATCACATTGATTAGCTAACTCATTAAAGTCATCTTCCGTTGCGCCTTCCAAGTCCACGGGATATATCAGTGGTTCAATTCCGCCGTTGGCGATAATTTGATCATAAACCTTCTCTAATTTTTCAACAGTTCTACCTGCCAGTATTAGAGTTGCTCCTGCTTGCGCATAGGCTATAGCAGCGGCTTTACCTATGCCGTCACCAGCACCAGTCACCAAAATAATGCGGTCTTTAAGTAAGTTTTTACTGGCTTGGTAATGGGCTATTTCTTGGGCTGACAACAATGTAGTAATCCTTTGATTAACTGAACAATAGTGAGTTTAAGTCGACTGATGTTTTAACCATCCAATCGGCTTTCCATTCTGTAATATTCTCAAATTCTTCTATGTAACCCCATTCGGCAACAATGGTTCGCATACCTGCGTTGCGACCAGCTTGAATATCACGAATATGATCGCCGATATAAATGCAGTCACTGGGTGCTGTGTTGATTTGCGAGCAGGCCAGTATAAGTGCTTCAGGGTCAGGTTTTGGGTTGGTTACATGGTCTGGACAGATAGTGGTTGCTGATTGTTGATCCAAGCCTAATTCTGCCATAAGTGGGGCAGTATATTTAAGTGGCTTATTGGTCACAATGCCCCAGGGGATATTGCGTTGTTCGCAGTTGTCGAGCACTTGCTGAAGCCCCTCAAAAAGTTCTGTTTTTTCGGCAATATTACTAAGATAAATCTCTAAAAATTCTTCTTTAAGGCTTTCGAAATTTGGGTGATCCTGTTTGATTCCGTAGACGCTTTCGATCATGCCAATCGATCCATGGCTAACAGAGGTTCGAATGGCATTCTCAGCCAAAGGTTGACGGCCATGAGTTCGAAGTTGTTTATTGATGGCGAGAATAAAGTCTGGGGCTGTATCCAAAAGAGTCCCATCAAGATCAAATAGTAGCGCTTTAAAATCTAGCATTTTTGGGTGCTGATCATATAGTTAACATCCATATCAGAATCGCTCAGTCTATATTGTTTGGTTAGCGGGTTAAACAATAAGCCAGTCATTTTATTGACTTGTAAATTTGCCTCTCTAGACCAGTTGGCCAGCTCTGAAGGGCGTATAAATTTTGCATATTCATGGGTGCCGCGAGGTAACAGCCGCAAGAGATACTCTGCGCCAATAATGGCGAACAGAAAAGCCTTGGGGTTGCGATTGATGGTGGAGAAAAACACAGTGCCGCCAGGCTTTACCATTTTAGCGCAGGCCCTAACCACTGAACTGGGGTCGGGGACGTGCTCAAGCATTTCTAGACAGGTCACCACATCAAAGGTATTTTCGTGGTCTTTGGCAAAGTCTTCGGCAGTGGACTTTTGATAATTGATGGATAACCCTGACTCCAACTGATGCAGCTTGGCTACCGCCAGTGGTGCATCACCCATATCGATGCCGGTGACCTGCGCTCCACGTTGGGCGAGTGCTTCGGCAAGAATGCCGCCGCCACAGCCGACATCGAGAACCTTTTTTTCAGCCACGGGAGCAAGGTTATCAATCCAGTTTGCACGCAGTGGATTGATATCATGAAGTGGCTTAAATTCACTGTTTTTGTCCCACCAGCGGCTTGCTAGTTCTTCGAACTTGCGAATTTCATTGGGGTCAACATTCTGTGTATTAGACATACTAATTTGTGAATACCTGCCTTGAGTCAGTTACTGCTGGTTAATTAACGAGTTTCTTACCCCAATCTCTGGCTGATTGGATTAATTTTTGCTCATCAAGCGTGTATAAATTGGCAGCCTTAAGTAATGGCTGACCCGCTACCCAACTGTGAGTAACAGTGCTAATAGTTGAGCTGTAGACCAATTGTGAGGCGGGATTATACAGTGGTTGATGATGAATAGAATCTATTTCTACAGCGATCAAGTCAGCATACTTTCCTTCTTCAATACTGCCGATTTGGTTTTCCCAGCCCAGTGCCTTTGCGCCATTGATGGTTGCCATGCGCAACGCTTGATGAGCCGCCTGTTCAGAGTCTTTCCCACAGCGCTCCTTAATAGCAGCTGCCGCAGCTTTAATAACTGCCATAAGGTTAAAATCTTTATTATCGACTGCATTGACAGTGCTAAGGCTTAGATTAACACCGGCCTGTACCAGTGAATCTAAAGGGCGGGTCTCGCTTGATACTGTGGAATGCAATTCTGGGCATATCACAACATGGTTGTTGGTTTCTTCTAATATGCTTGAATCTTCTGAGTTGAGGTAATTTATTCCGACCAGCTGAGTCTCAGGTAACAATAAGCCCTTTTCGTTAAGATGCTGAAGAGGACGGCGGCCGGTTTTTTTAAAGCAGGTTTCGATCGCCTCTAAAGTTTCATTGCATTGAATTTGAATCGGTAAATCTAGCTCATTAGCATAGGCTGCTAGCCGCTCGAGTGTTGCATCCTCGATGTCGCAAATTTGGGATAGGCTGCAAGCTATCTTAATGCGTGGATGATGGGACTGGTTATCGCGTAATTTAAGGCCTCTGTGCAGATAATCATCAGCATTGTTTCCGAAAATAGAAGACCTTTCTTGAAGCGTGAAACTTGCTTGGCTACGAATACCGGTTTTGCGTACTATATCGATAAATAATTCTCCAGCGCTGTGCATATCTGCGAAGCAGGTTGTTCCTGTCCTAATCATCTCGGCAATAGCTATATTTACACTGTCATGGATAAATTTAGAGTCAGAAAAAACTGTTTCGGGCATGGAGGGGTCTGATTCTAGCCAATGTTTGTGCTGAAGATCTTGATCGATGCCACGTAGCAATCTGAGGCTACTATGGCACTGGGTGTTAATGAGTCCAGGCATCAAGATATGCCTATTGAGCTCCTCAGTTTGTTCGCTGTGGTATTTTTGCTTAGCATTTTCAGTGGGAAGTATTTCAAGAATGTGTCCACCGTCAATCGCCACGCTGTAATCTTGTAGAATTTGGTTGTTAGGGACAATGGGCAGTACCCACGAGCAATGAAGGAGAAGGTCAATTGAAATGGGCTGCATAGTTTTTCCTCGGTTAGGTAAAGAAGTATACCCAGTTTTTATATCATTTTGAGTGAGTTTTACGAAAAAATTTACACTTTTAAAGTCTTAAAAAACGGATAATTCATTGTTTGCTAGTAAGCCTCAATTAGACTGTAATATTAATGGGTTATAGCCTGTTTTCTATGGTAGAATAAGCTGCTTAAATCCTGTTGTCAGAGGGGGTGGATCAAAACTTTTTAGTGATGGTCTTTCTGAGCCGTAAGAAGGCGTTGCAACAGTAAAATAAAATCGAATATTTAGAGACAAATTATGGTTGATCCATCCAAGGCAATCCTCCCGGTAAATATCGAAGATGAGCTAAAGCAATCTTACTTAGATTATGCAATGAGCGTGATCGTGGGCAGGGCATTGCCTGATGTTCGTGACGGTCTCAAGCCGGTGCACCGGCGCGTACTGTTTGCGATGAGTGAGCTTAACAATGATTGGAATAAGCCTTACAAAAAATCTGCCCGTGTGGTCGGTGATGTAATTGGTAAGTATCACCCTCATGGTGATTCTGCGGTTTATGAAACCATTGTGCGAATGGCTCAGCCGTTCTCATTGCGCTATATGCTAGTCGATGGTCAGGGTAACTTTGGTTCTATCGATGGTGATTCTGCTGCGGCAATGCGGTATACCGAGATTCGCATGACCAAGCTAGCTCATGCGCTGCTTGCAGATTTGGAAAAAGACACGGTTGATTTTGTTCCAAACTATGATGAAACAGAATCTATTCCCCATGTGCTGCCAACACGCATTCCCAACCTATTGGTTAACGGTTCGTCTGGTATTGCAGTGGGAATGGCGACCAATATTCCGCCTCATAATCTTACCGAGGTGGTCAAGGGCTGTCTGGCAATTATTGAAAACTCAGATATCACTATTGATGAGTTAATGGAATATATTCCGGGTCCTGATTTTCCAACTGGGGCAATTATTAATGGCAAGGCTGGAATTATACAGGCTTACCGCACCGGTAGAGGTCGAATTTATCAGCGGGCTAAAGCGGATATTGAAGTCGACGAAAAAACCAAGCGCGAGACCATTATTATCTCTGAAATTCCCTATCAGCTGAATAAGTCGCGCTTGATAGAGCGTATTGCTGAGTTGGTAAAAGATAAAAAAATTGAAGGCATATCTGAGCTTAGAGACGAATCGGATAAAGATGGTCTGCGAGTAGTCATTGAGCTTAAGCGCGGAGAGATGGGTGAGGTTGTGCTTAACAATCTCTATGCTCAGACTCAGTTACAGTCTGTATTTGGTATCAATATGGTGGCGCTAGTTGATGGTCAGCCGAAGATTTTGAACCTAAAGCAGATGCTTGAAGCCTTCATTCGACATCGCCGCGAGGTGGTTACACGTCGAACCATATATTTGTTGAAAAAAGCGAGAGAAAGAGCGCATACCCTAGAGGGTTTCGCGATTGCTCTGGCTAATATTGATGAAATTATTGCCTTAATCAAGAAGTCGCCAACTCCCGCTGATGCGCGTGAAGCATTGGTTGCTAAGGGTTGGACTCCCGGCACTGTGGTGGCCATGTTGGAACGTGCCGGACCAGAGGCTAGTCGCCCTGAATGGCTAGAAGATCAGTATGGATTAAGAAAGGGTAAATATTTCCTTAGCCCAGAACAGGCCAAAGATATTCTTGAATTAAGACTGCACCGACTTACAGGTATGGAGCAGGATAAAATTATTGAAGAATTTACAGTCAAATTGGAAGAGATAGCTGATTATCAAGATATTCTCGGCAATATCACCCGATTAATGCTGGTAATTCGTGAAGAGCTTGAAGCAGTATTGGAGCAGTTTGGTGACGAGCGTCGAACAGAAATCACTGAATCGCAGCACGATCTTACGGTTGAAGATTTAATTACTGAAGAAGATCGTGTAGTGACTATCTCTCATGGTGGCTATGCTAAAACTCAGCCGCTGACCGATTATCAGGCGCAGCGTCGTGGTGGAATGGGTAAATCTGCTACTGCGGTTAAAGATGAAGACTTTGTCGAACATCTTCTTATTGCTAGCACTCATGCAACGATTCTATGCTTTACCAACCTTGGCAAGGTTTATTGGCTCAAGGTATATCAAATACCCGTGGCAGGTCGCAACTCAAGAGGGCGCCCGATGGTTAATCTCTTGCCGTTAGATGAAGGTGAGCGTATTAGTTCTATTTTGCCAGTGGAAGAATACAGTGCAGATCAATATGTCATTATGGCAACCGCTAATGGCACGGTGAAGAAAACCTCACTAGATCAATATTCAAGACCGCGAAGCGTGGGCTTGCGCGCTGTTGATTTGGTAGAAGGTGACCACTTAGTTGGAACCGCCATTATTGACGGTAGTAAAGATATTATGTTGTTGAGTTCTGAGGGTAAAGCAGTGCGCTTCTCAGAGACAGATGTTCGAGCTATGGGTCGTGTATCCAAAGGTGTAAGAGGTATGCGATTGCCAGAAGATCACTCAGTGATTTCTATGGTAGTACCAGAGCAGGACGGATTATTGCTTACAGTCTGTGAAAACGGTTATGGCAAGCGAACACATATCAGTGAATTCCCAACCAAGGGTCGCGGCGGTAAGGGTATGATTGCTATTCAGGCAAGCGATAGAAATGGTCCTCTTGTAGGTGCGACACAGCTGTTTGATGGCGATGAAATTATGCTGATCTCTGATCAGGGGACCATGGTGCGTACCCGTGGAGATGAAGTGTCCATTGTTGGGCGTAATACTCAGGGTGTGAGAGTTATCCGTCTTAAAGAAAACGAAAAGCTGGTCAGTTTGGCGAGAATTGCCGAGCCAGAGGAAGACGATCAGCCAGAAATAGAAGAAGACTAATAAAAGGTTAAATGATGGCGAAAAAGCATACTTTAGAGTCATTAAGAAAGAAAATTGACGACATTGACTCACTGCTAATTAATAGTATTAGTGAGCGGGCTCACTGTGCTCAGCTAGTTGCTGAGGTCAAAGAAGAAATGGGTGATAAAGCCTATTACAAGCCAGAGCGAGAAGCTCAGGTTTTGCGTCGTGTCATGGAAAAAAATCAAGGCCCTCTCAGCAATGAAGATATGGCCCGCCTATTTCGTCAAATAATGTCTGCCTGCCTTGCTCTAGAGCAACCCGTTAAGGTGGCTTATTTGGGGCCAGAGGGAACCTTTACCCAAGAAGCAGCACTAAAGCACTTTGGTGATTCTGCGGTTAGTGTTCCACAATCGGCTATCGACGAAGTATTTCGTGAAGTGCTTTCTGGCTCCTGTGACTATGGTGTTGTCCCTGTAGAGAATTCTACTGAGGGTGTTATTAGTCATACGCTTGATAGCTTTATGGATTCCTCATTAAAAATTTGTGGTGAAGTAGAGTTGCGAATACACCAGCATTTTATGGTGGGTGAGAATACGGATAGAAAAAACATTTCTAGAGTCTATTCTCATGCCCAGTCGCTGGCTCAGTGTCGCCAGTGGCTTAACTCAAATTTCCCAGCCATTGAGAGAGTCGCTGTTAGCAGTAATGCGGAAGCGGCGAAGAGAGTACAGGGTGAATGGAATTCTGCAGCTATAGCGGGTGATATGGCCTGCGAGTTATATAGTCTTGAAAAACTGCATGAGAAAATTGAAGATAACCCTGATAATTCTACAAGATTTTTGATTATTGGCCGTGAAGAAGTGCCAAAAAGCGGCAAGGATAGAACATCGGTGGTGGTTTCTGTTCGCAATAAGCCCGGAGCACTGCATGATCTATTAGAGCCATTTCAGCGTCATAACGTTGATATGACTCGTCTTGAGTCAAGACCCTCTCGCAACAGTAATTGGACCTATGTGTTCTTTATAGATCTTGAAGGACATATTGAGGATCAGTCAGTGGCCAATGTACTCGATGAACTAAATTCACAGGTTGTTGAGCTAAAAGTACTAGGCTCGTATCCCTGTGCTGTTCTTTAAATTAAGTGTAGATTTTAATCTGAGTAAGATATTTCTGGTAACCCCATGGCAAAGAAAAAACCTGAAAAAGTAGTTAACCGTTTGGTTGTGATCGGGCTGGGCCTTATAGGCTCAAGTCTTGCTGCATCTGTTCGTAACAGAGGTTTAGCTAACGAGGTGATTGGTATATCAAGAAGGCAATCTACTTTAGAAATTGCCTTAAACAACGGAATTGTTGACCGTTGTGCTGATGATTTTAGTCAAGTGGCTAAAGAGTTGGAAAAAGGGGATATCGTAGTCATAGGGGTGCCAACCCTTAGTGTGCCCTCAGTTTTAAAGGAATGTATTTCGCAAATTTCCCCAGAAGTTACAGTTACAGACGTTGCCAGTGTTAAAGAGTCAGTTGTTAAGTCCGCACTGGAATTATTTGGCGCTGTGCCACCACAGTTAGTACCTGGCCATCCAATAGCTGGATCGGAAAAGAGTGGTGTAACTGCAGCAAATTCTGAACTGTTTGTGGATCATCGAGTGATTTTAACACCAGTTGAAACAACAGCTAATAGTCATATAGAGCGCACCACAAAGCTTTGGCAATCCGTTGGTGCGTTGGTTTCATCAATGAGTGTTCAGGAGCATGATCAAATACTAGCGGCAACTAGCCATTTGCCGCATTTTCTTGCCTACTCTCTAGTAGATACCTTGGCGGGAATGAATGAAAAAACAGATATATTTCGCTATGCAGCAGGTGGTTTTCGCGACTTTACTCGTATCGCCGCAAGCGACCCTATTATGTGGCGAGATATAGCCATAGCTAATAAAAATGCTGTTATTCAAGTAATGGATAAAATGATGGATAACTTGACTGCATTAAGAGCCTCTATTGAAGCAGAAGATAAGCAGTCACTGACCAATCTTTTTACACGGTCTCGCGAGGCGCGAAATCATTTTGGAAGCATGCTTGAAAGTAATAAATCAGATACTGGATTACAAAGCCCTATGAATGAAAAAATCATTAATTATATAGTGTCCCCTGGCGGTAACGCTCGAGGTGATCTTCGTGTGCCAGGCGATAAGTCTATGTCTCATCGCTCAATTATGCTCGGCTCACTGGCAGACGGTATGACCGAAGTAACAGGTTTTCTTGAAGGCGAAGATAGCTTGGCCACACTTCAAGCATTTCGTGATATGGGTGTCGATATTGAAGGCCCAAATGAAGGGCGTCTAGTTATTCGAGGTGTTGGCCTGCATGGGCTTAAGGCGCCAAAAAAACCGCTCTATTTAGGCAACTCAGGCACATCTATCCGACTTTTGAGTGGGCTATTGGCTGGGCAGGCTTTTGATGTAGAGCTTCAGGGTGACGCGTCGCTTTCAGGAAGACCAATGGGGCGTGTAGCTAATCCATTGCGCGAAATGGGCGCGGTGATTGAAACTGAAAAAGATGGAACTCCACCATTGCGTATCAAAGGTGGTCAGAAACTCAAAGCGATTGATTATCGCATGCCAATGGCCAGTGCTCAGGTTAAGTCCTGTGTGTTATTGGCCGGTCTATATGCTGAGGGTGAAACCTCAACTGTAGAGCCAGCACCGACTCGAGATCACACAGAACGAATGCTTCGTGGTTTTGGTTATTCAGTCGATAGTGATAATGATAAGGCATCTCTAAGCGGTGGTGGTCGACTAACTGCGACCCGAATCAACGTTCCTGCGGATATTTCATCATCAGCATTTTTTATGGTGGCGGCTGCGATTGTTCCCGGTTCAGATATCACATTGCGTCATGTGGGTGTAAATCCAACCCGTGTAGGCGTTATTAATATATTGCGCCAAATGGGTGCAAATATCGAATTGTTCAATCGAGCGCAGGTAGGTGATGAGCCGGTAGCTGATATTCGAGTACGCTACGCACCTTTAAAAGGAATCGCTATTCCTGAAGATCAAGTTCCACTAGCTATTGATGAGTTCCCCGTATTGTTTATCGCCGCGGCATGCGCTGAGGGCACTACAGTGCTTACAGGTGCTGAAGAGCTTCGTGTCAAAGAGAGTGATCGTATTCAGAGCATGGCAGATGGCTTAGTTACTCTGGGTATTGATGCAGTGGCAACTGATGACGGAATACGTATTCAGGGTGGTGAAATCGGTAGTGGTGAGGTGGAGAGCTTTGATGATCACCGAATTGCCATGGCCTTTAGTATCGCTGGGTTGAGAGCTAGTGGACCTATTACGATTAAAGAAGCTAACAACGTAGCCACCTCATTCCCTAATTTCATTTCATTAGCTAGACAGGTTGGTATCAATATCAAATTGGCCTAAAAATCTGCTAATGACTAACGATTGAGAATTTCATGATAAAAATTATTACAGTCGATGGGCCAAGCGGTTCTGGAAAAGGGACTGTGAGCCGTATTTTAGCCAAACAATTAGGTTTCCACTATCTCGATAGTGGCGCTCTTTATCGTCTATTGGGTTTAGTTGCAGTTCGTCATGGAATTAAAATTGGGCCTAATAGTGACCTAACTCAGTTGGCTGAAAATATGGACGTACGCTTTGAGGCATTGCCAAATGGCCACAATAGGGTTTTGCTAGAGGGTGAAGATGTCACTCAAGAGTTGCGTACTGAAGAGACTGGCGCTCTGGCTTCAAAGGTAGCTGAAAATCCTGATGTAAGAACAGCATTATTAGTTCGACAACAGCAGTTTGCTAAATTGCCAGGCTTGGTTGCTGATGGTCGTGATATGGGTACAAAAGTCTTTCCTCATGCTCAGCTTAAGATATTCTTGACAGCCACTATCGAAGAGCGCGCGAACCGACGTTATAAACAGTTGCTAGAACAGGGTGAAAATGTTAGTCTGCGCGCCCTCGAAGAGCAAGTACGCTCAAGAGATGAGCGAGATATGAATCGCAAGACTTCACCTTTAGCCATTGCAGTAGATGCAGTTGAGGTTGATACTTCCGATCTATCAATACAAGAATCCGTAGATAGGCTACACAATTTAGCCATTCTGCGCCGGATAGCCTAGCTATCTAATTAACCGGTGTATTAGCAATCGCCAGCCCTAGTTGCTAATCACTTAATATTAACTGACCCACGTAAACTGGCCACGTGGAAAAAAGAGTTCGACGTAGAAATGCTTCTGTCGAAACTCTGTCAATACTCAGGAAAAATCCATGAGCGAAAATTTTCAAGAACTATTTGAGCAAAGTCTAAAAACTGTAGAAATGAACCCCGGCGCCATTATTACTGGCGTAATTATCGATGTCGATAAAGATTGGGTTACGGTTCATGCAGGTTTGAAATCTGAAGGTGTTATCCCCGCAGAGCAATTTTACAACGACAAAGGTGAGCTAGACGTCAGTGTCGGCGATGAGGTACAGGTATCTCTCGAGGCAGTTGAAGATGGTTTCGGAGCTACTCGTCTTTCACGTGAAAAAGCACGCAGAGCGGAATCTTGGATTGAGCTTGAAGCGGCACATAATAAAGATGAAATTGTGACTGGTATGATCAGTGGCAAGGTCAAAGGTGGATTCACCGTTGATGTACGTGGTCTGCGCGCATTCTTGCCGGGATCATTGGTTGACGTTAGACCACTTCGCGAGATTACCCATCTCGAAAATACAGAATTAGAATTTAAAGTAATCAAGTTAGATGTTAAGCGCAACAACGTTGTGGTTAGTCGTCGCGCTGTAATGGAGAGTGCAAACTCTGCAGAGCGTGAAGAGCTACTGGCCAGCATTGAAGAAGGCGTTTCATTAAAAGGTATTATTAAAAACCTTACTGATTACGGTGCCTTTGTTGATCTTGGCGGTGTAGACGGTCTACTTCATATTACAGATATGTCGTGGAAGCGTATCAAGCATCCATCAGAAATGATCAATGTAGGTGACGAAATTGACGTTAAAGTGCTTAAGTTTGATCGTGAGCGCAATCGTGTTTCTCTTGGTATGAAGCAAATGGGCGAAGATCCTTGGGGCGACATCAAAGGTCGTTACCCAGAAGGTGCTCGCGCTAAAGCTAAGGTTACTAATCTTACTGACTACGGTTGTTTTGCCGAGTTGGAAGATGGCGTTGAAGGTTTGGTTCACGTATCTGAAATGGATTGGACCAACAAAAATGTTCACCCATCTAAGATTGTTGACCTAGGTCAAGAAGTTGACGTTATGGTACTTGAGATCGATGAAGAACGTCGTCGTATTTCACTGGGTATCAAACAGTGCTTCACCAATCCTTGGGATGATTTCGCAGGTACTAAAGCTAAGGGTGACAAGGTTACCGGTAACATCAAGTCGATCACTGACTTCGGTATCTTTATCGGTCTTGAAGGTGGTATTGACGGTTTGGTTCACCTATCAGATATCTCATGGAATGAAACGGGTGAAGACGCGGTTCGCAACTTCAAGAAAGGTGAAGAGGTTGAGTCTGTTGTCTTGAGTATTGATGCAGAAAGAGAGCGTATCTCTCTGGGTATCAAGCAACTCTCTGATGATCCATTTAACAGCTACCTAACATCAAATGATAAGGGTTCTATTGTTACTGGTACCATTAAAGAAGTTGACGCTAAAGGCGCTGTAATTGATCTAGGTAACGATATTGAAGCTACATTGAAAGCTTCTGAGTTGTCTCGTGAAAGAGTTGAAGACGCACGCAATGAGTTAACCGTTGGCGACAGCATTGAAGCTAAGATTGTTAATGTCGATCGCAAGACACGGGTTATTAACCTATCTGTAAAAGCCAAAGACATTTCAGACGAGAAAGAGGCTGTTAAAGCTCATCGTAAATCTGAAACTGATGGTTCTTCACCGGCAACTATTGGTGATCTTATCAAGGCACAGATGGATAAATAATCTGCTGTATAGAAAAAAGGGTGGCTTTAGCCACCCTTTTTTTTGCATTTAATTTGGTATAGAGATAATTAATACTTGTATTCAGCTGAAACTTCAATAAAATCAAACACTAGCACTCGCTTTTCTAGAGCGATTTTTAAAAGAATACTCAGGTGATAGATAGCTACACTCATGACCAAATCTGAATTAATAGAAAAAATAGCCATTAATCAAGATCAATTGCCTCCTCGCGATGTGGAGCATGCCGTCCGCATGATTTTGGAGCGTATGGCTAAAGCGTTAGTAAGCAAGCAGCGTATTGAGATTCGTGGTTTTGGTAGTTTTTCACTACATTACCGTGCGCCACGTACTGGCCGCAACCCTAAAACAGGGGATTCAGTAACTTTAAGCGGCAAGTACGTACCTCATTTTAAGCCGGGTAAAGACCTTCGCGATCGCGTTAATAGCGGCTTTTAGTTTTTTCGCTTATATAAAAACCACAATTCAACTGACCTTATCTTAGAATCATTTCAGTTGGATAGGGTCTCAAAATCTTACCATGTATTTTTGACAATGGATTATTTTCTTCTTCTGAGTTTACTAAGGAATCCGTGGGACAGCTCTGATTTTCTATATGGTAGAGTGCAGTAGCCAGCATTTTTTCATTTGGATTACCCAATGGTTGGCTCAAATCATCCGCAACCTTACATCCGAGCACTTCTGCGCCGTCATCTTTATCCGAGGGAATAAGACCATCTGCATAGTCGCCAAAGCCCTTGCTGTTTTTTCCTTCAAACTGAATAGTAAAGTAGGTGGTCCCGCAATTATCTTTTGGAACAAAACCATAGGGCTTTCCGAGCGTTTTTTCGCCAATTAGTATCACCTCAATATCAATTCCTCGTAATCCATTGATAAGATACTCACTGGCCGAAGCGGTATTGCCTGTTGAGATAATATACACTCGTTGAAGGTTCAACATGGGTAAGTCAGATCCTTCAGGGGCAGAAAGCCCCATTGCGATGGTTGGGTAGGGGACCCATACATTTTCGATAATGCGCTTATCATTGTGAATGATTTCACCATAAAGTTTATCTCTGCCATTGTCACCTACAATCATTGCTGCCAATTGGGCTGATATATCAAGATAGCCACCGCCGTTATAGCGCAAATCTAAAACCAAATCGTCAAGAGGCTTTGTTTCCTCTTGTGGAGCCTCAGGAATTGTATTTTCTGAAGTATCTGCCCCGTCCTCAGTGGTTGGCTGTTCGCCTAAAAATTCTTTAATCGCATCTATAAGCTCTAGTTCAACAGTTACTGTACCAAACGTACTCAGTGCCATGTAGCCGATGTTTCTATTATTCTCCTGTATTATTTTACTAATAATGGGCGATTCTTTGACTTGTGTACTTTGCATAATGACCGCGCGGTTATAATTTTTATTGGCATCTTTAATGACAAATTTATGGAATTCACCAGTATTTTGCGGAAATAGGACTGACATGGCTAAATTGTAATCTTCTGTACTGCCATTTTTAATATCAATTCCATTTATGGCAATAATTTCTGTACCTCGAGCAATTTGTTTGAGTGCCGCAGGGCTTTCTGGTTCAGTATGGGCAACGAGTATTTGTCTGGGTGGTGTCGACTTAACAACTAATATTTTTAAGCCAAAACCTGTAGAGAATCCCAACTTAGAAAACTGCCTATAATTTTCAGTGTTCCTCAAATAGAACTTACCTTCCTCGGAGGTCTGTGTATTTTCAGTTTTTTGAGTATAGTGAAAGCGATCCTTGGGCTTTCCTGAGGCTGTAATCGCACTGGTTTTCATTTTATTAAAGTAGGCAATTGGGTTATTTTCTGAGCTTGGATGTATATTGGGTAGTTCATCGTACCAAAGGTAAGTTTCATGACTCCAAGAGCGAATCCAATTGTTTTCATCCTCCACTGTGCCCTCAGGGTCACTCGCACATAGATTTGCGTAGTTTCTGGATGGCTGAATATCCTCATCGCCACATCCAGCAAGCAAAAAAAGTAATGGTAATGCAAATAAGCACGATTTTTTCATGACATTTCCTTGTCTTCAAACAACCAAAAGCGAAAAACCTATTAGCCAAAATAGCCATAGATTTTTCTTAAAAATCCCAACGATTTTAATCTAATTATAGACTAGCGTATGGCCAAAGCGCTGGTAAATAAACAACGTATTGAGATTCGTGGTTTTGGAAGTTTTTCACTGCATTACCGTGCGCCCCGCACCGGTCGCAACCCTAAAACAGGGGATTCAGTAACTTTAAGTGGTAAGTACGTGCCTCATTTTAAGCCGGGTAAAGACCTTCGCGATCGCGTTAATAGCGGCTTTTAGTTAATTATTTTTTAATTGTTTGTAATTCTGCTACACAGTTGGTATTTCTCAGATACCATCGATGTGTTTCATATTCAATAAGGCAACCTGTTCTATTTTTAAACAGCCGAAAATAATTTGGTTTTTCAGTCTCCGATAAAAATTTAGGGGATGCCGATGAATTATTTACCTTTCTTTGTATTATTAATTGACTACTTTTTGTAAATGCAGATTGGCTAATAAGAACATTATTTGAATTAAGTGCTTGCTCAATAATCGTTTTAATTTGGAATGAACTGTCAGGGGTAGATTCAGCAAGTATTGCAGGTTGGTCTTTAGTGATTGACTGGCAGCCCCACAGCAATCCTAAAAAGGGCGCAATAAAAACTAATTTCATTGCAACAATAGTCCTGTGCCAGGGTAGCGACTAATAACTTTACCACTCATTCTAGATAGTGGGTGCGCAGGTTTACTATTTGAATTGTGGGCGCTAACAGGACATTCATTATTTTCTATATAGTGAAGGGCTGTTGCCAACATCCTCTCATTCTTATCTCCCAATAGATGGCTTAAATCATCCGTTACCACACAGCCTTGTACTCCATCTCTACCGTTATCAGTTGCAGAAGGCATAAAGCCATAGCCAAAGTCACTAAAACCTTTAGCATTTTCTCCCTTAAATTGGATAGTAGAATAGGTGATGCCACAGTTATCACTTGCTTGCCAGCCATAGGGTTTTCCCGTAGTCCTGGTGCCAATCAAAATTACTTCAATATCTACGCCGCGCAATCCATTAATAAGATACTCGCTAGCTGAAGCAGTATTAATACTAGATAAAATATAAACTCGTTGTAAGTCTAATGTGGGTAATAAAGTTCCAATGGGGACAGTAAGGTTAGAACTAGAGCTTGGAGAAAACCTAAAAATAATATTTTCACTGCTAAGTTTGTCATTTAATTTAATCTCGGTAAAAACAGAGCCTAATGCGTTATTGCCCGCTATCATAGCCCCTAGGTCTGCTGAAATACTGACGTAGCCACCAGTGTTGTAGCGAAGATCCAAAACCAGCTCATCGATTTGCTTGCTTTTAAAATCATTTATCGCATCAATTAGTTGCTTTTCTGCTGAGGCAATAAAAAAAGTGTTAAGGGCTAAATAACCTATTTGTTTATTTGCATGATCAATAACATTTTGAGTATGCACAGGCACAGTGACTATTTCGCTGCTTTGAAGAACAACGGTTCGCGTGGATAAAGCATTAAGGTCTCTAATTTCAAAAGTATGGTACTCACCCAATGCTTCGGGTATAAGACCAGCATTTAGAGTATCCGAATCTCCGTTGGCAAAAGGTTCACCATCAATACTAATAATCTCTGCGCCGCGCCTAATATTATTATTAGCAGCAGGACTGTTTGGTTCAGAGTAAATAATCACTGCCTTTCTGGGAGGGCTACTCTGTATTAATAGATAATTAAATCCATAGCCTGCCGATACACCAGTTTCAGTATATTGATTATATTCTTCTGTATTATTCGTATAGTGAAATCGATCCTTTGGAAGCCCATTACTTGTTGTGGCGCTGGTTTTCATTTTGTCAAAGTATTTAATTGGATCTGCAAGGCTAGGTGTGGCAGGATCAATATCCGGTAGTTCGTTATACCAAAGATAGGTTTCGTTGCTCCAAGAGCGTATCCAATTATTTTCATCTACAGAGGTGCCGGCAAGATCCTGATAATCTTTATTTTGACGGGGGGTTCTACATATATTAGCGAAATTTCGCGAGGGCAAGTACTCTCCCTCTACCCATTCATTGGAGGCCTGTTTTTTTGATTCACCACCACAGGCGCTGATAAGCATGCATATAGTCGCTAGGGTCAATACTCTCATAAGTAAATCCTTTTTAAATCAGAGGTATCTAATCTTCTTAATTATAGGCTATTTAACAACATAAGGTTATTCAATATAGATGGACCAGTATGCCCCATACACATCTAATTAAAGTTATACGCTGAATTATAAAGTGAAATTATGGATTAACTAAAAACTTAGGCAAATAGCGATTTAAGCGCATCCAGAGACTCTTCACCTGCGGCTTGGTTTTGCTCGGCACTGGCTTCACTGTTACCGCCCAAACGCACCAAATCATCCTGTGGTAACTCATCGATAAAACGGCTGGGTGTAGTAGCGCTAGTTTCACCAAATTGGGTTCTCTGGGCAGCGCTAGTCATAGTTAGGGTGCGTTGCGCCCGAGTAATGCCCACATAGGCCAGACGGCGCTCCTCTTCAATTTGATCGCCCTCAATACTATTGCGGTGGGGCAGAATATCCTCCTCCATACCGATCAAAAACACATGTAAAAACTCCAGTCCCTTGGCGGCATGTAGAGTCAGCATCTGCACCTTATCATCGGCCGATTCCTCCTGCTCACGATCCAAAATATCGCGAAGAATAATCTTAGAAATAGCCGATTCAATAGGGTTTTTATCAGCAGTGACTGAATCGCTGTCATTATCTTTCAGAGCATAGTCGATCTGACTAATCAGTAGATTAATATTTTCCCAGCGCTTATTAGCGGCAGCTTCACTGCTGGCGTTTTGGCGCAACCAGTCATGGTAGTCAATATCTTCAAGCATTTCCCGCAGGGCAGCTATAGGCTGATTACCATAGATATTGCGCTGAACAGACTCCATCCAACGCTTAAATTGTTGTAAACGCTGTAAATTGGCGCTGGGTACCGTAGCGCTTAGGCCGACTTCATCTATAGCCGCCAGAAGAGAGATTTGACGTTTATTGGAATACTCACCCAATCGCTCAAGGGTAGTTGGCCCTATTTGGCGGCGCGGCGTATTGATAATACGCAACAGCGCATTATCATCATCCGAATTGATAATAAGCCGCAGATAAGCCATAACATCCTTGATTTCAGTTTTAGCATAAAACGACTGACCGCCGGTAATATCATAGGGGATATTTTGCGTCTGAAGTTTTAGTTCAAGTAGCTTTGACTGATAGTTACCACGGTATAAAACAGCAAAATCACTGTATTTACAGCGCCGTTTAAGACGCATATCAATAACTTCATTGACCACCCGTTCCGCTTCGCGCTCCTCATTGTCGCTAATAATAAAACGCAGAGGATCGCCCGGCCCCAATTCGCTCCACAGCGCCTTTTGAATCAGGTGAGGGTTATTGTCGATCAACTTATTTGCCGCCGCCAAAATGCGTCCAGTAGAGCGATAGTTCTGCTCCAGTTTGATCACGTTTAAGGCAGGGAAGTCTTCCTGCAACTGCATCAAATTTTCGGGTCGCGCACCGCGCCAAGCATAAATAGACTGATCATCATCGCCCACCACCGTTAGCGCCTGTTTTTCAGCAACCAAAATACGCACCAATTCATATTGCGCGAGGTTGGTATCCTGATACTCATCCACCAACATATAGCGAATACGTTGTTGCCACTTAGCTAAAACCTCGGGCTGTTCGCGGAATAGGCAGACGGGGATCATAATCAGATCATCAAAATCCACTGCGTTATAGGCGCGCAATGCCCGCTGATAGCGCTCGTAAAGCATAGCAATGGTCTGTTCGCCAGTGCTATTGGCAGCACTGACCGCCTGACCTGGTTCTAGCAGAGAATTTTTCCAATCAGAAATAGTATATTGAATATTATCGATCAGTTTTTCATCAAGATCCGAATGGCGAACCAAAAGCTCTTTAAGAATATTGCGGCAATCTTCCTGATCCATAATCGAAAAGCCGGGTTTAAACCCCAGTTTTTTAATTTCGTGGCGAATGATACTCAAGCCCAAGTTATGAAAAGTCGAAACCGAAATACCCTTAGAATCTGCCCCAGACAATAGCTTACCGACACGATTTTTCATTTCACGCGCCGCCTTATTAGTAAAGGTCACCGCATAGATATTGCGGCTAGGAATACCGCATTGTTCAACCAGATAGGCAATCTTGCCAGTAATTACACTGGTTTTACCACTGCCAGCACCTGCCAATACCAACAATGGACCATCAATATACTTTAAAGCCGCCTGTTGCTGAGGATTGAGGGTATGGGCCATTTACAATTAGGCCATTTCAGCAATGGCAGTATGTTTAGCGCTTAACTGTTCAAGTGAACCCTGCATATCATTTAGCTTATCGCGCTCTTTAGCCACAACCTCCTCCGGTGCATTAGCAACAAACTTATCATTGCTCAACTTGCCAGACAGCTTTTTAACTTCCCCAGACAGCTTTTCAATTTCCTTAGATAGGCGCTTCAGCTCAGCGTCCACATCAATAAGCCCCGCCATAGGCACCAAAATTTCCAAATCGCCCGCCAGCGCAGTGGCACACAGAGGCGCATCATCAGAATTATCCAGCCAAGTAATAGACTCCAGCTTAGCGAGTTTACAAAGATACTGACGGTTTTCATCCAACCGACGTTGATCATCGCAATCACCACCAGCGAAATAAATAGCCAGAGACGTGGCTGGTGAAATATTCATCTCACCGCGCACATTACGCACCCCAACAATCACCTGTTTAACCCACTCAATATCATTGATGGCTTGTGGGTCCACCAGAGACTGATCAACAGTAGGATAGGGTTGTAACATAATACTATCGCCATCAGCATCTAGCTCAATACCCGCCAACGGCGCAATATTTTGCCAAATTTCCTCAGTGATAAACGGCATAATAGGGTGGCTTAAACGCAATACAGTTTCAAGCACCCTAACCAGAGTGCGACGCGTGCCCAGCTGTAGCTCAGGGTCGGCATTTTCATCCCATAATACAGGTTTAGACAGCTCCAAATACCAATCGCAATACTCATGCCAAACAAAGTCATACAACGCCTGAGCCGCCAAATCAAAACGATAGCTATCAATCGCCTCAATCACCTCAGTTTCCGCCTGTTGCAAGCGAGAAATAATCCAGCGATCAGCCAGACTTAACTTATAGGCCTCACCATGTTGACCACAGCTATGTTCCTCACCATTCATCAGCACATAACGCGCCGCATTCCAAATTTTATTACAGAAATTGCGATAGCCCTCAAGGCGCTTCATATCCCAATTGATATCTCGACCCGTAGAGGCAAGGGCACACAGCGTAAAGCGCAACGCATCCGTACCATGGGGCTCAATACCCTCCTTAAACTGTTTTCTAGTGCGCTTAGCAATTTTCTCCGCCTGCTGAGGTTGCATCATATTGCCAGTGCGTTTTTCCACCAGATCATCAATACCAATGCCATCAATCATATCCAGAGGGTCTAAAACATTACCTTTGGATTTAGACATCTTCTGACCCTGCTCATCGCGGATCAAACCCGTCACATACACCGTATGGAAAGGCACCTGAGGCTTCCCATCCTCATCTTTAATCAGATGCATCGACATCATAATCATCCGTGCCACCCAGAAGAAAATAATATCAAAGCCAGTCACCAGCACATCAGTCGGGTGGAAATTCTTAAGACGCTCCGTCTGCTCAGGCCAACCCTGAGTACCAAAGGTCCACAGCGCCGAAGAAAACCAAGTATCCAACACATCATTATCCTGAGTCAGCGGCGCATCAGCCAAATTGTGCGCAGCCCTAACCTCAGCTTCACTATTGCCCACATAGGCATTGCCCGCCTCATCATACCAAGCAGGAATTCGGTGACCCCACCACAGCTGGCGCGAAATACACCAGTCTTGGATATTGCGCATCCAAGAAAAATACATATTCTCATACTGCTGAGGCACAAACTTAATCTGCCCATCCTCAACCGCCGAAATAGCCGGCCCCGCCAATTTTTTAGCATCCACATACCACTGATTGGTCAGCATAGGCTCAATCACCACGCCGCCACGATCGCCATAGGGCACCGTCATATCATTTTCTTCAATAGAGACTAATAGCTCCAAAGCCTCCATATCAGCCACAATCTCACGGCGCGCCGCAAAGCGCTCCATGCCCTGATATTTTTCCGGCAAACTATCATCCATCTCCGTATTTTGGCTGCCATCGGCGTTTAAACACTCGGCTGATTTACGAATATCCGCCTTAAACGTCAGAATATTAATCATAGGCAAGCTATGGCGCTGACCCACCTCATAATCATTAAAATCGTGAGCAGGGGTGATTTTTACACAGCCAGTGCCCTTATCCATATCCGCGTGTTCATCGCCAACAATAGGAATCAAACGACCCACCAAAGGTAATTCAACAGACTGGCCAATTAAATTTTGATAGCGCGGATCCTCAGGATTAACCGCCACGCCAGTATCGCCCAGCATAGTCTCAGGGCGCGTCGTCGCCACCACAATATAATCCTTACCATCCGCAGTCACAGCACCATTGGCAAGCGGATAGCGCAGATGCCACATCTTGCCCTTAGCCTCGCGGTTTTCCACCTCCAGATCAGAGATAGCCGTATGCAACTTAGGGTCCCAATTAACCAAACGCTTACCGCGATAAATCAAACCCTGATTGTAGAGGCGAATAAACACCTCCTGCACCGCACCAGAAAAGCCCTCATCCATAGTAAAGCGCTCAGTCTCCCAATCCACCGAATTACCCAAACGACGCATCTGCTGCGTAATCGTGCCGCCAGACTGCTCCTTCCACTCCCAGATTTTTTCGATAAACGCCTCGCGACCCAACGCATCCTTACCCGGCTGGTTTTGTGCCGCCAACTTGCGCTCCACCACCATCTGCGTCGCAATACCCGCATGATCAGTACCCACCTGCCACAGCGTATTCTTACCCTGCATACGCTGATAGCGGGTTAGGGCATCCATAATGCTATGTTGCAACGCGTGGCCAATATGCAGACTGCCCGTCACATTCGGCGGGGGAATCACAATACTGTAAGACTCACCCTCACCACTGGGGGCAAAATAACCACTGTCTTCCCAAGTTTTATACCACTTACCTTCAATATCTTGGGGGGCGAATGTTTTATCCATTAGGGCGCTCTATTTGTTAGGTTTTAGGGTTTTGCTTTCGATGTATTTAAGGGGGGTAATTATAGGTGCTACGGCAATCTTTTTATAGCCTGTTCTTTATGGTCTAAGATAAAAAGTGACATAAGAAAGGATAGCTTCCAATGAAAGGTATATTTTGCTCCCCATCTAAACCGATCAATCGGCATTGTGTAGCCGTTAATTCGCAAATTTCCTCTAACCCGTATGGATCAAATAACTCTGACCCTATTGATTTTATGGCGAATATGCGACGTATGGGGGAGCCATTTATTCAAGGGTACGAAACAATACTCAGTTCTGAAAATTCTCGCTTGTTTGAAATGAAATACCTAACCTCAAGTGACTATTGTGTTGACAAGTAGGATGCGGTTTATGGTCATTACAGTTTTCGTATTTTAGGGTCAGCAGAACAAAGTGATAACGAATTGGATAAAACGTAATGTTGTAGGCGATATAACCTATTTTTGGGGCGGGTGGCTTGGCTTAGTCTCTCACCCCATTTACTGGCTTATATGGACTTTTTGGTTTCCCCAGCCCTATGAGTCGGCACTGTTGCGTTTTTTTTGTTGCGCTATCTCTGTTCCAATTATCCTCAGACATTACTGGCCCAAAAAATTAAAACCTCTGCTACCCATCTACTGGTTTTGGTTTTTAATGTGCCAACTACCTATTACCTTCTCTTATTTAACCCTACAAAACCAATTTTCAGGGGTGTGGTTAATTTGCGAAACATTAATGGTTATGGTTCTATCTGTTTTCTATCCCAACAGACTCTTTGTCTGCAATCTACTCATTGGCATTGCCATTGCTTATGGCCTGTATTTTTTTCCTGAGGGTCAGCATTTTGCGTGGCAACAACAACATCTAATGTATTTATTACCACTGCCCATTGGGGTAGTTCTTACCATGGTGTTTAGTTACACCATTAAAAAAGAGATAAAGCAGAAAAATAAATTACTTAAATCCCTCGCTGGCTCTATTGCCCATGAAATGCGCAATCCGCTTTTTCAGATTCATAGCACTTTGCATTTATTGTTGGGTGAAAAATCGTCAAAAATTGATGGTTCTGAAGTGTATTTAGAGGGTTTAAAACAGGTGATTAAAAGTAGTTTTCAATTAATTGATATTACTATGGATGCCATCAATGAAAAACCGATTGATAAAGACAATTTTCAGCTGCTTTCTGCGATGGATATAAGCGTGGAAGCAGTATCAGACTATGCCTATAAAGATGCTAAATTCAGTGAAAAAGTCACTTTTTCTGGCAATGATTTTCAGATTTTGGCGGACCCTGTGTTGGTTAAATATATTCTTTATAACCTGATCGGTAATGCGCTTTATTATGTACAAAATACGCCCAATGCAGGCATTGTAATTTCAATGTTTCCAGTTACTCGGCAAATTGAAGTACGTGATACGGGGCCGGGCATTGCACCAGAAGCTATCCCCAAACTATTTGATGGCTTTTACACCTCGGGTAAACAGGGTGGCACGGGTTTGGGGTTGGCTTATTGCAAGCGCACTATGCTGGCTTTGGATGGTGATATTTATTGTGAATCTGAGCTGGGTAAATATACGGCGTTTGTTTTAACTTTTCCTACATTAGCTAAGGTGAGTGACTTGGTAGCTTGAATTTAATATTGAGTTATAGGTAACTGCGACCTGTCACAATAACAGCCGCCTATTTGGCGGCTGTTTAATTGACTTCTCGCTCACTAATATCATGAAAGTCTAGGGCATAACCGCGCTCTTTATAGAAGCGAAAATTCTCGCGTTTAACCTGTTCATGTTCTGATTCTGACTGTACTAGCTCAATCACCCGTTCAAAGCGGCTAAACCATGTGGGGATTTCCCCCTGTAAATTGATCAAAATCTGATGATGCTCGCCCGGTTCTGCAGTTGAGCTAATCGCTACTGGTTTTTTATCGATCCCTATACCATGGGGGATAAAGGCTTCTGCTTCAAATTCCCACAATAATTGATCTAGCTGTTCTGCGGTTTGGTCATCGTCGACTAAACACAGCACCTGTTGCTGACTGGCACAGGCTTTTTTAATCAACTGGCAGACAAATTTTAATGTAGGTGCAGTATTGGCAAGCTTGTAAAAAGTAATCTTAGTCACAGTTTATTTCGCTTTTTGACGCAGATATTCCATTAATAATGGTACTGGACGACCGGTAGCACCTTTGCTGCCTCCAGATACCCATGCGGTGCCAGCCACATCCAAATGTGCCCATTTGTAGTCTTTAGCATAGCGCGCCAGAAAACAGCCGGCGGTAATGGTGCCGGCCTGAGGGCCGCCAATATTAGCCATATCGGCAAAGTTACTTTTAAGCAGCTCGTCATATTCTTCCCATAGGGGGAGTTGCCAGACGGGGTCGGCACTCTGGGTGCCAGATTCGATCAGATCATTGGCAAGCTGTTGGTCATTAGATAATACACCCGATGCCACTTTGCCTAGGGCGCTAATAACTGCACCGGTTAATGTGGCTATATCAATTACTGTATCGGGCTCAAATTTTGCGGCATAGGTGAGTGAGTCACAGAGTATCAGGCGTCCCTCGGCATCGGTATTAAGGATCTCAATAGTCTGCCCTGACATGCTGGTCACTACGTCGCCAGGTTTGGTGGCGCGACCATTGGGCATATTTTCGGTGGCTGGAATGATGCCCACTACGTTGATGGGTAGTTGTAGTTGAGCTAGAGCATTCATAACACCTAACACTGATGCGCCACCACACATATCGTATTTCATTTCGTCCATGCCGCGACCGGGTTTGAGGCTAATACCACCAGAATCAAAGGTTACGGCTTTGCCTACTAAGACTACGGGTTTGGTATTGGCATCTGTACCCTGATAGTTGATAACAATCAGTTTGGGGGGCTCATCTGAGCCTTCGGCAACTGAAAGTAGGGAGTCCATTTTGAGCTTTTGCATATCTGCGCGATCTAAAATTTCAGTTGTGATACTGGCTTTATCGAGTTTTGTCTTTGCTATTTTTATAGCCTGCTCTGCAAGGTAGCTGGGGGTGCAAATATTAGCGGGCAAGTTACCCAATTGCTTGGCTACGTTCATTCCTTCGCCAACAGCGGCACCGAACTTAAGGCCAGTATCAGCTGATTGGATTGCAGATTGTTCTGCGTTCCAAAAAGTCAGTGACTCAAGGTTGGGGCTTTTCTTTGCATTATGTTTTTTGTAGTTATAGAGAGAGGCATTGCTTGATTGGGCAACAATTGATGCCTCGGCTTCAATGTTATCGGTCAATAGGCCGCCGACCCAAAGCACGGTTTTGGCATTAGTTTTATTTAATGCTTGGCAGGCAGCCATAACAGCTTTTTTAATCTGTCTTTGGTTTGATAGTCCGTCAGTGCCAAGCAGGATAACGCGCTTAAATGGTGACTGAGGAAGGTTTAATGCCAAAACCTGTCCAGACTTACCCTTAAATTCGCCGTTTTCAATGGCTGAGTCGATGCTGTTTAGGGTTAATTTATTGACTACTTTTGCGCTATTTGAAAGCTCTGAGCCAGTGGGTAGAATAAGTGAATCTGCTTTTAAATCTGACAGTTCGGCGCAAGATGCAGTAAACTTCATAAATTATCCATTAGGTAGCTAAGTTAAAAGAGTGAAAATGTTAATAGAACCATACCACTTAGTACAACTGCACCCAAGAGTTTAAGCCGAATCTTGTGATTATTTTTCGTTATTTAAGTCGTGAACTTTTATCAGTAACAACTGCTGTATGTCTTGTGTTATTGATGGTGCTTATTAGTGGGCGATTTGTAAAATACCTATCCAATGCTCTTGCGGGCAATATGGATCCGGAAGTTATTTTTGCCGTTATCGGCTATCGTATCCCTGGATTTTTGGAGCTTACATTGCCTTTGGCATTCTTTTTGGCGGTTCTACTTACCTTTGGTCGCCTGTATGTTGAAAATGAGATGAGTGTGCTTAAGGCCTGCGGGTTTTCTGAGCGTAAATTATTGGCATATACCTTGATAGTCGCTACTTTTCTAGCCTTAATAGTTGGATCGCTAAGTTTGTATTATACGCCGACGGGGGTGAAAAAAGCTGAGGCAATTTTCGCCGTTCAAGAGCAAAAAAGTGAGCTTGATCGAGTAACTGAAAAACAATTCTATTCACTCCGAGGTGGCAAAGGGGTTACTTGGGTCGATTCGGTGTCTGAAGACCGTCGTCTTGAGAATGTCTTTATGTCAGCCACATTGGAGGCGACAGAATCTTCGAATGGTAGTCTGGTGTTGGTGATTGCTGATCGTGGCATGCAAAGTACAGCTATGGATACTGAAGAGCGCTATCTCACATTAGAGCAGGGCTACAGAGTGGAAGGGGTCCCTGGTAGATATGACTATCAGATTACTTATTTTGAAGAGTTTGGTACTAGATTAGCACCGCCAGAAGAGTTATCAGAAGATACAGCCACTGATGCTATGTCGACGCAAGCGCTAATGAATTCATCTGAAATTGAGCATCGGGTTGCTTTGCAGTGGCGTTTTTCAATACCGATTATGATGCTGGTTGTTACATTATTAGCGGTGCCGCTAAGCCGTGTTGATCCTAGGTCAGGGCGTTTTGCGCGGATTCTTCCCGCGGTATTATTGTATTTTGTTTATTTGGTATCACTAAACTCTGTTCGCGGCGCGATTGAAGCGGGTAGTTTGCCAATTGGGATTACATTAATACCAGTCCATGTAGTATTTTTACTGATTGCCCTAATGTTTATATTTTCTGAAAAATTAGCGGCTTTTTTACGTGCTGCCCTTAGATTTACTCATTGGAGCAACAGGTCATGAGTAAGCGGCTATCGCGTTATATTGGTGTTAATGTGCTCTCGGCAATTACGGTGGCACTTGTTGCTCTAATTGGCTTGGATGTTGTAGCCGGTATTATTGATCAAATGGGTGATATAAAAAACAACTACCAGTTTGCTGATGTGCTGATCTATATCGCGACCAAATTGCCTTCCACCATATACGAATATATCCCTCTAGCATCCTTGATTGGCTGTTTGGTAGGGTTGGGCATGCTCGCAACTAATAGTGAGGTAGTGGTGATGCGCGCCGCTGGTGTTTCGTTAATGCGAATTGTACTGTTTGTGTTTAGACCGGTAGTTTTGTTTATCCTGCTTGCAGCGCTAATTGGTGAATATTTTTCACCCTATCTTGATCAGCTAGCTGATAGTAAGCGAGAATATTTGCTAAAGGGGGAGTCAGCGCTGGATTCTACCTCAGGGTTTTGGGCTCAAGAGAGGGGTGAATTTATTCACTTCAATGCTGTTTTTCCAGGGGGTGTTCTGTTTGGGGTTACCCGTTACAAATTAGATACTGATCGCCAGTTAAAAGAAGCGAGTTTTTCATCAAGAGCTACCTTTAACAAAACGGAAGGTTTTTGGGTTGAAGAGAATGTTTCCTCTACGATATTTTTGGAGAATCAAATTTACACCCGAAAATGGGTTACCCGAAAATGGCACACTGAGTTAACACCAGAGGTTTTAGCGTTAAATGTGTTACCTGCCGATGCTCTATCTGCAGGGTCATTAAATGATCATATTGATTATTTAGAAGAGCGCAAAGCCGATGTGGAACAATATAGATTAGCCTTCTGGCGAAAGGTGCTTCAACCTGTGGCTATTTTTAGCCTGGTGTTGGTGGGTATAGCATTTGTATTTGGACCATTGCGACAGGCTACAGTGGGCTTTAGAGTTTTTGTGGGGGTCTTATTTGGTATCAGTTTTAAATTGCTATCAGATATTTTGGGGCCGCTCAGTATAGTATTTGAAATGTCGCCAATTTTGGCTATTTTAACCCCTATAGTTATATGCCTTTCTATTGGCCTTATTTTATTGAGGCGTGCCGGATAGCAGGCATGTTAATACCTTTTTGCCTGCTTGAATGGTGCCGTCCAGCTAAGCGCCGATTAACTTTTTTCTAAAACAACCACGTTTGTTTGAGTGAAAATATCATGAGCGCAAATTTTCTTTGGTGGAATCAAGCAATAAAAATAACCTAAACCTAAAGCCGCTAAGGAGAGAAAAGCTAATGGACATCGTTTCAGGCATTGCTCGGGCGAGGCTAGTTTGCCGTCTGTTTGCTGTAGTCTAAGTCGCCAAGCTTTCATTCCTAGAGTTTGGCCCTGTTTACGCCAGCAAACATAGTAATAACCTATCAGGCAGGCTATCCAACCAAAAAAACTCAGCCACTGAATAAAGGTGTTGGGTTGAATATCTTCAAGGCCCTCAGTGCCGAAGGCAATCATCTTAATGCCTAAAAGAATTGCACCATAGCCAAGAGTAATGGCAAAAAGTAAAAATGCATCATAGACGAAAGCTGCAAGTCTACGAAAAAGACCGGCAGAGGGTAGTTCATGAAATTCTAGACGGGGTTTAATAGTAAATCTCCAAATTCAGCATTAGATTAATAGCAGGATTCTGCACAAAGCCAGTACAATGTGCAATTGATTATATAATGTGTCAACAAAGGTACTCTAGGAGAGCTAACTTGGATTGGATTTTTGGTATTCACGCAGTGCAGTCAATTCTAAAGACATCACCTCAGCGTGTTAAGGAATTGAGAATGGTTAGAGCGCGTCAAGATGCGCGATTGCAAAAGCTGCTAAATTTAGCTGATCAGCATGGGGTTGCTATCCAGTGGTCTACAGCACAGAATTTAGACGCATTGGTTGAGGGGCGTCATCAGGGGGTGGCCGCTCTATGCAAAGAGGGTGAAACCTACGATGAGACTTATTTGACAAAGCTAGTTGAGCAGCAGGGTCAGGCAGGTTTCTTTCTAATGCTTGATGGTGTTACTGATCCACACAACTTGGGTGCCTGTTTACGTTCAGCTGAAGGGGCAGGGGTTCAGGCGGTGATTGTGCCTAAGGATAATTCAGTGGGCTTAACGGCAGTGGTTTCTAAAGTCGCTTCGGGGGCTGCTGAAACAATTCCTTTAGTCGTTGTTACTAATTTATCAAGAACGCTCAAAGAGCTTCAGGGTAGGGGTGTCTGGGCTGTAGGTACTACAGGTGATGCCGAGAAAACTATTTATGACATGGATCTGACTGGCCCTATTGTTATGGTGATGGGATCTGAGGGTACGGGGATGCGAAAATTAGTGACTAGTCAATGTGACTTTTTGGCCAAATTGCCTATGGCTGGCAAGGTCAGCAGTCTCAATGTATCGGTTGCCGCAGGCATTTGTTTATTTGAAGCGGTAAGGCAGCGAAGTTAGTCGATTTAAATTTTATTCGTTAAATTTTAAATTAATTAAAATAAGAAACTAACCTTTTGCTAGAATTGACCAAAGACTATGAAGCGATGGCTATGGTTAAAAATATTTACTCTATACCCAACTTGTTGAGCCTGTTGCGATTGGCGTTGGTGCCAGTGTTGGCGCTAGCGGCTACCTTAAATCAGGCGACCCTGTTTCTCTGGTTGATGGCAATTTCTCTTGTCAGCGATATGCTTGACGGCTATTTTGCCAGAAGGTTGCATCAGGTTACTGAGCTTGGTGCACGACTTGATAGCTGGGCAGATATGGCTACCTATGCGATGATGATTTTGGGTCTGCATATGATTTGGCCCTCTATTTTTATTGAGCAAGTCATCTATCTTATCGCGGCCACTCTAAGTTATGTGTTACCTGTGGTGATAGCCTTGACTCGTTTTGGTAGTTTTCCTAGCTACCATACATGGGGTGCTAAGCTGGCAGCCGTTTTGGTTGCACCGGCCTACTACCTGTTAATACTGTACGATAATCAGATATTTTTTAGAATGGTGATTATCTTTCATGTGGTGGTCGCTTTAGAGGAGATAGCCATTACATTTATACTCAAGCAGCCTAAGACTAATGTTGCATCTATTCTCACAATTCTCCGTGTTCGCGGTGATAAGTCACAGTAGTCAGGTAAAAGCCCTAAGCTTTTGTTGCAACCTGAGCTGCAAATCTCTATAATCGCGCGGCTTGAAGGGTCTGAGAGGTTTGTATTTTCTTTTCTCAGGCGCTCCTTGTCTCACTGCATCACCACAATGGTGTTGGCGGGAGACTTTTAATCCATGAGGAGAAATAATGCGTCACTACGAAATAGTGTTTCTGGTCCACCCAGATCAGAGCGAGCAAGTTGCGGGTATGGTAGAAAGATATACTTCTGCTATCGAAGCTGGCAAGGGTTCCGTTCATCGTCTTGAAGACTGGGGCCGTCGTCAACTAGCTTATCCAATCAATAAAATTCACAAAGCACATTATGTTCTTATGAACGTAGAGTGCGATCAAGATATTCTTGATGAGTTAAATTCTTCCTTCAGATACAACGATGCTGTAATCAGAAGCATGGTTATTCGTCGCGATGAGGCTATCACTGAAGAGTCACCCATCATGAAGCAAGAAAATGCTGAAAAAGCTGATAAAGAATCGCGTGAGCGTCAAAAGGCTGCAAAAGCAAAAGAATCAGCGGATAAAGCTGAAGCGGCAGCAAAAGCAAAAGCTGAAACTGAAGCTGAAGTAGCTAAAGAGGCTCCTGCAGAAGAGGTTTCTACAGAAGATGCCCCAGCAGCAGAAGCCCCAGCAGCGGAAGGAGAAGAATAATGGCTAGATTTGTTCGAAGAAGAAAATTCTGTCGCTTCAGTGCTGAAGGTGCTACTGAAATTGATTATAAAGATCTCGATACGCTAAAAGGCTACGTATCTGAAACGGGTAAAATTGTACCTAGCAGAATTACTGGTACTAAAGCACGCTATCAGCGTGAGTTATCAGAAGCTATCAAGCGCGCACGCTATGTCGCTTTATTGCCGTATACTGATAGCCATAGTTAATAATAGGTAAGTAGTTTGAAAGCCCTAGCTGAATATATATTGCGCGGGCGGGTGCAAGCTTTATTAGTGGCATTAGTTGGAATTTTTTTCCATTAATTAG
>Ga0207964_1000029_pt1 | contig 62611 bp, 51 predicted proteins | sample Knorr_S23_td_250_FD_185608 | JGI IMG/M metagenome (GOLD analysis project Ga0207964, IMG submission 185608) | Marine microbial communities from Southern Atlantic Ocean transect - Knorr_S23_td_250_ad_251m_LV_A (SPAdes) (version 2) | ecosystem: Environmental > Aquatic > Marine > Oceanic | place...
TAATAACCGCTCCGGGCTCTAATGTAAAAGGCCCTGCTGATTGTACGAAACGTCTGTCATCCGGAACATTTCCAGCGGATTGCTCCGTCCAAGATTGCCCCTGAAAATTAGGATCACTATCGCCTGGAAACATAAAATCACATGTATCATTTAAAGGGTTTGTTCCATCACCACCATAAGTCATTAAAGATCCGTCTTTCCACACCCCCCGAAGATAATTGTAAAAGTCAGAAGCTATGTCAGGCTCCCCATTGGTCACATCGCGATTATTATTATAATAGACGAACTTGGACATAATGATTTGTTCTCCAGGTTCGTCAATAATACCATTTCGGTTATTGTCAACACCATCGCCTTCATCTGCCAAAGGACCTCTAAAAAAGTCAACTCCAATCGCAGGTGGATTCGAACCATAGCCTTTTGCACCCTCATCATCTTCGTCACCATTGTAACAATAACCCAGACCTCTTGACACATCACAGCCGACATAATCATCCTTATAGTTTCCAAGATCTGCATCTACAAATTGCCCAAACCAAGCATCGTTCAAAGCACTGTGAGAGCGATTGATGATTCTGTAATTGTAAAAAGTCATGTTGTTGATTTCGTCATTCGTAGAAAATGCAAAAGCTTGGGCTTGAATCTCCAATCCAATGGCAGTATTCGATCCAGATGCCGTATGTGTGTTTCCGGCGTCATTATAAACCCACCATAAAGTTTGATCCCCAAACAACATGTCATCTTCTTTGCAATTGAGAGAGCCGTCTAAATTATACTCTGGATAATCTCCCGCAAGTGGGTTGTATTTTCCATCGCCATCTACATCGCGAAAAGGAGCTAATGTTTCAAGATTGTAATATGGGGCACTTGTTACAAGAGTATCTTTTCCCGAAAAGGCATTTGAAAAATCATCAGTAGATCGGTTTCCTGGATAATTCAATATCGATAATGGGATGTTGTAATCTGGGTAATCAATCGTCTTGTTATCTGAATTCCACCAAGCAACAAACTCTTCCACATCACTCCTGAGTAACACATAATGTTGATCGTACTTGGCACAAATAGAAGCATCTGTTTTTCCATAATTGGAATTGGGAAGTCCATCTGAAGTCAAACGAACATTATCGAGTGGTCCTGGCCAAAAATCATCCCCATTACTTCGATACGTCTGAGCTGCTACTTTGAGTTGATTGTTATCATCCTTACCTCCAATCCAAAGAGCGCCGGCAAATAAAGAATGTTTCCCTGAGCCTATAGGAATTTCATAGCGAGCAGCCCCCTGAAGATCCCACCACATGTCACCTCCATTCATGATGGATGTTCTTACATTGTTAATTTCCAACAAGGTGGTAGACGTACCAGAAGCACAATTGTAAGCTAAAGTCTGTAAAGAGCTTTTAGGTTTTTTGTTTTTATTATTCACATGCTCTTTTGCTTGGACAGCAACTACCATCGCAAACAAGACAACACAAAACGTCTTTTTAACAATCTTTTTCATATTTGTTTTATACTATTTACTATCAAGCTTAAAAATCTAACCTCACCCCTAGATTGATTGTTCTCGGACGCGAATAATGACTAGGGTTATTTAGCATCAAACTGTACAAATCAACATAAGAATTGGGGTCTGTCTCTTTCTGGGTGGCGTCCACCCCAACAGCACTTGTCAAATAGCCATCATCATCTGCGTTTCCAGTATATGAATACACATTAATGACATTGGAAGTGTTTAACAGATTGAGAACACGAACATAAACTTCTACTGAAGTAGATTTCTGATTATTCAGTTCACCCCAACTTAATTTAAATCGCTTATTAATACTTAAATCTAAACGATATGTCCACGGCAAACGAGACCCATTGATACTCCCGTCCAGAGAAGATCGTGAATCACTCAATGAAGTCACGCTGATTTGACGGCTGTATGGCGTACCAGAACCTGCATTTGCTTGCAAATTTAAGCCCATATTAGCAAATATTTGCTTTCCGTTCCACAACGGGCCGTAGTAATCATTACCGGTACCGTAACGAAAATCCATACTTGCAGTTAAACTGTGACGCTGGTCATAATCTAAGGGTAAAATTGTTCTCAGGTTAGGCTGAGATGAGTTTATGATGTTTGCCCCCGAGGTAGATGAAGAACCAGAACCGTCAGCAAATTGCATGGTGTAATTTGCATCCAATCTTAAATTTTTCGTACGACGCATTTCATAGGCTAATGAAAACCCTTTAACAGTTCCAAAATCTATATTGTCATAAGTATTGTAACTTATCGGGAATGCATAAGAAACTCTGGTGTATTGGAGCATGTCTCTCATTTCTCTATAAAATGCATTGATGGTCAATGCAGAACTAATAGATACAGTTTGTTTGAAACCCACTTCGAAGTTTGTTGTTTTCTGAGGCTTTAGGTTCGGATTATTGACAAACCTCGTCTTTTTGTAAGCCAAAAACAGGTAGTCCATAGGGTCCATTCTATTGACGCTCGGCCGCTGCGTCAAAACATCGTAAAAAGCATAAAACATGGCTTCATCAGAAATAGGAAAATTAAAAGAAATTCTAGGCACCACACTTATCTGTGGCTTGTAATCCTCAAAAGCACCAACACTCAAACCTTTGTTGAGTGCATCTCCGTCAGTTAGAGCATCTGGATTTACCAACATGGGTAATACTCCTTTTGATACGTTTAGAACTTCTGGATCGGAAATTGGAAGACCGCTGGCATTATACCAATCATCTCCTTTTCGGTAACCGGTAATGGAGGTGACATTTGTATTGTCGTCCACATAAACCACATAATCATCTCCAATATTGGAAGGATGATTAAAATCAGATACTTCGCCTGCCGTCATTATCTCATAAATAGAGTACTTGTCTTTCAAGACCTCTTGATTTGCATCGTACACATCTACACGAACACCTATATTGAACACCAAATCTTCAAAAGCAAATTTATCCTGTATGTAACCGGCAGCATAAACAGGCTGAAAAGCTCCTATTTCGCGTTTGTAATTCCCATCCGCATCTTTCCCACTCAAGAACTCATGCATTCCCGGCTGTGCGCCATTAAGTCTGTTTCCAGCATAATCATAGCCCGCCCAAGATGCGTAAGTGGATCCTCCGTCAAGTAATTCATCTGCACTGAACATTGAAATATCCAACTGATCGGGAGCGTATGAATGAATGTCGACAAGCTCTTCACGATCGATGCCATGGGCTTCTCTAAAATTCTTGGCAAAACTTGACATTTCATCGTACTGATAGGAATTCAGCTGTTCAATTATTGTCCCTTTTTTAGAGTCAATCCCAGAATAAACATAAGACCCATCAAACTCAGTAATGTAGTTATTCACTTTCTGTTCGGCCAATTTCCAAAGGCCTACCGGACTTATATGATAAAACCTATCGTCTCTTTTTTCGTATTCGAACCCAATTTGAATGGCATGATTATTAATGTCAGCTGAAGCAGAACCCGTAATACGAAACTGACTGTCATCTATCTTTGTGTACCCATCATACTCACGTCCGGTGTTGAACCATAAGGAATAAACATTCGCAGAACGACCCCCATTAACCAAGGCACCAGCTCCGGTTATTTTATCCAATGAGATTGTTGGCTTATCTCCCATAAATTCGTAGTAAGATTTCGTATAGTTTTCTGCATATGGATTTAGGTTTCCGGGCTCAAAAGAATAGTCTTGTATTAGATTTTTATTCAATTCAAAATTCGTTCCAAGACCATCGCTCGTTGACACTCCAAAAATAGTATCATTGGGGGATACGTTGTACAGGGAATCAATACCAATGATGTTGATGGTGTGATCATCATTTGACCATTCATCTGGAGTCACTAGTGAGTCTGTCCTGATAGGAGTGAATTTTCCGATGTAACCGTAGTTAAAGAATTGGTCGCCATGATCAGCATCTTGAATTATCTGTTCATCCTTAGAATAATCGGCTTGAAAGGTGAAAAAAGCATTCTTAATTCTCGAAGAACCATTACTATCACCCGAGCCGAAACTTTTTTGAAAACGAGTAAAAACTCTATATCCCTTATCAATTAACTCTGGATTATTTGCAGAATTAAACAGGCTGTAAGAATAAACATGCTCTCTTAATTTTTTATTTGACACATTTCCACCAAAAGTGATGTTTGTTTTCAAGCTTGGCTTAAAATCCAACTTCCCTTGAACATTCCCCCCTTGCATCGCTATATTTTGCCTTGCATCCATATACTGAAGGTCCTTCATCGTGATGTATTCTGCAGCTCTTTCAGAGGCTACATCCCCATTATTAAGTGTAAAAATGAGTGGAGTTTTCTGTAGGTTTTTCATGACATCATCTTTAACCTTGTAGGCACCCACAGCCGAAGGATTAGAATCTTTACTGGAATTGTATTCTCCAGAAAGAAAAAACCCAAGAATAGGTTTCCCAAGCACATCTTTTTTTAGAGGTCCAGAAAAAATAAAGCTTGTTCGATTTCTTGCATAGGGATCTAGGGCCTGAGAGGTACTCATGTCAAGCCCTCCAAAAAACTTGTTTGACGGCCCTCTTGTGGTGATATTAATAACTCCTCCCGTTGCATCACCAAAAGACGCTGGGACTCCTCCGGTTATGATGGTCATCTGTTCAATGGCAGAACTATTGAGGTTAGTCATCGAGCTTCTTACCTTAACACCATCAATGTATACAACCGTTGATTCTTCACGTGAGCCACGAACATTGATACCTGAGCCTTCGTCTTTTTGATAAACACCCGCTGTTTGCGCTGCAATGGTCTCAACATTCCGCGTAGGCAATGCCATAATCTCTTCCTTAGACTTTGTGGCTCCCGATTTATCGGGATCAATCAGTGGAATGACATATTCAACAAGTTCTACTTCTCCCAAAACTTCAGACTCTGTCTTAAGCTCGGCATTTAAAAAGGTGATTTTATTGGAGGAAACCAAGACCTCGGTAATTTGCTTGGTTGCAAAACCAATGAAAGAAACTTTCAATGTATACCTCCCCGGATTAATAGGTTTTATGGTGTAATTCCCGTCAAAATCGGCTACAGAACCCCCAAGAACCTCTCCATCAGAAAACAGAACAACATTGGCCATAGGGACCGGTTCTCCGGTATCATACTCTGTAATTATCCCCTTTAAAGTTCCCGATTGTGACTGCCCAAGGGCGTATGGTGTTACCGCAAGAAAAGCAATCGCAACAAATAACTTCTGAAACATAAATTTTGAATTTTTATTTTGCTTAGGCTATTAAGCCGTTAGAAATATTAAATGTATTATTGACCTTAAATTAACTTGTCATCTATTCATGATTAGCTTACCAATTTCTATGCCACAAAGTAAATATAAATAAAACCTTGTATTTCAGAAGTATTGGCAAGCGAAATTATACGAGAAGAGAAACTAAAAATGTTAATTTAGGGCTTGAAATTAATGATTCATGAAAAAATTACTTTCTGTGATGTTCTTTTTGACTGTTTTTACAGCGTGCAAAAAAGAGGCTTATGATTTCCCCTTTGCGCGCGTAAATTACGACGGTATATACCCGAACAACGCAATTTACAATGGCCTTCATTTTCCGGGCGGATCTGCCTACATAAACGGAGGGGTCAATGGCATTCTTCTATTTCACGACTATTTCGGAAATTACATTGCTTACGATCGAGCCTGTACAAACGATCCACTGAACAGCTGCGAACAAGTCTATAGAGATGAAGAAGATCCAAACACACTATCCTGCCATTGTTGTGAATCAAAGTATTTTATTTTTGACGGCAACGTAACTCAGGGACCTGCAAAGCAAGCCCTACACAGATATTCTACAAGATATGATGGTGTTGAACTTAGGGTCATAAACTAAAGTCTCAAAGACTAACTTATGAAGTCATAAAAAAAGCGCCTTGTGGCGCTTTTTTATTTAATATCTGTAGTACTCAGGTTTGTAAGGCCCTTCAACCGAAACGCTGATGTAGTCTGCTTGATCTTTACTGAGTTCCTCAAGCTCGACACCCAATTTCGCAAGATGCAGTCTTGCCACCTTCTCATCCAAGTGTTTTGGTAAGGTGTAGACTTTATTCTCATATTTATCAGAATCCAACCACAGCTCAAGTTGAGCTAAGGTCTGGTTTGCAAAAGAATTTGACATCACAAATGAAGGGTGTCCTGTGGCACAGCCTAAATTCACCAAACGTCCTTCAGCCAATAAAATAATATCCTTGCTTCCAATTGTATATTGATCCACTTGAGGTTTAATCTCAACTTTCGAAGAACCATGGTTGTCATTCAACCAAGCTACATCTATTTCGTTGTCAAAGTGTCCAATATTACAAACGATGGTTTTGTCTTTCATCGCTTCAAAGTGACGCCCAACAATGATGTCTTTATTTCCAGTAGTGGTTACTACAATGTCAGCTTCAGCAACAGCATTATCCATTTTCTTCACCTCAAAACCTTCCATAGCTGCCTGAAGTGCACATATAGGATCTATTTCTGTAACGATGACACGAGCACCGGCTGCTTGCAAAGACTGAGCCGAACCTTTACCAACATCACCATAACCGGCAACAACGGCAACCTTCCCAGCAATCATTACATCTGTAGCTCGGCGTATACCATCCACTAAAGACTCACGACAACCGTATTTGTTATCAAACTTAGACTTGGTTACTGAATCATTCACATTTATTGCTGGAAGAAGAAGAGTTCCATTTTTTTGTCGCTCATACAAGCGGTGAACACCTGTTGTTGTTTCTTCCGACAAACCTTTGATCTCTTTAACCAGCTCAGGGAATTGATCAAACACCATATTCGTTAAATCGCCTCCATCGTCTAAAATTAAATTTAAAGGTTTGCGATCTTCACCAAAAAACAAAGTTTGCTCAATACACCAGTCGAATTCTTCATCATTCATTCCCTTCCAGGCGAATACAGGTACACCCGAAGCAGCAATTGCTGCTGCTGCATGATCTTGAGTCGAAAAGATGTTGCATGAAGACCATTGCACCTCTGCTCCTAGAGCGGTTAAGGTTTCAATCAAGACAGCGGTCTGAATCGTCATGTGAAGACATCCTGCTATTCGCGCACCCTTAAGCGGTTGACTAGCTGCATATTCTTCACGTATTGACATCAAACCAGGCATTTCTGCTTCAGCCAAACGTATTTCTTTTCTTCCCCAATCGGCTAAGCTCATATCCTTAACCTTATATTGAACACTTTTCATAGTTGTAGTACCCATTTTTATGAACTAATTTAGATTGCAAAGATACAACAAAATTTAGACGAAAGTCTTTCAAGTAAGATGCATATCTTTACACGCAAGAATGAAACAAATATTTCACAAAACAAGCAGAAACAAAAGCCAAATTTATGTTTGGAAAGTAGTCTCTACATACGATAGGCTTTTCAAAAAAAGCTCATTGTGTGAAGAAGAGCTCAAAGCTCTTGAAGTCATTAAAAGCGAAAAAAGAAAAATAGAATTTCTTGCCACTCGACAGGCTGTAAAATCCATTTTCGGAGACAATACAATACTCAAACATCACAACACAGGGCAACCCTATATTGAAGAAAGACATCACATTTCTATTTCACACAGCAAAAATTTCGTTGTTCTTGCCATAGGTGACGAAAGTTTGGGGATAGATATAGAAGAGCCCAATGAAAAAATACTTCAGGTTTTACCGAGAATTCTCTCAAAAAAGGAACACGAAGAATTTCAAAGAAATCCATCAACAGAATTGGCATGCAAATTATGGGGGGCTAAAGAAGCTGTTCTCAAGTACGTTGGAAATCCAAAACTAAATTACAGAGATGATATTCGATTAGAGGAAATTGAACCTGTAAAAGTCTGCTGTGTTGACACTAAATTTCATGTAGAGTTTGAAAATATAGAACACATGATTTTGACCCTAGTCACTTCGCCACCATTACATTAAATGTGGTTTTCGGGAAATTAATCACCGATTTAAAACCTCCAATCTGTCTCTCATGAGTTGATTCTTGAGCGCATCTAAACTTTCAAATTTTTGTTCTTTTCGAATCCAATCATCAAAAAAGATGACCAAACGTTCTCCATAAATGTCTTCATCAAAGTCAATGATGTGTACTTCAATGGTTTTTTCGGATCCGTCTATCGTAGGTCGAACACCAATATTTAACATCCCCTTATGCTCTTTCCCTCTAACCAAAACTCGAACTGCATAAACTCCATTCGCTGGGATTAATTTGTGTGAATCCACCACTTTAATGTTTGCCGTTGGAAATCCAATTTTATGCCCTAAATGGTTTCCTTTTACAACAATCCCCGACAAACAAAAATCGTGGGTAAGATAAGCTCGGGCTGTTTTGATATCACCCGATTCTAGGGCCTTCCGGATCTTCGTGGAACTCACAGACACTTCTTGAACATCTTGTGCAGATATTTCCTCTACTTGAAAGCCATACAAAGGACCGAATTCTTTTAGATGTTCAAAACTGCCCTCTCGGTTACGTCCGAAATGATGATTGTATCCAATAACCAATCGACTCGTACCAAGTTTATTCACCAATACATCTCGAACAAACTCTACGGAAGATAAACGTGAAAACTCTCTCGAAAATGGATGTATGATCAAATGATCGATACCGGCCTGCTTCAAAAGTTCAATTTTTTCGTTTTTGGTAGAAATGAGTTTGAGGCTGTTGTCCGAAAACAGAACAATTCTGGGGTGTGGAGAGAAGGTCAACAAAACAGTCTCTCCGTCAATCGCGTTTGCGATCTTACGCAGTCGATCAATGATTTTTAAATGCCCAATATGCACCCCATCAAAAGTACCGGTGGTAACAACGGCATTCTCCACCTTTTCAAACGCTTCTATAGAATGGTATATTTTCACAGACAGAAATCTAAGGATTTTATTCTCAGCAACTAAAGACATTATAAACTAGGTCTATAAGCGACACCAAAATTAGTAAAATAAAAAAGCCAAGACTATTATCTAATTAAATAAAATTCGATAAATTTGCGCCCGAAACAAGGAATATCCATTATTCAACAAAATATATTTTACGATGTCAAAAAATATCGGAAAAATCGCTCAAATTATCGGTCCTGTAGTCGACGTTAAATTCGACAGCAGCAAAGCCAGTCTACCTAACATTTTTGATGCTCTTGAAATCACAAGAGACAACGGGAAAAAAGTAATCCTTGAATGTCAACAGCACATTGGTGAAGATACTATTCGTGCCATCTCTATGGATTCAACAGATGGTTTAAGTAGAGGAAATGAAGTTGTTGCTTCTGGATCCCCTATACTTATGCCAATTGGTGAAGAAATTAAAGGAAGACTATTCAACGTGGTTGGTGATGCCATCGATGGTATCGGAAACTTAAGTAAAGAGGGTGGTTACCCAATTCACCGCGAAGCTCCAAAATTTGAAGACTTGTCAACTTCTTCTGAAGTTTTATTTACTGGGATTAAGGTAATTGACTTGGTTGAGCCTTACTCTAAAGGGGGTAAAATTGGTCTTTTCGGTGGTGCCGGTGTTGGTAAAACCGTATTGATTATGGAGTTGATTAACAATATTGCGAAAGGCCATGATGGTATTTCGGTATTTGCAGGTGTAGGTGAACGTACACGTGAAGGTAATGACCTTCTTCGTGAGATGATTGAATCTGGCGTAATCAAATACGGTAAAGAATTTGAGGAAGACATGGAGCAAGGTGGTTGGGATCTTACTAAAGTAGATTCTAAAGAGATGATTAATTCTCAGGCTACTTTGGTATTTGGTCAGATGAACGAATCTCCAGGTGCTCGTGCTCGTGTTGCCCTTTCAGGGTTAACCTTAGCGGAATACTACCGTGATGGTGAAGGAGATGGTGCTGGACGTGACATCTTATTCTTTATTGATAACATTTTCCGTTTCACACAAGCGGGTTCTGAGGTTTCTGCCTTATTAGGACGTATGCCGTCTGCCGTAGGTTACCAACCTACCCTAGCAACAGAGATGGGTGCTATGCAGGAACGTATTACTTCAACAAAAAACGGATCTATTACTTCTGTACAAGCGGTTTATGTACCTGCTGATGACCTTACCGATCCTGCTCCGGCGACAACTTTCGCCCACTTGGATGCAACAACGGTATTGTCTCGTAAAATTGCAGAATTAGGTATCTATCCTGCGGTAGACCCGTTGGATTCCACTTCTCGTATTCTTAACCCAGAAGTTTTGGGTGACGAACACTACGCTTGTGCACAAAACGTAAAAGAAATCCTTCAACGTTACAAGGAGCTTCAAGATATTATCGCCATCTTAGGATTGGATGAATTATCCGAAGAAGATAAACAAGCCGTTCACCGTGCTCGTCGTGTTCAACGTTTCTTGTCGCAGCCTTTCCATGTTGCGGAACAGTTTACAGGACTAGAGGGTGTTTATGTAAGTATTGAAGACACCATCAAAGGATTCAACATGATTCTTAACGGTGAATTAGATCACTTACCAGAAGCGGCCTTCAACCTTGTAGGTTCTATTGAAGAAGCGATTGAAAAAGGGAATAAACTCTTAGCTGAAGCTAAAGCCTAAATAAATTAAAATGGTCGTAGAAATTATCACACCCGACGCGAAACTATTTGAAGGTGAAGTCAATTCCATTAAGCTTCCTGGAGCAAATGGTGGCTTTGAGATTTTGAACAATCACGCACCTATCATTTCAACTTTAACAGCTGGTGAAATTTCAATTGCATTGGACCAAGGTCAAAATGAATCTTTTGAAATACAGGGAGGCGTTATTGAGATGCAAGACAACAAAATTATCGTTCTGGCTGACTAAGTCGTTCGAGACATTTCAGAAAAGGGGCTTTATTAAGCCCCTTTTTTTGTCTACAAGATTTTTATCTTTGCAGCATACCCATGAACTATAATATAAAAGACAAAATACGCAACAAACTCTCAAATCGGGAAGAGCAAAGCAGCCTTCGATCCCTGAGTGACAACTCTAACCTTATTGACTTTTGTTCAAATGATTATTTGGGTTTCGCAAAGACTTTACCCTGTAAAAAATCAACGCAACAGGGAGCAACAGGATCTCGACTAATCAGTGGTAACTCCAGTCAATTTGAAAGCTTAGAACAAAAAATTGCCAAATTCCACAATGTTGAAGCTGGCTTAATTTTCAACTCAGGCTACGATGCCAATATCGGCTTGTTTTCATGTATAGCGGATAAAGGAGATACAATCATTTACGATCAATACATCCATGCCAGCATAAGAGATGGCATACGCCTTTCAAATGCCCGATCCTTTTCTTTTGAGCACAATAATATTGACGCTTTAGAGAAAAAACTTCAACAAGCCGGTAATCACATTTTAGTTGCCATCGAATCTGTTTACTCCATGGATGGAGATAAAGCTCCTCTGGAAAAAATTGTAGCTGTTTGCGAAAAATACAAGGCTGATATCATTCTTGACGAAGCACACGCAACAGGAGTTTTAGGTAAAAATGGAGCAGGTTTAGCGCAAAGTCTGAACTTGGAATCAAAGATATTTGCACGTGTTCATACCTTCGGAAAAGCAATGGGGTGTCACGGAGCTATTGTTCTTGGCTCAGATGATCTGAGACAGTATTTGATCAACTTTGCACGATCTTTCATCTACACAACTGCCCTTTCAGAGCATAACTTAAATGCCATACAAAGTGCTTATGAAAAACTTAATGATGCAGAAGAAATCATTGGTCAACTGCATGACAACATTGGCTTATTTCAATCTTTACTTTCTAAGAATCTGCAATCGAAATTAATCCCGAGTACAAGTCCAATTCAAGGCATTTTAGTCCCGGGAAATAAAAACGCAAAAAAAGTAGAGGTCGAATTACAGGCTAAGGGCCTTGACATCCGAGCCATCTTACATCCTACCGTTCAAAAAGGTGCCGAAAGAATTCGAATTTGTATCCACAGCTTCAACACCAAAGAAGAAATAAAAATGTGTGTAGAATGCATAGAAAAGTTAATCATATGAAGCGATATTTTATAACAGGTATTGGGACTGAAGTGGGAAAAACAATTGCTTCAGCCGTCATCACGCAAGCCTTGAAAGCGGATTATTGGAAACCTATTCAGGCAGGCGAGTTAGAGTGTAGCGACCAAATGAAAGTTAAAGCTTTAATCGATAATGATACGTCCGTGTTTCACCCTGAATCCTATCGTTTGAATAAGCCCATGTCTCCCCATGCAGCGGCAGAACGAGATGGCATTGAAATAAATCTTTCATCTGTAAAAATCCCCCTAACAAAAAATCATCTGGTTATCGAAGGTGCCGGAGGCTTACTTGTCCCTCTCAACAATAAGGACACCATTCTCGACCTTATTGAAGCATTAGATGTTGAAGTCATTTTAATCTCTCGCCATTATTTGGGAAGTATCAATCATACGCTGATGAGTATTGAAATTCTTAAACAACGAAACATTTCTGTAAAAGGCGTTTTATTCAACGGCAATGAAAATAAAGACACCGAATCTATCATTACTGAAATGAGTGGCATTGAGGTTCTAGGAAGAATTGATGAATTAGATAAATTGGACAAAAGTCACATTCTTTCTATGGCAGAAAAATTGAAGAATAGCTTAATTTAGTTATTAATTACTGATCGTCTGTAAAATGAGTCTGGTAGAAAAAGATCAAAAATACATCTGGCATCCTTTCACACAAATGAAGACTGCCGAACCGGCACTTCCCATTGTAAAAGGAGAAGGCACATTACTCATAGATGATATGGGCAATAGTTATATCGACGCCATATCTTCTTGGTGGGTGAATCTTCATGGGCACAGTCATCCTTATATTGCAGAAAAGGTTTCCGAACAAATGCAAAAACTAGAACACGTTGTTTTTGCCGGGTTCACGCATCAACCAGCGGTTGATCTGTGTGAGAAGCTTTCAAAACATATGCCGGATAACCAAGCCAAATTTTTCTTTTCAGGAGACGGGTCATCTGCTGTGGAAATCGCCTTAAAGATGAGCGTGCAATATTGGAGAAATAAAGGGGAAAATAAAACTCGATTTGTCGCTTTAGACGGTGCTTATCACGGAGAAACTTTTGGCGCAATGTCTGCCGGAGCTAGAAGCATTTTCTCAGCTCCTTTTTCAGACTTACTTTTTGAGAGTACACACATTCCCTTTCCAAAAGATGAACAGGCAGCGATGCAAAGTTTAAAAACTGAAATTGCTAAAGGTGATGTTGCCGCTTTCATATTTGAACCCCTAGTACAAGGGGCCGCAGGAATGAGAATGTACAAACCTGAAACACTAAACAAACTCCTTCAAATCTGCAAAGAAGCAGGCGTATTGTGTATTGCTGATGAAGTTATGACTGGATTTGGAAGAACAGGAACCACTTTTGCCGTAAACCAAATAGAAGCCAAACCCGATTTCATCTGTATGTCTAAGGGCCTTTCTGGTGGGACCCTCCCGCTTTCTTTGACCAGTTGTACCCAAGCCATATACGAGGCCTTCTTGGGGGACGACATTCAAAAAGCCTTTTTGCATGGACATTCATTCACGGGCAATCCTGTTGGATGTGCAGCAGCTCTGGCAAGCTTGGACCTACTTGAGAAAAAAGAGTGCCAAGAGGCCATTAAAAACATTACGTCAAGTCATAAAACTTTTGCAAAAAAGCTAGAAGCGCTTGAAATTATCCATGAGATACGTCAAACGGGCACCATTCTAGCTCTAGAATTGAAGGCCGACAGCTCCGGTTATGCAAGTAGCATTCGTCAAAAATTATATACGGACTTTTTAAACCAGGGTGTGTTACTTAGGCCTTTGGGGAATGTCATTTACATTTTACCCCCCTACTGTATCCAAGAAAAAGAATTGAAAAAAGTTTACAAGGTCATCCAAGATAAGCTTACCGAATTATCCCAATAATTCAACAAATTATCTGTAAAGCTGGACTGTTCCTCGATAAACTTCTTCTTCTTTAGTTACCTTGTTCCCAACCTTAAGGACATAAAAGTAGGCTCCGTTGGGTAATTCATCGTTCTGATGCGTGGACTGACCATCCCACATACTTCCATCAATCCCGTAAGACCCATTTCGGTATACCTCATCGCCCCAACGGTTGAAAATACTCATATTGCTGTAGGAATAAAACTCTTCAGTAAGATCTCCTATTTTAAAGAAATCATTCTCACCATCACCATTCGGAGTAATGACGTTTGAAACTTCCAAATCCTCCATGAAAAGAATATTAAAAGCAAGCGTAGTATCACAACCAGTGTACGTAAGGAGGTAATCTCCATAATCGCTTACCCTAACTAAAGTCTCAAGCGAGTCTTCTTGAGAAAACTCTATGACACCCGAATTGGAAAGAAAATCCCATTGACCTTCATCACTCCAAGACTTGGCTTTTACTTGGGTTTCCATTTCATCACGAATAAGAGGCTCATAAGTTAGCTCTGGGACTCTTTGTATGAATTCAAAATCTATCGTATCTGATGTTTCACAGATCAAATCCGTAAACTTCAACTGATATGAGCCAAATTCTCCCACAAGAAATTGAGGCTTAAACCAATATTCAGAACTCCTAAACCTATAATCATCTTGTTCTGAAATCACTTCCCACAACACACTGCCTTGATCTAGGAATCGATTCCCTTGTAAGTCCACCCTCTTATCACAAAATCCTATATTATTTGATGACGCTACAGGTGCTGTAAAAACATCAAGCTCAAACTCTTTCTGATAATCACACCCATGATTATCGGTAATCGTCATTACATAGGTATGAATCCCTGAAGTAGTTGGCTGAAGGACTAACTGAGTAGAATCTGTCTGCGGGTATACAATAGATGAAGGCTCTTCTGGGCAATCCCACTTAAAATCTATAATCTTCGCATTTAATAATTCGGTTTGCCCATCAATATTGATAAATAAATTCCAACTACAAATGAATCCATTATCTTGTTCCAAATGATCTGTAATTTTTAGAGTCCATTGTCCATTAGCTGTTGAACCATTAAAATCTGAAAAATCTCCAGAAGGCCTGTAAGTTCCAGGAATCATGGATTTACCACCATACAAAGGGCTGACTATCGTGTTGTCTAAGGAATTTGTAAGAACCCCAAACCCTGGATCTAAAGACCAGCAGTACTCCCAGCAATCACCTGCTCTTATAGTGTCCTCCGCTAGGTAATCTTTATCAATGGCATCTCCTAACCAATATTCAACCTCACTACCAATATCATCAAACAACTGAACTTCTTTACCATTTGGAGAAATTAAGGACATCTCCAAATCACCCAAAAAAGAATGCTCTATATTAACGCATACTTTTACAGAATCTCCAACCCCAAGGGTCGTCGCTGGATCAAAACCAGATACATTAAAATCCGTTTCATAGGAAACTCCAGAACCATCGGGTAGATATATACCATCTCCAAAATTTTCTCCCCCAACTTCATTCCATGAAATCGGTTGATAAAAATTGGTCAAGGAATCTCCACGGGTAACTCCCGGAATAATTGTAATAGTATCCGAAGCACAAACATTATGAAGTTCGGGCAACATATCTTTGCCCTCATTGTAATAAAAGACAGAAGCACCTACCCCAGGATTATCAAAAACAACCCTCAAAGAGTCAAATGCCTCACAACCACTATTATCATAAGCACGAACTCGAATTGGATATATGCCTAGCTGAGAAAAGCTGTAATTGTTAATTAATTGCTTATCAGAAAACACAACTTCTTTAACTCCCGAAGTCAAACTATCAAAATAAGTCCATTCAAAAAACAAATCCTGTTCGGGGTCATTAGTTACAGCGCTCAAATCAAAATCGTAGCATGCGTCCAACTCACCAATAGGATTGATCCAATCACTCGACTCAATTTTTACAGAAAACTGACACGTATCGTCATCCTGAGCTGAAAGGTTTAATGCAAATAATGCACCCAAAAGAAAGAGTAATTTTTTCATATTCCTATACTGAACTTCGCTTGTTTTGGTAAAAATCGTAAAATTCAATTTACTAGACAAAGTGGACAAATATAACTTTTTTTAACTGCTGTAGCAATTTAGTATTTGCCCCAAATAGCTTAGTTTTGCAGTAATGGAACAAGAAAATATACGCAACTTTTGCATCATTGCACATATCGACCATGGGAAAAGCACATTGGCCGATCGACTTTTGGAACATACACGTACCGTAAGTGAGCGTGAATCCCAGAATCAACTCTTGGATAATATGGACCTCGAACGTGAACGAGGAATAACCATCAAGAGCCATGCCATTCAAATGGAATTTCTATACAAGGATACAACCTACAGGCTCAACCTGATTGATACCCCCGGGCACGTTGATTTCTCATATGAAGTTTCTCGTTCCATTGCGGCCTGTGAAGGCGCACTGTTGATTGTTGATGCTGCACAAGGGATACAGGCACAAACCATCTCCAACTTATATTTAGCCCTCGAAAACGATTTAGAGATCATCCCTGTCCTCAATAAAATCGATTTACCTAGTGCTAACCCTGAAGAAGTTAAAGATCAAATCATTGATTTGATTGGATGCGACTCTGAAGATATTATTCCTGCCAGTGCCAAAACTGGTATTGGTATTCAAGACATACTAGAAGCAATTGTAAATCGAGTTTCTTCTCCTGAAGGTGATGAAAACGCTCCGCTACAAGCACTTATTTTTGACTCTGTATTCAATCCCTTTCGTGGTATTGAAGCCTATTTTAAAGTCGTAAATGGAAGCATTCGAAAAGGAGATAAAGTGAAATTCTTTGCAACCGGCAAAGAATATTTCGCAGATGAAATTGGAGCTTTAAAGCTAGATCAAGAGCCTCGTAAAGAGATAAAATCTGGTGATGTAGGTTACATCATTTCAGGAATCAAAGTAGCCAACGAAGTAAAGGTTGGAGACACCATAACGCATACAGAGACGTCTTGCGACAAGCCTATTGAAGGTTTTGAAGACGTAAAACCCATGGTTTTTGCCGGTATTTACCCTGTGGACACCGAAGACTACGAGGAACTTCGAACCTCAATGGAAAAATTACAATTAAACGATGCCTCGCTTACTTTTGAGCCAGAATCCTCTGCTGCTCTAGGCTTCGGTTTCCGTTGTGGATTTCTAGGAATGTTGCACATGGAAATCATTCAAGAACGTCTGGAACGAGAATTTGACATGACCGTTATTACTACGGTACCTAACGTATCTTATTTTTCGTACTCCAAAAAGGATGAAAAGCTTTTGGTAAACAATCCATCCGACCTGCCCGATCCTTCTGTTATTGAAAAAGTTGAAGAGCCTTATATTTCGGCTCAAATCATTACCAAATCTGAATATATCGGTGCCATAATCACCCTATGTATCGAAAAACGTGGTGTTCTCAAGAATCAAATTTACCTATCAACAGATCGGGTAGAATTGAGCTTTGAATTGCCACTCGCTGAGATTGTATTTGATTTCTATGACCGTTTAAAAACCATTTCCAGGGGTTATGCTTCCTTTGACTACCAGCCTATCGGATATCAACAGTCCAACTTGGTGAAAATGGATATCCTATTAAATGGAGATCAAGTTGATGCACTTTCAGCTTTAATTCACAGAGACAATGCACATAATATCGGTAAAAAAATATGTGTTAAACTTCGCGAACTTATCCCAAGACAACAATTTGACATTGCGATACAAGCAGCTATTGGAGCCAAAATTATTTCTCGTGAAACCGTAAAGGCTTTACGTAAAGATGTAACCGCAAAATGTTATGGGGGAGATATTTCCCGTAAACGCAAGTTGTTGGAAAAGCAGAAAAAAGGTAAAAAGAGAATGCGTCAAGTCGGGAATGTGGAAATTCCACAATCTGCATTTATGGCGGTTCTTAAACTCGATTAAACCTGCGCAATGAAAAATAAAATAAAAGCTCTTAATGCAAAAATAGCAGAAGCCCAAAAAGGAGGAGGCGATAATAGAATTGATGCACAACATAAAAAAGGAAAATTAACTGCTCGAGAACGCTTACATTTTCTTTTGGATGAAGGCTCTTTCGAGGAAATTGGCATGTTGGTGACGCATCGATCGACCAATTTTGAACTTGATAAACAAAAATATTTAGGCGACGGAGTTGTAACTGGATACGGTAACATTAACAATCGATTGGTTTATGTATTTGCCCAAGACTTCACGGTTATGGGTGGTTCTTTAGCCGAGGCTCACGCAGAAAAGATTTGTAAAGTAATGGATCTCGCCATGAAAAATGGCGCACCCATTATCGGCTTGAATGATTCAGGTGGAGCTCGTATTCAAGAGGGTGTAGTATCCTTAGGTGGCTATGCAGATATTTTCTACAAAAACACGCTAGCTTCTGGAGTCATTCCTCAACTTTCAGCCATCATGGGGCCCTGTGCCGGTGGTGCCGTTTACTCTCCTGCCCTAACAGACTTCATCATGATGGTAGAAAACACTTCATACATGTTTGTTACCGGACCCAACGTCGTAAAAACCGTCACCCACGAAGAAGTGAGTTCCGAAGAGCTTGGTGGAGCTTCTACACATTCCTCAAAATCGGGTGTGGCACATTTCTCATGCGCAAATGAACTTACACTGATTGAAGACTTAAAAACTCTTTTATCATACGTCCCTCAAAACTGTGAAGAAGAAGCTCCTGCCATTCCTTACACATTATCTGATGAGCGGAGAGAAGTCCTAAACAACATCATTCCTGAAAACCCGAATCAGCCCTATGATATCAAAACCGTTATTGGAGGAATTGTTGACATAAACTCTTTCTTTGAAGTTCATAAAAATTATGCCGAAAACATTGTTTGCGGTTTTGCTCGTATGGGTGGAAAATCAATCGGCGTGGTGGCAAACCAGCCCGCTTTTTTAGCAGGGGTTTTAAATATTGAAGCCTCCACAAAAGGAGCCCGTTTTGTTCGATTCTGTGACTGCTTCAACATTCCTTTATTGGTTTTAGAAGACGTTCCCGGATTCTTACCCGGAACTGACCAGGAATGGAATGGGATCATCACACATGGAGCCAAACTATTGTATGCGTTTGCTGAGGCTACTGTACCACGTATTACCGTCATCACGCGTAAAGCTTACGGTGGTGCTTACGATGTAATGAACTCCAAACACATTGGCGCCGACATGAATTACGCATGGCCATCGGCAGAAATTGCCGTAATGGGGGCTAAAGGAGCTGCTGAAATTATCTTCAAAAAAGAAATTCAGGAAGCAGATGACCAAGAGGCCAAATGGAAAGAAAAAGAACAAGAATACGCAAACCTGTTTGCAAATCCATACAATGCCGCTGCACGTGGTTATGTGGATGAAGTTATTGAGCCTGCACAAACTCGTCAGAAATTGATGAAGGCATTTACAATGCTCCAAAATAAAGTAGCAACACTACCAAAAAAGAAACACGGAAATATCCCACTATAAGATGAATGTACTCATATTAGGTTCCGGGGGTCGCGAACATACCTTCGCCTGGAAATTATCGCAAAGTCCACTATTAAAAAAACTTTACATTGCTCCTGGTAACGCAGGAACAGGTAGTTTGGGTGAAAATATAAATGTCAACGCAAACGATTTTCCTGCCGTAAAATCACTTTGTTTGGAAAAAGAAATTAATCTGGTCGTAGTAGGGCCGGAAGACCCTTTGGTAAAGGGAATTCACGATTTCTTTTTGGCAGACACTGAGCTAAAAAATATTCCGGTAATCGGCCCTCAGAAAGCGGGTGCAGAATTAGAGGGGTCTAAAGATTTTGCCAAGGAATTCTTATTCCGTCACAATATTCCAACAGCAGCCTACCAAACCTTTACCTCTGAAGATTTAGAAGAAGGCTATGCCTTCTTAGAAACATTAAAAGCACCCTATGTTTTAAAAGCAGACGGTCTAGCAGCCGGTAAAGGGGTACTTATATTAGACTCTTTAGACGAGGCGAAAGCCGAATTAAAAGAAATGCTTACTGAAGCGAAATTTGGTGCCGCAAGCGCTAAGGTAGTCATCGAAGAGTTTTTAGACGGAATTGAACTGTCTGTTTTTGTTTTAACCGATGGGAACAGCTATAAAGTCCTACCTACCGCCAAGGATTACAAGCGTATTGGTGAAGGTGATACCGGCTTAAACACAGGGGGTATGGGGGCCATTTCGCCCGTTCCTTTTGCAGACGATGTACTGATGCAAAAAATTGAAGATCGTATTGTAAAACCTACGGTTGAGGGACTCAAAAAAGACAAGCTTCCCTACAAAGGCTTCATCTTTATTGGATTGATAAAAGTAGACAATGAACCTATTGTTATTGAATACAATGTTAGAATGGGTGACCCCGAAACCGAAGCTGTTTTACCTCGAATAAAATCAGATTTGTTGGAACTATTCCAAGCCGTCGGAGAAGGGAAGTTGAATGAGAAAACGCTTGAGCTAGACCCTAGATTTGCTACAACGGTAATGATGGTCTCTGGCGGATACCCTGAGGCTTACGAAAAAGGGAAAGTCATGACAGGAATCGAAACGGTTAAAGATTCCATTGTCTTCCATGCCGGAACAAAACAAGTCGGAAACGAAGTGCAAACCAATGGGGGTCGTGTTATGGCACTGACTTCTTTTGGGGATACCATGAACGAAGCCTTGTCGAAATCATTTGCCAATGCGGAAAAAGTAAACTTCGACGGAAAATACTACCGAACCGATATTGGTTTCGATTTATAAATCGTATCACTAAATAAATTCATACAATCAAAAGAAGTGAGGATTTACCTTGCCTAAGGAATTTATTTCATCAGTGCTTTTAAATTTATCTCATACTGTTTGAGCAGAAATCTTCTCTCGTACAAAGTAGAAAGGCAAGAGTGAAGTAATACAGATGCTGCCGCAGGAGCCATTAACCATTTGGAAAAGTTAACATCCAAAATGTACAAACCAGCTACTAAAATGATGAATACATCAAACACATAGGTAATCGCTCTGGTAGTTTTTATCTTTCTGTGGTTGAGTTCTATTTTCTCCTCAAGTTCCTGTAAACTGATGTTTTTTAGGGCATCTAAATGGCTCATAATTGGGGATTTTGTTCTTAAATTTAAAAATAATCTTCAAAAAATAAAGTGTGAACATAGAAAATATTAGAGAATATTGCCTCTCAAAAAGAGCGACAACGGAAGGTTTCCCCTTTAATGACAGCACTTTGGCCTTTAAAGTCGCTGGTAAAATATTTGCTTTGGCAAATTTAGATACCGATCCTTTAAAAATAAACTTAAAATGCGATCCCAAAAAAGCGATTGACCTTAGAGAACGTTTTAGATCTGTACGACCCGGCTATCACATGAACAAAAAACATTGGAACACCCTAAAAATAAATGGCGAAATATCAAGAGAGATCCTCATCAACCTCATAGACCATTCCTACAACCTCGTGATAGCTAAACTTTCAAAAAAAATAAGAGAGGAGAACTTGTTACAGCTCAATGCCCATGAAACAGCAAATGGAAAAGGGAGACAATAAACCTTCGTTTTTTCATGCTTTTGAAAATAAACCCTTGACATCTAATTAGAATTACCGAAATTTGGGGCAATGAACTCAAATCAAAAGTACTGCAAGAGCCTAACAGCCTACCAGAGATACAAAAGCCATGAAGTGAAAATTGGATCCATTGGTATTGGGGGCGGCAATCCCATTCGCTTGCAATCCATGACGACCACAGACACCATGGATACTGATGCTACGGTGGCACAATCCATTCGTATGATTGAAGCCGGCTGTGAAATAGTTCGTATTACAGCACCCAGTAGAAGAGAGGCAGAAAATCTCAGAAATATAAAACATGAACTCCAAAAAAAGGGATACAACACCCCTTTGGTAGCAGATATACATTTTACCCCAACAGCTGCTGAAATCGCAGCAAGAATCGTCGAAAAAGTTCGGGTAAATCCGGGTAATTACGCAGACAAAAAGAAATTTCAGGAGATTGACTATACCGAAGAAAGCTATCAGGAGGAATTAGATCGCATCAACAAACGATTCACACCCTTGGTGAAAATTTGCAAGAAAGAAGGTACAGCCATGAGAATTGGGACAAATCACGGTTCACTTTCCGATCGAATTTTGAGCCGATACGGAGACACACCTCTTGGGATGGTAGAGTCAGCATTGGAATTTTTACGTATTTGTAAATCTTTGGACTACAATCAGGTTGTCATTTCCATGAAAGCCAGCAACCCCCAGGTGATGGTTCAAGCCTACCGCTTACTCATCAATAAAATGGAGGCTGAAGAAATGAGCTATCCACTTCACCTTGGAGTTACCGAAGCTGGAGAAGGAGAAGATGGTCGAATTAAATCGGCTGTTGGAATCGGAACGCTCCTGGAAGACGGAATTGGAGATACCGTTCGAGTTTCACTGACTGAAGAACCTGAATTTGAAATCCCCGTAGCAAAAACTCTAGTAGATCGTTACTCTAGAAGACTACCACACGATGCAATTCAATCGATCGACACGAACCCCATCAGTCCTTTTGATTATCAAAAAAGACACACACATGAAGTCTTCAACATAGGAGGTAAAAATGTACCTATTGTAATCGCTGATCTGCATAAAAAGAATAAACTAAATCCTGCGGGGCTTTTCTCACTGGGTTATCATTATTCTGTCCCCCTTGATAAGTGGAACATTGCCGATATGGCTTGTGATTATGTATTTGCCGGAAACAATACCATTGATTTTGCCATTCCTGGAACATTAGGTGTCATCTACAATCACAAAACTTGGGTGAAAAATAAGGGGGAACGTTGTTATCCTTTGATAGACGCAAAAACTTATTTAGACGATTTAGAACTGTCTGCTGATTTGAACTTCATCCGCACAAGTTTGACTGAGTTAAATGATAAATTCATTTCCAAACTAACAGCAGATGAAAATGCTGTTTTAGTTATTGAAACCAGCAATAAACACGGAATGGCGGAACAACGTAGACTGGTCATGCAATTGATGAATTCAGACTGCAAAACTCCAGTAATCATCGGCAGAAACTACAAGGAATTGTCCGAAGAAAAATTTCAGCTACAAGCCTCAACGGACCTGGGAGCACTCTTACTTGATGGACTTGGTGATGGCACATTTATTCAAGCTGAAAACTGTGGGAGCGATGAAATAAAAATGCAAACTGCCTTTGGTATTCTCCAAGCAACACGAACACGGATTTCTAAAACAGAATATATTTCATGCCCAAGTTGTGGCCGAACACTGTTTGACTTACAAGAAACAACAGCAAAAATACGGTCTAAAACCAGTCATCTGAAAGGTTTAAAAATTGGAATTATGGGTTGTATCGTAAACGGCCCAGGTGAAATGGCTGATGCCGACTATGGATACGTGGGTACTGGAATTGGTAAGATTACCTTGTACAAAGAAAAAGAAGTCGTTCAGCGAAACATCGCATCCGATGCGGCTGTTGAGGCTCTTATTGAATTGATAAAAGATCACGGTGACTGGGTAGAACCCAATCATAGCCTATAAAGCGTCGTACATACAAACCTCTTTCAAAAAATCTACACGGTATCCTATTTCATTGGGTGTAACCTTCAAATGATACTTCATTCGAATGTAACGACAAATCAATGCTCTTTTGTGTAGTAGGTTTTTACGTTTTGCTAAGGCAATCACATTTGTTATTCGATCATGCATAGGTCTATTATTTTATTTACGTAAGTACAGACCAAAAGCTATGCCAAAACAAAGCAATTGACTATTTATCAATGATTTGCAATATACAAACGTCACACATCATCCAATTAGAGGTAGGATGAAAAAGATCTAGACAGAGTGAAATTACACCATAAATTGACTCTGAAAAATCATCTAACCCTCTGGGAAACAATACCTATCACTTATTTTAGTTATATTTGTTATAGAAACTAATCTCCTCGGATTATGAATAAACTTAAATCGCTTAAGCCAAGCAACTTCTGTGCATTTTTATTTGCATTGTTTCTAATGCTAAATGGCTTTGTTTCGAACAATATTCAAGCACAAAACAACAGAACCTTTGTAGAAATAGGCACTGAGTTTTCATACTCATTTCTCTTAGACACATACCCTTATGGAGTTTCAGATCTTCCAGGTTGGTCGGTAGGCGAGTTCCCTGAATGGGCTAACGTGTCCATTATTTCGGAAATTATCGACAAGGAGAATGACCTTGAAAGCGTTTTAAATTATTACTTGAACGTTTCAGGGACTCCTGAAGATCATCACCTAGGAGAATATTTAATTACAGCAAACCTTATCAATCCTTGGACAGGAGATGTCCTTGAAGTCATTGAAACAATTTTTGAGATCATCGAAACTGAAAATTGCATCTGCACTATGGAATACGATCCCGTATGTGGGGCTGATGGGAAAACCTACGGCAATGCTTGTGAAGCAAGCTGCAAAGGGATAGAAATCGTTTCAGAAGGAGCATGTGAAACCGAGAGTTGCATTTGTACTGAAGAATATGACCCCGTATGTGGAGCCGATGGAAAAACCTACAGTAATACTTGTTTTGCTAGCTGCAAAGGGGTAGAAATTGTTTCAGAAGGAATGTGTGACACAAACTCTACGGGCTGTCAAGTTGATGACAAATTTTATGATTTTGGTGAAAGCTTCAACATCGATTGCAACAGTTGTTTCTGCAGCCAAGGCCCTGATGGAGTAGGCCTTGTCGCTTGTACAGAAATGGCTTGCCTAGAGGGGTGTTACGACGACGAAAAAAACCATTTTGAAGAAGGTGAAAGTTGGACTGAGGATGCCTGCACCACTTGTTTCTGTGAAGATGGCGAAATTATATGTGCAACCATGATGTGCATGGAGCCCTACTGTGAAAACCCTATCTACTCTGACGACACTTGCTGCCCCACATGTCCTGATGAAGAAGGTTGCTATGACGATTCCGAAACTTACTACAATAATGGCGAGGAATGGAAAGCAGATGATTGTACTTTCTGTTCTTGCGACCAAGGAGAGATCATCTGCGCCGTTATTGACTGTGCCATGCCAAATTGCGACAATCCCATATACAAAGAAGGACAATGCTGCCCTACCTGTCCTGACGAAACAAGTTGTTTCGATGAAGCAGGCATTTATTATGACAATGGTGCAGAGTGGAACATAGATGACTGTACCTTCTGCTCGTGTATCGAAGGAGAAATCATGTGCGCCGTTGCTGACTGTGCCATGCCAAATTGCGACAATCCCATATACAAAGAAGGACAATGCTGCCCTACCTGTCCTGACGAAACAAGTTGTTTCGATGAAGCAGGCATTTATTATGACAATGGTGCAGAGTGGAACATAGATGACTGTACCTTCTGCTCGTGTATCGAAGGAGAGATCATGTGTGCAGTTGCAGCCTGTGAAGAGCCCAACTGTGCGAATCCAATCTATACAGACGGACAATGCTGTCCTACCTGCCCGGATACCTGTGAAAATAAATTCCAAGACCTTACGGATTACGGTGAACTTTTTGGGGTAACAAACTGTGATGTTGCTGTGGCCGCTCTCACATCATTCGGATTAGACTGCCATACGGATCTATCTGTGTATGGTTATTTGCTTGGCATTGAATATGACGAGGAAATTACTCTAGCTGAATTTTGTCCTTGTTCCTGCGAAGACAATACTGGAAATCCAAATTGCTTGGACGATGCCTACTACAATTACGACCCAACAATAATAGGTACAGAACCATGCATTGACCCATGTGCGGTGGTTGATTGCATGCCTGGATACAATTGCATTAATGGAGATTGTATTGGCCCTATAGAACCGGGATGTTTCGCTGAAAATGGTCTACTACACCCAGTAGGTTTTGTGTTAGAAAACGAATGTACAACGTGTTATTGCGAAGTAAGTTCAGACCCAATGAAGGCCGAATGGATTTGTGAAGAAACGACAACATGTAACGATTGTAATGAAGTAATTTGCCCTACAGGAACCACCTGCATAATGGGTCAGTGTATTCCCCTTGACACAACAGATTACGGATGCACAAAAGAGGATGAATGGTTTGCATTTGGCACTGAAATGGAACAAAGCTGCAACCATTGCATTTGTACACCAGGATTCAACCCTTATGCCGAAGGCTTCTGGGCTTGTACCAAAATGGCTTGTGAAGGTTGTACCGATCCTGCTGCAACAAATTACGACCAATATGCAAGTATAGACGACAACTCTTGTGAATACGAATGTCCTAATGTATGTTGCATGGCGATGGACGCGAGTTGCTTGGCTTGTGGAGCTTGTATGAGTGTTGAAGAATATTGTGAGCTGTACCCTACAACAGCAGGTTGTCCAATCTATGGATGTACTGACCCTACAGCACAAAACTACAATCAAAATGCAGTTATCAACGACAACTCCTGCGAGTACGAATGTCCTAATGCTTGTTGCTTGGCAATGATTGCTAGTTGTTTGGCTTGTTCAGAATGTATGAGCATAGAAGAGTACTGTCAATTAAATCCTAATACTGAAGGTTGCCCAGTTACTGGGTGTACAGATCCCGAAGCTATTAACTACAATTCGAATGCAGAAATTGATGACAATTCCTGCGAATATCCACAAGAACCAAATTGGGACTTTGCCATTACAGGAAACAACCATACCTTGATTTTACCTGAGGGTTTAACGAGCGAATTGTTATCTGGAAATCCTCTAGAAGATGGAGATAAAGTGGGCGTATTCTTTGACAATAATGGTGAATTGGTTTGCGCGGGATTCACCACTTGGGAAGGAGCTACTACAATCATTCCTGCACAAGGAGATGATTTAACCACTGATAATAAAGATGGGTTTAGCAGTGGCGAAATCTTCAAATGGATGATTTGGGACGTCTCTGAAAATTTAATCTCCAATGCAGAAGGTCGGTTTACTTCCATAGATGAAATACATTTTTCTATCAATGGGATATCAACACTCGCAGAAATTACCGCTACGCCTTTAATCCAAGATCAAGAGATTCAATTGAAAGAAGGTTGGAATATGTTCTCTACCTACATGAAGCATGAGAACATGAAAATCAAAACTATTTTTCATCAGATTGTGCAACACGTTGTTATAGCCAAAAATAACTACGGACATGCCTATCTGCCAGAGTGGGATTTTGATGGTATTGACAACATGATACCAGGACATGCTTATCAAACAAAATTAACAGCTGACAATACACTTCACATTGAGGGTGAATACACAAAACCAGAAAACCACCCAATTACACTTACTGAAGGATGGAACATGATAGGTTATCTAAGAACTGAAGACGCTTCAACGATTGATGTATTCGAAGGTATCAATGACTTAGTTATTGTGAAAAATAACATTGGTATGGCTTACCTACCGGAATTCAACTTTGATGGTATTGGCATGATGACTGCTGGACAAGGGTATCAAGTAAAAGTCCTTTCAGAGCAAGTTTTAAAATACACTTCCGAAGTATACGAATACAAACGAAGACCAACAGGGCTAAACAAAACCTTGAGACATTTCGATCAAGCCGTTAATACGGGCTCCAACATGAGCTTGGTTCTGCCTGAAGATGCATGGGGCAATAAACCTTTGGAATTCGATGAAGTAGCTGTTTACGACAACAAAGGCCTATTGGTTGGTGCCATGCCGTATCAGAATGGCAATATGGTGATGCCTATCTACGGTGATGATAATCTTAGCACCACAAAAGATGGTCTATACAAACACGAGGACTTTCAAATGGTTCTTTGGTCGGCAAAAACCGGATCGAAAACGGATATTTCGGTAAAATGGAAAGAGACGACTTCAGGCTTCCAAAAAGATGACATTGCATATGCCTCTGAACTAGACTTCGTCAATGAGCTCAAGAAACTGCACTCCGTAAACTTGTTCCCTAATCCTACAAATAATCAAACCGAATTACAGGCTGTTTTGACCCAAGAAGATAAACTTGAGATTTCCATCTATAATCTTATTGGTAAAAAGGTATTCAAGTCCGTAAATACTTACCAAAAAGGACCTATTCATCAAATTCTTGAGATCGAATATCTTCCTGCCGGTTCGTATATCATACAACTAGAAACAACGACTGAACTCGTTAATAAAAGTTTAATCGTCAAGTAATAGCTCAACAAAAAAACGCCACATCTTTTGATGTGGCGTTTTTTTTTAATTCTAGTCAAAGAAAAACGTACTACAGCAATCCCTTATTCAATTTTACAATTTCCTCGTATCCCTTATCCAAAGGGAGCGCCTCTTTAGAGGCAGCATGAACAGCTAAGGCATCGCAACGTTCATTCTCAGGGTGATTGTTATGCCCTTTTACCCACTCAAACTTGACGTTATGTTTTTTATAAATAAGTAAAAAACGCCTCCATAAATCGGCATTCTTTTTACCCTTGAATCCCTTTTTCACCCAATTGAAGACCCAGCCTTTTTCAACCGAATCAACCACATATTTGGAATCTGAAGTCACCAAAACCTCTGCGCCATCACTTTTAATGCTCTCTAATGCAACAATAACAGCAAGAAGTTCCATCCTGTTGTTGGTTGTTAAACGAAAACCTTGAGCTAATTCTTTGCGATGCTTTCCCGAAATCATGACAATACCATAACCTCCCGGACCTGGATTCCCACTAGCCGCGCCGTCGGTATATATTGATATTTTCATTCTATAATGGATTCTATGACTTTAGCAAAATGAAGTGCTTCTAGTTCTTGAACTTTGGCTTGAACCTCATTAGGACTATCTGTTGAAGCAATAGCACAACTTGCCTGAAATATGATTGCCCCTTCATCATAATTTTCATTCACATAATGAATCGTAATTCCGCTCTCAGACTCTTTGTTGTCAACTACGGCTCTATGTACATTCATTCCGTACATCCCCTTTCCACCATATTTGGGTAAAAGCGCAGGATGTATGTTGACTATCGCATTTGGATAGTGTCGAATTAGATATTTGGGGATTTTAAGCAAAAAACCTGCTAAAACTACGATGCTTGCATCGTATTCTTTTAGGGTGTCAAGTACTTTTGTACTATACTTAAGATCATTTGAAGAAAAGACTACAGACTCCAGATCGTATTTCTTTGCTCTTTCAAGAACAAATGCCTTAGGGTTATTGCTAAGGATTAAGACTACCTCAAACTCCTCATTGTCAGAGAAGTAGTTAATTATGTTTTCGGCATTTGAACCGGAACCAGAAGCGAAAATTGCAATTCTATTCATAGAGCAAAAGTAACTAACATTTCATGAACAATGATTATGAGATAAGCCTAATTTCATGGGACAAAAAATTTGGCTATTTTTAAGTTTATATTTTTCTTTGCATCGAATTATTAATCAAAACTAAAAATCATGGCTGACGTAGCATCTAAAGTAAAAGCTATTATTGTTGACAAACTTGGCGTTGATGAAAGCGAAGTAACTAACGAAGCGAGCTTCACAAACGACCTAGGAGCGGATTCATTAGACACGGTAGAACTAATTATGGAGTTTGAAAAAGAATTCGACATTCAAATCCCAGACGACCAAGCAGAATCCATTGCAACGGTAGGTTCAGCAATCGAGTACATCGAGAAAGCTTAATTTAATTTCAATACTATGCAACTTAAAAGAGTTGTTATAACTGGTTTAGGAGCACTAACCCCAATCGGTAACAATGTTTCAGACTACTGGAATGCCTTGTCAAAGGGTGCCAGTGGGGCCGCCCCTATTACTCGTTTTGATGCATCGAAATTTAAGACGCAGTTTGCTTGTGAAGTCAAAGACTTCAATCCTACGGATTTCATTGACCGCAAGGAAGCAAGAAAACAAGACCCATACACCCAATATGCCATGGTGGCAACAGCCGAAGCCATGGAAGACTCCAAGCTAGACCTAGATCAACTAGATCCAGATCGAGCTGGTGTCATTTGGGGATCGGGAATTGGAGGAATCAAAACCTTTTACGACGAGATTTCTTCCTTTGCTAAAGGAGAGGGAACTCCTCGTTTTAATCCGTTCTTCATTCCTAAAATGATTTCCGATATCGCATGTGGAATGATTTCCATCAAGTATGGATTTCGAGGACCTAATTTTACAACAGTCTCTGCCTGTGCATCTTCATCCAACGCACTCATAGACGCATTCAACTACATTCGTTTAGGCAAAGCAGATGTTATCATATCTGGTGGATCAGAAGCGGCAGTAAATGAAGCGGGTATTGGAGGATTTAATGCTCTAAAAGCACTATCTACTAGAAATGATGACCCTGCAAAGGCTTCCAGACCGTTTGACAAAGACAGAGATGGATTTGTATTGGGTGAAGGAGCTGGAACACTAATCCTCGAAGAGTACGAACATGCTGTAAAGAGAGGAGCTAAAATCTATGCAGAAGTTATGGGTGGAGGTCTATCTGCCGATGCGCATCACATCACTGCACCGCACCCAGAAGGATTGGGTGCCATCAAAGTGATGCAGAATGCATTAGAGGACGCTCAGATGAAGCCTGAGGATATTGACTATATTAATGTACATGGTACCTCTACACCGCTTGGTGATATTTCGGAATCTAAGGCAATTAAAGAAGTCTATGGCGCTCATGCATACGATTTGAACATCAGTTCAACAAAATCTATGACGGGGCATCTTTTGGGAGCTGCAGGAGCTATTGAAGCAATTGCATCCATATTGGCTCTTCAGAAAAACATCATCCCTCCGACCATCAACAATGAGAATTTTGATGAGGGTCTAGACCCAAAATTAAACTTCACCCTTAACGAGGCTCAAGAACGAAATGTTAAGGCCATTATGAGCAATACATTTGGATTTGGTGGGCACAATGCTTCGATTATTTTAAAGGCATTTGAAGCTTAATAATGAATTGGCTTCAAAAGCTTTTTTCAAATACATCAGATTCGCTTTCCATTGACTTAATGCCTATCTTAGGTTTTACACCCAAGAACCTTCCCCTGTACTATCAAGCCCTTTGTCATCGTTCGGTTGATTTCTCCAAATATGGAGACAACGAAAGATTAGAGTTTTTGGGAGATTCCATCCTGAACACAGTGATTACTGAGTACTTGTACCATAATCTTCCCGACAAAAATGAGGGTGTTTTAACGGATATTCGATCAAAATTAGTCCGAAGAAAAACCTTAAATGACTTGGCGAAAAAATTGGGTGTTGATGTCTTGGTAAAAACAAACTTAGGAATTAAAACACCTCCATCGATATATGGGAATGCCATTGAGGCCCTGATTGCTGCGATATACTTGGATAAAGGAGCTTCGACTTGCAAAGCATTTATCATTGATAAAATGATAACACCACACTTTTCTCTCAATGATCTCGAAAAGGAAATAAGTAGTTATAAAAAACACTTCTTGCACTGGGCTCAAAAAAACAATCAAGAATACCATTTCAAAGTTCTAGAAGAAACCGGAGAATCTCACAAAAAAAGCTTTGAAATTGCTCTTTTCTTGGACAAAGAAAATATAGCAACAGCGATAGCTAGCTCAAAGAAAAAAGCGGAAGAAGCAGCTGCAAAAATTGCTTGTGAAACTCTTGGCGTGTAAACGATTTTCGAATGTTTTTTTGGCTATATTTATCGATGTTTCTAAATGGGCCGTTTTGGAATGACGAAAAAGAGTATTTGCATCGATTTTGAGTATGATTACGATTTCCTTCTAATCGGAATATGCAGCCCATTGAAAGATTATCAGCTTTGTTATAAGTTGAATCAAGAACTAAATGCATCATTAAGCAGAAGCGATTTTGATATCGCAATGAATTTTGATGACGGCCTAGAAAAAGCCTATTTTTCTCTTTATGAATATTGGAATGATCAGTACCAAAACCAGTGGTATTTGATCACCAACAAATGCCAAATTGAATGTGCAGATGAAAATCAAAAACAAGGGACTATATTTGAGGGTTTCGCACAAAGCCGGAAAAAAGTAAAATATTTAATTCCCGAGAACTCGAAAATAGACTACTACATTCAAGTACACGGAATATTTAATGATGAAGCAAAAAAATCGCTTCTGAAAAACATAAAAACGCTAGACCGAGTCGTAAGCACCTATGAAATAGACATGATGGGACTTCGATCAAAAGAAAACTTAATTATCAGATGAACAAGACTAAAATTATTGCCACTATAGGACCTGCATCGTCCGACAAATCTATCCTAAGAAAAATGTTTTCTGCAGGATTAAACGTCGCACGGATCAACTTTTCTCACAGTAATCATGCCGAGGCAAAACAAATTTACAATTGGATACAAGAGCTTAATGAGGAAGAAGGTCGACATGTAGCTGTTTTGGGAGATCTTCAGGGCCCAAAATTAAGAATTGGTGTCGTTAAAGAAGATCAGGTCTTAAAAAAAGGGGACAATATTACAATTACTACAGAAGAGTGTGAAGGTGATACTTCAAAAGTATACATTACTTACCCTGAATTCCCAAAAGACGTCAAAGTAGGAGACAAAATCATGTTGGATGATGGTAAATTGATCCTTCGAGCAGAATCTTCAGATAATAACAAAGAAGTCAAAGCTAAAGTCATTCAAGGAGGACCTTTAAAATCTAAGAAAGGGGTTAACCTTCCCAATACAAAAATTTCTTTACCCTGCCTTACGCCAAAAGATCTTGCCGACTTAGAATGCGCATTAGAGCTTGGCATCGAATGGATCGGTTTATCTTTTGTGAGATCTGTCAATGACATAAAAGAATTAAAAAACATCATCGATAGTAAAAACTCGCCAGCAAAAATTGTTGCCAAAATTGAAAAGCCAGAAGCCATTCAAGAAATTGATGCCATCATCAATGAAACGGATGCCATCATGGTTGCTCGCGGAGATTTAGGTGTTGAAGTTCCAATGGAACGTGTACCAGCTCTTCAAAAGATGATTACACGAAAATGCATCAAATATTCTACTCCTGTGATTATTGCAACGCAGATGATGGAATCCATGATGGATAGCTTGAGCCCAAGTAGAGCAGATGTTAACGATGTTGCAAATGCCGTACATGACCGAGTTGATGGCGTGATGTTGAGTGGAGAAACATCTGTAGGGACCTACCCAGTACAAGTAATTCGAGCGATGAGTAAAGTGGTGAAAAATCAAGAAAGCCACAACAACCATGACATGGAAGAATTTCCTCCGATTGAAAAGAAAAACGATCGCTTCATTTCAGATACCATATGCTTCAATGCCTGCAAGATAGCCGAACAAGTCAACGCAAAAGCTGTAATGACCATGACGCATTCTGGATACAATGCTTACAAAGTCTCTAGCTTTAGACCTCCTAGTCAAATATGTGTTTTCACAAACAATCGTAAGATTATGAATACCCTAAGCTTACTTTGGGGCGTTCGTGGATACTACTACGATGAATTTGTGAGTACCGATCATACCATTTCTGACATTAAAAATATCATTAAAGAAAAAGGAATCGTTAAAGAAGGAGATATGGTAGTTAACATCGCCAGTATTCCGATTACTGAGAAAGGAATGACAAATATGTTACGGATAAGCTGCATTTAAAAAGCATGAAAAAAATCAACATACCTCTTCTCACCTCTGTATGTGAAATTGCGGGAGCTCCCGGATTTGAACAAAGAGTTCGAGAGTTAGTTATCAAAGAGATACAGGAGTATGTAGACGATTATCGCATCGACAACTTAGGCAATGTCATTGCTTTTAAAAAAGGGAGCTCATCCGAAAAAAAGGTGATGATTGCCGCACACATGGATGAAATTGGATTCATCGTTACCCATATTGATGATCAAGGTTTTGTTCGCTTTCACACCCTAGGAGGTTTCGATCCAAAAACCTTAACAGCCCAAAGAGTTATTGTACACGGTAAGAAAGACCTTATTGGTGTAATGGGGTCTAAGCCCATTCATGTAATGACTGCTTCTGAGCGATCAAAAGTACCTAAAACTACCGACTACTTTATTGACCTTGGCATGTCAAAAAAAGAAGTAGAAAAATACATCTCAGTCGGAGACTCCATTACCCGACAAAGAGAGTTGATTGAAATGGGGGATTGCGTAAACTGCAAGTCCATTGACAATAGAGTTTCTGTTTTCATCCTGATTGAAACGCTTAAAAAGCTTAAACGTTTTCCTTACGATATTCATGCCGTATTCACGGTACAAGAAGAAGTAGGTATTCGTGGAGCGCAAGTCTCTGCTCAGCAAATTCAACCCGATTTTGGATTTGGTCTAGACACAACAATAGCCTACGATGTACCCGGCGCTGCAGGGCACGAAAAAATAACTGAATTGGGTAAAGGAGCCGCCATAAAAATCATGGACTCGCAAACCATTTGCGATTACAGAATGGTTCGTTACATGAAGGAAATTAGCGAGAAGAAGAAGTTGAAAACTCAGTTGGAAATTCTTCCTGCAGGAGGAACCGACACCATGGGAGTGCAAAGAAGTACCCCGGGAGGTTCTATTGCCGGAGCCGTTTCAATTCCTACACGACACATTCACCAAGTCATTGAAATGGCAAATAAAAACGACATTCACCAGTGCATTGAATTGCTAAAAGCTTGCATAGAAAATCTCAATGAATACGATTGGGATTTTAAATAGATTGAGGTTCGTGTTGGTGTAAATAAAAAACGAAAACTACAGGATACAATTTGAGTTCAGCCTTAAAATATCTTTCTTTCTGCTTGTCAAGCACCATCCTATTATGGCAATGTGCAAGTATTCAGAGCCCCTCTGGAGGAGAAAAAGACATCAATCCTCCCATCGTTGTTAAAACCACTCCCGAACAAGGAGCCCTAAATATAAACCCGACTGAAATAGAAATTGAGTTTGATGAATTCTTTGTCCAGAGAAATTTATCCAATGAATTGCTGATTTCACCTCCTCTCAATGAAAAACCTATTATTTCACAGAAAGGGAAAAGCCTATTTCTAGAGCTAAAAGAAGAACTGTCACAGAATAAAACCTACACCTTAAATTTCGGAAAAGGTATTGCAGACTTACATGAAGGTAATCTTCTAGAAAATTACAGCCTTGTCTTTAGTACCGGACCTACATTAGATTCTCTATTTATCAAAGGGACTCTAAGAGCTTGCCCTCAACAAAAGCTTCCTGAAGGACTTATTGTTGCAGCCTATGAGAAAAATACGTTTGTAAAGGATTCAACCGTATTTTTAACGAAACCCAATTACTTTAGCATACCCGATCCAGATGGACACTTTCACATCGAAAAGATGAAAGCTGGCAATTACGAAATCATCGCTTTTGAGGACATCAATGCCAATTATCAGTTTGACGGCTTTCCAGAACAAATAGCTTTTTACCCCAACTCAATTGCTCTAGAAGACAGCTCAAATATCAATCTGTGGCTGTTTAAAGAGGAAGAGAAGTTGAAAGTGTTAGATCAAAAAAATGAAGGATCTTTCGTGAAATGGGTGTTTAACAAAAATACAGACTCCTATAAAATCGATTCCGAGCCTAGGGTCGATTTCTACAAAAAAACTGTTGGAGACAGCCTATTCATATGGCCTAAAGGTGTTGATAGTGATTCTATTTTATTTTTATTGACACTAGAAGAATCTGTGGATACTGCACTCTATATTTTGGATACTACGCAAAAGAGTGAAATACGCATCATCGAACCTTCAAACAAATACGTCAAAAAAGGAGGCAACTATACGTGCCAGACAACGACTCCGATTGCAGGCGTAAATGTCTCGAAAGTAAAACTTGAATCGGAGGGCATCGCAAAAGATTTTCAGATTCACCAATCCGATTTTGAACTTAGTTTTGAATTTGAGCATGAAGAAAACCAATCCTACCAGCTTACTTTCGAACAAGGAGCTCTGAAAGGATTGCACAACAGCAAAAACGACAGCACTAATCTTACGTTTTTCACCAAAGCAGAAAGTACTTTAGCAAGCCTTAAAATAAACCTTGAGTCGAAGTCTAAACATTACTTTATCGAACTCCTAAAAGATGGGGAAGTCTGCGAACGGGTTTCCTCAGAAATACCTCTCTATTTTAAAAACCTTTTACCCGACAATTATGAACTTCGTTTGGTAGTAGACTCCAATCAAGATGGAAAATGGACTGCGGGAAACTACTTTGAAAACCGATTGCCCGAAGAAGTTCATTACTATGACGAGGCGCTAAATTTAAGGGCCAATTGGGAGCTAGAAATTGACTGGGAACCTTAACTAATTGGTCAAGCTATAGTTATCTCTATCTTCTAAAAAAGGAAAGTGCTTACGAGTTTCAGTCAGATGACTTTTCGACAAAGTCAGCGCCACAAACCCTATTTCATTTTCGGGAGCTATAGAAATTAACCCCCCATCAACGTCGAGAGCCTGAGAATGACCGGAATATTTGAGCTTGTTTCCGTCGGTTCCTACCCTATTCAAACCCAAAACATACGCTTGATTTTCAATGGCTCTTGCTTTTAACAAAGCATCCCAAGCACTTATTCTTTTTTCAGGCCAATTGGCCACAAACAAAAGCAAATCATAGCCCACGTCGTTCCTAGAAAACACAGGAAAACGTAAGTCATAACAAATCATGGGACATATTTTCCAACCCTTGTACTCAACAATCAGACGCGAAGTTCCGGCGGTAAAATAGGTGCCCTCGCTACTCAAGCTAAATAAATGACGTTTATCATAGTGAAGTATTTGTCCTTCAGGCTCAACCCACAAAAGACGGTTGTAGGTATGCCCATTTTCTTTTACCATGATGGAACCACACAAGACCGAATTTTTCTTTTCTGAAATGGACTTCATCCAAGCAACAGTATCTCCATCCATACTCTCAGCTAAATGCGTAGAGTCCACTGAAAACCCAGTCGTAAACAATTCGGGCAAAAGGATAACATCGACATCGATGACCTCCTCTAAATACAATTCAATCTGAGCCCTGTTGTTAATTGGACTTTCCCAATGCAGATCACATTGCAGCATGCATATGTCTAGGGTTTCCTTCATAGTTGTTCTTCCGTGCAGATTATCGTACTACTCAAAAGTAAGCAATGTAGCTTAAAATAGCCTCCTCAATAATTTCAAATAAAAAAACCATCTCAAATGAGATGGTTTTTTTATCGTCTGTTTCCTGATTAGGAATATCCTAAGAAGAACTACTCTTCTTCTGTTACCGCTTCAATTACTAAAGTGTCAGTAACCGTTTCAGAAACTTCTTCAGTTTCGACAACTTCAATAGTATTCTCTTCTACTTCAACCTCTACATGGTGTGCACCTACTGAAATGTGAGGTGCAATAATTAGAGAGATGATAGACATCAATTTAATCAAGATGTTCATAGAAGGACCCGAAGTATCTTTAAATGGATCACCAACAGTGTCACCAGTTACAGAAGCTTTGTGAGCTTCAGAGCCTTTAAATTCCATTTTACCATCAATCTCAACACCTGCTTCAAAAGATTTCTTAGCATTATCCCAGGCACCACCGGCATTGTTTTGGAACATACCCATCAACACACCAGATACTGTCGTACCGGCCAATAAGCCACCTAACATTTCTGCAGAAGAAACATCTGGGAAAACATCTTTAAATCCGAAACCAATCAATACCGGAGTTGCTAATGCAATCGCACCAGGAAGCATCATTTCTTTAATAGAAGCTTTTGTAGAAATATCCACACACTTGTCGTATTCAGGTTTAGCTTTCCCTTCCATAATTCCCGGAATTTCTCTAAACTGACGACGTACTTCAGTAACCATTTCCATAGCTGCTCTACCTACTGCTGCAATAGCCAGTGAAGAGAAGATAAATGGAATCATGGCACCGATAAATAACATCGCTAAAACCGGTGCTTTAAAAATATCAATAGAATCGATACCTGCAATCCCAACAAAGGCCGCAAATAAAGCTAAAGCGGTAAGCGCTGCAGAAGCAATAGCAAAACCTTTACCGGCTGCTGCTGTTGTATTACCTACAGCATCTAAATTATCTGTACGACCACGAACTTCTTTCGGAAGACCTGCCATCTCAGCAATACCACCTGCATTATCTGCAATAGGACCGAAAGCATCGATTGCCAACTGCATCGCAGTCGTAGCCATCATACCTGCAGCTGCAATCGCTACACCATAAAGACCGGCAAAAGAATAAGAGAACATAATACCACCAGCTAAAACGATCGTTGGCAATACGGTAGATTCCATACCTACAGCTAATCCTCCAATAATATTGGTTGCATGCCCCGTTGAAGATTGGTTGATAATAGAATCAACCGGTCTTCTTCCCATTGCGGTGTAGTACTCCGTAATGATAGACATTAAAGCACCTACAATAAGACCTACTGTAATCGCCCAGAATACATCCATAGCCGTGAATTCAAATCCACGAATACTCATATGATCAGGTAACATCCAGGTTACTAAGAAGTAAGAAACAACCCATGTAAAGATCATAGACCCCCAGTTACCCATGTTCAATGCTTTCTGTACAGAATCAGATTCTTTATTAATACGAATCATTAGGGTGCCTAAAACAGAGAATACTATTCCTAAACCTGCAATAACCATAGGTAATAAAACGGGAGCAATACCATCAAAAGCATCAGCAGATTGAATCTCTTTACCCAATACCATCGTTGCCAAAATTGTTGCTACATAAGAACCAAACAAGTCAGCACCCATACCGGCAACATCCCCTACATTATCACCTACGTTATCAGCAATCGTTGCCGGGTTACGAGGATCATCCTCAGGAATTCCAGCTTCTACCTTACCTACAAGGTCAGCACCTACATCGGCAGCTTTGGTGTAAATACCACCACCTACACGTGCAAATAATGCAATCGATTCAGCACCTAAAGAGAATCCAGCCAATACCTCCAGAGCTTTTTCCATCTCTAAACCATTCACATCTCCTCCCGTACTTACTACGTAGTAGTTATAAAATATAATGAATAAAGATCCAAGACCTAGTACTGCCAAACCGGCAACACCTAAGCCCATTACCGTTCCTCCGGTAAAAGAAACTTTCAAAGCTTTTGCCAATGAAGTACGAGCCGCTTGTGTTGTTCTTACGTTTGCTTTTGTTGCTATATTCATACCGAAGTACCCTGCTAAAGCAGAAAATACGGCCCCAATCAAGAACGAAATAGCAATTACAGGACTAGAAGTCTCTACTAAAGTTCCAGAATAAGCCAATAAGAGTCCTGCAATAACAGCAAAGTAACCCAATACTTTCCACTCTGCTTTTAAGAAAGCCATCGCTCCCTTAGCAATATGATCTGCTAATTCAACCATATTTGCATCACCGGCATCTTGTTTAGATACCCAGGCAGACTTTACTGCCATAATAACAAGGCCTAATACACCTAAGGCAGGCACTAAATAAATCAAATTATTTGTCAAAAATTCCATTGTTTTTTTAGGATTTTGGTTAACAAGTGCGCAAATATAAAATAAAAGTATCAAGTAGGATGTAAATAGAGCTAATAATATACAAGGCTTAATAGGGCTCTCATTGGATAATGTGGCACCAAAGGAGTGATGAAGGGTAATGAAAATATTCAGTAATATCGGTAGTAATCAAGGCGGTCACAACAATAAATTACATTCGCCTTATGATCGCGAAGTAAAATTGCTCATATCGTTTCCCCAATATTCCAGAAATTACAATTCATCTTTCCCCAACTTCTATTCGTTTGCCTAACTCATAAACAAGGGTATTTTATGGGCATTATCCGACTCATTTTTTATTTTTACATAAGTGTAATAGTAACATAATAATTTTATATCTTGGTCCACTGAATGCGACTTGATGTTATTCAAGGTCTTATTCTTACGATTTTTAAACAAGCATAGATGAACAGATTAGAAAATACATTTAACAGCTTTTATTTTATCTACGACAGATAGAGGCTTTTCTTGTATTTACTATAAAAATAAAACATAAAAGCCTCGATAAAAACGAGGCTTTTTTTAGTTTATATCGCGAATGAAAGTAGCTATTCAAGGAGTTAAAGGATCATTTCACCACATCGTTGCTGAGCAGTATTTTGGCAAAAATATTGACTTAGTCGAATGTTTATTGTTCAGTGAAATGCCTGATATCCTCATTAATAACAAAGCAGATGTGCTCATCATGGCCATTGAAAACTCAATTGCTGGTGCTATCTTGCCAAATTATGCACTCATTGATGAATACCAACTCAATATTTGCGGAGAACACTACCTCCCTATTCACCACAACTTAATGGGCATAAAAGGGCAGTCCATAGAGGACATAAAAGAAGTATACTCTCATCCGATGGCCTTACTTCAATGTCGTAAATTCTTTAAAAAATACCCACACATTAAGTTGATTGAAGACAGAGATACTGCCGAAGTTGCCAAAAGAATTGAGGATAAAACTCTGATGGGAGTTGGAGCCATTGCGAGTAATTTAGCCGCTGAAACCTATAATTTGGAAATTTTAGCCTCAGAAATTCAAACCATTAATGACAATGCAACACGCTTTTTTATTCTAAACAATTCAAATCCAGATAAAAGCATTGTAGCTAGCAAAGCTTCTATTAAATTTGCAGCGAATAATGATGCGGGGAGTTTGGCTGAAGTATTGGGCATCATGGCAAAGCACGGTTTGAATTTAACGAAAATTCAATCCATGCCAATTATAGATACGCCATGGAAATATGCATTCTTTGTGGATTTTATTTTCAACGACTACACCCACTATTCACTGGCCATGGAAGAAATAAAAGATAAAGTAGTCTCCCTAAAAATCTTAGGTGAATACACCAAAAGTAAACGATAATGATAAAAAAAGCGGAAAGATTACAGTCTGTTACAGAATACTATTTCTCTAAGAAATTAAGAGAAGTAGCACAGTTGCGTGCAGAAGGTAAATCCATCATCAATATGGCTATTGGTAACCCTGACTTACCCCCTCCCTCGGAAGTTTTGGAGGCAATAGACAGTGCCATGAACCATGATGGAGCTCATCAATATCAAAGCTATCAGGGGGTCCCTGAACTCAGAATGGCAATGTCTGAGTTTTACAAAACGCATTATCAAGTTCAAATCGACCCAAACGGAGAAATATTGCCACTCATGGGATCCAAAGAAGGAATCATGCACATATCGATGGCATTCCTGAACAAGGGAGATGGGGTTCTACTTCCTAATCCGGGATATCCTACTTATGCATCGGTAAGTAATTTAATGGAAGCCGACCTTATTCACTACGATTTAGATGCGTCGAACAATTGGCAACCAAACTATGAAGAGCTTGAAAAGAAAGACCTGAGTCATGTAAAAATCATGTGGTTGAATTACCCTCACATGCCAACAGGCACTTCAGCCACAAAAAACGACTTAGAGAAAGCCATCGCATTTGCAAAAAAACATAATCTCTTAATCGTTAATGATAACCCATACAGCTTCATCCTTAATGATGAGCCCCAAAGTATTTTAGCTATTGAAGGTGCTAAAGAAGTCGCCATAGAGCTTAACTCCTTGAGTAAAACGTTCAACATGGCCGGCTGGCGCGTGGGGATGGTCGTTGGAGATGCTGCCATCATCAAAACCATTCTTCAGGTGAAAAGCAACATGGATTCAGGAATGTTTTTGGGCATTCAAAAGGGAGCCATAGCAGCTCTAAAGAGTCCTCAAAGCTGGTTTGATGAACTGAATGCTATATACCTAAAAAGAAGAGAAATTGTTTGGCAAATATTTGATGCACTGAACTGTTCTTACGAAAAAGAAAATGCCGGCATGTTTGTATGGGCGAAATTACCTGAGGGGAAAAAATCCATGGAGTTTATCGACCAACTTCTGAATGAAAAAGAAGTGTTTATTACCCCAGGCAACATCTTTGGTAGCCAAGGAGAAGGCTATATTAGAGCCTCCCTTTGCATCTCAGAAAAACTATTAGAAGAAGTGTTAAATCGTTTATCAACCGCAAAAAATTAGTGATGGAAAAACTGGCAGTCATCGGTTTAGGATTGATAGGAGGTTCAATGGCTTTGGATTTGAAAAAGCGACTGAATTATGAAGTATTGGGCTTAGATAAAAACCCGAATCACATCAAAAAAGCGCTAGAACTAGGGATTATTGATAGAGAGGCGAATTTTTCTGAATTGGCAGATGTTTCTGTTGTCATTGTAGCTGTTCCTGTCGACAAGATCGCAGAAGTAAGCGCCAAGGTACTAGATGTCATCGCAGATCAAACCCTCGTTTTTGATGTAGGATCCGTGAAGAACAACATCTGTGAATTCATCAAAACGCACCCTAAACGAAAAAACTTCGTCGCTGCACACCCGCTTGCCGGAACAGAGTTTTCTGGACCCGAAGCCGCAATCTCTAATTTATTTGATGAAAAGGTTACTATCATATGTGAATCTGAAAAAACAAATTGGGAGACTTTAGATACGGCCATCAGCTTATTCAAGCAATTGAATATGCGAATAAAAATGATGAGTCCAAAAGATCATGATCGACATGCAGCCTATGTATCTCATTTATCTCATGTAAGCTCCTTCATGCTTGGTAAAACCGTATTGGAAATTGAGAAAAATGAACAAGCTATCTTTGACATGGCAAGTACAGGGTTTGCTTCAACCGTTCGATTGGCGAAAAGTTCGGCAAATACCTGGACGCCTATTTTTCTTGAAAACAAAGAAAATATTGTAAAATCCCTTGAGGAGTACATTAAAAATCTAGTAGAATTCAAGAAATTTATCGAATCTAACGATGACGATATGTTGAGCAAAACAATGAACAACACCAACTACATCAGGACCATTTTAAATGGGATAAAATCAAACGATAAGTAAAAAACGAAAAACAACAGAAGATGGAAATAACGAAAAACAACAGAAAATGGCTAGACAGTTTGGGCTTATCACACCCGGTTGTTATTGCAGGACCTTGTAGTGCAGAGTCAGAGGAGCAAGTTTTGAAAACTGCACATGAATTGAAGAAAACAGATACGAATATTTTTAGAGCGGGTATTTGGAAACCTAGAACACGTCCAGGAGGATTTGAAGGTGTAGGTGAAAAAGGATTGCCTTGGTTACAAAAAGTTCGTGAAGAAACCGGATTCAAAGTGACTACTGAAGTTGGAAATGCGGATCATGTTGAGAAAGCATTGAAATACGACGTAGATATTTTATGGATTGGAGCCAGAACTACGGTAAACCCATTTGCGGTTCAAGAAATAGCAGATGCTCTAAAAGGAGTTGACAAACCCGTATTGGTTAAAAACCCTGTGAATCCTGATTTAGCCTTGTGGCTTGGAGGTGTAGAGCGTATCAAAGCAGCTGGTATCTCTCAACTGGGTGTCATTCACAGAGGTTTCTCATCTTACAAATCTCTAAACTACCGTAACAAACCAAAATGGCAAATTGCGATTGAATTGAAAAAGGAGTTTCCAGACCTTCCACTCATCTTAGACCCTTCTCATATCTGTGGACGTAGAGATACCATATTAGATGTAACTCAAACGGCATTAGACTTGAACTATGACGGTTTCATGATTGAAACGCATATTGACCCAGATAATGCGTGGAGTGATGCAAAACAACAAATTACTCCAGGAAGGCTAAGTGAAATTACCGAAGAGCTTGTCATTCGTAAGGAAAGCAGTTCAAAAGAAACATTCCAACAAAAATTGGACATCTACAGAAGTGACTTAGACATCCTAGACAACAAATTAGTTGGATTGTTAAAAAACCGAATGGATATTTCAGAACTCATAGGCGCTCTGAAGCGCGAGGAGAACGTTGCCATTCTACAAAGCTCTAGATGGGAAGAAATCTTAACCTCAATGGTTGACGAAGCGAATAAAAAAGGTTTAAACAAGGAATTTATTTCTGAAATCTTTAAAGCCATTCACGTAGAATCAATCAAAATTCAACACGAAACGAAATAATTCAAAAAGAAAAAGCCACTCATTTAAGTGGCTTTTTTCTTTTTTAGTTTTCTAAGAGATCGATAGTAATCCCTTCTTCGGTTTTCGTTGCTTTGGTGAGCCCTAATTTCCCCAAAGTCTTCATTCCTTTATCCCACTTTTTATTACTCAACTGAGCAAGCTCCTTAAGCTCATTCAAATCAATAGATTTTCGTTCACTGAGAATATCAAAAATAACTTTCTCGTGCTCCTTTAAATCCAAGGTAGCTTTCGTGTCAAATTTTTCGGGTCTCATCTGAGGGAAAAACAAGACTTCCTGAATGGAAGACTGATTGGTCAACAACATCGTTAAACGATCAATTCCTATTCCCATACCCGAAGTTGGAGGCATCCCATATTCAAGAGCACGGAGGAAATCTTGATCGATAAACATGGCTTCATCGTCTCCTTTAGCAGACAAGGCCAATTGTTCTTCAAAACGCTCACGTTGATCGATAGGATCATTCAACTCGGAATAGGCATTGGCAATTTCTTTACCATTTACCATAAGTTCAAAACGCTCTGTTAATTCAGGGTTATCTCTATGCACCTTACATAGTGGTGACATTTCTTTTGGATAATCGGTAATGAATGTAGGTTGAATGTAGTGCGGTTCACATTTTTCACCAAAAATCTCATCAATAAGCTTTCCTTTACCCATAGAATCGTCAATCTCAATACCTAGACTTCTACAAGCCTCTCTCAATTGACTTTCATCCATACCGGAAACATCAATTCCTGTGTGCTCCTTAATCGCATCGATCATTGTTACACGAGCAAAAGGTGTTTTAAAACTGATTTGTGTGTCTCCTACAACAATATCGGTTTCCCCATTCACATCCATCGCGACACGCTGAATCATTTGCTCAGTAAAATCCATCATCCAATTGTAATCCTTGTAGGCTACATAAATTTCCATTACGGTAAATTCCGGATTGTGTGTGCGATCCATTCCTTCGTTACGAAAATCTTTAGCAAACTCATACACCCCGTCGAAACCGCCTACAATTAATCTTTTCAGATACAATTCGTTAGCAATTCTCAAATACAAAGGAATATCAAGAGCATTGTGGTGAGATATGAAAGGACGTGCCGATGCGCCACCTGGAATCGGCTGAAGAATCGGTGTTTCAACTTCTAAATAATCTTTTTCGTTAAAGAACGCTCGCATGCTGTTGATGATCTTCGTGCGTTTGATGAAAGTCTCTTTAACACCCTCATTAACCACCAAATCAACATAGCGTTGTCGGTATCGAAGTTCTGGATCGGTAAATGCATCATAGACCTTACCATCATCATCGGTTTTAACAATAGGAAGAGGTTTTAAAGACTTAGATAGCAGTGTAAAATTCTTAACCAGCAAAGAAATTTCTCCAACCTGAGTTTTAAACAACTCACCTTCAACACCGATGAAGTCACCCATGTCGAGTAACTTCTTAAAAACCTCATTGTAAAGCGTCTTGTCTTCGCCTGAACATATTTCATCACGATTGAAGTACAATTGCAAGCGTCCCTCAGCATCCTGCAATTCAGCAAAAGATGCCTTACCCATAATTCGACGACTCATCAAGCGCCCTGCCAAACAGACCTTTTTTGCTTCAACGAAATTTTCCTTACAATCTTTGGTGTAAGCACTCACGTTAAAGGCGGCTGCGGGATAAGGCTCAATCCCTAAATCTCTTAGTTTTTTAAGTGATTCTCTACGGACCGACTCCTGTTCTGATAACTGTATACTCATGGCTTAAAATTTGGACAAATATACCAAACTTTTGAAAGATAAATCGTTTCTTTACAGCCTGTAAAAACAGACTAACTTAAGCGTAAAATATCATGAAAGATTTGATTACTGGTTTTGGAGACCAACTAAGACATGCTCTAGAAATTGGAGCCAAAACTACATTGAAAGAAAACACTAAAAAAATTGAAAGTGTTTTAATTACGGGTCTTGGAGGTTCTGGAATCGGGGGTACAATCGTATCTGAACTTACTGCCGAGGAATGTTCTGTTCCAGTAGCTACCAACAAAGGATATGATTTACCAGGATACATCAATGAAAACACCTTGGTTATCTGTTCTTCTTTTTCAGGAAATACTGAAGAAACCATTGAAGCTTTTCACAAAGCTAAAGCTAAAAATGCTGAAATTGCTTGTGTAAGTTCTGGTGGACAGTTAATCGAGTTGGCTAAAGAAAACAGTCTAAATTACATTCAGTTACCTTCTGGTGACTCTCCAAGAGCTATGATGGGGTATTCTATCACCCAACTTCTATATGTTTTAAACCACTACGGATTGATTAGCGATGGCTTCAAAGCTGAACTAAACAACTCTGCAGCATTAGTCGACAGCCTTCAAGAAGAGATTCAGGCAGACGCAGAAAAAATTACAGACCATTTGTACGGTAAAATCCCTGTAGTATACGCTTGTGATGGATACCAAGGTATGGCTGTTCGATTTACACAACAGTTGGCCGAAAACTCAAAAATGGTGAGCTGGCACAACATCATTCCAGAAATGAACCACAACGAGTTGGTAGGTTGGAGAACTAAAAATGAAGATTTAGCGGTTATCTTCTTCCGTAACGAAAGTGATCACAAACGCAACCAAAAGCGTGTTGAAATCAACAACGAAGTCGTTTCAAAATACACCTCATCAGTTATGGAATACTGGTCGAAAGGAGAAACGATGTACGAAAAAACATTTTATCTAATCAATGTAGGTGATCACGCAACTTTCAATCTATCCAAAAGAAATGGGGTTGTTGTCGAAGAAATCGATGTGATTAACTACCTTAAAGGAGAGCTAGCGAAGTTCCAATAGAAATTCGCTGCCAGCACGACATCGTTTATTGTTAAAAACGTTGTTGGTGTAATTTTGTATCAATCCTAAGAATGCAAAACGTAAAATACATCAATCTGGGTCTTATTGACTACAAAGAAGCTTGGGACTACCAAGAAGAATTGTTCCAAGCCATTATTGATGTAAAACGAGCCAACAGAAAACGTGAAAAAGAAAAGCTTGCTTTGGAGGAAACCCAGAGCAAGCTTATTTTTTGTGAACATCCCCATGTTTTTACGCTAGGGAAAAGCGGTCAACAATCAAACCTACTGGTAAACGAGGCTCAGTTGGCCACTAAAGGCGCACGATTCTATAAAATAAACCGGGGAGGCGACATCACCTATCACGGGCCAGGACAACTGGTTGGCTATCCTATTTTTGATTTAGACAACTTCTTCACAGACATTCATAAATACCTACGCTACCTAGAAGAAGCTGTGATTCTTACCCTAGCCGAGTACGGCATTGAAGGAGGAAGAATAGAAGGTTCTACAGGCGTTTGGTTGGACTGGAACAATCCCAAAGCCCGAAAAATTTGCGCTCTCGGTGTACGCTCAAGCAGATGGGTAACCATGCATGGATTTGCGTTTAATATAAACTCTGACCTTAATTACTTCAACAATATCATTCCTTGTGGTATTACCGATAAGGCAGTAACATCACTGGAAAAAGAATTGGGTTATCCGGTAGAAATGCATGAGGTACAAAAAAAGATGAAAAAGTACCTAGAACAGCTTTTTGAGATGAAATTAATTTAAATGTCAAAAGCTATTTAGATCGACTTTGACATTTTGAATTCATCTGTTTTTTTCGTAAATTGTTCTTACCCCTCCCTAATTGAGATGAATGAATAAATCTCTGAAAAGCCAAACATCATCGTCAAAATTAAGAGTCCAAACATGAAATATGTAGCCCCCCTTTTTAAAGCAGTACTACTCATTATAATATCCTTCAATGCATATATTCTTCTGAGTGGCAAAACCTATATGTATAAAGTTATAGACTTTGGATATATGCATGGAAACACCTCGGCAACGATACAGGATATTGATTTTTTTTACACGCGCACAATAGAATCTCTAAACGGTGTGCAATGGCCTAAAGGAGTAGACTACAATAAAAAACAACTCAGTAAGGATTTTAGAGCAAGACTTGAAGAAAATGAATCCATTGCCTTTACCGTTATACAAGATGACAGTATTCGCTATGAAGAATATTGGGGAGTCGGTTCAAAAAAATCCAGAACCAATTCCTTTTCTGCTGGAAAAAGTATTGTTAGTATCCTCATAGGGATTGCTGTTGAGGAAGGAGCAATAAACAGTATCCATCAAAAGGTTATTGATTTCATACCCGAATATAAGAACAAGAAATATCCTTACAACTCCGAAGTAACGATTGAACACCTGCTAAGCATGAACTCAGGCATGGATTGGGACGAAGGGTACGTAAACCCTTTAGGAATTACTGCAGAAGCATACTTCACTGAAAGATTAAAAGACCTGATGTTTGAGATTAATTTTACAGAGAAGCCCGGAACCAAATGGAACTACCAGAGTGGAAACACCCAAGTATTAGGCATTCTTTTGGAGCGTGCAACAGGAGTAAGCTTAAGTGAATATGCATCTGAAAAGCTATGGAAACCTCTTCAGGCTACCGATGATGCCGAATGGATGCTAGATCAAGAAAATGGCACCGAAAAAGCCTATTGTTGCTTCAATTCAAATGCATTAGACTTTGCTCGGTTTGGTCATCTATACCTAAATAATGGCAAATGGAAAGGGCAACAAATTGTAGATAGTTCCTATGTGGCAGCATCGCTAAAATCGGGTCTTAACGAACAATATGGGTATTCATGGTGGCTTTATAATACAGAATACAAATACCCCGTATTTTGCATGATAGGCATCAACGGACAATACGTAATTAACATCCCAGAATTAAACCTCGTTGCAGTGCGATTGGGTCACAAAGAAGAGGGAAAGTATAATGACCAACACAAAGACCTCATCTACTACATTGAAAAAATAATCGAACAATATGATGTTTAAAGACATAACTTGAACTTTCTCAATAAAAATGCCCAAATTAGCTTAAAATAAAATATTAGGCTATGAATACTATAGATATACAAAACATCCTTTTTCTTGATATAGAAACCGTTAGCGGAGAAGCAACCTACGAGGAACTTACCGAAAACATGCAAACCCTTTGGGGAGAAAAAACCAAATGGCAGCGCAAAGAGGAAGTCACCCCCAAAGACTATTATACTGAGAGAGCTGGAATTCTAGCTGAATTTGGAAAAATTGTATGCATATCAGTAGGGTTTGTTCATTATGCAGATGGTATGAAAAATTTCCGACTGCGTTCCTTTTACAACCACGATGAGGCTATCGTATTGGGTGAATTTGCAGAGATGCTCAATGGTAAATATTTCAATCATAAGCAGCAGGTTTTATGTGGTCATAATGCCAAAGAGTTCGACTTTCCCTACATCTGTCGACGGATGATTATCCATGGAATTCCCCTACCCTCAATACTGCAAATTGCTGGAAAGAAACCTTGGGAAATACAACATTTAGACACCATGGAATTATGGAAATTTGGCGACTACAAACACTACACCTCCATAAAGTTATTATGTGCCATCTTAGACATTCCGACGCCAAAAGACGATATCGATGGAAGTCAGGTAAGCTCCGTTTACTGGGAGCAAAATGACCTAAAACGAATCGCTAAATATTGCGAAAAAGATGTTTTAGCTACCGCACAAATATTCATGAAATTCAGAAATGATAAACTCATCAAAGACGAGCAAGTTTCATTCAGTTTTGAATAATTGTATCAGAATAATGGGTCGTTATTCTATTTTTTTAGATTCCAACATATAATCTTTAACTTCCAGACCTAAACGCAAAGCCATCAGCGAAGTCCTGCTACATATTAAAAACCTGTCTTTGTCCTTTGGAGAAGGACAACAACGCAGCCAAGTATTACACTCGGTAGACTTGTCGCTGCAAAAAGGAGAAATGTTAGCCTTGGTAGGTGAGTCGGGTTCTGGAAAATCCCTAACCAGCCTGGCGAGTATGCAATTAATTCCAAATTTGAAATCGCACCTTGACAACGGTGAAATTTGGTACCATAAGGACAATGAAAAAATTGCGATTCACAACTTGTCTGAAAAAGAAATGCAAGCGTTCCGAACAAAGGAAATCGCCATGATTTTTCAGGAACCCATGACGGCTCTAAATCCTTCCATGACATGTGGAAAGCAAGTTTTTGAAGCCATACAAACCCATCTAAGTTTAAAATCTAAAGCCATTAAAAAACGTTGTTTGGAATGGTTTGAATCTGTTGAGCTTCCAGACCCAGAGCGTATATACACCTCCTACCCTCATCAACTTTCCGGAGGCCAAAAACAAAGGGTTATGATAGCTATGGCTTTATCTTGTGAACCAAAAATTCTCATTGCGGATGAACCGACCACAGCATTGGATGTGACGGTACAGAAAGAAGTTTTAGAGCTTATAAACAAACTGCAGAAAAAACACCAAATGGCCTGTCTATTCATCAGTCATGATATAGAATTGGTAAGAGAAGTAGCAGATCAAGTTGCCGTCATGAAAGAGGGAGAAATAGTTGAAAATAAAATCAAAAAGGAGCTTTTTAAGAATCCAGAACATCCCTATACCAGAGCTCTTTTGGCCTGCAAACCAGACATCCACAAAAATCTTAAAAGCTTAACCACGGTCAATGATTTTATTGACGACCCTGAGTTTGATTTAAAGACCTTTTACGATCAAAATGAATTGAGCCTTGAAGAGGTTCAACAAAGAAGAGCTCCTTTTTATACGAAAGAACCTCTTTTGAAAGTAGAGAAGCTTACAAAAGTATATGAAGACAGGGGCTTCTTGAGTCGGGGGACTCAGATTAAAGCCCTAGATGCTGTAAGTCTAAAATTATTTAAGGGCGAGAGTTTAGGCGTGGTGGGAGAGTCTGGCTGCGGGAAGAGTACACTCAGCAAATGCATCATTCAACTCGAGAAACAAAGTTCAGGAAGTATCTTATACCAAGGGGCAGAAGTCAGTAAACTTCTTTCAGAGAACCCATTGAGATACAGAAAAAAGATTCAAATGATCTTTCAAGACCCTGCAAGTGCACTAAATCCCAAAATGCGAATTGGCGATATCTTAGTGGAGGTGATGAAGGTACACCAAATCGGAGCTGATCTTGTCGAAAGAAAAGAAAAAGCTATTGAACTACTTGAAAAAACAGGTCTTAAGGCCGAACATTTCAATCGCTATCCTCATGAGTTTTCAGGCGGCCAAAAACAAAGAATAGGTATTGCGAGAGCATTGGCCTTAGAGCCTGAAATTCTCATCTGTGACGAGTCTGTTTCTGCTTTGGATGTTTCTGTACAGGCGCAAGTGCTAAATTTATTAAACGAGTTGAAAGAAGTCTTTTCTTTAAGTTATATATTCATCTCTCACGACTTGAGCGTGGTAAAGCATTTTTGTGATCGTATCGTTGTTCTAAATAACGGAATCATCGAAGAAGAAGGATTCCCCGAAGATTTATTTAAAAAGGCAAAGTCTAAGTATACCCAAAAACTTATTGATGCAATTCCGGGTGCAGGTATGCAATACTAAAATTACAATTCAATAATTAATAATATCTTATAATGCTACTAAATGACCTAGTTCATTTATTCTTCCCAAAATATTGCGGTGCTTGTTCAGGTCCTCTTATTGACCCCAAAGATGAATTGTGTTTAGCTTGTGAAAATAAACTCATCTTTAAGTCACAACCAAATTGTTCTGAACTTAAAAAGGCATTGAGAGGAAGGGTAAAAGTAATTTCTGCGGCCTTTTTAAACGACTTCAATAAACATGAAAGCATGCAAAAGGCAATTCATGCGGTGAAATATCACAAACGAAAAAGGCTTGCTATTTTCTTAGCGGAGCATTTGTCAATCAAATTAGGAAAACCTTTTTTCGAAAAAATAGATTGCATTATTCCTGTTCCCTTACATGAAAAAAAAATGAAAACTCGTGGCTTTAACCAATGCCATCTGATTGCTCAAGGAATACAAAATAAAACAAGTATTCCCATTAGGTATGATCATTTACTACGCAAAAAATACACAGAAAGTCAAACGCACAAAAACAGATTAGAGCGTTGGGAAAATGTAGAAAATGCTTTTGAAGTCACTAACGAAGAAGCTCTGAAAAACAAACACCTACTCTTGGTAGATGATGTCTTCACAACAGGAGCAACCCTGGAAGCCTGTATAAAGACCATTCAAAAAAAAATCATTTGTGACTGCTCTGTAATTACCCTAGCTAAAGCTTAACAAAAACAAACGAAGAGGTGTCTTACTTGTGTAACACCTGAATTGTTGTCTTATTCTTTTGGGTTAACAGGACGTCTTTACCTTCTAGAATTTTGTCAACTTCTTCATTTTTGTAGTGTCTAACCGTCATGAGATCTAAATCTCGTACACACTTTACTTTGAAGTCTTTCGAAAGTTCTTCTACAAGAGCGTCAATTTGTAAATCATCTACATCCAGAGCAAAATAACAGGATACAGCGGAATTTTGTACCAGATTCACTTTGGCATTATATTTCGCTAAAGTTAAAAAAGCAGAGGATAAGTGGTTCTCAACAATAAAGTCTAGATCACTAGCTGAAATGGATAATAAGGTCTGTTTTTTCTTTAAAATATAGAAGGAGGTCTCTGGGAAAGTAGCTTCATCTTCTGCAATCCAGGTTCCTTTCTGTTCCAAGTCAATAAAAGAACGCACTTGTAAAGGAATGCGATTTCGTTTAAGCGGTTGTAAGGTCTTCGGATGAATGACTGAAGCTCCATAAAAAGCCAACTCAATAGCTTCTTGGAACGAGAGTTTCTCAACTTTTCTAGCATCTTCAAAATAACGAGGATCCGCATGTAAAACTCCAATTACATCTTTCCAAATAACCAATTTTTTTGCTTCCAGAACCGTAGCAAAAATCGCCGCACTGTAATCCGAGCCCTCTCTACCTAGGGTTGTTGTGAAGTTTTCAGAAGTACAACCGATGAACCCCTGAGTAATGGTAAGACGATTTGTGTTTACTTTTTCTTTAATGCATGAAGTTGTAAGCTCCCAATTGATGATTGCCGATTGATGTTTATTATCAGTCTTTACAACATCTCTAGCATCCAACCAGTCGTTATCAATTCCTATTTCTTTGAGATAGGCACTTACAATGGTCGTTGATAGGAGCTCTCCAACAGAAACGATTTGATCGTATTCAAAAGGATAATCTGGTCGAGGCTCATTTTCAAGAGCCCACTCAATTTCTACCAACAAATTCGAAACAATGTCAAAAACAGGATGATTCTCTTCGAACAACTCTTTCAAAAAATCGCTGTGAAAGTCTTTAACAAAATTCAATTTATCTGAAACATCGTCTTGTTTTAAGTAAAATGCGCGTGCTACTTCCTCAAGTGCATTCGTCATTTTACCCATGGCAGAAATTACCACTAAAGGTTTGTCATCCTTGTACTTTGTAAGGATTCTTGCAACATTCTTTACACTCTCCGCATCTTTTACAGAAGCACCACCAAATTTAAAAACTTTCATTTTCAACGAATTTCCAGAAAATCAATTTTCTGACCAGAGTAGGTATACAAGCAACTACCATCTGCTAGATAAAACTACTTATTCATACTCTTTTGTTAAACATTGGAATTATTTAATCGACTAAAACTACTTTAATAATGTATAAGTCGTTAAAAACAAACTCCTTAGACTTAAAATAGTCGCAAAATAATTCACATAAAAAAGCTCACTTTAAAAAAGTGAGCTTAGTGCGGATAGAGGGAGTCGAACCCACACACCTCACGGCACTAGATCCTAAATCTAGCGTGTCTACCAATTCCACCATATCCGCCTGGTAAACCACATAAGCACTTTTTACTCATGCGGTTGCAAAAATATAACTATTTTCATCTTGGGCAATGAAAAAAACAGTTTTATTCTTTTTTTCATATTGCACAACAAGCCCCAAATACCTACATTTGTTTACTACATAAAGACCTTATGCTTACAATAAACCCAAAAGAACTAAACACCAAAGAATTACACGGATATTTAATGGGCTCCGTAGGACCTCGACCTATTGCTTTGGCCAGTACTATCGACGAAAACGAGAGGCCCAATTTAAGCCCTTTCTCGTTTTTTAACATCTTTAGCGCAAACCCGCCAATAGCCATTTTTTCCCCAGCACGCAGATCACGAGATAATGGGATTAAACACACACTAGAAAATGCTTCTGAAACTAAAGAAGTTGTCATTAACCTGGTGTCCTATAATATCGTTGAACAAATGTCTCTTTCCAGTGCTGAATTTAGCAAAGGAGTGAGTGAGTTCACCAAAAGCGGCTTTACGCCGATTCCATCGGATATGGTGAAACCCTTCAGGGTGAAAGAATCTCCAGTTCAGTTGGAATGTATTGTCAAAGACATTGTTTCTATGGGTGAAGAAGGGGGCGCAGGGAATTTGGTGATTTGTGAGATCGTAAAAATGCATATCTCCGAACAGGTTCTTGATGCAAACAAACAAATTGATCCACACAAAATTGATCTCGTAGGTCGAATGGGTGGAAACTGGTACTGCAGAGCATCAGGAGATTCCATTTTTGAAGTGGAAAAACCTGGAGGTAAAAAAGGAATCGGTTTCGATGGACTCCCTAAACGTATCCTCAACAGTTTTATCTTATCAGGAAACGATTTGGCAAAATTAGCAGGCGTTGAGAAACTACCCACAACAGAAGATGTCAATAAATACAAAGACAACACAGACATCGAACACATTCTTCACACCACAACCGATGATGAAGAAGCTAGAGAAGAATTACACTATCATGCCAAAGCACTTCTAGAAAAAAACAAAATAGTGGAAGCATGGTCTACATTATTAATCGATAAACTAAACCGCGTATAAAATGAGTAACTTATCTGTAGAAGGAAAAGTAAAGCGTATTCATGACGAACAAGTCATCAGCGACCGCTTTAAGAAAAGAGAATTTGTCATTGAAACTGAAGAGCAATACCCTCAAGTACTGATGTTTCAATTGGTGCAAGACAAAACCAATTTAATTGACCAATTTAGCACCGGAGATAAAGTTGAAGTTTTCTTCAATTTACGTGGTAGAGAGTGGCAAAAAGACCCATCAGCTGAGATTAGAGTGTTTAACACTTTAGATGCTTGGAGAATTCAAAAAGTTGAGGCTATGCAAGCGCCAACAGACATGCCTCCTGCAGAGCCTGTTGCTCCAGCAAGTCCTGAAGATGACTTACCTTTCTAAACTAAGATTTAAATAGTAAAGAAATCCCTTCTGTAACGAAGGGGTTTTTTTTGGACTCATAAATCAATCCTATACGTTTTCAGGTATATAATGCTTGTGTACCCACTCACCTAATTTTCCTAACAAAGGGTCTAAATCCTTCGCTGCAGGGGTCAAAGAATATTCTACTCTAGGAGGTGTTTCATTATAGGATTTTCTAAAAATCAGTTGATCCTTCTCCATTTCTTTCAAATGATCCGTTAACACTTTTCTTGATATACCGTCAATAATAGTGGCCAACTGACCAAAGCGAAGGGTCTTATTTCTCAGATGATAAATAATCTCTAGCTTCCACTTACCGCCAAGTTTTTCAGTAAAGATACTTACAGGACAAACCATTTTTATGTGTATTAAGGTTTTACATCAGTTACTTTAACCTTACTAGTTTTTACTAGTTACTTTATTGTAACAGTAACTATTTAAAACTATTATTAGTTACTTTGCAAAACTAATAGATAAAAACTAAAAACAAAACAGATCATGAAAAATTTAAAATCAGGAAAATGTGCATGCGGTAAAACAAAAGATCCAAATGGTAATTGCGATGGATCACATGCAGAAGCAAATCGAAAAAACTACGTGCAAAAAATTATTTCCGCAGTTCTGATTGGATTGACTTTTCTTTCATTTCAGAGTTTTGCTAATACGCTTGACGGAGAGGTTAAAGTAAAAGATGCGAAAATCGTATGGAAAGGCTTCAAAGTAACTGGAGCTCACGAAGGAGTCATCTCATTAGACTCAGGGACTTTAATTTTTGAAGAGGATGAACTCGTTGGCGGGAATTTCACCGTTGACATGACGAGTTTAACGTGTACAGATCTTACTGGTGTATATAAATCTAAACTAGAGGGGCACTTAAAATCTGATGACTTTTTTGACACCGACAAACACAAAGAATCTACTTTAAGCATCACCAAGGCATCTAAAATCAATGCAACATCCTACAGTGTTAAGGCAGACCTAAGTATCAAAGGGCAGACTGAAAAGATTGAATTTGTCACTTCATTATACGGGAAAAAAGCAACATCATCAATGAAGATAGACCGAACTAAATTTGGAATAGAGTACGGATCAGGTAGTGTTTTCAAATCATTGGGTGATAAAATGATTTATGATGAGTTCGAATTGATTATCGATCTTAACTTTTAATTCCTTTATTGCCCCCCTAGTGGACTAAACGAAAAGCATATGAAGAGAGAAGATTTTATAAAAAAAGGCTTTATTTCATCCCTCATGGCGATGTTGGTTCCCTCTGTTTTGAAAGCAGAGTCTGAGACCTATCGCGTAGAAAAAAAGGCCTCCTCTGAAAATCATTTAGGCTACAATCACATGCCAAACTCAAATGTAAAGACCATGAATACCGTTTTACATAAAGCAAACACCAGAGGTAGTGCAGATCATGATTGGTTGAAAGTAAACCACACCTTTAGTTTTGCCAACTACCAAAACCCAGATCGCATGAATTTTGGAGTGCTTCGAGTACTTAATGACGATACGATATCTGGGGGTAAAGGATTCAATCCGCATCCCCACAATAACATGGAAATCATTACCATTCCTTTAGAAGGAAGCATCAAGCACAAAGACAATATGGGCAATAGCAGCGTCATAGCTCATGGTGATGTACAAGTAATGAGTGCCGGTAAAGGTGTCGTTCACAGTGAATTTAATGCAGATGAAAACGATGATTTAAAACTTCTTCAAATATGGCTTTTTGCCAATAAGCAAAATGTAGAACCACGCTACCAGCAAATTCCAATTAGAGAAGTTGAAACAAAAAACGAATTTTATCAAATACTCTCCCCTTATCAAGGGGATCAGGGGGTGTGGATTCATCAAAATGCTTGGTTTCATATCGGTGAATTTGATTTTAAAAAGAAAGTAAATTATAAAACTCATTCGTCTGAAAACGGAATCTATGCTTTTATTATCGAAGGGAAAGCTCAAATAGAAAGCCAAAGCCTTGAGAAAAGAGATGGTTTCGGTATCTGGAACACAAATTCTATAGCTATTCAAGCAGGGGAAAACTCTAAAATCCTCTTGATGGAGGTGCCGATGAAAATCTAATCGTGAGTAATTGTTAATGATTTGTTATTTCAAGGGTTCATAGAATATTTGGCAAAGTTATCGCGTTGTAATAGTATAAACAACGTTTCTTAATCCTGGGGGGGGATTAAAAAAAGCCACTCTACTGAGTGGCTTTTATATTTCTATATAATTAGTTTAAAAATTGAATGGTTATTTGTTGTAATCATCACTACCAACAAAATTAAAGGCAAAAAAATAGCTTGGAAAATCCAAGCTATTTTTTTGTAATGTTGTGTATGATCTTTTAAATATGGAAGTGCTTACTCTCCTTAAGCATTGGATGGTTTTTAGGCGTAAGCTCCATACTTGCTAACTTCTTAGTAACCACTCTAATGAATAAGCCAACAAAACCAAGGAAAGTCCCTATCTCAACAAAACCTATGTGCCAGTGGCTTCCCACAGTACCTGGCATAATCATCACAAAGAAGTCTAAGTAATGACCTACAAGTACAATAGATCCAATCGTAAGTACAATGCCCGGAACTCTTTTAGAATCGCGACTCATAAGCATTACAATAGGCACGGCAAAGTTCAAGACTAAAGCAGTAATAAATGGCACTTTGTACTCGTCAAAACGGGCAATGTAATATGTTACCTCCTCAGGAATATTTGCGTACCAGATCAACATAAACTGAGAGAACCACAGGTACGTCCAGAAAATACTGAAGGCAAAAATAAATTTCCCTAAATCATGAATATGGCTATCGTTAACAAGTTGTAGTTGTCCTTGATTTTTTAGATGCACAACAAGCATAAATATAACAACCAAAGCCGTTACAAACATACTCGCGAATACATACCATCCGAATAGTGTAGAGAACCAGTGTGTGTCAATAGACATGATCCAGTCCCAAGCTAACATGGAGGAGGTAACAGCAAAGAAAACCAGGAAAATAGCTGATACCTTCTTACTCGCTGCGTAATAGCCAACACCGCCATCAATATCTTCTTGAAGGGATAAGCTTATTAACTTCTTAAGTGCCCAGAACCATCCTGCAAAGTAGATCAAAGCTCTCACAAAGAAGAACCCGAAATTAAGATACCCTTCTTTACCTGCAATGATGGCATCGTAGTTTGCACTTTCTGGGTTCATAATACCTTCGGCCATCCAGTGGTAAGTGTGATTCCCAAATAAGTGGAAGCCGGCCGTTAAGATGATGATAAATATAACTACCGCTACATAGGGCAGAAAAGTTCCAACAGCCATCAATACTCTCTTTAGAACGACAGACCACCCTACCTCAGCTACATATTGAAGCGCTAAGAAAAATAGGGATAACAATGAAACTCCTAAGAAGAAGATGGCAGCAACCAATAAGCTAGACCAGGGTCTTTGACCTTTGGCGTGTAATGCATGGATCGTAGCATGAACCACATCATTTACATCCTGAGCTTCGTAAATTTCTTCTTGAGAAAAGTGTACGTGAAGCTCTTCTTCTATTTTCTGAAATAAAGACACATAAGGCGCTTGATCTGAGTCATTCGTATCGTCTGAAACTTCTGACTGAACATCATCAGCAAAAGCCTTTACTTGATGTGTAATTTCTTCGTCCGTATGATGGCCTGCTCCCTTAATAAAGCCATAGCCTAGGGCAAAAACACCTGTAAGCATTAATACCAAGGAAATGAGCTTTGTATTTTTTGTAACCGTATACATGGTTCGCTTTCTTGTTAAGGTTATTAATTAGATCCTTTTTGTAGTTCATGCACGTAATGTACAATCTTCCAACGTTCTTCTTTGCTTAATTGACTCGCATGTGGTCCCATGGCATTTAAACCATAAGTAAGTGCGTGGAAAATATGACCACTCTTAAGCTCGCTCATAGAAGACCCTGTTCTTCGTGGTGCTATATCGTCACTGTAAGACGGAACTCCACCGTATACAGGATGATTGATGGAACCTTTTCCATCACCATTAGTTCCGTGGCAGTGCTGACAGAACATTTGGTATAGTTGTTTTCCCTCGTCAAGTACCTTATCATCCAAAGCAATTGGATTCTTTAATGCACGACCGGCCTTAAGGTAATCCTCTAGTGTGTTTTCATATTCAAAGGGTACAAAGCCTCTAGGGATTGTCCCTTGAACAGGTAACTGAGAGGTGATTCCATTTTCAAAAATTGGATTCTCTGTATAGGTGTCATAAGATGCCGAACGATACATGTTTGGCATGAACTCATAGCCAGGATGATTTCCATCAGCACCACAGGATTGCAGTACCAAAGTAGCCATTACTGTTGCTATAGTTAAAGATGCGATCTTGTTTACTTTTTTCATGGTATAGATCGGTTAGGCGATTTTTTCTTCTTTCACTTCTACCGCTCCTGTCTCTTTGATCAAGGCGATAATCTCAGCCTCATTTCCATGGGCCTCAATTTCCATTAAGAACATATCATCGGTAGTTCTTGGATCTGGACTAGTTTCACTAGAACCAGGATATAATTTACAGCGTATTAAATAGGTTAGTACCATTAAATGGGCTGCGAAAAATACAGTCAATTCAAATCCAATAGGGATGAATGCAGGTAGGTTCTCTACAAAAGTAAAGTTTGGTTTTCCTCCAATAATCATTGGCCAATCTTGAATCATCATGTACCACATCATCAACATACCAAGCGACAAACCTGTACACCCATATATAAAGGATGTGATTGCCAAACGCGTAGGTTTCAAACCTAATGCATGATCTAGACCATGTATAGGGAATGGTGAGTATACCTCATCGATGTTAACTCCTTTTCCGCGGATGTCTTTTACCGCTTTCAAGATCACATCGTCATCATCGTAGATTCCGTAAATTACTTTTTTACTCATGACTCTTATTTTTACTTTGAGAACTTGATGATTTCACAATCGTTTTCAATTCTGCCTGAGCGATAACCGGGAAAGTTCTTGCGTACAGTAAAAACAATACGAAGAAGAATCCTATCGTTCCGACAAAAATTCCGATATCTACAAAAGTTGGAGAGAACATCGACCATGAAGATGGAAGGTAATCTCTGTGAAGAGAAGTAACAATAATTACAAAACGTTCAAACCACATACCAATATTAACAACAATAGAGATAAAGAAGGTAAACCCAATACTCGTTCTCAATTTCTTAGACCACATAAACTGTGGAGAGAATACGTTACAGGTCATCATTGCCCAATAGGCCCACCAGTAAGGTCCGGTTGCTCTATTCAGGAATGCATATTGTTCAAATTCTACGCCCGAATACCATGCGATAAATAGTTCTGTGATATAAGCAACCCCTACAATAGACCCGGTTACCATAATCACAATGTTCATGTATTCAATGTGCTTAATGGTAATGTATGCTTCCATATGCACCACCTTACGCATGACCAATAGTAATGTTTGTACCATGGCAAATCCGGAGAAGATCGCCCCGGCAACGAAGTAAGGAGGGAAAATGGTTGTATGCCATCCCGGAATCACGGAAGTAGCAAAGTCCATCGATACAATGGTGTGTACGGAAAGTACAAGTGGTGTAGCTAAACCAGCAAGCACTAAAGAAAGCTCTTCGAAACGTTGCCAGTGTTTTGCTTTACCAGACCAACCAAAGGATAGGATGGTGTAAATTTTCTTAGCCAAAGGCTTAACGGCTCTGTCACGAATCATGGCAAAATCAGGAATCAAGCCCATGTACCAGAATACTAAAGAAACCGTCAAATAGGTAGAAATTGCAAACACGTCCCACAATAGTGGTGAGTTAAAGTTAACCCATAGAGACCCAAAGTTATTTGGCAAAGGCAAAACCCAGTAAGCTAGCCATGGTCTACCCATGTGAAAAATCGGGAATAACCCTGCTTGAACAACGGCAAAAATAGTCATCGCCTCCGCAGAACGGTTAATTGATAAACGCCATTTTTGTCGGAACAGCAACAATACAGCAGATATAAGAGTACCGGCATGACCAATACCTACCCACCATACGAAATTGGTAATGTCCCATGCCCAACCGATGGTTTTGTTAAGTCCCCAGACACCGATACCTGTTCCAGCTGTGTAAGCCAAACATCCAGCACCCCACAAAAATGCTGCAAGTGCAAATAGGAACAAAGCCCACCACCATTTGTTAGCCTTACCTTCTATTGGACGAGCCACATCTTCTGTGATGTCGTGTAACGTCTTATCCTCGAGGATAAGTGGCTCTCTAATTGGAGATTCGTAATGCATTTGTCTATCTAATTAAATTTTATCCTTTGTTACGTACTTTTGTTTGATACCATACAGAAGGTTGTGTGTTTAACTCTTCCAATAAATGGTATGCTCTCGGGCTCTTAGATTCAGTGTATACTTCCGATTTTTCATCCAGTACATCACCAAAAGTTAAAGCGCCTGTATCACATGCTATAGAACATGCGGTTTGTGCTTCTCCTGCGCGCAGTTTTCTGCCGTCTTTCTTAGCATCTAACTTTACTTTTTGAAGCATTTGTATACACATAGAACATTTCTCCATGACACCACGTGAACGTACAACCACATCAGGGTTCAACACCATCTTACCAAGGTCGTCATTCATGTAGAAGTCAAACTGATCGTTTTCTGAATAGTTGAACCAGTTGAATCGACGTACTTTGTAAGGACAGTTGTTTGCACAGTAACGTGTACCTACACAACGATTATACGTCATGTGATTCAATCCTTCTCTTGAGTGAGATGTTGCAGCTACTGGACATACCGTTTCACAAGGTGCGTGGTTACAATGCTGACACATAACCGGTTGGAATACGACCTCTAAAGACTCCGCTTCAGAAGCTACTTCCATCGACAGGAATTTATCAATAGAAGAAATACCTTCCTCCTCTGCTTTCTCTTCCGTCATATCACTTGAATAGTAACGGTCAATACGCAACCAGTGCATATCACGAGAACGACGAATTTCATCTTTACCTACTACAGGTACATTATTTTCAGAATGACAAGCGATTACACAAGCACCACAGCCGGTACAACCGTTTAGGTCAATCGATAGGTTCCACCAGTGAACATCTCTGTCATGTTCTTCCCAAAGTGTAATTTTTTCAGGCTCTAAAGCTCCTTTGTGAGTCTCTAAAGTCATCTGTTCGTTACCAGATCTAGGGTCTATTTGGTAAGCATCGAGTGTGGTCTCTTTTACAATACGATCTCTACCCATCATGGTATGATGAAGTTGGGTACATGCAAATTCGTGAACCTCACCTTCAACTTTTGATAAGCTAACGTCAGATAGCGTTGTATTGAAATTGCTAGCTAAGGCAAATGCATTCACACCTACCCCGTCTCCAGCTTTACCAACACCTTGACGACCGTAACCAAGAGCTAAACCTACAGTTTTGTAGGCTTGACCTGGCTGGATCAATACAGGAACCCGTAGTGTTGTTCCACCAACGGTTAAGTCAACAACGTCACCATTTAAGGCTCCGTTG
>Ga0207964_1000030_pt1 | contig 61931 bp, 71 predicted proteins | sample Knorr_S23_td_250_FD_185608 | JGI IMG/M metagenome (GOLD analysis project Ga0207964, IMG submission 185608) | Marine microbial communities from Southern Atlantic Ocean transect - Knorr_S23_td_250_ad_251m_LV_A (SPAdes) (version 2) | ecosystem: Environmental > Aquatic > Marine > Oceanic | place...
ATGTCTAAAGAAAAATTTGAAAGAAATAAGCCGCACGTAAACGTTGGAACAATTGGCCACGTTGACCATGGTAAAACGACATTAACGGCGGCGATGACGCGCGTTTGTGCAGAAGTATATGGAGGCGAGATGAAAGCCTTCGATCAGATTGATAATGCACCGGAAGAGCGAGAGCGCGGTATTACGATTTCGACGGCACACGTTGAGTATGATTCAACGATTCGTCACTACGCGCACGTAGATTGCCCGGGTCACGCGGATTACGTAAAGAACATGATTACAGGTGCTGCTCAGATGGACGGCGCTATTTTGGTATGTGGAGCGACTGATGGTCCAATGCCACAGACCCGTGAGCACATCCTATTGTCACGTCAGGTAGGTGTACCTTATGTATTAGTATTTTTGAACAAAGCTGACCTTCTTGCAGAAGATTGTGGCGGTGTTGGTTCAGAAGAATACACAGAGATGCTAGAGCTAGTTGAGATGGAGCTACGTGAGTTGCTTGATCTTTATGAGTTCCCTGGTGACGATACGCCAATTATTGTTGGTTCAGCGTTGATGGCGCTGGAAGGTAAAGACGACAACGAGCTAGGTACTACAGCAGTCACTAAGTTGGTTGAAGCCTTAGATTCATACATTCCTGAGCCAGTACGAGCGATTGATCAACCATTCTTGATGCCAATTGAAGATGTATTCTCAATTGCGGGTCGAGGAACGGTAGTAACGGGTCGAGTTGAGCGCGGTATTATCAAGGTGGGTGAAGAGATTGAGATTGTAGGTATTGCGGACACAGAGAAGACGACCTGTACAGGTGTTGAGATGTTCCGTAAGTTGTTGGACGAAGGTCGTGCAGGTGAGAACGTCGGTGTATTGCTGCGTGGTACTAAGCGTGAAGAAGTACAGCGCGGTCAGGTATTGGCACATGTTGGTTCTGTTAAGCCACACACCAAGTTCACTTCAGAGATTTATGTACTGTCTAAAGATGAAGGTGGTCGTCATACACCATTCTTTAAAGGCTATCGTCCACAGTTCTACTTCCGTACTACTGATGTTACAGGTGCTTGTGAATTACCAGCGGGTACAGAGATGGTAATGCCAGGTGATAACGTTCAGATGGAAGTTGAATTGATTCACCCGATTGCGATGGAAGAAGGTCTTCGATTTGCGATTCGAGAAGGTGGTCGTACAGTTGGCGCAGGTGTTGTTGCCAAAATTATTGCTTAAGTCCAAAGTGATGTTAAAAAAAGAGGGTATTTAAACCCTCTTTTTTTAACTCTGGACTTTTTTGTAGGCTTTAAAGGTCAACAAAAGCAAAAAAATGCAATCTAAGCATTAATTAGCTTGACAGGCTTAGGCCGCACCTCTAATATTCGCGCTCCTTTTTAAGGGCTGAGTGGTGCCGAAAGTTTTTTAAAATGAACGGTTGCCAAGAAATTTAAACGTATTGATAGCGGAGTTTCGCTTCCATGCAGAATCAAAGCATTAGGATTCGCCTTAAAGCGTTCGATCACAAACTGATCGACACCTCAACTCAAGAAATCGTTGAGACTGCAAGACGCACTGGCGCACAAATTCGTGGCCCCATACCCTTGCCTACACGCAAGGAGAGATTCACGGTGTTGATTTCTCCCCACGTAAACAAGGATGCGCGCGATCAGTATGAAATTCGTACGCACAAGCGCTTGATCGACATTGTCGAGCCAACAGAAAAAACTGTTGACGCGCTGATGAAACTGAATCTTGCTGCAGGCGTTGATGTTCAGATTAGTCTGGGCTAATAACAACTGTAGCTGCTCAGCATAAGCTGGGCTTAATTATAAAAGTGTAATGTCTTGAAATAGGCAGCCGTAGCGGGTAAGAGCCCCGTACGCTTGAGAGGTCAAAAAAATGAGTATAGGTCTTGTCGGCCGCAAATGCGGCATGACTCGTGTATTTAACGAGGATGGTGCGTCTATTCCAGTTACTGTGATAGAGGCGGCACCCAACCTTATTACCCAGATTAAGTCTGTGGAAACTGATGGCTATTCAGCTATTCAGATTACCACTGGCTCTGTTAAAGCTTCCCGTGTTTCTAAATCTCAAGCAGGTCACTTCGCCAAAGCAGGTGTTGAGGCTGGTCGTGGGCAATGGGAATTCCGTTCGGGTGGTTCAGATGAAGCATTTGAAGTTGGCGCAGCATTAACGGTTGAGCGTTTTGAGCAAGGCCAAAAAGTTGATGTGACCGGCACTTCTAAAGGTAAAGGTTTCCAGGGTGGTGTTAAACGCTGGAACTTCACCATGCAGGATGCAACTCATGGTAACTCTATTTCTCACCGTGCTCCTGGTTCGATTGGTCAAAACCAAACGCCCGGCCGAGTATTTAAAGGTAAGAAAATGGCAGGCCATATGGGTGCTGAGCAGGTTACTACTCAGAATTTAGAAATTATCCGCGTTGATGCGGAACGCAATTTACTGCTTGTTAAAGGTGCCGTTCCTGGCGCGCCTGGCGGTGATGTTGTTGTTCGGCCAGCAGTTAAGGCGTAAGGAGAGTGTCTATGGAATTAGCAATAGCGACACCTAAGGGTAATAAAGGAACCGTTGAGGTTTCTGAAGTAGCCTTTGGCAAAGAATTTAATCAAGATCTTATTCACCAAACGGTAGTAGCGTTTTTGGCAGGTGCTCGTCAGGGTACTAAAGCACAAAAGAATCGTTCTGCTGTTTCTGGTGGTGGTCGTAAGCCTTTTCGTCAGAAAGGCACAGGCCGTGCACGAGCAGGAACCATCCGTAGCCCATTATGGCGTTCAGGTGGTGTAACCTTTGCTGCATCGCCTCAGGATCACAGTCAAAAATTAAACCGCAAAATGTATCGTTCGGCGATGCAATCAATTCTTTCTGAGTTGGCACGCCAAGAGCGTTTAATTGTGGTTGAGAAATTTGAGCTTAAAGAGCCAAAAACAAAGGGCTTAGTATCTAAGCTTTCTGATTTTGGGTTGAGTGAAGCGCTGATTGTTACAGAAGAGGTGAGTGAAAACCTTTATCTTTCTTCTCGTAATCTACACAAAGTTGAAGTTTGTGATACGGCGGCTTTAGATCCTGTAAGCTTAATCAATTTTGATAAGGTGGTAGTTACTGTTGCCGCCCTGAAAAAACTTGAGGAGATATTGGTATGAACCAAGAGAGACTCTTCAAAGTGTTGTTAGGACCGCATATCACGGAAAAAGCTGCTTCAGCTACTGGGTCAGCGACTCAGGTAGCGTTCAAGGTAGCCACTGATGCCAGCAAACTCGAAGTAAAGAAAGCGGTAGAGAAGCTCTTTGAGGTTAAGGTTGAAGGCGTGCGTGTGATAAATGTTAAAGGCAAAACGCGTCGTACAAAAACTGGAATGGGCAAGCGCAGCGATTGGAAAAAAGCGTATGTTCGTCTTGCTGAAGGTCAAGACATTGACTTTTCGGTTACGGAGTGAGGGTTGAATAATGTCAGTAATTAAAAGAAAACCAACTTCACCAGGCAGACGTTTTGTTGTAAGCGTTGTTACTCCTGATCTGCACAAAGGTGCTCCTTATGCGCCACTATTGGCGACTAAGAAAAAGTCAGGCGGCCGTAATAGTAATGGTCGAATCACTGTTCGTCATATTGGTGGTGGTCATAAACAGCATTATAGAATTGTTGATTTCAAGCGCGACAAAGATGGCATTCCAGCCAAGGTTGAGCGTTTGGAGTATGATCCAAATCGCAGTGCACATATTGCACTAGTCTGCTACGCAGATGGCGAGAGAAGATATATTATTGCGCCTAAGTCGGTAGCTGCTGGGGATACTTTGGTATCAGGTAGTGATGCGCCAATTAAATCTGGTAACTGTCTTCCTTTAAGAAATATTCCAGTGGGTTCGATTGTCCACTGTGTTGAAATGAAGCCGGGCAAAGGTGCTCAGTTGGCGCGTAGTGCGGCGGCTTCGGTTCAGTTGGTTGCGCGTGAAGGCGCCTACGCTACATTGCGTTTACGCAGTGGTGAAATGCGCAAGGTTTCCGTTGATTGTCGTGCAACTTTAGGTGAGGTTTCTAACAGTGAGCACAGTCTTCGTTCTTTAGGTAAGGCTGGTGCATCTCGCTGGAGAGGCATTAGACCAACAGTTCGTGGTGTTGCCATGAACCCAGTTGATCACCCGCATGGTGGTGGTGAAGGACGTACCTCTGGTGGTCGTCATCCTGTATCACCTTGGGGTATGCCAACAAAAGGTTATAAGACGCGCAAGAATAAGCGCACTGATAAATACATTGTTCGTCGTCGCAAGTAAGCGAAGACTGATTATTAAAAGAGGAAAGCAAACGTGCCACGCTCTCTAAAAAAAGGACCATTCGTAGACCTTCACCTTGTTAAAAAGGTTGAGGCAGCTGTTGAAGCCAACGAACGTCGCCCAATTAAAACTTGGTCTCGTCGTTCAATGATTTTGCCAGATATGGTTGGCCTTACAATTGCCATTCACAATGGCCGTCAACATATTCCTGTTTTGATCAATGAAGAAATGGTTGGTCATAAGCTGGGTGAATTCGCTCCAACGCGTACCTATAAAGGTCACGTTGCGGACAAGAAAGCCAAGTAGAATAGGGGGTTTATTGTGGAAGTAGCAGCCAAATTAAAAGGTGCCAAATTATCAGCGCAAAAAGCGCGCTTGGTCGCTGATCAAATTCGCGGTAAGTCCGCCGAATCTGCACTAGAGATTTTGCAGTTCAGTGGTAGAAAAGGTGCTGACATTATTAAGAAAGTGCTTGAGTCAGCTATCGCCAATGCAGAGCACAATGATGGTGCTGATGTAGATGAGTTAAAAGTATCGACAATTTTTGTTGATGAAGGCATGACCATGAAGCGTATTAGGCCAAGAGCCAAGGGTCGTGCAGATAGAATTTTAAAGCGCAGTTGTCATATTACTGTGAAAGTTTCTGAGAAATAGAATTTAGGTTCGGGAGTCCATTAAATGGGTCAAAAAGTACATCCAACCGGTATCCGTCTAGGGATTGTTAAAAAGCATTCCTCAACTTGGTATTCCGGCAAAAAGGACTATGCAGACAAGCTCTATCAGGATCTCACAGTGCGTGAGTTTATTCAGGAGTCTTTGGGGCATGCGTCAGTTAGCCGTGTTGATATTGAGCGTCCATCGGACAGTGCTCGTATCACTATCCATACTGCACGCCCAGGCATAGTAATTGGCAAGAAGGGTGAGGATGTTGAGAAGCTACGCAAGGAAGTTTCAAAGCGTATGGGATGTCCCGTCCATGTAAATATTGAAGAGATTCGCAAGCCTGACTTAGATGCATCACTTGTTGCACAGAATGTTGCACAGCAACTTGAGCGTCGTGTAATGTTTCGTCGCGCAATGAAGCGTGCAGTACAAAACGCAATGCGTGCTGGTGCTCAGGGTGTAAAGATTCAGGTTGGAGGTCGTTTGGGTGGTGCTGAAATTGCACGTTCTGAATGGTACCGAGAAGGTCGAGTGCCGCTGCATACATTGCGTGCAGATATCGACTATGCTACAGCTGAAGGCAATACCACCTATGGTGTGATTGGCGTTAAGGTGTGGATCTTTAAAGGTGAGATTTTGGGTGGTGAGGAAGCAGTAATTGCTCCTTCAAAAACTAAGACAAACAAGAAATAAGCGATTAAGAGTAGAGCGAAATGCTACAGCCTAAACGTACAAAATTCCGCAAAATGCACAAGGGGCGCAACCGTGGGTTGGCGCACCGAGGAAGCAAGGTAAGCTTCGGAGAGTTTGCCCTCAAAGCTTCTGGTCGTGGTCGTTTGACCGCCAGACAGATTGAGGCAGCTCGTCGTGCAATGACTCGTCATATTAAACGTGGCGGTAAAATTTGGATCCGTGTTTTTCCGGACAAGCCGATTACTAATAAGCCTCTCGAAGTTCGAATGGGTAAAGGTAAGGGTAATGTTGAATACTGGGTAGCGTTAATCCAGCCCGGTAAGGTCCTTTATGAAATGGAAGGTGTAAGTGAAGAACTAGCGCGTGAAGCATTTGCGCTTGCGGCAGCGAAACTGCCAGTTGCTACCACCTTTGTTAAAAGAACGGTGATGTAAAGATGAAAGCTAAAGATTTACGCGAAAAGTCGGTTGAAGAATTGCAGTCGACTTTAGGTGAAGAGCAAGAAGCCCAATTTAAGTTGCGTATGCAGCAGGCTACTGGGCAGCTTACTGACACTCACAAGGTGAAGCAGACACGTCGTAATATTGCGCGTCTGAAAACAGTTATAACTCAGAAGGCAGGTGAATAGTTATGTCTGATACAAAAACTACTACACGTACACTGACTGGTAAGATCGTCAGCGACAAGATGGATAAATCCATCACAGTGCTAGTTGAGCGCCGAGTGACACACCCTGTTTATGGGAAAATTTTGACCAAATCATCAAAAATTAAAGCGCATGACGAAACAAATGATGCGCGCATGGGTGATATGGTAACAATTGCTGAATGTGCACCTATTTCTAAGTTTAAATCTTGGAAGTTGGTAACCATTGATGAGCGAGCTTTAGCAGAATAATTCTGCTGATAGCGATAGTTTCGGGGAACGAAAATGATTCAAACAGAAAGTTATCTTGATGTAGCAGACAATAGCGGCGCACGTCGTGTTATGTGCATCAAAGTATTAGGTGGATCCCACCGTCGCTATGCACGGGTTGGTGACATTATTAAAGTTACCGTTAAAGAAGCGATTCCTCGAGGCAAAGTGAAGAAAGGTCAGGTAATGAGTGCGGTTGTAGTTCGCACCAAAAAAGGTTTGCGCAGACAAGATGGGAGCTTAATCAAATTTGATGATAATGCTGCCGTTTTATTGAACGCAAGCAATGCGCCTGTAGGAACACGTATCTTTGGGCCAGTAACTAGAGAGCTTCGCAATGAGAAATTTATGCGAATCATCTCATTGGCTCCTGAAGTACTTTAATCGAGGTTTTAGACATGGCAATGAAGAAAATCAAGCGTGACGACGAAGTTGTTGTTATCGCCGGTAAAGACAAAGGCAAACGAGGCAAAGTGCTTAAAGTCTTAGATGACAACCGTCTATTGGTTTCAGGGGTGCAAATCATTAAAAAGCATCAGAAGCCAAATCCTCAAGCAGGTGTTCCAGGCGGAATTATTGAGAAAGAAGCGCCAATACAGGTTTCAAATGTAGCGATCTTCAATAGTGCAACAAACAAAGCTGACCGAGTTGGCTTTAAAGTGCAAGAAGATAGCACAAAAATTCGAGTATTTAAGTCAAGCGGCGAAGCCGTAGACGCTTAAGGATAGGTAGAGCAAATGGCAAGGCTGAAAGAAGTTTACAATAAAGAAATTGCGCCAGAGCTTAAAAAAGAGCTTGGTTTGGCAAATGTAATGGAAGTTCCACGCATCCTTAAGGTAACGCTTAATATGGGTGTGGGTGAGGCTCTAGGCGATAAAAAAGCGCTTGAAAATGCAGTCGCTGACCTCACGCTTATCTCTGGTCAAAAGCCAGTGGTAAACAATGCCAGGAAATCTATTGCTGGTTTTAAGGTCCGTCAAGGCTGGCCAATTGGAACTAAGGTTACATTGCGTCGTGAGCGTATGTACGAATTCCTAGAGCGTCTCATCAGCGTTGCTATCCCACGTATCCGTGATTTCCGTGGTATTAGCCCTAAGCAGTTTGATGGCAGAGGTAATTTTTCAATGGGTGTAAGTGAGCAGATCATTTTCCCAGAGATTGATTATGAAAAAATTGATAAGTTGCGAGGTCTTGATATCACAATCACGACATCAGCTCGCAATGATGACGAAGGTCGCGCACTACTGCGTGCCTTTAACTTCCCGCTGAAAGGTTGAGGTAGCAGACTCATGGCAAAAGTATCGATGGTAGAACGCGAAAAGCGTCGCGCCAAAACAGTTGAGAAATACGCTGCTAAGCGTGCTGAATTAAAGGCAACAATTAGCAATGTAAACGCTTCAGATGAGGAGCGTTGGGAAGCGCAACAGAAGTTGCAGAAATTGCCCCGCGACGCCAGCCCAGTTCGCCAACGTAATCGTTGTCGAGTGACGGGTCGTCCTCACGGAGTTTACAGAAAATTTGGTTTATGCCGAAACAAACTACGCGAAGGTGCAATGCGTGGGTTTGTTCCCGGACTACGTAAAGCCAGCTGGTAGTTTGAGGAGCAATATACTATGAGTATGCAAGATCCATTAGCAGATATGTTGACGTACATTCGCAATGCACATCAGCGTAGTAAGCCAGAAGTAATAATGCCTTCTTCAAAGCTTAAAGCCTCCGTGGCCAAAGTTTTGCAGGATGAAGGCTATATTAATGGCTTTAGTGTCAGTGCAGATGTTAAGCCTACATTGACTATAGAATTGAAATATTTTGACGGTAAGCCGGTGATCGAAGAGATCAAGAGAATGAGTAAGCCGAGTCTTCGTCATTACAGTGGTAGTAGTGATCTACCCCAAGTTAGAAGCGGTCTCGGTATTGCTGTTGTCTCAACCAGTAAGGGTGTGATGACAGATCGAGCTGCAAGAGCTGCCGGTATCGGCGGTGAAATTCTTTGCACAGTATTCTGATAGGAAACAACAATGTCTAGAATTGCAAATAATCCAGTAGCGGTGCCTCAAGGCGTGGAAGTCACAGTAAGTGACTCAGATATTTCCGTTAAAGGCGCGAAAGGAACATTGGCCATGGCCATTAATCCTCAAGTAGAGGTTGTAAAGGGTGATAATGTTTTAACCTTTGCTGCACGATCTGGGGATACTTTTGCACGCGCTATGTCTGGTACGACCAGGGCGCTTGTGAATAATATGGTTGTCGGCGTTACTCAGGGTTTTGAGACTAAGCTTGATTTAGTCGGTGTAGGTTACAGGGCGCAGGTCCAGGGTAAGAAGTTAAATCTTACACTTGGTTTCTCTCACCCAGTTGTCTACGAATTACCTGAGGGTGTATCTGCTGAAACGCCAAGTCAGACAGAGGTTTTATTGAAGTCTGCTGATAAGCAAAAATTGGGTCAGGCCGTCGCTGAAGTTAGGGCGTTCCGTCCACCAGAGCCTTATAAAGGTAAAGGTGTTCAGATTTCTGGCGAATATATACGACGTAAAGAAGCCAAGAAGAAGTAATAGGTTAAAACCATGAGCGATAAAAAATTATCACGTCAGCGTCGAGCACGACGTTCACGAATGAAAATACGCGAGCAGGGCGCAACGCGTCTATGCATCAACCGTACTCCGCGTCATATATACGCACAGGTTATTGCTGAAGGCGGCGCAAAAGTGCTAGCCAGCGCATCAACCTTGGATAAGGACCTTAAGTCCGATAGTACGGGCAATGTTACTGCGGCCGCGGCTGTAGGTAAGCTGGTAGCTGAACGTGCTGTTGCAGCTGGGGTTAAAACAGTTGCTTTTGACCGTAGCGGTTTTAAATATCATGGCCGTGTTAAAGCATTGGCAGACGCCGCGCGTGAAGCCGGCCTTGAATTTTAATAGGTAAAAGATATGGCTCTTACAGATCAAAAAGACGCTGCAGCTGAAGGCATGCTAGAAAAGCTGGTACAGGTCAACCGTGTTGCTAAGACAGTAAAAGGTGGACGTATTTTTGCTTTCACTGCATTGACAGTTGTTGGTGACGGTAATGGTAAAGTTGGCTTCGGTCGTGGTAAAGCACGTGAAGTACCAGCTGCAATCCAAAAAGCAAATGAAGCTGCTCGTAGAAATATGATTGATGTAGCGTTGGATGGTTCTACTATTCAATATGCAACAAAAGGCATTCATGCTGCTTCCAAAATCTATATGCAGCCTGCATCAGAGGGTACTGGTGTAATTGCCGGTGGTGCTATGCGGTCTGTATTAGAAATTGCTGGCGTTCAGAACGTACTAGCTAAATGCTACGGTTCTACAAACCCAGTAAATGTTGTTAGAGCAACTTTTAATGCTCTAAGAGATATGAAGTCTCCTGATGATGTAGCTGCAAAACGTGGCAAATCAGTTGAAGAAATTCTGAATTAGTTGGCGTTTTAAAGCGTCTCGGTGATTGGAAAAAGATCATGGCTAAAGCTAAAGTAAAAAAAGTAAAAGTCACTCAAGTTAAGAGTGCAATTGGGCGATTAAAAAATCATCAGGCATGCCTGAGTGGTTTGGGCTTACGTCGTATGCATCACACTGTAGAAGTGGAAGATACGCCGTCTAATCGTGGCATGATCAATAAAGTTAACTATATGTTGCAGGTTGAGGAAGCGTAAGATGCGTCTGAACACCCTAAGCCCGGCTCCGGGTAGAGTTAAAGAAGGTAAGCGCTGTGGTCGCGGAATTGGTAGCGGTCTTGGTAAAACTGGCGGTCGTGGTCACAAAGGGCAAAAAGCTCGGACTGGCGGTTCGGTTCGTCCAGGTTTTGAGGGTGGTCAAATGCCACTTCAAAAGCGTTTGCCAAAGTATGGCTTCACATCGCGTTTAGCGGCAGTGACTGCGGAAATCCGTTTGTCTGAGCTAAATTTGATTGAAGGCGATGTGGCTGATATTGAAGCACTACTTAAAGCTAGACTAATCAATAATAATATTAGTCGCGCAAAAGTGATTGTTTCTGGTGAGCTTAAGAAAGCCATTACCCTTAAAGGTATTGGTGCTACTAAAGGTGCAGCAGCTGCAATCGTAGCCGCTGGCGGAAAGGTAGAAGAGTAAATCTTATGGCCAGAGCAGATGCAGCAACTATGGGTAATTCGAAAGGTCTAGGCGAGCTATGGGCTCGGTTGCGCTTTTTACTTTTAGCTATTATCGTTTATAGATTAGGCACCCATATCCCTGTTCCTGGTTTTGATCCAGAGCGTCTGGCTGATTTGTTTACACAAAATCAGGGTACGTTCTTAGGTCTATTCAATATGTTTTCGGGCGGAGCCTTGGAGCGTATGAGTATTCTAGCTCTTGGTGTTATGCCCTATATCTCTGCCTCTATTATTATGCAGTTGATGTCAGCCACTGTTCCTGCTTTAGAGCAATTAAAGAAGGAAGGTGATAGTGGTCGCCGTCAAATCAATCAGTACACTAGGTATTTAACAGTTGCATTAGCTCTATTTCAGGGGACTGGTTTAGCCGTAGGCTTTGCCACTCAGGGATTAGCTTATGATGTAAACAGCTTGTTCTATATGGTTGCTATTGCCTCTCTTGTTTCTGGTGCTGTGTTCTTGATGTGGCTTGGTGAGCAGATAACTGAGCGCGGTATTGGTAATGGTATCTCGATGCTAATATTCGCAGGTATTGTTGCAGGCATACCAGGTGCAATTGGTCAAGCAATAGAATCAGCGCGTCAAGGCGATCTGAATTCTTTAATGTTATTGGTTATTTTGATTCTTGCTTTGGCCGTTGTTTATTTTGTTGTATTTATTGAGCGTGGTCAGCGTCGATTGACGGTTAACTATGCTCAACGTCAAGGTCGCAAGGGTTACAACGCTCAAGCGTCACATTTACCTCTAAAGGTTAATATGGCGGGTGTTATTCCAGCGATTTTTGCGAGTACTTTATTGCTTTTCCCGGCGTCAATAAGCCAGTGGTTTGGACAGGGTGTTAACGCACCGGCATGGTTACAGGATATCTCTCTTTTGATTGGTCCTGGTCAGCCTTTATATGTTTTATTGTTCTCGGCATTAATTATTTTCTTCAGCTTCTTCTATACGGCGTTGATGTATAACCCTAAAGAAGTGGCTGATAATTTGAAAAGGGGCGGTGCTTATTTGCCAGGAATTCGACCTGGTGATCAGACCGCGAAATATATTGACAGTGTGACCACGCGTTTGACATTGATAGGTGGTATTTATATTACTTTGATCTGTCTAATGCCTCAGTTCTTGAATGTGTACTTTAATGTACCTTTCTATCTGGGCGGGACATCACTGTTAATTGCGGTTGTTGTAACTATGGATTTTATGGCTCAAGTGCAGTCACATCTTATGTCTCAACAATATGATTCGCTAATGAAAAAGGCCAACCTTAAAAACGTTGGTCGCAAGTAAAGAGGTGATGCTGTGAAAGTACGTGCATCTGTAAAAAAGATTTGTCGTAATTGCAAGGTTGTCCGTCGTAACGGTGTGGTAAGAGTTATTTGTAGCGTTGAACCACGCCATAAACAACGTCAAGGATAATCTGGTTGATTTTTGATATGTCTATCGGTATCCTAGCGCGCCCTTTAAGTAGCCGATTAGTCTATTTAAAGTTAGCTAGAACTGATTAAACCCATAGTAAAATGGAGTAATGTGAATGGCCCGTATTGCCGGTGTCAACATACCTGATAACAAACACGCAGTCATATCTTTGACTTATGTGTTCGGTATTGGGCGCCCAACTGCAGCGCAAATTTGTGCTGAAGTGGGTATTGCAGAGGACACAAAGATTTCTGAGCTAGACGAAGCTCAACTCGATAAGCTACGTGCTGCTGTAGGGCAGAACGAAGTTGAGGGTGACCTTCGTAGAGAAAACAGCATGAACATTAAGCGTTTGATGGACTTAGGTTGCTATCGCGGCCTTAGACATCGACGCAGTCTTCCAGTGCGCGGACAGCGTACCAAGACTAACGCGCGAACCCGTAAAGGTCCGCGTCGTCCAATTAAAAGATAATTAGGATCGGTTTCTAATGGCAAAAGCAGCAACTAAAACCACCCGTAAAAAGGTCAAGAAGGTCGTTGTAGACGGTATTGCACATATTAATGCTACCTTTAACAACACGATCATCACGATTACTGATCGTCAGGGTAATACACTGTCTTGGGCTACCTCAGGTGGGTCAGGTTTCCGTGGTTCTCGTAAAAGTACTCCATTCGCGGCACAGGTTGCTTCGGAGCGTGCTGGTGAGGCTGCTAAAGAGTACGGACTAAAGAATCTTGAAGTTCGCGTTAAAGGACCTGGGCCTGGCCGAGAGTCTGCAGTTCGAGCTCTTAATAGCTCTGGCTTCAAGGTACAAAGTATAACCGATGTGACGCCGATACCGCATAATGGTTGTCGTCCACCTAAAAAGCGTCGCGTGTAAAAGGGATAAATAATGGCTAGATATATTGGACCAACTTGTAAGTTATCGCGCCGAGAAGGCACAGATTTGTTCCTTAAAAGTGGCGTTCGTCCACTGGAGTCAAAGTGTCGCTCAGAGAGCGCACCAGGACAACACGGCCAGCGTCGTGGAAGATTGTCTGACTATGGTGTTCAATTGCGTGAGAAGCAAAAAGTACGTCGTATTTACGGTGTTTTAGAGAAACAATTCCGTAACTATTACAAAGCGGCGGCTAAACTTAAAGGTAACACGGGTGAAAACCTATTAGGCCTTTTGGAAACTCGTTTAGATAACGTTGTTTATCGTATGGGTTTTGGCTCTACTCGTGCTGAGTCGCGTCAACTTGTAGCGCACAATGCAATTTTGGTAAATGGACAAAAAGTTAATATTCCTTCCTATGATATCAAGGTAGGTGATGTTGTTAGTCTTCGTGAAAAGTCCAAAAAGCAGTTGCGTGTTCAGACAGCATTACAGCTTGCAGCTCAGCGCGGTGAAGTTGAGTGGGTTGCAGTTGATAGCAACAAAATGGAAGGTACTTTCTCAAGATCACCTGACCGTGCTGACTTGCCGGCAGAGATTAATGAGAACTTAATCGTCGAATTGTATTCTAAGTAATCGCTTATTAGCTCTTACAGGAAAAAATATGCAAAATTCTGTTAATGATTTTCTTACACCAAGAAATATTGATGTAACTTCTTATGATGCCAATCATGCAAAGGTGGTTTTAGAGCCACTCGAGCGTGGATTTGGTCATACTTTGGGGAATGCACTACGTCGCATTCTTCTTTCTTCGATGTCAGGCTGTGCAATTACAGAGGTTGAAATCGAAGGCGTTGAACACGAGTACTCCGCTATTGAGGGTGTTCAAGAAGATGTGATGGAAATTCTTCTAAATCTTAAATCCGTTGCTGTTGTAATGGAAGGTCGTGACGACACTATTGTTAGCCTAAGCGTTAAGGGACCAGGTCCTGTTACTGCTGGCGATATTCAAAGTGACGGCCATGTTGAAGTTATCAATCCAGAACATGTGATTGCTAATATCACGGGCAAGACTAGTCTTAATATGCAGCTGCGTATTGTTAGAGGTCGTGGATATCAACCATCTGATGCCCGTGCTTCAGATGAAGAGAATCGCACTATTGGTCGTTTGCAATTAGATGCGACTTATAGCCCAGTTTTCAAAGTATCTTACGATGTTGAGAGTGCGCGTGTAGAAAATCGTACCGATTTGGATAAGCTAGTTCTTGAGCTAGAAACCAATGGAACATTGGACCCTGAAGAGTCTATCCGTCGTGCAGCTACAATCCTACAGCAGCAGCTAGCGGTATTCGTTGATCTTGAGGGAGAGATGACTGCTGAGCCAGAAGAGAAAGAAGACGAAATAGATCCTATTTTATTGCGTCCAGTTGACGATCTTGAGCTTACAGTGAGATCTGCAAACTGCTTGAAGGCTGAGAGTATTTATTATATTGGTGATTTGATTCAGCGCACAGAAGTTGAGTTGCTGAAGACGCCTAATTTAGGTAAAAAATCATTGACTGAGATTAAAGATGTGTTGGCTTCCCGTGGTTTATCTCTGGGTATGCGCCTTGAAAATTGGCCGCCAGCAAGTCTACAAACTGATCGTGAGTTAGCCTAAGGGCAACTTGTTTAAAATCATTGCTGAGACAGCAAAGAATTAAGGAATATAATCATGCGTCATCGCTACAGTGGTCGCAAGCTTAATAAAACCAGCTCTCATAAGAGAGCTATGTTCCGCAATATGACGGCTTCATTGGTCGAGCACGAGTTGATTAAAACAACTTTGCCAAAGGCTAAAGAGCTTCGTCGTTTTGCTGAGCCACTTATCACTCTTGCAAAGGATGATTCTGTTGCTAATCGTAGATTAGTATTTGATCGCCTTCGTAATAAAGAAGCAGTTGGGAAACTATTCTCTGATCTAGGTCCTAGATATCAGGAGCGCCCTGGTGGTTATTTACGTATTCTCAAGTGTGGAATGCGTACTGGTGATAATGCACCAATGGCTTACGTTGAGTTAGTAGACCGTGAAATCGTTGAAGTTGAAGAAGAAGCTGAAGCAGTAGAAGCTGCTGAGTAATTTTTACTTCTGAAAAAAACCGAGCCTATGCTCGGTTTTTTTTGGTTTAAATATTAGTGATTAGTCAAGCTGTGATTGCTCATATAGTTGCTTGGTTTCTAAGTTCATCATTCTCAATGTTCCACCCCAGATATAACCGGTATCCATAGCGAATACATCAGGACCAAAGGGCTTGCCTTTTAGTGAGGCCCAGTGACCGAAAATAATTTTGATATTTTTCTCATTACGCTGGTGTTCAAACCATGGCTTGAAAGGCTTCGACATTATGCTTTTATTTTTGGTTTTAAGCTCTAATTCACCCATGTGACTACAGAAACGCATCCTTGTTAAGTAATTGGTTATTACCCGCAATCTTTCGTCTCCTGATAGACTGTCCTGCCATACTTCAGGACTATTGCCATACATATGCTCAAAATACGACTTGCGGTGGGGGGATTGTATTGCGCGGCTTACTTCGTTTGCTAGATTTTGTGCCTGCTCGATAGTCCATATATGCGGTATGCCAGCATGCACTATATGAAATCCTTTGTAGCTGAGCATAAGCGGGTGTTGGCGTAACCAGTATGCTATTTCATTCCTATCAGGCGCGTCTAAAATTTCTTGTATCGTATCTTTTTTTCCCGGCTCTCTAGTACCTTCTGCTATGGCTAAAAAATGCAGATCATGGTTGCCTAAAACCATCTTAAATGCGTCTCCAAGGTTCATGCAAAATTGCAAAGTTGCAAGAGATTCAGGTCCACGATTGATCAAATCACCAGCGGAGATTAGTAAATCATTATCCCTGTTGAAGTTAACTTTTTTTAATAAAGCCTTTAAAGGTTTTAGACAGCCCTGTATATCACCAACAATGTAGCAGGCCATAGGGCTAGTGAACCTGATTGGGAAGGGCGAGTAAGAATGGTTCGATAGGTACCTCTACTGCGCCGCCAAATTCATCAACCATTTGATAAGAGCCCTGCATGGTTCCTATTGGCGTGTTTAATACAGTTCCACTGCTGTATTGATATTGAGCATTGGTTGGAATAAGTGGCTGTTCTCCAAGAACGCCAGCGCCTTTAACTTCTTGTCGCTGTTCATTTGCATCAATAATAATCCAATGCCTATGAAGTAGGACTACCCCAGTGCTTGAATTGTTGGTAATGGTTATATGGTAGGCAAAAGCGTATTGATTTTCATCTGGTGTTGATTGTTTGGCTAGGTATTCGGTTTCAACAGATACGTTGATATCGAATGGATTGATGATATTTTCAATATTGCTCATCTGATTGCCCCATATTCTTATTAATGCAATTGCACAGGGTGACGAATTCTTCCACAGTGAGCTGTTCTGGGCGCTTTGTTAGGTCGACAACTGCTGTATCCTGTGAAAGATATTGAGTCAATGTATTCAAACAGTTCTTTAATGTTTTACGGCGCTGTTGAAAACATAGATTGACTATTTGGCTAAGTAACTTGAGATTATCGGCTTTATAGGGGACCTCGGAATAGGGCGTTAATCGAACAACAGCTGACTGTACTTTAGGCGCGGGATTAAATGAGGTTGGTGGTACTGGAATAAGTGGCATTACACGGCAGTGGTATTGAATCATGACGGATAACCTGCCATAGCTTTTTTGTCCTGGAGAAGCACTTAGCCGATCAACCACTTCGCGTTGAAGCATAAAATGCATATCCCGAATTTTCTCTCTTGTTTCTAGTAAATGAAACAGAAGGGGCGTTGAAATATTATAGGGAAGATTGCCCACTAGGCGCATTTTCTCATCTTGATATAAGGCACCAAAATCAGTTTTTAGCGCGTCGCTGTTAATCATTGAAACAGCAGGGTAGTCGATAAGTTTTTGTTTAAGAAATTCTATAAGGTCTCGATCTAGCTCTACCAATGTCATGCTGGGGCATAACTTGACTAAATGTTCAGTAATAGCGGCCATTCCGGGGCCAATCTCTATAAGATTATCCTCAGGGGTTGGATTGATGGCGGCCACAATTTGACCTATCACTTGCTGGTCAATAAGGAAATTTTGTCCAAATCGTTTTCTGGGTTTATGTTGATTATTCAAACAATTTCACCGGTTTGTAAGGACAGCATTTTAGCCGCCATGTTAATGGCAACTTCAAAACTACCCGTATCTGCAATGCCTTTCCCTGCTAAATCCAACGCAGTGCCATGATCTACAGAGGTCCTAATAATCGGTAGCCCGAGGGTTATATTGGCTGCGCGGCCAAAACCACTATATTTAAGAACTGGCAAGCCTTGGTCGTGATACATGGCGAGAACGGCATCAGCTGAATTTAGATGCTTATCAGTAAATAATGTATCTGCTGGCAATGGACCCACTATATTAAAACCCTGTTCCTCAAAATGATTGATTACAGGGGTAATGGTATCAATTTCTTCTTTACCCAGATGCCCACTTTCACCCGCATGAGGGTTAAGACCGCAAACCAGTATTTTGGGTCGATTGATCGCAAATTTAGCTTTTAAAGCATGCTCTAGTATTTGAATGACTGAATGTAAAAGATCGGGAGTAATGGCATCTGCAACCTCACGCAGTGGTAGGTGTGTGGTCGCTAGTGCAACGCGCATTTCTTCTGTTGCCAGCATCATTACAACAGTATCGGTATTAGTTTTTTTCGCCAAATATTCGGTATGACCTGAAAATACGATTCCCGCATCATTAATAATTGATTTCTGAACAGGGCCTGTTGCAATAGCATTGCAGTGATTTTTTATACAGGCATCTATGGCCGCGTCTAAGCATGCGATAACATAGGCGGCATTGTCGATATCTAGTGTTCCAACTTGGCTTGGCTTGGCGAGTGTAACAGGGTATATGCAAAGCTCTCCTGGTTTCAGCGGGGTTGGCGATTGGTGCTGATCAAACAGTCTTAGCTTTAACTGTAATCCTAATAGATCCGCTCGCTGTTTTAATAGATCCGGGTCAGCAAAAGCAACCAGCTCTTGAGGGCAACCCTGTTGAATTAACTGAATCAAAAGTTCTGGGCCAATTCCCGCAGGCTCTCCTGGGGTAACCGCGATTTTAAAAGCCATTATTATATCTCTTTGATTTCTATATAAGCTTCATCACGAATTTTTTGCAGCCATACCTGTAATTCCTCAGAATATTTCCGCTGTCGCAAAAGATTGTCGGCTCTGTTGCGTAATATCTCGTTACTAAAGTCCTGCATACGACGTTCAGTTACTTGCAGTATGTGCCAGCCAAATTGTGACTGGAAAGGTTCACTGACCTCATTGACCGCAATACTGCTCATTGTTTGCTCAAACTCTGGGACAAACAAACCAGGCGTTGACCAGCCGAGATCGCCACCCTTTAGTGCCGAACCCGGATCTTCGGAATGCTGTTTTGCTAGGGCGAAAAAGTCATCACCTGCCAGAATTTTTTTGCGAAGGTCGGCGAGAAATTTGACAGTTTCCGCTTCATCGCGGACTTGGTTTGGTTTTAACAGAATATGCCGTGCAAAATGTTGCTCGATAAGATTTTTCTCGCCACCTCTGCGCTCATATAGTTTAAGTAAATGAAAACCAGCGCCACTTCTAATAGACTTGGATACTTCGCCGGGCTTAAGTCCTTTTAGAGCCTCTGTAAAGAGGCTGGGTAGTTGAGCCTGTTTGCGCCAGCCAAGATCACCGCCTTCAAGGGCGCTTTGGTCGTCGCTATTGGCGATCGCTAGCTGTTTGAAATCATCGCCCTGATTAATTTTCTCACTGATGGAATCTAATTTTTTTTGCGCATCGTTAATCTCGCTGGTTGTTGCAGCGGAAGAAACTGAAATAAGGATTTGTCCAAGTTTAATATCTGGAGAGGTCATTAATTTTCCCTCTTGAGAGTTCAGAAAGTTATTGAGCTCTTGATCACTGATATGAATACCGCGCATAACGCTACCCTGTTGGACCTGTGCCATTATCATTTCATTGGCTATATCCTGACGCAGGGCAGTCATGGTAGAGCCGCTAGCATGAACCTGTGCAATATAGTCTTGAACGCTGAGGTTGCTACCCGCAGCCAGCCGTGAAATTGTTTGGTCTATTTCTTGATCTGCAATGCGAACACCTGCGTTAAAGCCTATATTAAGTTGCAAACGTTCAGAGATTAGGCGCTCCAAAACCTGCTTTTTCAATATATCTTCAGCTGGGGGCTGTGTTCCGGATTTCTGAATACTACTGTAGACAGATACCGTGCGTTGATTGAGCTCACTTTGCAGTACTATGTCATCGTTGACGATGGCCACCACGCGATCTAGCAAAGCAACCTTAGCCTCAATAGAGGTTGAGGCTAAAGCACAAACAATAAAGCTTAAAGTGAAAGCGCTTTTCTGTGCTGGATTAAAAATGTTCCAGAGGTTCATAACCATAGATTCCTTTTTTCAAAATTGAGGCCACACGCCCACCGGTTCCAGCAATGCCCTTAAATTGTATTTGTAAGAATACGCCGTTTCTCATTGCCAGCTCCTGCTCGGGTATTTGGCTTTTATTCTGCCTATCAAGCCAGCGTCGAACAACTAGCCCTGCGCGCCAGCAACAGTTGTTATATTCGAACCCAGAAAACAGTTCAAGTTCCCGATTATTTGTATAATCATGATGCCACCGACCTACCCAATTAAAGTCATTTCCAACAGGGATATAAAATGACATATCAAGTTGTTCTATTGGCTGTGTTGTTAGGCGGTTGTTTAGCTCAGGCTCAAGACGTGAATACCTATAGCTTATATTGAATAGTTTATCTTTATTCTTATAGTATAAGTTGGCGGATCCATTGGCCCAGTACTTATTTTGGTTGCTATAGACAACCTCGTTACTTAATCGCCATTGGTCATTAATGTTATAAATCATGTCAAACGCCAAATCTGACTTTTTTCGTTCAAGATCAGATTGCACTTCAGTATTATTGGGTAGGGCTACTCTGCGATCATCCAAATAAATAGCCTGAGCTATGCTAGCACGAAATTTTTCACTACCATTTTTTTTATTTATTAGGCTGGTGGATAATCCAATAGTGAGTCGATGATCATCTGAAATTCTGTCCCCTCCTACAAAGCGATTATCGTTAAAAAGTTGTGAATAGGCGGGGGCGATTTCTTTGGTGTCAAAGTCAGGTAAGGATTGTTGGTCGCGAAATTTAGATTTTACATAGAAGAGGCGCGGTTCAAGCGTTTGCCTAAACCCAGAGAATAATTCGCTGTGTTTTTCAAAAATAATGCCGCTATCTAAGCTCAGTACTGGAACCGTAATGGAGGGATTGGTGTCCGTTTCAGAAGATTGGTTTTGGGCGCTTGGTGTATTTAGCTGATAATCTAGGTGGCGAATCCCAAATTTTGGTTTTAAGTAGCCCCAACTCCAACGCTTATCCAAGCCAATATTGTAGTTTAATTTAGATCGCCCTCCAGTCATCAAGTTGGGGTCGTCATGCTGGAATTCGGTGTGTTGATTTCTTATATCAAAAGTAAAAGAATGTCCAAATCTATAATGTCCATTTAGAGAGAGTCTAGATACGATTCTGTAGGGGTCAGATATACCTACAGTGTTTGATTGATAGTCTTGAGTTTCAACTGAAAATTGCCAGTGATCTTTTTGGTAGCTTAATGAGCCCATACGACGTAAGTGAGTTGGACTATTTTCTTTATCGGTTAATTGGCCAATATCGTAGAGGTAATTTTTATCGCTGAGCTGGTTGAAATCTAGAAACGATGACCATGACTGAGCAAAATATCCTTGGTGTTGTATGCTCATGATATAGCGATCTTCACCTTGGTTTGGATAGAGTCCGGTACTAGCGTCTGGGCTATATGTTTGATTGCCACCTTTATCGTTGTCTAAAAACTCTGCAGAGACTTGGGTGTTGGACCATTGATTAAGATACCTGTAGGTGATATCGATTGCGGTGCCGCGATGCTGAATATAGCGCGGGGTTATTGTAGCGTCATAGTTAGGCGCCAAGTTTAAATAGATGGGCTGAGAAAAATCTAGTCCGTTCTTTTGGTCTCTTGAAATACTTGGAAATAGGAGGCCAGATGATCTGCGCTCGGTAATGGGAAATTTGACATAGGGAAAATAAAAAACAGGTACTTTTCCAATATCAAGTCGTGCATTTTTGACAGTTGCAAAACCAGAAGTTTGGTCGAGGCTAATTTCACTGGTTTGTAATTTCCAAGTATTAACTGAGGGCTCACAGCTGGTAAAAGAGGAGTCCGTAATGGTAATAATGCCATCGGATTTTCTGCGAAGTGATTCAGCGGCGCCCCTAATGGAAGCTTGATGCAGTACATAGGTCGCATTTTTAATTTGAACTTCTTCACTATCTAGATCAAGTAGTGCATGGTTGCCTGTTAACAGCATATTGGGTTCACGGAAGCGAACATTACCATTTAAGGTAATCTGACGGTTTTTTTGGTCTACAATCGCGCTATCACTTCGAAGTTGACGATAGCCCTGTGCAATATTGACATCTCCCTCAAGTAGGGCGACTGAATCGCTTTGGGCCTCAGTGCTAAGGGCATTAACTCGAAGTGGTGATTCATCTGGATGTTTGTCAGCGTCTTGATAGTCGCGCTCGGGCTCAAGATAGGCGCCGCAACAGTATTTAGCCACCGAGGTTTGCTGCTCTGGTGTCATTTGTTCTTTTTTGACCCAGTCTAAATTATTAACTGGCGCTAACCTTGGCGGCTCTGTACTCTCAGATAACGTTTTACTTCCGTGCTCAGGAGCCACAAGTCCTACATCCGCAGAAACAGATATTGCGTGTAAAAAAACCAATATACAGAGGCAAAATTGTGCAGTTGAAAGGTTATATTTAACTGGGTTGAACAAAATAATTCTCGTCACTAATTTAAAACCCCATTATTCTAACTGAAATGGGCGTGGAATTGATGATTCTATGCGAATTAAAGTTAATCCATTATAGTCATTTCTGCCTCTTTACTTGAAAGCTAATAGGTTATTAGGGATATAATGGATTTGCATTCATATAAAAACATATTTCTATGCAAGATCAGCAGGTTTTTTTTAATTGGATTGGACAGTCATTGCCCGTATGCGTGACCGAACCAAGTTCTTTGCAGCTTGAGGCACTTGCCGGAGATGCAGGGTTTCGGCGCTATTTTCGGGTTAATACCCTACCTAGTTTAATTGCGGTGGACTCTCCTCCAGAAAAAGAAAAAAATCCAGAATACGTCAGGCTCTCTTTGTTTCTTCAGGTAGAGGGGTTGATAGCGCCGAAAATTCATGCGGTAAATTACAGTCAGGGGTATATGTTGCTTGAAGATTTTGGTTCTACATTGTTCGGTCATCAACTTAAAGTGATTGATCCGGCACTGCTTTATCATCAAGCTGAAACAGAATTAATTAGGATTCAATGCGCTACGCGGCGAGCTCCGGTCATCCCTCGGCATGACGAAAACAAGATGGGTGAAGAGTTGGCTTTATTTGAGCAATGGTTTTTGAATACATTGCTTGGTTACCAATTGAGTGCGGATGAAAAATCCTTATTAGATGATTTTTTTAATCATTTAATGAGTAGTGCCAAACAGCAGCCGCAGGTATTAATGCATGCGGATTACCATTCGCGTAATTTGATGATATTAGATGCTGACAGGCTGGGTGTAATAGACTTTCAAGACGCAATGCTAGGTGCAATCACCTATGATTTGGTGTCTCTACTTAAAGACTGCTATGTGCGCTGGCCGTCAAATTGGGTGCAACAGCGTGCACTTAGGTATAAACAGCGCGCGGAAGAGGCTGGCGTATTGAGCAATGTGGATGATAGGCAATTTCTTCAGTGGTTTGATTTTATGGGGTTGCAGCGCCATGTAAAGGTTTTGGGTATTTTCTCTCGACTGGCACTAAGGGATAATAAGGATACTTACTTAAATGACATTCCATTAGTGGTTTACTACTGCCTTGAGGCATCCGCGCAATACCCACAAACAGCACAATTTAATCAATGGTTTAAGGAAAAAATCGTCCCTTTGCTTGCCCAGCAGCCGTGGTACTCTGATTATTCGGATGCTGCGCAATGAAGGCAATGATATTAGCGGCGGGCTATGGCAAAAGACTGCGGCCTTTAACTGAAAAAACACCCAAGCCAATGTTGCCAGTAGCAGGTAAGCCGCTTTTGCAGCACCATATTGAACGCTTGGCCGCTATGGGAGTTTCTGAATTAGTTATAAATACCTCATGGTTGGCAGAGAAAATAGAGGACTATTTTGGTGATGGTTCAGATTATGCAGTCAATATCACCTGGTCCAGAGAGAGCGAGCCGCTCGAAACGGGCGGAGGCATAAGTAAGGCACTACCTGTTTTGGGTGAACAGCCATTTTTGTTAATCAATGGAGATATATGGACTGATTTTCCGCTTTTATCGGCTGCAAACTATCAATTGAGTTCGGATCAGATGGCTTGGCTACTGTTGGTTGAAAATCCAGATCACAATCCCAAAGGTGATTTTGGTCTTTTGCATGACATAGTCAGTTACCAGCCGCAGGTAAAATTTACCTTCAGCGGGATTAGTTTAATTAGGCCACAATTAATTCAACAGGGTAAAAGCGTTGGCGCGCAGAAATGTTTTCCCCTGCGTGACGTATTGCGACCAGCAATTGAAGCACAACAGGTTGTTGGCGATATTTATAGGGGTCAGTGGTGTGATGTTGGTACGGTTGATCGGTATAAAAATCTTAACGAACTGCTGGATGGCCATTAAAAATGATGGATAAAAATAGGATGTTCAATGATTTCAGTAACAGTTTATAAGATTGCCTTTTGGTTGTTGCTAACAGCTGTGGGGACACTTTCTATGGTGGCACTTCAGCCAATACCGCAAATGTTTAACTGGCAGGATAAGTTGCACCATTTTTTAGCGTATACAGCATTATGTTGGATACTTCTCGCTGCCTATGAAAAACAGCAAAAAATATGGAAATTAACCATTTTATTAATTCTATTTGGTGGTTGTATTGAATTCGCTCAGTCTTATACGGGTTATCGCCAAGCAGATTCAATGGATTTATTGGCAAATATAGCAGGCATTTTAGTCGCAGCTTTACTGTATCGGATAAGACGCGGTAGTTGATTACTGTTGTAGCAGGGTTTTTATATTCTTTGGGTGAAGAGTTTGACTGCCCGCAAAGGAAAGCACTAGGGTAGTTAGTTCATCCCAAGTATCGGCTTTTCGCAACCCTTTTACCCCGCGATCAATGGCACCCGCTTGATGCATAAGCATGCGCAAGTGAGCAGGAGAGAGGCGGCTCAAGGCCTTTCTAAATAGTGGGATACGCTTATCCCATACGCCAGCACTTTTTAATGCTTTATCCTTTGGGTTGCCAAGTAAAATCTGATGGCTAGCTTTATTCAGTATTCGCAATTCTCTAGTAATCGCCCAGAGCAGGGCTAGGGGTTCAGCCCCCTCATTTTTTAATCCACGCAACGCTTTTGCGGCAGACTGAGCATTGCCATCCAAGATATTGTCGACAAAAGAAAATAAATTGTAGCGGGCACTGTCGGCGACTACTGTGGACATAATGTCAGCGTCCACCTTGCCTTCTAATGATAATAATTGGAGTTTATTGATTTCTTGCATAGCCGCCAAAAGGTTGCCCTCGACGCGATCAGCGAGAATATCTACTGCTGCTTGGCTAGCATTAATGCCAGACTGCATAAGGCGCTGATTAATCCATCGTGGCAGTTGCTCTGGGCTGACGGGCCAAACTTGAATGTGAACACCATGAGTCTCTAAGGTTTTCATCCACTTGCTTTGATAGGCGCCTTTTTCTAGCTTGGGTAAAATAATAAGCAGCAAGTTGGTGTCATTGAGATTCTCGCACAGCTCGCAGAGTGCTTTGCTACCTTTGTCCCCAGGTTTTCCGTTGATAATTCGCAGCTCTAGTATTTTTTTATCTGCAAATAGTGACAGTGCACTGGCTTCATTGAAGACTAGATTCCAGTCGAATCTAGCATCCACATCAAAGGTTTCTCTTTCAGTATATTCTAGCTGCCGAGCAGTGCTACGAATGCTATCAGCAACCTCCTGAGATAAAAGGGGTTCATCGCCACTGATAATAAAAATGGGTGAGAGCTGTTTAGTTTGCAAGCTATTTTGCAGGTGAGATTTAAGCTGATCAGGTTTAATTTTCACGGGTAGACTTTATGGTTGTCAGAGGCTTCGCCAAGACGACGAATGATTTTCCTGACAATTTTCGAGCGCAAGTTATTTTGCAAAAGGGTTTCCTCGTTTTGTGAGGCTAAGACATCAGATTCATTAAAGTTATAAGTACTTTCCGCTGAAACAGTGGTCATTGGGATAATTTGCTCTCCCAATGGATCTAACACCATATAATCTACAGTTTGATATATTTGGTATTGGGCTGCTCGCGCACTTGCGTTGAGTGCACTGATTCGCCGTGATTGATTAATATCTATTATTTTTACTTGGTAATCAGCATTGTCTGTAGCACCCACAAGTTGCACGTCGTTAGCTCTAAGCGCACGTTTTAGTTCAACCGCCAGTGAGCTTTGGTATCCAGAGTAGCTGACGTGAACAGTTCCCAGACTATTGCCGAGTAACTGAGTATTTCGCAGCTGCCAGCCGCAAGCATTTAGGGTTAGAAAGACCCATGCCAGATTAATTAGTACCCATTTTTTTGACATTACTCAAACCTTTAAACTAAGTCATTTTTATTAGTTCGCAACAATATTAACCAATCTTCCAGGAACCACAATAACTTTTCTAACTGTATTTCCTTCAATAAAACGCTGTACATTAGGTTCATCAATAGCCTGTTTCTCAATGGCATCTTTTGGCGCATCAACAGCTACCTGAATTTTTCCGCGTACTTTGCCATTTACTTGAACCACTAGTTCAATAGAGCTTTGAATTAGTGCAGATGAATCGACTTCAGGCCATGCTGTCTCTGCTATGCTACCTTTGTTGCCTATTTTTTCCCATAGACTGTGACAGATATGGGGGACAATAGGTGCTAGTAATAGGATCGCCGATGTCAGCGCCTCATGCCTTACGGCGATGGTCTGAGGTTCATTATCCGAGAGCTGAGCAATATCATTTAGAAGCTCCATAACAGCGGCTATAGCCGTATTAAATGTATAGCGGCGCCCAAAATCATCACTTACTTTTTCGATAGTTTGGTGGGTTTTGCGGCGCAGGTTTTTTTGCTTGTCATTTAAAATAGCAGACTCGAGTTGCGGTATCTGTTCTGACTCACAGTGCGCTATAACAGCTAACCATAAACGGCGCAAAAACCTGTGGGCTCCAGCGACGCCATCGTCACTCCACTCTAGGGTTTGCTCTGGGGGTGCAGCGAACATAGTAAATAATCGAACGGTGTCTGCGCCATGTTTTTCAATAGCTGATTGAGGGTCGACGCCATTGTTTTTAGACTTTGACATTTTTATAGTGCCGCCACTCTGGACTTCCTCTCCCGTGTTGCGGTCTACAGCTTTAATTGTTCGGCCTTTGTTATCACGCTCAATATCAACGTCTGAGGGAGAAAGCCATACTTTGCGACCCTCTTTCTCCGTGTAAAAAGATTCTGCTAAAACCATACCCTGGCATAGCAGGCGTTTAAATGGTTCATCGCTGGTTACAAATCCTTCATCTCTCAAAAGTTTGTGGAAAAAGCGCGAATATAGAAGATGTAAAATGGCGTGCTCAATACCGCCAACATATTGATCAACTGGAAGCCAGTAATTAGCCCGATCGGGATTCAACATAGATTGCTGCTCGTCAGGGCAGGTGAATCGAGCGTAGTACCAAGATGACTCCATAAAGGTATCAAAGGTATCGGTTTCATGTTCTACGGGTTGACCGTTTAATACTGCCTTGCGCCATTCAGGATCTGCTTTGATAGGTGATTGAATACCATCCATCTCAACATCTTCAGGCAAAAGCACCGGTAATTTTTCAAGAGGAACTGGAATATCACTGCCATCTCCAAGATTAAACATTGGGATAGGTGCACCCCAATAGCGCTGTCGACTAACACCCCAGTCTCGCAATCTAAAGTTAGTAGTGACTGTGCCAAGATTTTTGGCCTCCAAGGCGGAAGCTATGGCGTCAAACGCTTGGTCGAAATCAAGGTCATCAAATTCACCTGAGTTGACCAGCTTGCCCCTGTTAGTAAACGCTTGTTCGCTTAGGTCATAATCTTGGTGATCAGTTGGCGCAATCACCTGTTTAATCGGTAGCTGATACTTCTGGGCAAATTCATAATCTCGCTGATCATGGGCTGGCACCGCCATAACTGCGCCAGAACCATAGTCCATTAGTACATAGTTGCCTACCCAGACGGGTATTTCTTTGCCTGTAAGAGGGTGTACAGCGTTAATCCCAGTGGCCACGCCGGATTTTTCAATAGTAGCCATTTCAGCTTCTGATACCTGCTGGGATTGGCAGCGTTCGATAAAATTAGCTAACGCAGAATTAGATTTTGCTAGCTCCAGAGCAATTGGATGTTGCGGTGCTAAAGAAAGATAGGTTACACCCATTAGAGTATCAGGACGCGTAGTGTAGACATCAAAACTTTCATGATTATCAATAGCTTCGTTCAATTTGAAGCTCATATTGATGCCGCGACTTTTGCCAATCCAGTTGCGCTGCATAGTTTTTACTTGCTCTGGCCAGTGCTCAAGCTGATCTAAGTCGTTGAGTAATTGATCGGCATAGTCAGTAATTCGGATAAACCACTGAGGTATTTCTTTTCGTTCAACCACGGCATCACAGCGCCAACAACAGCCGTCAATAACCTGTTCATTAGCTAGAACGGTAGCATCATTTGGGCACCAGTTTACCGCGCTAGTTTTTTTGTATACCAAGCCTTTCTCATAAAGGCGGGTAAAGAACCATTGTTCCCATTTGTAATAGTCTGGTTGACAGGTAGCAAGCTCTCGAGACCAGTCGATGCCAAAGCCCAGTGATTTAAGCTGGGTCTTCATATACGCTATATTTTCAAGAGTCCACTTAGCTGGAGCGGTTTTATTTTGGATTGCTGCGTTTTCAGCGGGCAGGCCAAAAGCATCCCATCCCATTGGATGCAGCACATTTTTGCCCTGCATTTTTTGGTAGCGAGCGATAACATCGGTGATAGTGTAATTGCGCACATGCCCCATATGTAACTTACCGCTGGGGTAAGGAAACATGGCTAAACAATAAAATTTTTCTTTTTCTTTATCTTCACCGACTTCAAATGTTTTATTTTCAGACCAAAATGTCTGCGCTTCTTGCTCTACTTTAGCCGGATTATATTGCTGTTCTTGGGTCATTGGGCTCACTGCTGGGACAAAGTTGTTTAACAGTCGAGAATTATAGGCGAACCAACGCTTCTCTAACAGCGATTAAGTAAAGCGAAACGATTTTGTAAGCTTTAAATGTTATTTATTAGATGATAGGGCAATTTTAGAGACGCCCAATTTTTCCAAATTAGCCGCTATATCCTGCGCAGAAGTTGCTGCGTTGATATCTCGATCAACCATAAGGATTTTTCCTTCCTTGCTAATGTAGATGGTATGCCTTTTTGAAAAAAGATTAAGCGTTAACACATCGTATGCTTTGGCAACTTGTTTGCTTGGGTCGCTCAGTAATGGAAAGTCTGCTTTAGTGGACTCCGCAAAGGCAATATTTTTTTCCAAAGGATCTACGCTAGCCATAAAGTAAGAGATATCAAATTGTTTAAGTAGATAACCATTTTCGGCTAATGATTTACATTCAATGGTGCAACCTGAGGTAAAGGCGCGAGGATACCAAGCTATTACAATGGCCTGCTTACCTTTAAATTGCTCTAGGCTGTAGGTATTTCCATCGGATGCTTGCAAAGAGAAGTTGGGTGCCACATCGCCAACCTCCAATGAAAAAGAGGCACCTGATGCAAGTATTGCAAGGGCGGCCATTCCTTTAGTGATAAATTTCATTTTGCATCTCCTAAAATTTTCTAAGTAACCGGTTCACGGCAAGCAATAATATGACCAAAAGGCTAAAAATCACGATTGGCCAGCTTGCAAATTTGGAGAAGGGAGTATCCCCTGAATGGGGAATGACGTCCCCCGCTAACACGCTATCTGTGTATTGGTTTAATTGCTGGTAAATTTTTCCTTGATGATCAACCAGCGCAGTTATACCGTTATTTGTGGCGCGAATTACAGGTTTAGCGTTTTCAATGGCGCGCATTCTTGCCATTTGCATATGCTGATGTGGCGCAATTGAATCTCCGAACCAGGCATCGTTGCTTACGGTTAAAATTATATGGGTGTTACGGGTATTTTTGGCAACTAGATCTGGGTAGGCTATCTCATAACAGATTGCAGTTGAAATATTGAGCCCTGCAGCCATCAGTGGTGTTTGATGTTGACTGCCTAGTGAAAATGATGACATAGGTAGGTCAAAGAAGTTATTGAGGCCGCGAATCAATGTCTCTAAAGGTACATATTCGCCAAAAGGCACTAATCGTGTTTTATTGTATTTTCCATGGCCCGCTCCCAATGCAAGCATTGAATTATAGTAAGGCCCTTCGGGTTTGGTGTTAGAAGGCAGTCCGGCAATCAAAGCTGTTTGGTGCTCTAAAGCTTGTTGATGAATAGTATCCAGAAAATCGGCAATTTGAGTGTAAATTACGGGAATTGCGCCTTCCGGCCATATTATGATTTGCGTTCCCCAATAGGGTTGCGTTTGTGCCAATAGGTTATGGATGATTTGTCTACGCATAGACAGTGACCATTTGTCACTCTGATCCACATTGGGCTGGATTAGCGCTACAGAAACGGTTTTTTCTAAAGGCTGAGTCCAGTTGATTTTCTGCAACGCTAAGCCACTTGAAAAAATCGCTAATATTAAGATGACCCCTAGCACTTGCGCGCGATGATTTTTCTGCCAGCGAAATTGGGCGAGTACGACTGCCACAAGGCCAATAAGATAGCTAAGCAGAAGAACGCCGCCAATAGGAGCCCAGCCGCTAAGCCATGTATCAGTATGGCTGTAGCCTGCATAGAGCCAAGGAAAGCCCGTTAAAAACCAGCTTCTACACCATTCGCTAATAACCCATAGTGCAGGTAATGCGATAAGCCATAGCGCCTTTCTCTCTGGTATTAATGTGCAAAGCATAAAAGGTAAGGCAAAAACACTGGCATTTAATGCGCAAAATAAAAGGGTGCCAATCAGGGCGAATAAAAAGGAAACATCACCAAAGGAATACATGCTGACAAAAACCCAGCTGACGCCAGCGCCGAACATGCCAAAACCAAAAATTGCGGCTCGCTTAAATGACTCTTTTGCCGTTTGGCCAGGAAGGCTGGCAAAGAGCGCCGCCATGCTAATAATGGCGGCGAGCCAATAAGAAAAAGGCGCCAGAGATAAAGGAAATAATGTCCCTGCTAAAAGTAAACCTGTATAAATTAAAAGCGAATTAGGGCGCATATTAGCGATCTAGGCTTGAGGTTCTTTAGTAACTTCAAGCAGTGTAATTTTACGATTATCACAGTTAAGAACCTTGAAATCGAACTGAGAGATTTTGGTATTTTCAGCAATACTAGGCAGATGACCAAAGGCGCTAACAACAAGTCCGCCAACGGTGTCGAATTCATCATCGGGAAACCCGACATCAAAGAATTCATTAAAGTCATCGATGGTAGTAATGGCCTCAACGCTATAACAGTTGTCCGATATCTGTATGATTTGTTCTGCCTCATGCTCATCGGTTTCATCTTCGATTTCACCAACGATTTCTTCCAATACATCCTCAATAGTCAGTAGGCCGGATACCCCGCCATACTCATCTACGATAATCGCCATATGGTAGCGTTGCTCGCGAAACTCTTGAAGCAACACATTCAGCCGTTTGCTTTCAGGAATAATAGTGGCTGGTCGAAGCATGCGCTGGAGCTCAAAGGATTCTTTGCCAGATAAAACCAGTGGCAATAATTCTTTGGCTAACAAAATGCCTTTAATATCATCGGAGGATTCACCAATAACTGGAAAGCGGGAATGTTGTGATTGAATAACAACCTGTAAAATTTGCTCCAGTGTAAAATCTTCTTCAATCACCATCATCTGTGATTTTGGAACCATGATTTCGCGCGCCTGAAGGTCGGACACTTTTAAAGCGCCCTCCATAATTTGCAGCGCGCCAGGGTCAATAATGGCTTGATCCTCAGCATCGCGCAAAATTTCGATAACATCATCACTATTTGATGGTGCAGGCGAGAACGTTTCCCACAGTTTTTGTAGAAGTGTTTTATCCTGCTGCGCTCTGTCTGTTTCGTCGTTCATTATTCTATTCTTATTGGTATGCATAGGGTGGGGGAAACCCCAAATTCTGCATAATGTCCGTTTCAAGCGTTTCCATAATTACCGCTTCTGAATCATTTTGATGATCATAGCCTAGCAAATGTAGCACACCATGGATAATCATGTGAGCCCAATGTGCTTTGAGGTCTTTATTCTGTTGTGTAGCCTCTCTGGCGACAACTGGTGCGCAGATAACTATATCGCCAATGAGTGGAAGGGGTTCTGGAATTTCTGCATCAAATGGGAATGAAAGCACATTGGTTGGGCCATTGGCGCCGCGGTATTTTTCATTGAGTGCCTGACCTTCTTGCTCGTCTACAATGCGAACACTTAGCTCGGTATCCCCAGTTTTAGAGCCTACAGCAGCGCTTACCCAGCGCTTGATACTCTGTTCGTCTGGTGCATCTTCAGACGATGAAGCCATCTGAATATCTAATATAATAGTCATTATGGTAGTTTTATGTATTAGGATTTGGCTTCGTGGTCATCGTAGGCGTCAACAATACTTTGAACCACTGGATGGCGCACCACATCTCTAGAGATAAAATTAGTAAAGCTTATATCTTCAACTGATTTTAAAACTTCTTGAGCGTGAACCAATCCTGAGCTTACCCCTTTAGGAAGGTCAATTTGAGAGCAGTCCCCCGTGATTACAGCCGTAGAGCCAAAACCGATTCTTGTTAGGAACATTTTCATTTGTTCACGCGTAGTATTTTGGCTTTCGTCCAGAATAATATAAGCTGAATTTAAAGTCCTGCCTCGCATATAAGCTAGCGGCGCAACCTCTATCACGCCGCGCTCCTGTAATTTAGCCACGGCCTCAAATCCAAGCATTTCATGAAGAGCATCGTATAAAGGGCGGAGATAGGGGTCTACTTTTTGCGCCAAATCTCCAGGAAGAAAGCCCAGTCGCTCACCGGCCTCAACGGCAGGTCTAACTAAAAGAATGCGCTCCACTTCATCGCGCAACAATGCTTCTACAGCACAGGCTACTGCAAGATAGGTTTTGCCTGTCCCCGCGGGACCAATACCAAAATTTATATCATGAGTTTGAATAGCTCTTACGTAACGCTGTTGATTTAACCCTCGAGGCTTAATATTGCCTTTCTTGGTTCTAATTACCGAAAAACTTTCAATATTGTTTGATGATTCGATAGTGCTAGCGTTTTGGGTCATAGGTTTTTCTCTCTCAGATTGTCGGAGGTTGAGATGAACTTCTTCAATAGGTAATTCTGGATAATGAGCGGTTTGTTGATAGAGGTTAAATAAAATATCTAGTGCATGTTGGCAGGCTTCAGGTTCGCCATAGATAGCAAAGAAATTATCACGCGAGCGAATCTCAACACCTAGTCGTTGTTCAATCAGGCGCAGATTCTCATCAAATTGACCGCAAAGAGAGGCAAGACGATGCGCGTCATTGGGCTCGAGGTTAATGCTGTGAGCGGATGATAGTGATTCCAGTCGGTTCACTAGTTATTTCTATACCTCTAAAAAGTAGATAGGGCTAGCATAGCGCGAAAATAATCTCAGGGTAAATACTTTTTATGACTAATCGTTCACCTAATTGCAGAAATTTTTTTCGGTCTGCAAAAATTAACAGAGGGTGCCGCGCAGGCTGTTAGGCAATGCTTCTGTTATTTCCGCCTTTACAAATTGCCCTATTAGCTCATGGTTATCAGTTGAGAAGTTAACTACGCGATTATTTTCAGTGCGCCCTTGAAGTTGGCCTGGATCCTTCTTGGATACTCCGGTTACCAGCAGGGACTGCTTAGTTCCAACCATCCGGCGACTGATTTCGAAGGCATGCTGAAGGATTCGATCTTGAAGAATTTTAAGTCGCTGTTTTTTGATGTTGTCATCTTCAGTATCAGGAAGGTCTGCCGCTGGAGTACCTGGTCGAGCGCTATAGACAAAACTAAATGAGGTATCAAAGCCAATATCCTCAATAAGTTTCATGGTGGCGGCAAAATCTGCTTCCGTTTCACCCGGAAAGCCAATAATAAAATCTGAAGAAATGCTTATATCAGGGCGTATTGCGCGAAGCCGACGTATTTTTGATTTGTACTCAATGGCGGTATGCCCACGTTTCATGGCCATTAAAATTTTATCTGAGCCACTTTGAACGGGAAGATGCAAATGGCTAACTAGTTCCGGCACTTTTGCGTAGACATCAATTAAGGCATCGGAAAATTCTACTGGGTGTGACGTGGTGAAGCGAATACGGTCAATGCCCTCAATGTCAGCTGCAAAGGTGATAAGTTCGGCCAAATCACAGATTGACCCATCAGGCATATCGCCTCTATAGGCATTAACATTCTGGCCTAACAGATTAATCTCCCTAACACCCTGTTGAGCAAGTGCGCTAATTTCAGATAGAACATCTGCCAGCGGGCGACTAACTTCTTCGCCACGAGTGTACGGCACCACACAAAATGTACAGTATTTAGAACAGCCTTCCATAATGGAAACAAAGGCGCTGACGCCATCTGCCTCAGGTGTCGGTAAACGATCAAATTTTTCTATTTCAGGAAAGCTAATATCAACCGCTACAGTGCCATCCTGCTTTTGTGTTTCAATCATTTCGGGTAAGCGATGCAGCGTTTGCGGGCCAAAAATAACGTCGACAAAAGGCGCGCGCTTGGCGATAGCATCGCCCTCTTGGCTGGCTACGCAGCCGCCTACACCAATAACCAGATCAGGGTTTTTCTCTTTTAGTTTTCTCCAGCGCCCTAATTGATGGAATACTTTTTCCTGTGCTTTTTCACGAATTGAGCAGGTGTTTAGCAGCAATACATCCGCTTCATCCGCATTTTCTGTAGCTACCATATTGTGGCTTTCGCCCAATAAATCTGCCATGCGTGATGAATCATATTCATTCATCTGGCAGCCATGGGTCACAATATGCAGTTTTTTAACAGAGTCAGTTGCCATTGGTGAAGCGCTTTAAGTGATTGATTAATAAGAGACGTGCATTATAGCTTTACGGCATTAATTGGCAATATTATCCCGTATGATTTGTGGTATGATTGCCGCCATTTTTTTAATGATATGCGTGTGATTTTAATGATTAATGAGCCTATTTACAGAATTACTTTCTTTAATCAGGGACAGGTTTATGAAATATATGCAAGGCATGTGTTTCAAAGTGAGCTATGGGGTTTCCTAGAGGTAGAGCAATTTGTTTTTGGAGAGCGTTCAAAAATGATTGTTGATCCAGCCGAAGAAAAATTAAAGAGCGAATTCTCATCAATTAAGCGTAGCTTTATTCCTATGCAGTCCGTTGTGAGAATTGATGAGGTTGAAAAGGAAGGTACTTGCAAGATATCAGAAGCTCCCAAGGGTGGAAATATTAGCCCATTTCCCTTTCCCAACGTGGCGGGGGCTAAGCCAGTAAAAGAATAAAAATTGCCCGTATACTAAATAATTTGATAGCGATAATTTTTTTTATTAATAAATAATCGTTGATGCGGTATTTAAATAAGTTATTAAACATTAACTGCGGTGTATACTTTAGATAAGTGTATGGTAAGGTTTGGCTAGGGTTTATTGTTAAACTATGGCTAGTTAAAGTAATTTTCAGAGTAGGACTTATGTTGGAACAGCAGGCGCTAAAATTATTGCCTTTCGAATTTGCTCGAATTAATCGAGTTATCGTGGATAGTGAACAAGAGCAGCTGCTAGTTGGCCCGTCGGCGCCGCTTTGGGCAGTCACTGAAGTTAGTCGCGTGACTCGGGCTAATTTGCCGGTGACTCATTTAGCAGAAGCGGAATTTGATGCGCATCTTAGTCAAATCTACAGCGGTCGTTCAGGTACATCCGAATCAGTGATGGAGGATATCAAAGACTTTGTCGATATGGAGTCTGCGGCAGCTGACCTAGAAGATGTCAGTGATCTTTTAGATGCGGAAAACGATGACGCGCCTATCGTAAGGCTGCTCAATGCAGTGCTTACAGAGTCTCTTAAAGAAAATGCCTCAGATATCCACATAGAGCCCTATGAAAAAGAAGCGTTGGTGCGTTTTCGTCTAGATGGCGTGCTAAGAACTGTTTTGACGCCATCGGTGCAAATTGCGCCATTATTAATCTCCCGAATTAAAGTAATGTCCAAGTTAGATATTGCTGAAAAGCGGCTGCCTCAGGATGGTCGCATGAGTGTTTTAATTGGTGGTCGCAATATCGATTTGCGTGTTTCTACCATGCCGTCTAGTCATGGAGAGAGAGTGGTTATGCGCTTGCTAGATAAGGATGCAGGTAAGCTTAAAGCGCAGCAGCTCGGGATGCCGCAAGAGACCAAAGAAGAATTGGACCAGCTGATTTCAAGGCCGCATGGCATTATTTTGGTGACAGGCCCTACAGGTTCGGGTAAAACCACAACGCTGTATGCAGCATTGCAGCAAATGGATCGTCAGCAGCGCAATATTATGACGGTGGAAGATCCAGTGGAATACGATCTTCCGGGCGTGAGCCAGACACAAATTAATCTTCGTGCTGGTATGACCTTTGCTCGCGGACTGCGGGCTATTCTCCGGCAGGATCCAGATGTAATTCTAATCGGTGAGATTCGGGATGGCGAAACCGCAGAAATTGCAACTCAAGCCAGTCTTACAGGGCACTTAGTGCTATCTACCTTGCACACCAATACCGCCGCCGGTGCAATTACCAGATTGCAAGACTTGGGCGTTGATAGCTTCCTGTTGGCCTCGACTGTTAGAGGAATTATTTCTCAGCGACTGATGCGCAGGCTATGTATGGATTGTCGCAAAGAGGTCCCGTCTGACGAGTACCACTGTAATCTATTGAACTTATCCAAAGGCGCCACAATTTTTGAATCCCAAGGTTGTGAAAAGTGCAACAATACTGGTTTTGTCGGTCGCCAAGCCCTGTTTGAATTGGTCACTGTTAGCGCTGAATTACAGTCGCTTATTCACGAGAATGCCGGTGAGATTGAGCTGGAGCAGTCAATTCGACAGCAGGTTCCAAGTATTCGTGAGGCAGGATTTAATCTTGTGCGTGAAGGGACTACTACAGTAGAAGAAGTTCTACGAGTTACGAGCGTCTAATCTATTATGCCAACCTTTGATTATGCAGCCTATGATGCTTCCGGAAAATTAGTAGATGGTGTTGTCTCTGCAGATTCCGAGCGTCATGCTCGGCGTATTCTTAAAGAAAAGAAGCTGCTGCCATCAAAGCTCACCGAAGTTGCAAAATCACCCTCTAAGTCTAGATTTGGAAGAAGTTCCAAGGTCAATGAATTTGATCTTTCATTGGTTTTGCAGCAGCAGGCTATATTAATTCAGTCGGGTTTGCCTCTAGAAGATGCAATGCGTATGACCATTGAGCAGGCCGAAACTGATCGTCAAAAAAGAATGGTTGAAAGTTGGCGTTCAGAAATTATTGAGGGGCGCAGTTTTTCTGAGGCTATGCGTCGCTCACCTTACAAAATTCCAGAAAGCGTTTTAGCAGGTGTTGGCGTTGGTGAAGAAAGCGGTCATTTGCATACCGTTTTAATGCGTTTAGCTGAAGATATAGAAACAAGCGCTGAAAATAGAAAAACCGTCACGAGGGCGTTAATTTATCCAGCGACACTTCTCGGCGCCTCAATGTTAGTGGTATCCATGATGATGGTCTGGGTTGTGCCTAAGATAACCGCGATTTTTATTAGTTCTAATCGCGAATTGCCTACCATTACAAAAGTTATTATCGCAGTCAGTGATTTTACGCAGCAATATGGTTTGTTTTTGTTATTAGTTGCGTTAATTTTAGGTGGAGTTTGTTCTTGGCTTTTGCGGGATACCGAGCGCAGAAGGCGCTGGCACCAAATTGTTTTGGGAATGCCAGGGTTGGGGCGTTGGACAACCATGGCTAATGTTGCCGATTGGTCGCGCAGTTTGGGCGTATTGCTTGGTAACGGGGTACCTGCGTTGGCGGCGCTAAAAATATCTTCGTCAGTTGTCAGCAATCTTTATATGCGCAGTAAAATGGAGCAGGTGACTGAAAGCATGCGCCGAGGTGTATCCTTGCAGAAAGCGCTAGAAGAAAATCAGGTAGGCAGTGGATTCCTGATTCATATGGTGGGTAGTGGTGAGGCCTCAAGTGAATTAGATAAGATGTTAATGCGGGTTTCAGAATATTATTCGCTGCGCTTAGCAAATGCGGTTGAGGTATTTCTAAAGCTAATCAATCCAGTGCTTATCATCTTTATGGGTGGCATTATCTTGTCGGTAGTAGCGGCGGTAATGTTGCCAATTATGGATATGGGTAATATGGTTTAAGACTTGGCAGATCTAAGGGTCTGTCATCTAAAGGTAAAGAAGGGGATCGATAATGAAAGCGTTAAATAAAAGAAAGCAGACAGGGTTTACTCTAATTGAAATGATGGTTGTGGTTGCGGTGATTGGGCTACTTATAGCTATGGTTGGGCCAAGAGTTTTTAATCAGGTTGAAAAAGCAGAGCGAACCAGAGTGGCGCAAGATATTAGAGTGGTAGAAAACGCGCTTAAGTTTTATCGATTAGATAATTTTCGATATCCAACACAGGCGCAGGGTTTAGAGGCCTTAGTGTCGCCCCCGTCTAATTCAGATAATTGGAATGGCCCGTACTTGGATGCAGTGCCTAATGATCCTTGGAAGACGCCATACTTATATGCAAATCCAGGTGCTCGCGGCAAAGACATTGACGTATTCACCTACGGAGCTGATGGTGTTTCAGGCGGTGAAGGTTCAAATAAGGACTGGGGTAATTGGAATGTTCAATAGGTGAGCTGAGCCGATAATATTTACTGAGGAATAATTGTGATTGCAAAACGTCGCCGCCAGAAAGGCTATACGCTGATAGAAATTATGGTGGTGATTGCCGTTCTTGCTTTAATAGCAGCGGTGGCAGCGGCGTCTATCGGTCAAACGCTTAACAGGCGCTATTCTAGTGAAGCGGAAAAATTATCCATTTGGCTAAATCAGTTAGCGGACTTTTCTGTTATGCAGGGGGCTGCATTTGGCGTGCTCTCTAAAGTTAACGAAAAAACAAAACGCACGACTCAGCTGAGTGCGGTCCTATATTACAGAAATCAATGGGTGGAAGTTTCTTTCCCTGAGCCTTATAAGCTCGGTGAGGGCGCGAGTATTGCATGGCTAACCGATGATACTGATCAAGAGCCATTAGTCTATCAGCAGGCGGCATTACCTTCGCGTGAAGAGATTGAAGAGGGTAATATGCGTACCGCAAAAGACGAGGATAATTTTTTAGAGCCGACGCTGGCTTTTTTGCCTGATGGCTATGTGGAGCCTAAGGGTATCATTGAGCTGAACTACAAAGATTATGAAATAAGCTATAGTTATAGTTGGGACATTGAAGATTTGCGTATCAAAATGGAAAAGCAGAAAAAGTGAGGTATTCAAAGCGTAAATCAGGCTTCACTTTAATAGAGGTCGTCGTTGCTCTGGGGATTCTCGGGTTAGTTCTCGGGGGCGCTATTTCTACTGTTCATCAATATGCTGATCAACGCAATCATCTCAGTACTAAAATGTTTAGTTCTCAGGTCGCTTGGAATATTTTATTAGAGCAGTATCGGTATTCTGAAGGCTGGGTCGCCAGCTCTAAGCGTGCTGGTAAGTTTAAAAAAGGCAAACAAAATCAGTTTGGGCGAGACTGGAATTGGGAGCTAGACGTCAAGCCTGCGGTAGGAAAAGATATGTATCGCTATGAAGCTAGGGTAAGTGCAGTTGGCAGTGATCGTACTGCAAGCTCTCTAGCTATTTATATTATTGAAGATTAATTATGTGTTTAATTATATCCTCAAGGCACATTAACCAGCCTAAAAATCAATTGGGCTTTACGCTGATTGAAACCCTTATTGCCCTGTCATTGTTGGCGATTATTTCAATGATGTCCTATCAGGCAATTGAGGTAGTGATAGGTGCCGATGAGCGAAGTCGCTCAAAACAAATGGGCGAAACGCAAATTCAGAGAGCTTGGAAAATTATCCACCGCGATCTAATGCATATGAGGAATCGTCCCTTTAAAGATGGCCTTGGTCTTGAGGAGTTACCTTACTTCACTGATAGTAGTGACTTTGGCGTTCGTTTTAGTCGTGGTGGCGGGCCCATGGTAACCCCTAATCCCAGCGGTATTAGAAGAGTCTATTATAATCTTAATGATGAACAGCAGTTCATTCGTCAGTCATGGGGTATAACCGAATCTATTAGATACAGCGAGGGTGTCACTCTGGTTCTTTTAGAGGATGTAGATGAAGTTTTATTTGAGCATTTAGATGCTAATAATACATTTACACCAGATTGGCCGCCTGTAAAGCGGCGCAAATCTTCTATTCCTTTGCCAAAAATGATTCGAGTTACCATTACACTCAATAATGGGGCTGAAACATCGAGAGTATTTTTGGGGGTAAGTCCTTCATGAAGCCGTTTTTCTCTCGTCAATCCGGTGTTGCCCTAATTGCAGCGTTACTGTTAATGACCAGCATTGTGTTTATTTTGGGAAATATTTTTTATCGCCATCAAATTAATGTTGCACAGGCGACGCTTTCTATTCATCAAGATCAGGCCTTTCTTTTAGCGCTAAGTGCAGAGAGTTGGGCAAGGCAGTTATTAGAAGAAGATTTAACTGATTCGAAGGCGGATCATTTTGGGGAATTATGGGCTCAGGCTATACCGGCAATGCCAGTTGATGGTGGAATGATAAATGGCTGTATCTCAGATCTTCAGGGTCGATTTAACCTAAATAATTTTTTGGTGGGCTATAGGTCCTCGGGGGCGCTTAATGCGGCGCTTAGTGGCGATGAAAGTAGTTTTGCTAAAACATGGAATAATCTGCTGCGCTACTTAGATATGCCAGTTTTCCCTGGGCGCGTTGAAGCTATTATCGATTGGCTGGACAAGGACTCGTCAAAGATTGGCCCAGATGGCGCCGAACAAGATGAATATGCTGGCGCTATACCGCCGCGAATGATTGCTGACTCGGCTATGGTCGAACCTAGTGAATTAGCCTCAGTGTTGGGTTATAAAATTTTTGAGGTGCAAAGATTAATGCCTTGGATAACCACATTGCCGATTGATGATATTACTCCAGGGGTTAAGCAAATTCCGGTCAGTATCAATGTAAATACGGCCTCTGAAGAATTGCTATTAGCTTTGGGCGATACGTTTGATATGCAGTTTAGGGACGCCGTTATAATGAATCGGCCCTTTGATGAATTGACAGATTTTCACAGACAGCTGGAGACTGATTTAGCCCTGTCTCCGAGTGATGTAGAGCGTCGATGGCCAAATACACTGGTGACTGTGGCATCTGATTATTTTGAACTATATATCGAGGTTATGCTTGGCGAAGCGAGAATTGAAGTTAGAAGCATTATAATGCGCAGTTCTAATGCAGATTCGGTTATAATCTCCAGAGACTTAACCACCGTGCCGGCTAGTGTCGATAAAAACAGCGCTTCAGTGTTGTTGGAGAAGCTGTTGGCAGGTTCGAAATCTGATAAAGAATCAGAAGAAATAATAGATGACCAGCAAGTGCTTCCAGCTTGCGTAATGATCGGGGCTTAAAATGACACTGCCAGTGGACCATATTCATAATCTTGATAGCTATATCACCAATGAGGGTGAGGCCTTTGAGTCGGTGGCAGATGCTGATTTGGTTAGCATGGATTTATGGGTGCCATCTGAATCAGTCGCTATACATCTTATAGATCCTCCCTCGGCGCCCAAGCGCAAATGGGCGGAACTGATACCTTGGATTCTTGAAGATAGGCTTTTACAGCCAGTTGAAGATGTTCATTTTGTGGTTTGTGGTCAGAGTGCTGAGGGGCAGCTACAGGTTTTAGTAGTCAGTCAGTCAGATGTACAAAATTGGCAGCGTGTTTCAAAAAATTCAGGTGTTGTGGCCCAGTCAATGTATCCCGACTATATGGCATTGCCCTATGAGGATGGACGGGTTAGTGTTGGATGGCGTGATGGGGTATATGTAGTGCGCTATGGTGTGGTTGATGGCTTTGCTGCTAGCCCAGATATGGCATGGTCAATGATCGAATCACTGTTGCAGCAAGATGAGTCGTTGAAGTTGTCGCTATCAATTCCAGATGACGCGGTAGTGCCAGAGTCTATAGTTGAGTGTGCCGATATCAATAATTCCGAACTAGATTGGCAATTTTCTCAGCTACCTAGTCAATGCAATTTACTCCAAGGAGAGTACAGGGCAACATTTTCAAATACCGCGCTACTCGCGTGGCTTCCAGCAACGTTGTTGGGGGTGATTTCGATTCTTTTATCGGTTATTTATTTGCAAATCGCTAGCGCTAATATGTCATCAGAAATCAGTCAGCTAGAAAATCGTCTGACCCAGAGTTACTCGCGTTTATTTGATGGTCGAAGGCCTGCGGTCAAAGATGTAAGAGCTGAAGCGGATTCTCGTATATCGGTGTTGATTGCGCAGCAAAATAGTTTAAAGTCGCAGCCAATTGCTGGGCTGTTGGCGCTAGATAGGCTGATGAAGGGCTGCGGTTGCCAGCTGAGTGGCCTAAGCTTTTCTGAAAATGCATTAGTGATGCAGATCGAAAATGGTTCCGCACTGAAAAAACGCAAGCTTAATATACCAGGCTACCGAGTTGGTATTACTCAGCAGGCTGGTGAGGATGAAAACGCCATAGAGCTTCGACTAACCCCGACTAAGACGGGAGCGGATCAATGACAGATATTATGGCAGTAATAACAGATTTTTTTGCGGGCTTACAGCCGCGTGAAAGGTTGATGATTAAAGCTGGAGCGGCGGTTTTGGCAATTACGTTGGTGGTGCTACTGCTGCTGCCTAGGTGGGAATCCTATTCTCAGCTTAAACATCAACGAGATACTCTTCAATCAGATATGATTTGGTTGCAAGAAAACCGTGAAGTGGTTGCAGAGCTTGCAAATAACTGCCCGAAATTACGTCAGGCAGAAGAGGGCTTAAAGGCGGATCTCACTCAGCTGGTTAGACGCAATCAATTAGAGATTCTAACCACTATAGAAAAAGAGAATCTTGTTTCTATGGCTATCGGTGGAAGTAAAAGTAACCATTTCTTAAAATTAATGCATCAAATTGCTTGCCGAGGGTATATGTTGGGCAATGTCATATTTGAGGTTGAAGATGATGATTTATCGAAAATAAAAGCAACGTTTGAGGTTGAGCGTGTTAACTAAGTTTCTAGACAAAGCTGGAATGCGAACGGTTCATTTGGTGCCTGCTTTAGTGTTGGGTTTGCTAAGCCTTGCGCTACTTACCGCTGTATTGATGGTTAAGGCTCAAGGGCAACTTGATATCGCCGCCATTAAACAGGTTAGGTCCCCTGGAAGGGTTAACTTTGATTGGTTTGGCGGTGAGGCAAAGCCGCAGAAAGAGCTGGATTTGGCGAATATTCCAGAAGTCTTGCCAACGGCTAATATTAATGGCCAATTATTGGGAATCGTTTTAGCGGGCGATGAATCAACGGTGGCTATTAAATTTGGTGGCACTAAAGAGGGTGTTCACTTTGTTGGAGATAAGCTAGACGATCAAACAAAAATTGTGGACATTCAAAGCCATAGAATAGTCGTTCTTCAGGATGGTATTAATAAACAAATGGTAATGAAAAGGCCCGATACTATTATTCAGCAAACCAAGGGCTCAGAAGCTACCAACGGATCACCTAGCAATGGTTTTGCGCTTGCTAATATGTTTGGTGCAGTGCCTGTTATGACGGCAGGAGGCTCTGGGTTTAAGATAAATAATTTGTCAACGGAAGTGCAGTCGTTAGCGGATATCCGTGAAGGTGATGTGGTTACTAAGGTAGATGGGGTGTCAATGCGCGATATAATGGCAGACCCATCAAACTGGCTTAAATTCAGTGCTTCAACTAATTTGCCGGTATCAGTAATAAGAGATGGTAAAGAGCAGGTTATCTATATCAATGCTTCTAGTCTATCGGCTAAAATGATGCCTAACTTAGGATTTAAGCCATAATATGAATATGAATATTAAATTAAAAGACGGTTACAGTTTATGAAAGTGGGTCAATTGAGAAAATGCTCAGGTCTTGTTAAATGGGGCGCTACTCTACTTATTTCAATGGCTTTTGTCGCTGAGGCAATTGCTGTGGATATGGTGAAAATTAATTTTCGTGATGCAGATATTCGAAGTGTTATTGAAAGTGTTGCCGAAATTACGGGGGAATCCTTTGTTTTAGACCCCAGAGTAAAGGGTAAGGTAACCATTATTTCTCCTGAGTCTATTGATAAGTCACTGCTTTATGAGGCCATACTTTCGGCAATTCAGGTTCAGGGTTATCAGGCGATTCGCGATGGTGCGGTCACAAGAATTGTGCCGTTTAATCAGTCTTTTAATTTAGCGGGTGGTGGTCAAAGTTCGTTAGTCACTGAAATTCTTAAAGTCCGCTATGTGCAGGCGGCCACGTTAATACCAGTTTTAAAGCCTCTTATGAGTAATGGTGCGCGTGTTCAGGCCTACAATCAAAGTAATTATTTGGTGGTATCTGATATCCGCTCCAATGTGGATCGCTTGAAGATGCTGCTTAATGAGCTTGATGACCCTGATCAGACAGCTGTTGAGGTAATCAGTCTAGAGCATATATCAGCCGCTGAAGCCGTGCATATTGCAGGGCAATTAAAGCAGCTGCAAAAACAGGAGCTTTCACTCGTTGAAGATGATCTCAATAATCGAGTGATTGTCAGCGGCCCAGGATCAGCCAGAACTGCATTTAAGACCATGCTGCAATCTTTGGATGTGCCTCTAAGCAAAAAAGGCAGTGTTGAGGTTATCTACCTTAACTATTCCCGTGCTGCAGAGCTGAAGCCAGTGTTAGATGGCCTTTTAACGTCAGATATACTTTTGCGATTGGCGGGTGAAACCACCTCTAAAGGCAAAAAAGGTGGAGCCAAAACTGCCTACAAAGTGGAAATCGATGAGCTTAATAATGCCTTAATTTTAGCGGCGCCTGCGGCAGTGATTCGTGAGATTAAAAATATTGTGGACAAATTGGATATTTCTCGTCCACAGGTATTAATTGAAGCGGTAATTGCGCAGTTGTCGGAGAATCAGAAGAATGAATTGAGTGCAAATTTAATTTCTTCTGATAAAAATCGCGGTGGTTATATCACCAATTTTGATAGTGCAATGAGCAACTTACTTGGTAGTGCGGGTCTGGAGGGTGCAGATGTCAATTTAGTCACTTTAGGTGGCTCTTTGGGTAGTGCGTTGACGGTTGCAGGCGGAAAATTTGATCCGACATCGGGTGAGGGAATGGGGCTGCTCATTAAGGCCCTTAAGTCGGATACTGATACCAATATTTTATCCACGCCATCGGTGGTAACGCTGGATAACGAGGAGGCGACATTGTCCTCTGGTAAAGAGGTGCCATTTCAGACGGGAAGCTATTCCAATAGTAGTTCCGGATCTAGTAGTAGTAGCAATCCATTTACGACCTATAATCGAGAAGAGGTAGGTATTTTACTCAAGGTTAAGCCGCAAATTAGTAAAGGCAATGCGGTGCGACTAGAGATAGAACAGGAGTCGTCAAAGGTTGAAGATGGTGCGACTGGTTTGCAAACTACCACTAAGAACACCATTAAAACCAATGTTATGATTGAGGATGGAGAATTACTGATCCTAGGGGGTCTCATTGAGGATACTTCCACAGATGGCGCGACTAAGGTGCCATTGCTAGGGGATATTCCATTATTGGGTCGGTTGTTTAAATCTACCACAAAAGCAAAGAACCAGCAGGTGCTAATGATGTTTATTCGTCCTACGATTATTCGTAATCCAGAGGATGCCAATAAGCTTTCAGATGATAGATTTAAGCATCTTATTCGTCGTGATCTCGATGGTAAAGCACAGAGTCAGTTAAATGAAAGGCTTAGAGAAATTTTGGAAGAAGGGCAACCACAAGAGGCTGAGTAAGCGTGAATTATGAGCATATACCAGCAGTATTTTGCCCTTAATTGTGAGCCGTTCTCGATTGTTCCGGATCCGGGATTTTTATATCCCAGTAGCCAGCATCGTCAGGCTGTAGCGCATCTAAAGTATGGCCTTGACCGCGAGGGCGGGTTCGTATTGCTCACTGGCGAGGTGGGCACCGGTAAAACCACCCTGACACGTACGTTGCTTAAACGTATCCCTGCTCATGTGCGGGTAGCCTATGTGCTTAATAGCACCCTTGAGGTAACCGATGTATTGGCAAGTATCTGTCAGGAGCTTGGCATTGAGTTGCCTAAGTCATCAAAAACCTCTCTTACAAAAAATTGTATTGATGCCCTTAACAGCGATCTTATTGAAGCTCATACTGGGGGTAAGAAAACCTTGGTGGTTATTGAAGAGGCGCAGAATTTAAGCCCCGAGGTATTGGAAATACTGCGTCTATTAAGTAACCTTGAAACAGCGACGCATAAACTGCTGCATATTTTATTGGTAGGTCAACCAGAGCTTTTAGAAACCCTCGCTCAAAAAGATCAGCGACAGCTTAATCAGCGTGTAGTTGCCCGTTTTCACCTTTTGCCATTGGCTAAATCAGATGTATCCAACTATGTAAATCATCGTTTGCATCATGCGGGTGCCAATCGCGCTATCTTTGAAAATGCGGCTATGACAGCATTATACAAGCTTACCAAAGGTGTCCCTCGACTAATAAACCTTATCTGCCATCATGCATTGCTTGCTGCCTATGCCACAGGGGTTAAAACGGTATCGGCTAAATTGGTTAAGAAAGCTGCTGTGGAAATATTTGATACGCAATTTGTGGAAAATAAATCATCCGGTAAGTGGTTAGTGACGCTATTGCTTGCAGGAATTCTCACTGTACTAGTTGCTGATCGCTATGGCTCTAACGAAGCAGGTATTCCTTTCGAGGAAGCTGAACCCGTTGTCAATTTAGACCCCAAAACTATAGAGCAAACTCAGGTCTTATTTGAGCTTGTCGAATCTGAAGAAATTTTAATAGAGCCTAGTGAGCAGGTTGCAGCGCCGCCGCCCACAATGAATAATCCATTTTCTGATCTTTTTGCAAGTTGGTCGATTGAGGTTGAGCCCTTATTTTCAGAAGAAGAGGTCTATGCCCTTGCGACTGTCAATGATCTGGGAGCTGAAAAACTGACCCATACCGAAGTGTCTAAATTAATAATTATAGATCGACCAGGTATTGTATGGGTCCAAGAGGATAATGGGCGCTTAAAAAGCTACCTATTAAGCGCCTTAGATAATGAGTCGGTGTTATTAAAGACTGCCGCTGGAGAGCGTCGTGAATCTTTAGAGTGGTTTAGCGATCGCTGGAATGGATCATATCTTTATCTTTGGTACAGGCCTTCCGATATTCAAAGTTTGCGTCTAGGGGATAAAGACCTGTCGGCGCTTAACTGGCTGCAGTCAAAGTTACAACTTGTCGATAGTCATTATTTGCCGTTGATTACTGGTGGTTATTACAACGAAGCAGTGCGTGATCAGGTGTTAGCTTTTCAAAAGCAGCAAGGAATCCGAGCGGATGGCGTTGTTGGTCGGCAGACTGTTATGAAGCTTAATCAGTTGATTAATCCTTCGACGCCGCGATTAAGCGGTGATCAGATTGCAGAGGATAATATTTAATGTCTTTTATATTGAACGCGCTTAAAAAAGCTGAGCAAGATCGATTGCGCGATGACCCCAAAGATTTGGAAGATTTTGCTAGTGCCCGTTGGGACCCCTATGAGCAGAAGCCATCATCTGGCAAGACGATGGTTGTATTGGCTTTTGTTTTTGTGGCGATTCTCAGTTTAGTGCTAGTGATTTATCTGGATGTTTTGCAGCTACCTAGCCAGTCAAACAAAAGCGAATCTGATAGCGTATCAATACCGGAAGCAATTGAGGAGCAACCTAATCAATCTCCGTTGTTTGTTGAGCCTGATCCATTAGCATTGCCTATATTGGAAATAAGCGGTCATATGTACTTCGCCGAGGGCTCAAAATCCAACCGTTTATTTGCTAATGATCGATCCTTTAAGGAAGGAGAGTTGATTGCCAACGGCTGGCGATTAGCAGCCATAGGTATTGATGGTATTGAAATGGCGAAACAAGAGCGTTCGGTATTTGTTGCCTATCCCTAAATAGTATTGCGTCTACATAAAATCAGTCAATTAATTGCTTTAACTTCTTAAGTTGTTCAAGATTTTGTTGATGGCTAGCTTTTTTTGCAGAGGTTTCAGGTAGTTCTTTGGGTGGTTCAATGGTTAATTGATCCCCAGCTAACACAAGATCACAGTAGTTTTGATAGCACTCATTAAATAGCGGGAAGGCTTTTCGCTCTATCTCATTGGCAAGTAGATGCCATCCACAGTCTCGACCTGCAAGATAAACTGCCGCATGTGACCAGTCCTGAGCCGCTTTGGGACTAGGTTTGTTACAGGCTTCCATATAGGCATTTCGCGGGGTAGGCAGACCTTTTGGCATGCCTACTTGGCGACAGGCTTCAAGCATTTTATGCAGTGTGGGTAGGTAATCATTGTCGGCAATAATTTTTTCTGCCGCTCCGCAAATAGTCTCGTTACTAAATTGAGATAACTTATTAAGCCATAGATTTTTAGCTAAATTTTCTGATTTAGTGTTATCGCCAAAGGCACTGAAATACTGGTTATGGTAGTTAATTTGAAACAGCGCGAACACCTGATTGATAGCATCAATCAGGTGCGGATTCTGAGGCCCATTATCAGGATGCCCAGCTTCTGTCTGAGAGCGCGTCGATGATGTTGCGATCTCGGATACGACCTGTTGAACTAGATCCTTGTTGCTTGCCATAGTTATTGTCCGCTGTCTGGGGTTGAATATGTCGCGCCCACTGACGTTTAACATATTGTAAAAATTTAGTGCTCCACGAGCACTGTGCTGAGCCATTTTCTTGCCAGTAAAGCACAAATTCAGGGATTAGTCTTTCGGCAAAATTGCGTTCGATATTGGCCATTTGTAATACATCATAGACTGACTCGTTGGGCTTCCATGTAGCGCTCATTGTCTTTGGTGTTTTATCTTGATTCATCATGCCATTAAAGAACTGCCACTGGCGTCGAACATGCTGTACAAACTTAGAATCCCAAGTGCTTGAGGCCTCTCCGGTGCCGCGCCAGTAGAGAATAAATTCAGGAATGGCATCTTCAATAAAGTTGCCATTGATCGAGCCCTGTTTGCAAAGGATATCCAGTGCGTCTTGCGAGGGATACCAGTCGCCGGTCATGGGCTGTTGTTTGTTTTTACGATGATTGATCGCTTCAGCTTGCTGCCAGTTGCGCCACACTTCTTTAATAAATTTTGCCTCCCAACTGTGGCGAGGCACATTGCGGTTGCGCCAATAGGTGACAAATTGGGGAATCTGTTGGTAGGCAAATTCATTGGTTACCCCCAGCTGTGCAAGCTGTCGCAGGCAATCTTGACTGGGTTGCCAGCTATTACCAATGGTCTTTGCTGAGTGTGCTTTTGGTGTTACCTGTGGCGGATTAATGCTTGCTTTAGGGCTACTTGATGCCGAACTATTTTCATTAAAGGCAAAGCGAAATTCTTGACCGGTAACAAATGCTCCGCCGCCAACAAGTAGTAGACCTTTTTCGTGCAAGCTCGCGGTTAATCGTCGAATATCCTGTTCATTCCAGAAGGGGCTCAGCTCATGTAGCTTTTCGCCTGATATTGATGTCCACGCAAAACCACTACTGGTTACCTGTTCAGAGTGGCTGACGCACTCTTGCAGTATCTGAAGTAGTATTGCCTCCTCTAAACCTAGGGTTGCTGCTAAGGTTGGCGAAAATATGATGGATTTTTCAGGTATTAATGACATGCTCATACTCTATCAGAAACAATCCCAATGAACGAGAAAATATAACTTTTCTGACTATTGTTTTCAGTAAATTGAGATTGAAAATAAAGCCTGTTTCGGTTACTGTATATAAAAACAGTAATGGAGTTAAGTGTTTGTCTACTAAAACCAAAACAGCCTATGTCTGTAATGACTGTGGGTCGGATTATCGTAAGTGGCAGGGGCAGTGTAATGACTGTCAGGCATGGAATACCCTAACGGAGGTGCGCCTTGGTAGCTCTACAGGTTCATCTTCAATATCACGAACGGGCTTTGCTGCTGCGGTGGATGGTCAGGTTAAAACACTGTCGGAAATTACCTTAGATGAGATTCCCAGAATTAGTACCTCGGTCGGTGAGTTAGATTTGGTGTTGGGCGGGGGGCTTGTTCCAGGTTCAGTGATTTTAGTCGGGGGTGAGCCCGGCGCTGGGAAGAGTACATTGCTATTACAAACGCTTTGTAAGCTAGCAAATACAGAATCGGCGCTGTATATCACCGGTGAAGAATCTCCTCAGCAGGTAGCGATGCGCGCCTCTCGTCTTCAGTTGCCTACGGATAAGCTAGAAATTATGGCGGAAACCTCGGTTGAAACTGTGTGTGCGGTTGCTCAGCAAAAGAAGCCGAAAATCATGGTGATTGATTCTATTCAAGTTATGCATATGGAAGAAGTTACCTCGGCGCCCGGGAGTGTATCTCAGGTACGAGAAAGTGCCTCTATGTTGGTGCGCTATGCCAAGCAGACCAATACGGTATTGATTTTAGTCGGCCATGTAACAAAAGATGGCTCGTTGGCGGGACCTAAAGTATTGGAGCACATGATTGATTGCTCGCTGATGCTTGAAGGTAACAGTGATAGTCATTTTAGAACTCTGCGCAGTCATAAAAACCGCTTTGGTGCAGTCAATGAGTTGGGTGTTTTTGCTATGACTGATAAGGGTTTGATTGAGGTGGCTAACCCGTCGGCAATTTTCCTTCAGCGTGGTGAAGATGTCTCTTCAGGCAGTGTGGTCATGGTGGTTTGGGAGGGGACAAGACCTCTTTTGGTTGAATTGCAAGCATTGGTCGATGATAGCCATTTGGGAAATCCGCGTCGTGTGACGGTAGGTCTAGATCATAATCGACTGTCTATGTTACTGGCTGTTCTGCACCGTCATGGCGGCATTATGGCAGGGGATCAAGATGTTTTCGTCAATGTGGTAGGCGGTGTAAAAGTATTGGAAACCAGTGCCGATTTGGCATTGATTATGGCGGTTATTTCTAGCTTTAGGGATATGCCACTACCTGATGATTTGGTGGTGTTTGGCGAAGTGGGTCTGGCAGGGGAGATTAGGCCCGTTGCTAATGGTCAGGAGCGCTTACGCGAGGCAGCGAAACATGGGTTTAAACACGCTATTATCCCTGCTGGCAATAAGCCTAAACAGTCCATTAAAGGTATGAGAGTGACTGCTGTGAGAAATGTCACTCAAGCCTTGGATGCCTTGTCTTAATTAATGTCAAAGTTGATTGACTTCTAATACCTCAGTGGTTAAATTCACCACTTGCTTCGGCAACAGGTTCTCTTTTGGTTTGTATTCTTAAATCAAAGAGTGAAACGGGAAATCGGTGCGCTTAGAGTCTTTAATTTTCAAGATTATAAGTCATTCCGATACTGCCCCCGCAACGGTAGGTAAGAATGTTAGGTTGTATGACCACTGTGCTCCATAAGGCATGGGAAGGTAATCTAGCAGAGCAGCTAATAAGTCGCTCACTTACAAGTCCGGAGACCGGCCTGTCGCTTTGCAGACAAACCGCGGGGTGCGGTATTGCGCTGATCGACAGTCTATTACTGTTCTTTCGCCTGTGTGTACCCCGTGAAAAATAAAATAATTATGCTCGGGTGAGAGTACACAGGTTCTTATAATGAAAAAATTTATCAAGCTATCCCTAGGTTTAAGCCTAGTTCCGTTTTTTGCGCTGTCTTCGGTGAATGCGAAAGAATCCCTTAAAAGTGCTGAGGGTTCTCCAGAAATTGAAGAAATTCTCGTTAGCGCTTCTTTAATTCCAATTGCTGCCAACCGATCGGCTAACGCCATAACGGTCATTGATAGTGAGCAAATAAAATTGCGTGCTGCTCAAAATGTTAGTGATTTATTGCGTGATGTTCCAGGGTTGGCGGTAAGTAGCTTCGGTACGTTAGGGTCACAGACAGTAATTCGTTCGCGAGGTTCAGAGGCTAATCACCTTGTGGTTATGGTGGATGGAATTAAGATCAATGATCCATCTCAGGATGATGCGGCCGATTTCGGTGTGCTTTCTGTAAGTGATATTCAGCGTATTGAAATTATTCGCGGCCCTCAAAGTGCCTTACATGGAAGCGAAGCAATTGCAGGTGTAATAAACATAATTACTAAAACTGCTAATAAGCCCTTTTCAGCAAGTGTATTTTCTGAGTATGGAAGTCGAGCAACTTCCAAGAGTGGCTTCAGTGTTGGGCATAATTCTGAAAAGTTCAGTATTCGTCTTGGGGCCTCTCATTTTGAAACAGATGGAATCAATGCTGTCCTTGAAACAGGCGATGATGTTGACGGGCACAGAAATACAGATGTCAATTTAAAGGCGACATACAGGGTGAGTGATCAGTTAAACCTGTCGCTAAGTAATCGCTCAAATAGTGGGATTTTAGAGTACGATGATCCATACGCGGACCAAGAAGCGGTTGACTATACTGACGATTATTTGACTAATTTTGAATCGGACTCATTCGGGATTTCCGTTGATTTTAACCCGCTTGGCAGCAAGTTTTCTCATGGGTTAAGTATATTTGATTCAAACTTTCAAAATGATCAATTTAAAGCAGGTGATGAAGATGGTACAAGTCAGTCAAATAAAAAAAATGTTAAATATATTGGGTCTACCTCACTTGATAAAATGAGCCAACGCATATCTTGGGCTTTTGAAAATGAAAAGCAAGACTATAAGCAATCTGGCGGTTTTGCCACTGGTGACGATGCTGGAAGAGATATAGAACGCAATAATGATAGTGTTGCGCTAGAGTATCGCCTACAGCCGACTGACTTTATTACTTTAGCGGTGAGCTCACGTTATGATGATAATGACGCATTTGGAAAATCAAATACGCAAAGGGTTGAAGCTATTTTTCAAGAAAGTGACAGCATAAGATATAGAATGGCTTTGGGAACGGCAATTAAGAATCCAACATTTAGTGAGCTTTATGGTATTTTTGAAAAGTTTGTAGCCAACCCAAACCTCATTCCTGAAGAATCAAAAAGCTGGGAACTTGGTGTTGATACTGGCCTATTAGATGATCGTTATCAGCTAAGTGCGACCTATTTTAATTCGCGCCTGGAGAATGAGATTTATACTAAAGGCTTTGATTGTGATCCCCCATTTAACTGGCCTTGCGATTACTACAAGCCCATTAACTTATCTACTGAAAGTGATAGGCAAGGGCTTGAGCTATCTTCATCGATTGAGCTAAGTGATACTTTCCTTATTAACGCAGCATACACCTACACAGACAGTAAAGAAGGTAATGTTGAAGAAGTTCGCCGCGCTAAACATATTGGAAGCATAAATGCTGCTTGGCAAGTTCAGGGAGATCTAAAAGTTAATATTAATATACAGCATAATGGCACACAGCGTGATGCTGGAAAAAATCTTGCCAGCTATAATTTGGTTAACATCAATGCAAATTATAATGCTAGTAACAACTTAGATGCATATATCAGCTTAACCAACCTATTTGATGAGGATTATAAACAGGTATTTGGTTACGAGACTCTTGGTTTTGGCGCCAATCTTGGTGTGCGCTATAAACTAAAGTAATAAAAGGTTCACCCTATGACAGACATGACAGCGCAAAAAGAAAAGTCCCATCAAAAGAAGATGGAAAAGCTCAAAGAGAATATAGATGCCTCTATTGAGTCTGCTTCTTTAGAGCGTGGCGTGTGTATTTTACTAACCGGTAATGGCAAGGGTAAAACCAGTTCTGCCTTCGGTATGGTAATGCGCGCGCTAGGTTATGGGCACAGAGTCGCTGTAGTGCAGTTTATTAAGGGTGAGCAACTTTCTGGTGAAGAACTTTATCTGCGGGATCAATGCCCGCAGGTAAAGTTTTATCAGATGGGTACCGGTTTTACTTGGGATACTCAGGATCGTTCAGGGGATATTGCTGCGGCAGAAAAAAGCTGGGCAGTGGCCGAGCAGGTGCTTGCCGATGATCAGTATGATTTGGTGGTATTGGATGAGTTAACCTATATGCTGAGCTTTAAATATCTGGACAAACAGCGTGTATTAAAGGCGCTACAAAATCGCCCCTATGAGCAATCATTGGTGGTTACGGGTCGCGGTGGTGGTACTGAGCTTGCTGATTTGGCTGATACGGTATCTGAGGTCAAGGAAATTAAGCATGCCTATAACGAGGGTGTTATGGCTCGCAAAGGTGTGGATTTTTAATTGCGTTATTTAGCGGCTGACAAGCTAGTTTGGTGTCTGGCATTGTTGTTGCCAGCGGTGGCTATTGTGTCCTTATCTATGGGTACGGTCAGTATTCCATTGTCACAAATCGTAGAAGCACTTTTTGCCACCATGGGTGGTGGTGTTGAAAATTCTCAAACTAATAGTATCGTTTTAGATATTCGGTTGCCGCGTATTCTTTTGGCGCTTTTAGTAGGGGCTGTACTGGCTGTATTAGGCACAGTGATGCAGGGGTTATTTCGTAATCCCCTAGCTGATCCTTCGCTAATTGGCGTGTCTGGTGGCGCCTCTGTCGGTGCTAGTCTTGTTATTGTTTTAGTGGGCGGGACTGTGATTTCACCCTTGGCAGGTCTGTCTCTAATTTCTTTTGGCGCCTTTATGGGCGGTGTTATTTCAACCCTTATTGTCTATCGAGTGGCCACCTCAAGTTTGGGTACTTCGGTAACCACCATGTTGTTGGCGGGCATTGCCATTGGGGCTATTGCCGGTGCTTTTAATAGTCTTTTAAGTTATTTTTCTGACAACCAAATGCTACGCCAAATAAGTGTATGGCAAATGGGAAATCTTGGTGGTGCCAATTGGTTAAAAGTTGGCATTATGGGGGGAGTTTCGGGTCTCCTGCTGGTTGTTCTTCCTGCTCAAGCAAAGTCACTTAATGCACTATTGCTCGGTGAGTCTGAGGCGCGTTATCTGGGTATCGATGTTCAAAGGATAAAGCGCAAACTCATTTTTTTAACGGCATTAGGTGTTGGTGTTAGCGTTGCTCTTGCGGGACTCATTGGTTTTGTGGGTTTGATTATTCCCCATATAATTCGGTTATTAATTGGTCCGGATCACAGATGGTTGCTTCCTTCCACTGCGCTGGCGGGCGCTAGTCTTTTAATGATTGCCGATAGTATCGCTCGAGTTGTCGTGCTACCGGCAGAATTACCCACTGGCATTTTAACGGCGCTTCTTGGTGCGCCATTTTTTGTTGCCTTGTTAATTCGTCAGCGTGGGGAGTTATAGCTATGTCGATAGTAGCTAACAATATCTCCCTACATCTGGCAGGGTTTGATTTATTGCGTAATATCGATCTATCGGTAGAGGCGGGGCAGGTTACAGTGCTTGTCGGTCCTAATGGTGCCGGTAAATCTAGCTTGCTCAAAGTTTTAACGGGCGAGTTAAACCCATCTCAGGGATCGGTCAGTTTAAACCAGCTTGAATTGTCTCAATGGGATATACAGAAAAAGGCTAGTGTTCTGGCTGTGCTACCCCAGCATAGTGAGCTTAATTTTCCTTTTACTGCGAACGAGGTTGTTAGTCTTGGCTGTATTCCTCATGCAACTGGCTATGCTGTGGATCAACAAATTACTGCTGATGCATTACAGTTAGTTGATGCCAGCTATTTGCAGCGTCGCCTTTATACGCAAATGTCTGGTGGAGAAAAGCAGCGTGTTCAACTGGCTAGAGTGTTAGCACAGGTTTGGAGCCCCAGTGATTTTGGCGAACAATTCTTGGTGCTTGATGAGCCGACGGCTGCATTTGATCTCGCTCATCAGCAAATGACGTTGAGTATTGTTAAACAGTTTGCGGCGCGCGGTGTTGGTGTATTGATGGTGCTTCATGATCTTAATTTGGCGGCTCGCTGTGCGGATAATTTGGTGGTAGTTAATGGTGGCTCTATAGAAGCCTGTGGCAGTCCTGCGCAGGTTTTAACTGAGCATCTGGTCGAAAAGGTATTTGATGTTAAGGCGACTATTACACGTCATCCTATTACTGATACGCCACTGGTGATTACCTAATGCTATCGAGATTGCTGTTTATCTTTTGTTTTTCGGTTGCTCCTGTCAGTTTGGCCGCTATTGAGGTGATTGATGATAATGGGGATAAATTAAAACTGGCCAATGTGGCGCAACGAATTATTAGCCTATCGCCGAATACCACTGAAATTTTATTTCATATTGGCGCAGGTAAAAAGATTGTCGGTGCTGATGAATATAGTAATTACCCGAAACAGGCTAATGATATTTTAAGGGTAAATAATCATGCGGCGGCAAATTATGAGTTAATTTTATCCTTAAAGCCAGATGTGGTGATTGCATGGCAATCTGGAAATGGTGAAAAAATTATTAGCCGAATTAGAGAGTTAGGCATACCAGTATTTGTTGTTGAAACAGGTAGTTTGCAGGATATTCCCCATTTATACCGCCGTTTGGGTCAGCTTTCAGGGTATGCAAAACAGTCTGATATTCAGGCAACTATATTTTCTGAGCGTTTAGAGTATTTGCGGGCAACATATAGTAAAAATGAAAAGGTTCGCCTATTTTATCAGGTTTGGAATGAACCCCTAATGACCCTTAATGGTGATCATATGGTTACCGATATGATTGAACTCTGTGGTGGGGTTAATATTTTTTCTGATGCAGATGCATTAGTGCCCTACGTTAATATCGAATCGATATTGGCGGCTAATCCGCAGATTATTATTTCAGGTGGCAACAGCAAAAATGACTTATTAGACTCAGGCTTTTGGCGCAAGTGGGCAGGTATATCCGCAGTAAAAAATCAGCATCTTTATGCTATTCCCCCAGATTTACTGCAGCGTCATTCGGGGCGAATACTCGAAGGTACCCGTTTGATGTGTGAGTATATTGATCTTGTCAGATCGGTTAAACCGCAGGATGCAGGGCATAATTAGAGAGTGTAGTAGATATAAAAAAGCCGCTGACTAAGTCAGCGGCTTTGAGTGCCCTTTAGTTATAACTTTTTATGTAGGGCGGTGTTATTCCATTAGCTTTCTTCTTTTTATTAAAGGTCATACCCCTTCTCATCATGCTCAACGAGATCTATGCCTCGAAGTTCTTGCTCTTCATCTACCCGTAATACTAACAGTTTATCGACAAGTTTCAAGAGTAAATAAGTAACCACTGCAGTATAGGCAAAAGTTGCAATAACACCTATAACTTGCACCTGAACTTGGCTTGCCATAGTCATGCCTTCATTGAAGCCTTGACCACTGAATACGCCTAGTGCATCTGAAGCGAATACGCCAGCTAGAATTGTTCCTAGGATACCGCCCACGCCGTGAACAGGGAATACGTCGAGTGAATCATCGATTTTAAATCTCTGCTTAATTGCCTGAGTTGCAAAGTAGCAGATAATACCAGCGCTTAAACCAATAACCAGTGCGCCACCAGGGCCCACAAAACCAGACGCTGGCGTGATGGTGCCCAAGCCGGCAACCATACCAGTAACAATACCTAGTACCGATGGTTTACCATGTCTAATCCACTCCATCATCATCCATGCCAGTGAGCCGGCAGCGGCTGAGATATGAGTAACCAATATTGCCATACCCGCATCGCCGTTGGCGGCTAGTGCAGAGCCACCGTTGAAGCCGAACCATCCAACCCAGAGCATGCCGGCACCGGTTACAGTCATAGTCAGATTATGCGGAGGCATGGGCTGATTGGGGAAGCCTTTGCGATTGCCGATGACTAGGGCCGCCACTAATGCACCAACACCTGCAGTAATATGAACTACGGTACCACCAGCGAAATCGAGAAGTCCCATTTCGCCCAACCAGCCACCGCCCCATACCCAATGGGTAATAGGCGAGTAAACAGCGAGTAGCCACAATGCGCTGAAAACAAGCATGGCACTAAAGCGCATTCTTTCGGCAAAAGCACCTACTATCAGAGCGGGGGTGATCACTGCAAAGGTCATTTGGAACATGGCGAATACGGATTCAGGGATGTCTCCCGCCATTGAGTCTTCGCCAATTTGACCCATAAGCAGATTTTGTAGGTTGCCCACATAGGCATTCCAAGAGCCGCCATCGCCAAATGCAATGCTATAGCCGCAAACCAGCCAAATAAGAGAGGCTAAGCAGGTGATCGAAAAGCACTGCATTAGCACAGATAAAACGTTCTTAGAGCGAACTAATCCAGCATAAAAAAGTGATAAGCCTGGGATGGTCATAAAAAGAACCAAGGCGGTAGAAGTCATAATCCATGATGTATTTGCGCCATTTAACTCTTGCCCGAATACTTGGCCAGATAATAAAGATAAAATAAGTGCGATTGCGCCTCGCTGAAGACCGCTAGACTGTAAAAACATTGTTTTTCCCCTGCAATAGTTAGCACTAAATTAGTGCTTTGTGTCGTTATTGTATCCTTTCCCGCACTAATATAGTGCAGTAAAGGAGCTGTTAGGGCTATTTTTGCCCACTTTCAGTGTTTATTAAGCAATATCTATGCCATAAATGATATACGTGCACTAAAATAATGCTTTTTTAAATTATAACAAGCACAATAAAGGTGCTAGCGGATGCCCAGCACCTTTATTGTGAGAAGAGAATTTAAATTTAGAGAGACTAAAAGGCTAAATTAATCAGTCTTTAAGTGCCTTGTGGCGCACTCGCTTGGGCTGGGCATCGCCGCCTTGCCGTTTGATTAAGTCTTCATGGTACTCGCTGTAATTGCCCTCAAAAAATACCACATCACTATTGTCTTCATAGGCAAGAATATGCGTAGAAACCCGATCTAAAAACCATCTATCGTGTGATATAACTAGAACGCAACCGGGAAAGGATAGGATAGCTTCTTCAAGAGCTCGCAAGGTCTCGATATCCAGATCGTTGGATGGTTCATCTAAGAGAAGTACATTGGCGCCCTGTTTTAATGTGTTGGCGAGATGTAAGCGACCTCTCTCACCGCCGGATAATTCACCCACTCGCTTTTGTTGATCAGTACCCTTGAAGTTAAATCGTCCAACATAGGCTCTGGAAGAAACTTCATAATTGTTTCCAATTTTTAAGGTATCTAGGCCGCCAGAAATTGCTTCCCAAACACTGTGATTGTCATTTAGTGCATCACGCGTTTGTTCGACATAGGCAACCTTCACTGTTTCACCCAGATCGATTGAGCCGCTATCGGGGGTTTCAGTTCCGGCAATCATCCGAAAGAGTGTTGATTTGCCCGCGCCATTACCACCAATAATGCCGACAATAGCGCCTTTAGGGATAGATAAAGATAAATCTTCGATAAGCATTTTATGGTCATAGGCTTTAGATACTTTATTAAGTTCTATTACCTTGTCGCCCAATCGTTGTCCGGGCGCTATATAAATTTCATTGGTTTCATTTCGGGTTTGGAAATCTTGTGCGTTAAGCTCTTCAAAGCGTGCTAAACGCGCCTTACTTTTTGCCTGTCTTCCTTTAGGATTTTGTCGAACCCACTCAAGCTCTTGTTTAAGCGCGCGTTGTCGGGAGACTTCTTGTTTGGATTCAATTTCGAGACGCTTCTCTTTGTTTTCTAGCCAAGTTGAGTAATTGCCTTCATGGGGAATACCGTGGCCGCGATCAAGTTCTAATATCCAGCCGGCTACATTGTCGAGAAAATACCGATCGTGAGTAACAGCAACCACAGTTCCGGTAAACTGCTCTAAAAACTTTTCAAGCCAAAAAACAGATTCTGCATCTAGGTGGTTAGTGGGCTCATCCAGTAGAAGCATATCAGGTCGCGATAGTAGTAATCGGCAAAGTGCTACACGACGTTTTTCACCGCCAGAGAGGTTATCAATATCAGCATCCCATGGCGGTAACCGTAATGCATCTGCTGCCACATCCAGAGTATGCTCTAAATTATGCGCATCCCATGCATCAATCACGGATTCATAATCAGCCTGTTTTTTTGCTAATGCATCAAAATCAGCATCGGGCTCTGCATAATCGAGATAAACTTGCTCTAGGCCTTTTAGGGCGTCAACGGCCTCTCTAACACCGTCCTCAACATTACCGCGCACATCTTTAGAGGAATCCAACTGAGGCTCTTGGGGTAGATAGCCTATATTAATATTGGCCATTGGGCGTGCTTCACCCTGAATATCAGAATCTAACCCAGCCATAATTTTTAGCAGGGTAGATTTTCCTGATCCGTTAAGACCTAAAACGCCAATTTTGGCACCAGGAAAAAAGGAAAGGGAGATGTCTTTAAGAATTTCACGTTTGGGAGGAACAATTTTCCCCACTTGATTCATTGTGTAAACGTATTGAGCCATAAATAAGTAATCAACTTTTAAATTGTTTTGGTGACATAGATTATTGCTTTTAATTTATCGTAAAAACGCTAAATGTAGCTAAATCTTCAATATTTTCGTTCATTTTATATTAAAAACACCTTAACCAGTTATTTGAATAAGGGTTTTTTTTCATTGTTTATCATGCTAGGGTTGGTTTGTGTCGAAAAGGCATACATATGTATAAATAAATTAATAAATAAAATATATGGGGTAACAACATGAGTGCATTAAAAATTGTACGTCTATTATCAATTGCAGTTGCAGTAGTCGGAGCTTTCGTCGCAATTCCTGAAGCCGCGCTAGTTATGGCCGTTTTAGGTCTAGTGGGTGGTTACATGGCAGATGAAGCAGATAAAAGCAATAGAACCTACTTTCTTGTATTCGCAGTAGCGTTGGGCGCAGTGTCTGGTGCAGCTGGTGCATTGCCAGTGGTAGGTGGTCCAATCAGTGATATTATGGCAAATTTAAGCACGATCGTTAATGCAGCCGCTCTAGCTGTAATTCTTAATGCTATTAAGGATAGAGCATCTGAGTAAGTTGTTACATTCAGAGAAAATCCCGCGCTTTTAGCGCGGGTTTTTTTTATCTATAAGATTTAACTTTCAATAGCCTCAAAGGTCATTCCAGCTGAGGCGATCAGTCGTCCAATCAATTTGTTATTCATAGCGGTAGAAGGGGTCCAAAAGCCTCCGGGTAACTCTGAGCGACTCATATCAAATGCCATGCAAAGTCCAGCTTGGGATAGCATTTTTGCTGTGCAACCGTAACCAGGGTCTCTATCGCCAGTCACTTTTACAGTAATAGTTTGTTGGTTATTTTTACCCATTATTCGAAGATCAAAAAAGCCATTGAGTTGTTGTTGAGGGTTGGGGCCTTGGCCTGGCTTGGGCAGAAGAAATTTTTGTATTAAATAGCGTAAAAATTTATTTTTTGAAGCAATGGCAAAACCGCCTAATCCAAGCGTAACAGCCCAGGCACGAAGATAGCCTTTTCCGCCCCTGCCGGTTAATACTGCTTCACTATAGGTAAAACTATTCGATGAGTTATGTTGTTTCAAACTATGGGATCTTAAGACTATCCGGCTATTAATTGCTTCCATAATAAAGGGTGCTGTCCAAGCTTTAAAATCCTTATCAAAGGTTGGCTTTAATATTCGTGGCTGTTTAATTGATGGTCTTTGAGATTGGCAAAGTAAATAAGGATTGCCCATTTTATGGCGTAGGGCGGGATCTTTTTTGGCTGCCTTTGCCATTTCGATGCCGCTAGCAACAGTGCCACCTGAAACTCCGCCTTTGATGGCCTTCACTCTTAGCTTCACTTCATTGCAAGGTGAACCTGATGTTTGCTGACTGATGTTTTGAAGAAAGTACACGCCCAAATCTGAAGGAATTGAATCAAAACCACAGCAATTGATAATTCTGGCACCGGTTTTTTGGGCGCGAAGCTGGTATTTATCAAGCATTTTTTTAATCCAGTATGCTTCGCCAGTAAGATCGCAGTAATCATTGCCGTTATTTGCACAGGCCTCTATTAATGATTCACCATACAGCGCATAGGGCCCAACAGTTGATAAGATGACTCGTGCCTGTTGGCACATCTTAGTCAGGCTGTTTGAGTCTGAGCTATCGGCCACTATCAGCGGTAAAGCATTCGCCTCGGGACCCAGCTCAGTTTTTAATTGTTTTAATTTGTCCAATGAGCGACCGGCAATAGCCCATTTAACATCTCTTCCTAATCCAACTTCAGTTAAAAGATATTGCGTAGTAATTTTTCCTACAAAACTGGTAGCACCAAATAAAATTATGTCGAGAGATTTGCTATCCATTGTTAAAATCCTTGCGGTAAGTGCAAAAGTGTTTTTATTGTGTAGTCAAACATATAGCGGATTATTTAGATGATACCTATTCTATATTCATTTAGGCGTTGCCCCTATGCTATTAGGGCACGCATGGCTATTGCTTATGCCAGTATAAACCCAGAGATACGAGAAGTCTCACTAGCAAATAAACCTGCCGAAATGTTGGCTATATCGCCCAAGGGAACCGTACCTGTTTTACAGTTGAGTGATAGGGTAGTTGATGAAAGTCTAGACATTATAGACTGGGCATTGGGCCAATCAGATCCTGAGGATTGGTTGGCTTTAGAGTGC
>Ga0207964_1000031_pt1 | contig 60473 bp, 63 predicted proteins | sample Knorr_S23_td_250_FD_185608 | JGI IMG/M metagenome (GOLD analysis project Ga0207964, IMG submission 185608) | Marine microbial communities from Southern Atlantic Ocean transect - Knorr_S23_td_250_ad_251m_LV_A (SPAdes) (version 2) | ecosystem: Environmental > Aquatic > Marine > Oceanic | place...
GCGTGACCAAGCCTCGGTTGCTGGAGACAGATCATCTGTATTGGTTTCCCCGTCTACACGAAAAACAGTTACATTGATGCTTTCAGGGAGCTGCTCTTTCGATGTGAACCAGTCAGCCGATGCCCATGAATCAACTATTTTTTTAGCGTAAGAGTTGCTTGAGGACTTTTCCAGGATTTGTTGGTGCGCCTCATAAATCAGAATTGTATGCGAGAGCGCTTCGCAGGCTGCCTCAGCAGTTTCCTCGTCATCAAGAAGATCGATTAAAGATGCAATACTGTATCCTCCAAGCATCGTTCCTAATAAGAAAGTAGCGTGTTTTTTTGAAATAGCATTGCAGGTTTCATCACCCTTGGCGATACTGGTGAGAAAACCAGCTTTGACGTAAGCGGCCTCGTCAACTCCTGGCGGCACTCTGTGCGTTAGCAGGTTTAAATAAAAATCATCATCATTCCCCTCTAAAAGGCTTTCGACGACTGATTTAGTTTGTTTGGCGTCAAGCGCCAAAGGCGGGAGATTTTCTGACTCTCTCTCATCGCAGTGCTTTAGGTAAGCTTCTTTCATAACTGTACTGACTATTAGGTGATTAAATAAATAGAGTATAATTTTATCCTTTTTGATAGGAAGGCTTGAATTTTTTAAAGCAATTGTTCGTATTATGACATTTGATAACCTTACCTCTATTTCACCAATTGATGGGCGCTATAGCGACAAGACGAGTGCACTTAAGCCTATTTTTAGTGAATTTGGATTAATGAAGTATAGGCTTCTTGTTGAGGTTCGCTGGTTAGAGGCGCTATCAAAAAATTCAAACATTTCTGAAGTTCCTTCATTCAGCTCTGAAGCAAATCAAAAATTATTAGCCATTGCTAATAATTTCAGCATCGAAGATGCAAAGGCAATTAAGGAAATCGAAAAAACAACAAATCACGATGTTAAGGCTGTTGAGTATTTCTTAAAAGAGCAAATATCTACAACACCTGAACTTCAAAAGGTTAGCGAGTTTATTCATTTTGCTTGTACCTCTGAAGACGTCAATAATTTATCTCATGCCCTTATGCTTAAAAATGGAAGGGATGCCTTGTTGGCTGAAATGTCAGATACACTCAATCTCATTAATGAGTTAGCGAAAAAAAATGCCAAGATTCCGATGCTCTCTAGAACTCATGGTCAAACAGCATCACCAACGACGCTTGGTAAGGAGATGGCTAACTTCTCTTATCGACTAGATAGGCAAATTAATCAACTGAAAGATGTCCGCATTATGGGTAAATTTAATGGCGCAGTTGGAAACTTTAACGCCCATTTGAGTGCTTATCCTGACATTGATTGGCAAAAGATTTCTGAGGATTTTATCGAAGGTCTTGGTATAAATTATGCACCGTACAGTTCACAAATAGAGACTCACGACTATATTGCCGAGTACTTTCATGCGTTAAACAGATTTAATACAATATTGATTGATTTTTGTAGAGATGTTTGGGGTTACATTTCATTAGGCTATTTCACGCAAAAAACAATTAAGGGTGAAATTGGCTCATCAACGATGCCGCACAAAGTCAATCCGATTGATTTTGAAAATGCAGAAGGCAACCTCGGGCTGGCAATTGCAATTGGAGACCATTTTGCTGCTAAACTGCCAATATCCAGGTGGCAGCGCGACCTAAGTGACTCAACAGTATTGAGAAATTTAGGGGTGAGCTGTGCGCACTCTCTAATCTCTTACTCTTCGATTTGTAAGGGAATCAATAAACTTAAGGTAAATGAAGCAAGGCTGCTTGAGGATCTAGACAACTCTTGGGAGGTTTTGGCAGAACCCATTCAAACAGTGATGCGTAGATATGGCATAGAAAACCCTTATGAAAAGCTGAAAGAGCTGACAAGGGGAAAGGCCATTGATGCTGAAATCATAAAAGACTTTATCGCCTCACTGGAGATACCTTCTGAAGCGAAGGAAGAGCTCTACAAACTGACACCAGCAAACTATATCGGAGATGCGATTAAATTAGCACGCGACATATAAAACTGATATAATTTCCCGCCTTAATAATTCAACAATCTAAAAGAGGAGCAAAAAACCCATGGTTAAGATTAGACTAGCCCGAGGTGGAGCCAAGAAAAACCCTTTTTATTCGATTGTAGCAACAGACTCTAGAAAAAGAAGAGATAGTGGTTACATTGAGCGCATTGGATACTTTAATCCTGTCGCTCGCGGACAAGAAGTCAGGCTTCAACTCGAAGAAGACAGACTGTCACACTGGATTTCGCAAGGAGCACAGATTTCAGATCGCGTAAAGCAGCTTGTGAAAGAGTACAGAGACCCATCTATTCGTGAAAAGCAATTATCGAAGCAAGCAGCGAAGGCTGACGAAAAGGCTAAAAAGATTGCTGCTGAAGAAAAAGCAAAGGCAGACTTAGAGGCTAAGGAAGCTGCCGAAGCGGCAGCGGCTTTGGCTGCAGAAGAAGCCGCAGCAGAAGCTCCAGCAGAAGAAGCCGCAGCAGAAGCTCCAGCAGAAGAAGCCGCAGCAGAAGCTCCAGCAGAAGAAGCCGCAGCAGAAGAAAAGCCAGCTGAAGAGTCTGAAGAAAAATAATTTGGTGTCATCAGCACCTCAACAAAACGATAAAAAGCTGTTAGTCGGAAAGATTAATGGCTTTTTTGGTTTACAGGGCTGGGTAAAAGTTTTCTCATACACCGATCCTAGGTCTAACATTCTTAACTATTCTCCCTGGTCTATCAAAGTTGATGGAAATTTTCAAACCATTGATATTTCAAATGGGCGCGAACAGTCTAAAACAATTGTCGCACATATTAAAGGGGTGGATAATCGAGAGGACTCTCAAAAATTTATTGGCCAAGATATTTATATAGACAAAGAGCAACTCCCTGAACTCCAACAGGGCGAATATTACTGGCATGAGCTCATTGGATTTGATGTCATTAACCAAGATCAAGAAAAGCTTGGTATAGTGGATTATTTTGTAGAGACTGGGGCAAACAATGTCCTAGTGGTTAAAGGCAAAAAGGAACACTGGATCCCATATATTGAGCCCTTTTTAGTTTCAATCGACTCCAAAAATAAAAAAATTTTAGTTGACTGGGACAAGGATTTTTAATCAGAAGTAAAAAAAATCTGTGTATATCTGTTCTAGTTAGGTACACTTATTAGTGGATTAAAACTTAACTTCAGAAACATATTTCATGATTTGGATAACAAGACTATTTCCATTTTTGTTATGGATTAAAGACCTTAGTAACCCAAAAAATCTCAAAGCCGACGTTGTGGCAGGTGCAACCGTTGCCTTCGTTTTAATTCCTCAGTCGATGGCCTATGCACAGCTTGCAGGGCTCGGACCAGAGTACGGCCTTTATGCCTCATTTCTGCCGGTATTGATTGGCGCTATGATGGGCTCATCAAGGCAGCTTTCAACAGGCCCAGTTGCTGTAGTTTCTTTGTTGACGGCGGCAGCGCTTGGAGAAATTGTAACTGATCCGTCGAGCTATGCCGTCTACGCTGCTCTGCTGGCTTTAATCGTTGGCGTGTTTCAATTTTCGCTAGGTATTCTGAGATTAGGTTTTGTTATTAACTTCCTTTCTCTTCCTGTAGTAACCGGTTTTACAAATGCAGCGGCAATCATTATTGGAGCCTCTCAGCTCCCAAAAGTTTTTGGAATAAGGGTCATTAATTCGAACGACACGGATTGGGAGAGTGCGTGTCAACCATTAACTCTTATTGAAAGAATTGAAAATGTTGACGCCAACGGACTTCATACAATTTGTAATGCCGATCAAAGTTATCAGACGATTGCTAGGCTTTTTGAGGCGGCAATCTACTATACTCATCTTCCTACACTGGCCATGGCCAGTGCTGGCGTATTAGGAATTATTCTGTTTCAGCGTTTTTTCCCTAGATTGCCAGCAATCTTATCGGTCGCAGTGCTATCAACTGCAGCATCGTTCTTGATTGACTATCAAGGCATGGGGGGCGCTATAGTGAGCTCAATTAATATTGAGGGCTTGGTGAGCTTTAAGTTGCCAAGCTTTGACTTTAATGCTATTGGAACTCTCTTTATCTACGCGATTACAATATCTTTAATTGGATTTATGGAAGCCATCTCAGTAGCAAAATCAATGGCCGCAACCACCAAGCAGCGTTTAGACGTTAACCAAGAGCTCATTGGCCAAGGCCTATCTAACATCACCTCAAGCTTCTTTCAGGGTTACGCTGTCTCGGGCTCTTTTTCTAGATCCGCAGTGAATCTAAGCGCTGGCGCAGTGACCGGATTCTCATCTGTCGTTACAGCCATCATTGTTGGGTTGACGATCATTTGGTTGACGCCCTTACTCTATCACCTTCCGCAAGCAACACTAGCGGCAATTATTCTTATGGCTGTCGTTAACCTGATTCATTTCTCGCCTTTGAGACATGCATGGAAGGTTGAAAAGCATGACGGTCTAGTCGGTCTGCTCACTTTCATAATGACACTCACTTTTGCACCTCACTTAGAGAACGGGATCGCCTTTGGAGTGATTATGTCTTTAGGATTGTTTCTTTATCGCACTATGGAGCCGAACTTTGCTGAACTATCGGTTGAGCATGGATCGATTATAGCTTCAAGGTTTGCCGACGAATCGGTTGAGGTGAGCCCTTATGTCAAGGTTGCGAAATGGAGTGGCTCTCTCTACTTTGCAAATGCTGCTTATTTTGAAACCAAGTTGCTGGATTTAATCGCTAGGAACTACGATCAATTGAAGTACGTGATTGTTGATGTGGCCTCCATTGTTCAGGTTGACGCAAGCGGTGAGCAAGTGTTGTCAGGTCTCGTTGAGACATGCTCAAATTCTGGTGTTGAAATCCTTTTTGCAAGAACAGAAAGGTTGGAGGCTGAATTATTTAGATCAGGATTTAAGAAGCGCTATGGAGAGAATCGATTCTTTGATTTGAGGGCAGACGCCTTAAAGTTTGTCTGGCAGGAGTTAGAAATTCTTGAGAGAGAGGAAGGACAACAACAAGATATAAATATTGATGATGGCGTCATCATCTAATTAGATCTCTTTGTAGTAGGCCTTTATGAAATACAAGCCTTGAGGCTCCGCAGTTGGCCCTGCTTTTTTTCTATCCTTGCTGGCTAAAACCTGTGACATCCATTCAACACTCTTTTCACCCCTCCCTATTTTTAAAAGGGTTCCAACAATGTTTCGAACCATGTGATGAAGGAATGCATTTGCTTTGATATTAAGTATCAACTCATCTTCAAATGTATCGATCTGAATGTGTTCAACCGTTTTTATGGGTGACTTTGCTTGACACAAGCTTCCTCTAAAGCAAGAAAAATCATGCTCACCTAGTAGCAAATCTGCAGCCAACTTCATATCTTCAACATTCAGAGGTCTAGGCTCCCAGAGGTAGTAATCCGCTTTGAGTGAAGACCTGACAGGGTGATGATGAATTTTATATTTGTATGATCTCGCAAAGGCACTAAACCTGGCATGAAAGTCATCACTGACAACCTTAACCCACTTAAAGTTGACATCACTAGGAAGGTTGACGTTGCCACCAAAAAGCCAAGCCCTGTCTGTTCTAATCGTTTCAGTCTCAAAATGTATGACTTGTTCAACTGCATGCACCCCGGAGTCAGTCCTGCCACTACAAAAGACTCGAACCGGATGATTGGCTACCTGTGATAGGGCTGATTCGACAACGCTCTGAACTGTTCGAAGACCAGATTTTTGAACTTGCCAGCCATGAAAATTTTTTCCAAAATACTCAACGCCTAGCGCAACTTTCATAATCAACCATTGATTCTATTTATTGTAAAATTGAGATTCACATTTTAACAAACTATTTCGGCTCGCTTGACGAGTCTCTTTATGGAAGCTAGCCATATGAGTGAAAAACAAAAACCGACCGGTATAAAAAAACTTTGGTCCGCCTCTGTATATTCCGCAAAAGGGCTAAAGGCTTGCTATCAATCGGAGTACGCTTTTCGTCTTGAAGTTTGGCTGGCAGTTTTATTACTGCCACTGGGCTACTGGCTGGGCGAAACCTCTATAGAAAAAGTGCTTTTAATCATTCCAATTTTTTTGGTTTTGATTGTAGAACTGATTAATTCTGCGATTGAGGCTGTCGTTGATCGAGTGGGGATGGAGCATCACGAACTTTCGGGCTTTGCAAAAGATGTAGCCTCAGCAGCGGTTCTAATTTCCTTAATCATTTTTATAGTGACGTGGATTATTATTCTTCTTTAAAGAAGCAGCTGGATTATGATTTAGATTGTTACTTTTTTGACTCAATCGAAAGTACCAACTCATTTCTTGCAAATTCTCCATACGAAACTAAGACTCAGCTATGTGTCACTAGGGAGCAAACCAAAGGTCAAGGGCAGCATGGAAGAGAGTGGGTCTCGCAAAAAGATGGAAGTATCATCTTCTCGATTCGAAAGAGCTTTCATGAGCATACAAATGTGAATGGGCTTAGTCTGGTTGTTGGATTGGCAATCATTAAATCATTAGAGGCACAATGCCAGTTGCCTGGTCTGAAAATTAAATGGCCTAATGATATTTATTTTGCAGATAAAAAGTTTGCCGGCATTTTGATGGAAAATAACGTATACAAAGGCAAGCAATATGTCTTAATTGGGGTTGGCGTTAACTTCAAGCTGCTAGATAAAATTGAAATCGATGCGCCATGGACAGATCTATCTAAAATAGTTAAAGAGCTTCCTAACTTTCAGCATTTAACTGCCTCAATCATCAACAACATCATAGCTATGTCAGATGACTTTCAAATGAATGGTCTCTCAAGCTTGCAATCTCACTGGGAAGACTACGATATGCTTAAAGGAGTCTCAATTAAATCGAGGGAATCTAGTCAAGAGTTCCAAGGCAAGGTTGACGGAATAAGCGATCAAGGTGCACTCAGGGTTTTGACAGAAGACGGCGTCAAAGAGCTCTATAGCTCCATGCATATTGAGTACATTTAGGGTAAGATAGTTCCCCAATATAAAGGCATTTAAATGGAATGATAGGTCACCAGCTAGAAGTTAAAAATCTCTATAAAAAATATGCAAGACGTGAGGTTGTCAACGATGTCTCGTTCTCCGTCAAGGGCGGAGAAATTGTTGGCTTGTTGGGTCCTAATGGTGCAGGAAAGACAACCTGCTTCTATATCACCTGTGGCCTGGTCAGGTCTAGCAAAGGAGAGGTCAATTTAGATAACAAAAGTATAGGTCACATGCCGATGCATAAGCGGGCTAATCTTGGGCTTGGTTACCTTCCGCAAGAGCCCTCAATTTTTCGTAAATTAAGTGTCGAAGACAACATCATGGCTGTTCTGGAAATGAATAAATCAATGTCTTCCAAAGACCGGCCAGGACGATTAGAAGAGCTGTTGTCAGAATTCAATGTTGAGCATGTCCGTCATATCAAAGGTATCACGCTTTCCGGTGGTGAGAGAAGGCGGGTAGAAATCGCTAGAGCGTTGGCGATGGACCCAAAGTTCATTCTTCTTGATGAGCCATTTGCAGGGATAGACCCAATTTCAGTTGGCGACATTCAGGAAATAATTTACCAATTAAGAGACAAAGGAATTGGCATACTGATTACCGATCACAACTACAGAGAGATGCTTGATACCTGCAACCATTCTTATGTGCTAAGTGCTGGAAAGATTATTGCTCAGGGTGGAAAGGATGAAATTTTGGCAAACGAAGAAGTGAAAAAGGTTTACTTGGGTGAGACGGTCGGTGGCTAGTAAAAATCTTATCACTTTGGGGGTTGAGTCCTCTTGTGACGAAACAGGAATCGGAATATACACTAGCAAAGACGGTCTTATCTCGCATAAGCTCTTCTCTCAAGTCAAGCTGCACGCAGAGTACGGCGGTGTTGTGCCCGAACTTGCCTCGAGGGACCACATCCAAAAAGCGATACCACTCATTAAAGATGCGCTCAATGAGAGCAGCGTTGAATTAAGTCAGCTGACGGGTATTGCATACACTGCTGGGCCGGGCTTGTCAGGGGCTCTCCTAGTCGGCAGCTCGATAGCTCAGAGCTTAGCTTGGGGCCTCGGTATTCCTGCTCTAGGTGTCCACCACATGGAGGGTCACCTACTGGCGCCCTTACTGGAGGAGAACAAACCCGACTTCCCGTTTGTCGCGCTCCTAGTCTCGGGCGGACACACTTTGCTTGTTGAAGTGACCAGAATAGGTCAATACAAGATCCTTGGAGAATCCCTTGATGATGCAGTTGGAGAAGGGTTCGATAAGACAGCTAAAATACTTGGTTTGGGATACCCTGGCGGTCCTGCACTTGCAAATCTGGCAAAAAAGGGAGACAAAGATCGGTTCACTTTCCCTAAGCCAATGACCGATAGACCGGGCCTTGATTTTAGTTTTAGCGGTTTAAAAACTTTTGCAAGAAACACGTTTATTGATTTTCCTAATGAAAAAGCTAATATTGCTAAAGCATTCGAAGTTGCTGCAACGGAGACACTAACAATCAAATGCAAGAGGGCACTCAAACAGACTGGATTTAAAACCCTAGTGGTATCTGGTGGGGTGAGCGCAAACCTTTCTCTACGGGAATCTTTAGATCAGATGAGTGAGGAAGATGATGTCAGTGTTTTTTATCCAGCGCTTAACTTTTGTACTGATAACGGCGCTATGATTGCACTGGCAGGACACTATCGATTTCTTGCTGGGCATTCTAATGAAAACTATGAGATCTCTATTAAACCTCGATGGAGTCTTGAAGAGCTTCTTCCTGTCTAGCTCAATACCAAATGCTTAACTCATTCGAGCCCAAAGGGCATAGAGTATAATTAGTGATGTATATTGAAGTTATAGACAAATTAAGGTTTTATGATTATTATCCCTGCAATTGACTTAAAAGATGGCCAATGTGTGAGACTCCGTAAAGGTGTTATGGAGGACACGACCGTATTTTCAAATAACCCGACCGAGATGGCCGCTAAGTGGGTTGATGAGGGGGCAAGAAGGCTTCATTTGGTAGACCTTAATGGTGCATTTGAGGGTAGACCTATCAATGCAGACTGCGTCAATGAAATCACCAAATCCTTTCCAAACCTACCTGTTCAAATTGGCGGCGGTATTCGTGATTTGAAAACCGCGAGCTCCTACATTGAGGCAGGGATCAGTTACCTAATTATTGGGACCATGGCTGTTGACAATCCAGGTTTTGTAGAGCAGCTTTGTGTAGAGTTTCCAGACAAAATTATTGTGGGGCTTGATGCGAATAACGGTTTTGTTGCGACCGATGGTTGGGCAAAGCAAACCGACATCAGTGTTGCAGAATTAGCCAAAAAGTACGAACAGTTCGGAGTCAGTTCGATTATCTATACTGACATTGCTCGAGACGGAATGATGCAGGGTGTTAATGTAGAGGCTACTGCAAACCTGGCCGATAAAACCTCGATCCCAATCATTGCCTCTGGCGGTATAACCAATCTGGATGACATTGCTGCACTTCTTAAAAATGCTCACCACGGAATCATTGGAGCTATCACTGGTCGTGCAATTTATGAGGGCCAACTCAACTTTAAAGATGCCCAATCAATGAGTGATTATTATGATAGTTGAAGTTGCCTACGCTTTAACTGACAAACAAAGCCTCATCAGTCTAGAGGTTGAAGAGGGCTCAACTCTGAAAGAGGCTATAGAGGCTTCAGGCATTCTAGAGCAATACAAGCAGATCGATTTGTCAAAGGATCGAGTAGGAATTTTTTCAAAATTTGCAACCCTTGATACAGTTCTTAGAGAAAAAGACAGAGTAGAGATTTATCGACCTCTCGTTGCTGATCCAAAGAAAGTGCGCAAAGAGAGAGCGGCTCAGGGCAAAGCAATGCAAAGCAATAGAAACGCCTAATTCAAGGTAAAATAGAGAACCAATAATACATTTCATAACTATATGAGCGAAGACAAACCTCCGAGTAGACCATTTCTATCCAAGTTATTTGACAAGTTTTTTCCTAAAACTTTAAAACCCAGAGCCCAACTCATGCAAGCCTTAGAAGATGCTGAGGAAAACCTTGTAATTGATCCCTATAGTAGATCAGTTATTGAAGGCGCTTTGCAGGTTGAAAGCTTAAAGGTGAGAGATGTTATGGTGCCTCGCTCAAAGATGATTATGATTAATTCAGAGGCAACCACGAAAAGCCTGCTTGAGATTATGGTGGCCTCTTCACATTCACGATTCCCTATTCATAATGAAGAGCAAGACTCGATACTGGGGGTTGTTTTGGCTAAGGATTTACTCGCGCATCTGGCTAATCACCAGGATGATGAGTTTAACTATCGAGAGTATCTCAGAGACGCTTTGTCTGTTCCTGAAAGCAAACCGTTAGGCTCTCTCTTGAGAGAGTTTCAACAAAACAGATCACACATGGCAATCGTACTTGATGAGTACGGCGAGATTGCAGGATTGGTCACACTTGAGGACGTTATTGAACAAATTGTCGGAGAGATAGAGGATGAACACGACAAGGAAGAGGACAACATTATCGACTATGGAGATGGTCGCTACTTACTCCAAGCCAACACAACTCTGACTGAATTCAATGATTTTTTTGACTCGAATATTAAGAGTGATGACTATGATACGGTCGCTGGTCTAGTGATTTCAGGCTTCAGCTATTTGCCAGAGCAAATGAGTGAGATTAGTCTTCATGGGTTCCAATTCAAGGTCTTAAAAACGGATAACCGTAGGCTCCATCTTCTTGAGGTTCAACATCAATCTTTAGAGGATGAACCTAAGGGTCAATAAAGCAGCTAGTGAAGCTTTAATTATTTTGAATCACTTAGTATAATTCTTCAGTATGAATTCTCTAGAACAAACAACACAACTGGTTATCGACTTCATTAAGAAAAATAAAGCTACCGACTTTGAGTTTTCGCTCGGAAAGAGTTCCGGTGTGTCAACTTCAGTCAGGTTATCTAAGGTTGAAACATTGCAATATCATCTAGATAATAGTTTCGATGTTAGTGTCTATTTTGGTAAAAACAAAGGCCAAGCAACGAGTGTTGATTTGAGTAATGAGAGCCTAAAAAAAGCTATAGATTCTGCCTGCATGATAGCCAAGTACACCCAAGAAGATCCATTCAACGGGCTTGCTCCAAAAGTCAGGATGGCTTGGGATGCCCCTGATTTAGATCTTTACCATCCATGGAATCTAGACGCTAAACAGAGTATTGATATTGCTAAAGAGTGTGAACAAGTAGCACTCGAGCAGGAAGAAATAGACAACTCTGATGGTGCTGAATTGTCGAGCTATGAAGGTGAAACTTATTATGCAAATTCAAATGGATTGGTTACCAACATTAAAAATACTAGGCACTCCCTGCATTGCTCCTTAATTGCAAAAAGAGATTCTGAAATGCAGACTGCTTATGAGTACTCTATTGCACTTGATTCAAGTGATTTAATGAGTCCATCAAAGGTGGGTCAAAAAGCAGCAAGTTTTGCGCAAAAAAAATTGGGTTCTCAGCATTTAGTGTCGCAAAAATGTCCAGTAATATTTATTCCAAGACAAGCATCGGGATTGTTTTCTCAGCTTTTGGGTGCACTCAGTGGTTCAAGACAATTCAAAAAAACATCTTTCCTTCTAGGTTCAATCAATAAGTCTGTCCTTACTGACTCCATCAATATTTATGAAGACCCGCTACAGCCAAAAACGCTTGGTTCTAGAGCTTTTGATCTTGATGGTGTTTTAAAAAACAAACAGTATTTCGTTGAGGATGGCAGAGTTGTTTCTTATCTGATGGGTCAATACTCTGCTAATCAACTCGGATTAAAGACTACAGCGAATGCTGGCGGTGTTAGTAATTGCCATGTTCAGTCAAATTACGATGGTGGGCTCGAGGAATTAACCAAGGACATGAAAAAAGGCCTGATTGTGACCGACTTAATGGGACACGGCGTCAATGCAACAACCGGAGATTATTCTCGAGGAGCAAGTGGATTCTGGGTAGAGAATGGCAACATCCAATACCCCGTATCCGGCATCACCATTGCTGGCAACCTGAAGACCATGTTAAAAAATATAGTCTATGTGGGCAATGATATTGATTTAAGAAGCAATGTAAAGGTTGGCTCAACCTTGATCAATGAAATGACAATCGCTGGGGAAGGGTAATCGATAATCATGATGTCGTCATTATAGGAGGAGGAATGATTGGCCTCTCTCTGGCCATTGAACTCTCCAACCAGACGAGTCTGAATATTGCGGTCGTTGACCCAAATGATTGTAGCCCCTCGATAAGCAAAACCTTTCATACTAGGGTGAGCGCTATAACGCCAACTTCAAAGGACTTTTTGTGCTCGATTAATGTATGGAATGGAATAGAGAGAAAAAATGGTTTTGTTGCCACCAAAGTGTGGGATCAAAATTCACATGGACACCTCAATTTTCAAGCAAAAGATGAAGGTATTGAATATTTAGGCCATATTGTTGAGAATGATTTGATTCAATCTGCACTCTACAAAAAGGTTGACTCATCCAAGGTTAGCATGATTCAGGCGAGTCTAGAAGAGCTTATTAAGTCTGATTTAGGATACAAGGCAAAACTTGATAATGGCCAAATTTTATCGTGTAGGCTTTTGGTTGGTGCAGATGGACCGCAATCAAAAGTTAGGAGTTTGGTCAATATAGAGATTAAAGAGCACGACTATCGCCAGAGAGCTATCATAGCAAATGTCTCTACTGAAAAGCCACTCCAGCAATCGACTTGGCAAAGATTTCTATCTGATAGCATTCTTGCTTTCTTGCCCTTGTCTGAAAATCAAGCATCCATTGTATGGTCTTGCCAGGATGCTTTAGCCGATAAACTGGAAAGTATAGATAATCTAGAATTTAACAAGCTGTTGTCAGATGCCTCAGAGTATCAGTTTGGTTCTCTTGAAGTTGAGAGCTCTAGACAGTATTTCCCTCTCATTTCAAGAAGTGCGAATGACTATGTCCTTGAGAGTCTTGCACTGATTGGTGACGCGGCTCATAACATTCATCCTTTAGCGGGCCAGGGGGTCAATCTAGGTTTTTCTGATGTCAAGGAGCTTAGCAAACAGCTGAAGAGTCAAGATCAGGAACATATAGGAGACTTTCTTGTTCTCAGAAAGTATGCAAGAGCTAGAAGGCTTGATAACGAAGTCATGTCTAAAACAATGACAGGTCTTGATTGGATCTATAAAGAAAATAATGAGCCAATAAGATGGCTCAGGGGTTTTGGAATGAATTTCATTGATGAAACGCCAACGCTCAAATCTTTTTTTCAGAGGCAGGCTCTCGGAAACACAAAGAAAAGATAGTTATTAAATAAATCGAGTTGGAGTGACTATTCCGTCAACTGGCACGTCCCAAGGCTTTGATTGAAGACGATTTACCTCTTGAGCATCGAAGGCTAATCCATATAGTTTAGGGACTCTGAATCCTTTTGATTTTCTATGAAAGCTAAGAGTTTTGTCATAAAAGCCTCCACCCATCCCTAAGCGATTTTTATGTTTATCAAAGCCAACAAGAGGCATAAGAATGATGTCCATTTTGTGCGCACCTATAAGGGGTTTGAAAATTGGCTCTTCAATGCCAAACCTATTTTTTTTGAAGAGATTACCCATCTTTGCAAACTTTAATTTTTCACCAACAAGAATTGGTAAGTAAACAAAATAACCTTGATGGACTAAAAAATTAATCGTGTCTATTGTCTCAATCTCACCATCATTTGGAATGAATATTGCAACATGCTTAGCATTTCTAAAGATTGCATTTTTTTTGCACTGATAGAGAAGTTGTTTGCCTTTCTTTTTTCTTGAGGGTTGATCAATCGACCTTCTGATTTCTCTCAGTTCTTTACGAAGTTCTTTCATGTTTCATTGTGAAGAGGTTTGTTCTAATTTTAGCAGTAGAAAAAATGAAGGAATGGGTAATTATTTTAAGAGTGAAGGGTCCGTTGTGCCGTGTTGACATGGTCCTGAACCATTTTGGTTCAAGGCGGAAGTTCGATGTTTACCGTAGGTTTCCTGCTACAAGGCAGGCTTACACAATAGCAACCAATCTCATCTCCTTTTCTATACTTGTTCGGCTCAGGGAAATAAATCAAGCACAAACACAACAGATAGGTAAATTATCTCCTTATGGAGATTTATTTGCAATGTATTTTCTTCTTTTCTTCGAAATTAACTGAGCTATCCTAGAATAAAAGATATTTATAAATAGCACTTTATTGAAAACCTATTACTATAAAATCCATTTTTCAATTTTTTAAATCTGGTGACTTAAGTGACTGTATTAGCTGCAATTTTATTACTCATAATTATTATGGACCCGATAGGGAATGTGCCTGTATTTTTAAGTATTCTTAAAAATATTCCAATGGAGAGACGCAAAAAAATAATTATCAGGGAATTGATAATTGCTTTCGTGATTTTGTTATTTTTCATGTTTGTTGGAAGGTTTGTGCTCCAGCTTCTTCAGATAGAACAGTCTTCACTCGGAATTGCGGGAGGGATCATACTATTCATTATTGCAATAAGAATGATTTTTCCTGGAACAAAGCCGATGTTTAGTCATAATGAAGAATCAGAGCCTCTAGTAGTGCCTCTTGCTATCCCTATGCTGGCTGGGCCATCTGCAATTGCAGCAGTCATTTTGTTAATGGCTCAAGAGCCTAGTAGGTGGATAGAGTGGACTTTTGTAGTATTTGTAGCAAGCTTAATTTCTGGAATTATTTTAATTTCATCAGAAGCCTTGGGGAGCAAGCTCGGTAATAGAGCTTTAACTGCGATTGAAAGATTAATGGGTATTTTTTTGATAATGGTGTCAGTTGATTTTATTCTTGATGGAATTAAACTAACATTCAATATTTAATATTGAATGATCAAAAATCATTAATCTAGTTCTTCCAATTCAAATTTGCTATGTAGCCCTGAAAAGACTATAATGGCGCATTTTTTAACAACTTAATGGTGAAGAATTTGGCACCTATAGTAATGAAATTTGGAGGCACGAGTCTCAGGGATGAGGATTGTCGTGCACATGCTTTACAGCACATCAAACGCTACCACGAGTCTGGAGAGAGGATTGTGGTTGTCGTTTCTGCTATGGGAAGAAAAGGCGAGCCATATGCTACGGATACACTAGTAGCGCTTCTTAGAGGTATAGGGCACAACATCAATCCAAGAGAGTTAGATCTTGTAATGAGCGTTGGAGAGACTCTAAGTTCTGCCTATTTTTCGCACCTATTGAGTCACAACGGAATGCCAGCAGAATCTTTTAATGGAAGGCAATCTGGAATTCTGACAGATGACAATGCTGGAAATGCTGAAATTTTAGAGATCAATCCATCACGAATTGTTGAAGCGCTTGATAATGGATTTATTGCAGTAGTAGCAGGCTTTCAAGGAGTCAACGATAAGGGAGATATCCGTACTTTAGGTCGCGGTGGAAGTGACACCTCGGCCGTTGCACTTGCATCTGCCATGGGGGCAGAAAAAGTTGAAATATTCTCTGATGTAGATGGCATTGCAAATTGTGACCCAAGACAGGTTGAGGGCTCGAGTTACCTAGAATCTATCAGTGTTAACCAGATGCTTGCCATGGCGGATGAAGGATCCAGAGTGATTCATCCAAGAGCTATCAAAGCTTCTTTGAAAACAAAAACTCCCATTATCGCAAAGAACAACTTTAATGAGACTGAAGGCACATTAATACACCACGATGACTCTAAAAAAGAAGAAGTGGTTGCTATTGCGCACCGTGAAAGTATGGTTTTAATCGAGTTTGCTCTCGAACATAAAGCTGCGAGCCATGTTAATGGCGTTGTCAATATTGATTCAAAAAGACTCCTGCTCAATGATGATGTCTATTTGAGTGATAAATTGGCTCAGCTTGAAGAGAAGCTTGGTTTTTATAAGTTAAGTAGACACTGGGCAACGATTTCTGTTGTCTTTAATAAAAAGGTTTCAAAAAAACCTGCTGAACTTGACTATGCTGAATTGTTAGATTCGCCAGATAGCATTATCAGGTATCTTCTAAAGGAGACAAAAGTCAGAGAAACTCTGAAATTTTTACACGGAAGATATACGGCCTAACTTAAGGTTTGTAGCCAGCATTATTGACATAACTCAGAAGTATTTCATCGGTAAACTCTGCCTCAAGCTCTGCAGCTTTTTGCTCAACTGGTCCTCTTAAGTTTCCATCCTCAATTTCAGTGACTTCATTGTGCCAGTCAGTCAGGTATGCATCTGCATCTGTCGAGTCTCCAACCGTTGCTGCAGAGTCAACAGCCTCCATAAAGCGGTTGTCAAGCTGAACTTTTTCAACTTCCCTTCTGCTTTTTTTTATCATTACCTGTGTCGGTATATCTCGCCATTTTATTACTGTCAGCTTCATTTAATTCTCCAAGAAAACACTACATCATAATGCAAATAAATTTCGAAAAATTCTACCATTAATTTATTGATGTAATTGCTATAATTTAGGTATATAATTCACGTTTTTTTAAGTTTGACTTAGTATCGGAGAAGTGATGAAAAATAAAGCGCAAGTGGTTGTCATTGGTGGAGGTGTTGTAGGTGCTGGAACGCTCTATCATTTAGCTAAAAAGGGTTGGACTGACGTGGTTTTAGTTGAGCGCAAAGACCTAACATCAGGCTCTACTTGGCATGCTGCCGGGCTTTTGCCTTTATTCAATATGAGTTATTCAGTAGGAAAACTTCACCAATACTCTGTTGATTTCTATCATGAACTAGAGCAAGAAACAGGAATGAACGTCGGTTTTAGTGTGGTTTCAAATATCCGTCTAGCTAATTCTCAAGACAGAATGGATGAGTACAAATATTACTCAGGTGTTGGCAGTACGGTCGGTGTCGATGTTAAATTTTTAACACCAGATGAAGTAAAAGAGGTGTGGCCACTTTGCAATACTGAGGGTTTGGTTGGCGCTATTCAACATCCTGATGATGGCTATATTCAGCCAGCAGATTTAACCCAAGCTCTTTGTAAGGGTGCAAGAAATAGAGGCGCTGAAATTTACGAGCATACTCTTGTAGAAGGTATCCAGCAGCAAAAAGATCTGAGCTGGGTGGTATCCACAGATAAAGGTGATATTTCATGTCAACATGTCGTATCTTGCACAGGAAGTTTTGCAAGAAAAACGGGTGAAATGGTTGGGCTGGATGTTCCAGTCATTCCGGTTGAGCATCAATTTCTAGTTACTGAGCAGCACCCAGAAATTATGGAGAGAAAAAAGCAAGGTTTGCCAGAAATGGCAGTTCTGCGTGAATCTGACTCTGCATATTACTTGCGCGAAGAGGCTGGAGGTATGATTCTTGGTATATATGAAAAAGGAGCGCCAGCTTGTTATGTCGATGGTCCAAGTAAAGACTGCCAATATGAATTGTTTAATGGTGAATTGGACCGCATTATGCCGCACATTGATCGCTGTATTAGTCGTGTTCCTGCTTTTGGTGAAGTGGGCATTAAAGATATTTATAATGGCGCAATTGCATATACGCCTGATGGTAACCCTATCGTTGGACCAGCCCCTGGTCTAAAAAATTTCTGGCTTAATGAAGGGCATAGTTTTGGAATCACTGCGGCTGGTGGTGCTGGCTGGCAGTTAGCAGAATGGATTGTTGATGGAGAGCCTACGGTCGACATGATGGGTGTAGACCCTCGCCGTTTTGGACCTTATGCAACAAGAGGCTATTTAAGAGAAAAAAATGAGGAAGCCTACGCCAACGTTTTTACGACGCACTACCCTGACGAAGAGAGAAGTGCTGCTAGACCTCTAAAAACGGCGCCATGCTATGATCGAATGAAGGCTTTGGGAGCTGTATTTGGATCGGTCTATGGTTGGGAGCGTCCAAATTGGTTTATGCCAAGCCTTGATTATTCACTTAGCGCTGAGGAATTGAATCAGGAAGACCCTGAAAAGGTGTTTTTAAACAAGAATCATTCAAAAGCATTAGAGGATGGTCGTATTGTAGAGAAAAACTCATTTAGACGTTCAAACTATTTTGAACATGTTGGCAACGAGTGCAAGCATGTCAATGAAAAAGTTGGGCTTCTTGATATGTCGGCTTTTGCTAAATGCGTTGTAAAAGGACCTGGGGCAGAGGAATGGCTAGAATCAATTTTTGCAAATAAGATGCCTCAGAATATCGGCAGAATTAGCCTTGTTCATATGCTCTCTCTGAATGGTGGTGTGAGAGCTGAATTCACTGTTTACAAGACTGGACCTCAAAGCTATTACTTAGTTTCTGCAGGTGCATTTGAAACGCATGACCATGACTATTTATTCAAGCTTACTCCAAAAGATGGAAGCGTAAGTGTTCAACGTTTGACTACTCAAACCGGGGTTTTGGTTCTAGCTGGGCCAAGGTCTCGTGATGTTCTTCAAAAGCTAACTGATACAGATTTATCTAATGAAAACTTTAAGTGGCTAACTGGAAAAAAAATAAACGTGGGTTATGCTACGGCGGAGGCGCTTCGTGTTAACTTTGTGGGAGAGTTAGGTTGGGAGCTCCATCATCCAATCGAGATGCAAAACTATATATTCGATAAGGTAATGGAAGCTGGGGCAGAATATGACATCAAGCCTTTCGGTATTCGTGCGATGGACAGTATGCGCCTTGAAAAGTCCTATCGTTTGATACCACGAGAAATGTCCATTGAGTACTCTGCTTACGAGTCTGGACTTGATCGATTCGTTAGACTTGACAAAGAAAATGATTTTATTGGTAAAGAAGCTTTGAGTGATTGGCAGGAGAGAGGAGCAACGAATGGCTTTGTTACAATGGAGGTTTTGGGGGTAACTGATGCTGATGCGCGTGGCTCTGAAGCCATTTATAAGGATGGCAAGGTCGTCGGAAGAGGGACTTCAGGAGGCTACGGTTGGCGTTGTGGTAAGTCTCTAGCGCTTGGAATTGTTAGGAAGGATCTCACTGCGATTGGTACAGAACTTGAAATAGAGATATTAGGTGAAAAATATAAATCAATTGTCATTGATGAGTCTCCTTTTGATCCAACGAATGAATGCTTGAGGTCATAATATAAAAATGTCACTCATCACTAAAAATTCTCAGCTTCATGAACAAATGGTGACTTGGCGTCACCATATTCATAAGCACCCTGAGTTAAGCTTTAAAGAAGAGATGACGAGTGACTTTATAGCCTCAGTACTGGAATCGCACAACATTGAAATGCATCGAGGAATTGCTGTTACAGGCATAGTTGCCACTATTCATGGAGCAAAGAAAGGCAAAGCAATAGGTCTTCGCGCTGATATGGACGCACTTCCAATTCAAGAGAAGAACGAGTTTAGTCATAAATCAGTTCACGATGGAAAAATGCATGCATGTGGCCATGATGGCCATTCAACTATGCTTTTAGGGGCCGCTGTTTACTTAAAAGAGAACAATAGTTTTGCTGGAACTGTGCATTGTATTTTTCAGCCGGCTGAAGAGGGTGGCGGTGGCGGACGAGTCATGGTTGAGGAAGGTATCTACGAAAAATTTCCTTGTGACGCGGTTTACGGTATGCACAATTGGCCTGGCCTTGCTGAAGGCCAGTTTGCTGTTCATGACACTGCAGTTATGGCTGCAAATGAAACTCTCAAAATTACGATTAAGGGTAAAGGTGGGCATGCAGCGATGCCTGATCAGTGCATAGATCCAATCATGATAGGTGCTCAGGTTGTGACAGCTTTTCAAAGCGTTGTTTCAAGAAGTGTTGCTCCTTTAGACTCTGCAGTAGTCAGCATTACCATGGTTGATGCTGGTTTCGTATCCAATGTCATTCCAAACGAAATGAACTTAACTGGATCTCTTAGATACTTTAAATCCGAGGTGGGTGATGAAGTAAAGGAAAAAATTAAGAGTATCGCTGAAGGTATAAGTGAATCAATGGGGGCAACGGCATCGTTCAGCTCTACTCCAAACTATCCCGCAACGGTCAACACTCCAATGCACGCGCAGTGCTGCGCTCAAGCTGCTGAAACAGTAGTAGGAAAAGAGAATGTTTTACGGAATGAAAAGCCTAGTATGGGATCTGAAGATTTTTCATTTTTGCTGAACGCATCAGAAGGCGCCTATATTTGGATCGGTAATGGATTGGTTCCAGAAGACGGACCGGAAGGTGGTTGCATGCTTCACAATACTCAGTATGACTTTAATGATGAAATTCTTCCTATTGGAGCTAGTTACTGGGTTCAACTCGTACAACATATCCTTAAATAAAATTTTTCGATATTAGGAAAAATGGCTAACACAGACTACTCAAAGTTTGGCAAAAGGTTTTCTCGAGAAAGCGGTATTACTAATTTGATGGATGATCTTGGAAAAGCTAATCACAGTAATGATCCAGATATAGTGATGCTGGGAGGCGGTAACCCGGCAATCATTCCAGCTGCACATGATAAATTTGTAGATGAGTTACAAAAACTTATTGCCGGTTCCGGTGTTGATCAAATGATTGGACTTTATGACGGTCCGCAGGGGAGTGAGGAGTTTATTAGTGCATTAGTAGTGATGCTTAACGAACACTATGATTGGGACTTAGATGAAAAAAACATAGCTATCACAAACGGTTCTCAAAGTAGTTTTTTCAGTCTCTTTAATTTGTTTGCAGGACAAATGCCAAACGGCTCTCATAAAGAGATTTTGTTGCCAATAGTTCCTGAGTATATTGGTTATGCCGATCAAGGAATTTCAGATGACATGTTTGTCTCGATAAAACCCAAAATCCAAATGTTGGATGATAAACAATTTAAATACCAAATTAATTTTGAAAAATTAATTTCTGTTGTGAAATCTAGCGATATAGGTGCAATTTGTATCTCACGGCCTACAAATCCTACTGGCAACGTTATTACCGATGATGAGCTTAATCAATTAGATTCAATCGCTCAAGAGTATAGAGTGCCATTGATTATTGATAATGCTTATGGACAACCCTTTCCAGGTGCTATTTATTCCCAAGCATCACTTAAGTGGAGTCCCAACATGATTTTATGCATGTCGCTATCAAAGCTAGGCCTTCCAGGTCTTAGAACTGGTATCGTTATTGCTGACCATGCAAGTATTGAGGCTATAAGTAGAATGAACGGAATTATGGTTTTAGCGCCAAGTAGTGTTGGACCTAGCTTGCTCACAAGAATGATTAAGGATCAGGAATTGTTGCGTCTCTGCCATGATGTTATAAAGCCTTACTATGAAGAAAAGGCAACAACGGCTGTCAGGCTTTTTAATACTATTTTTGCTGACACAGATGTGTATCTTCATAAACTTGAAGGTGCATTTTTTATGTGGCTTTGGTTTCCAAATTTATCAATAACATCCAAACAACTATACAAAGATCTTAAATCTCAAGGTGTCTATATAATACCTGGCCATGATTTTTTTATTGGCTTGGATAGTCACTGGGATCACCAGTATCAATGTATAAGAATAAACTATGCAAAAGATGAAGAAACTCTTAAAAAAGGACTTAATGCTATTTATAGAGTGGTAGAGGCTAATTCAAGGACAATGTATGTTTAGTAAAGCTGTTGTAAGGACTCCAGGAAAAAGTCTCATTAATGGTTTGACAGACTCAAAGCATCTTGGTGTGCCAAACTATTCTCAAGCAATCATTCAGCATCAGGCATATGTTGAAGCTCTTCAATTCTGCGGACTAGAGGTCACTGTTCTAGAGCCCTGTGAGGGCTACCCAGATTCTACGTTTGTTGAAGATGTTGCTTTGATTACTCCGAATTGTGTAATCATGACTCGTCCAGGGGCCGAGTCAAGAAGGGGTGAAGTTGAACAAATGATGACTGTCTTAAAGAGTCAGTTTAATAATCTTGAGACTATTGAAGCTCCCGGGACAATAGAGGCTGGTGATATCATGATGGTGGGAGATCACTTTTATATTGGATTATCTGATAGAACCAACATCCAGGGCGCAAACCAATTAATTGATTTATTAATAAAATATGGCTACACAGGTTCCACGGTTGAACTAAAGGATGTTCTTCATCTCAAGACCGGATTATCCTATCTCGAAAACGACATGCTCGTCATTTGCGGAGAATTTAAAAGCGACCCAATCTTTTCAGAATTTGAGCAAATTGAAATTCCAGAATCAGAGAGCTATGCAGCAAACTGCATATGGGTAAATGATAACGTCATCATACCTACTGGCTACCCTATGACAAAAGATAAAATAAGCAGCACTGGATACAATGTTTTAGAGGTCGACGTTTCCGAGTTTAAAAAGCTTGACGGTGGATTAAGTTGTCTATCTCTTAGATACTAAGATATTTTCTTTTATAATTAATATTCAACTTAAATTTCAGTTGCTGTGTTCCTTCAGTCTGTCAGATAACAATTTAACAATAAAGAGATGGGCTAGTAGAATTCTTTTTTGATCTCTGCGAAAGTTGCTGTTATGGCGTGCACATTTGAGTAACCCATCTGCTGCAAAGTAAGAGCTGCAAGCGAAGCACGACCACCTCCAGCACAGTGAGTTAAAATTAATGTGTCAGAATTTTGACAATTCTTTTCAATTAACATTTCTATGAGTCCTCTAGGAATATTAATCGAATTATTGAGGCTAGACTCATCATAATTTTTGGCTTCACGAACATCAACAATCACAGCATCATTTGAATTATTATATAAAGCTTTAGCTTCAACTGGATTAACGCAATCAATTTCTTTCTGAGCTCGAGTTATTAACTCACCTGCCGTTTTTATCATATCCATAGTCTCCTAGAATAATCTTAATGTTTAAAATGACGCATCCCAGTAAAAATCATTGCGATGCCATGCTCATTCGCTGCCGCAATCACTTCATCATCACGCATTGAACCGCCAGGGTGAATGATCGCCTTGATTCCAGCCTGAGCAGCTGCATCTATTCCATCTCTAAATGGAAAGAATGCATCAGAAGCCATCACCGAGCCTTTAACCTCTAGATTTTCATCTGCTGCTTTGATGCCAGCAATCTTAGCTGAATAAATTCTAGACATTTGACCGGCACCAACTCCAATTGTCATTTGATTTTTGGCGTAAACAATAGCATTTGACTTGACATATTTTGCAACTTTCCATGCAAACAATAAATCCTTCATCTGAGAGTCTGAAGGCTGAGATGAAGATACGCACTTCATATCATCAGAGTGGAGCGTGATTAAGTCTTTATCTTGAATGAGCAGTCCACCAGATATTTTTTTATAATCAAATGCTGGTTGAGCTTTCTTTAGATCCCCGCACTCAAGGACTCTAACATTCTCCTTACTAAGCAAAACAGTTTTCGCGCTGTCATGAATCTTTGGTGCTATGATTACTTCGACGAATTGCTGTTCAATTATGCTTTGAGCTGTCTCTTTATCTAATTCCCGATTAAAGGCTATGATTCCCCCAAAGGCAGATGTTGGGTCTGTGAGGTAAGCACTCTGGTAGGCTTCGTATATATTTGTTCTAGTGGCTACTCCGCATGGGTTTGCATGCTTAATAATTACGCAGCTTGGCTCTTCAAAATCTCGCACACATTCTAGTGCTGCATCGGCATCTGCCAAATTATTATATGAAAGAGGCTTTCCTTGGATTTGATGACTTGAAGAAACAGACGCTTCAAACAGATTTTTTTCTTTATAAAAGGCCGCACTTTGATGAGGGTTTTCTCCATAACGCATTGTTTGAGACTTAATAAATTGGAGATTTATTGTGTTTGAAAACCCATTATCCATTCTTCCAAGATAGTTTGCTATAGCGCCGTCATATTGCGCTGTGTGCTCAAAGGTTTTCATTGCTAGAGACTTTCGCATTGAAAGAGTTGTATCTCCATTCTGAGTTATTTCATCTAAAACTGACTGATAGTCTTCACTATCGACAACAACGGTTACTGAAATGTGGTTTTTTGCACTAGAGCGAAGCATTGCCGGTCCGCCAATATCAATATTTTCAATGGCATTATCCTCTGTGCAGTTCGGATTTTGTATCGTTTCCTGAAATGGATATAAGTTCACTACGACTAAGTCGATTGGCTTTATTTCATTTTTTTTCATCACATCATCGTCAACACCCCTTCTTGCTAGGATTCCGCCATGAATTTTTGGATTGAGGGTTTTGACTCTTCCAGACATCATCTCTGGATAGCCCGTAAAATCTGATACCTCAATTACAGGAATGTTGCTGTCTTGAAGTAGTTTTGCGGTTCCACCCGTCGATATTATTTCTATGTTAAGTGATGATAGATTTTTTGCAAATTCAGTAATTCCAGATTTATCAGAAACGCTTATTAAAGCTCTTTTAATTGACATTTTTTAGGGTTTTTTGGTGAAGAAACTCAAGAGTTAAATTATAGACTCTTAGAGGTTGTAGAGGCTTGCTTTTTTCTTAAGAGTGGCACGATTTATGCCAAGAATTCTAGCCGCTTCACTTTGATTTTGGTTGACCTTATCAAGAACAAACTTAATCGTTGCAGACTCAGCTTGTTGAGTAACCATCTTAAAAACACCATTCGATGATTCACCATTCAAGTCAGAGAAATACTTCTCAAGATTATCTTTGATGCAATCCTGTATACCCCTTTGTTTCATATCGAATACAAAAAATCATGAAATTTTGAATATTGCTCAGAGTGATTTGTCACCCTATTAATTTTTGGCCAAAAGGCTGTGCCTTTTTCACGGTCAAGGTGCATAGAATACCAAAAAATATGCTTCCTGGAAAGCTGTGTTCCCATTTTATGTCCATAAAAATCATGAATCTGTTTAATATGATTTAAGATTTGTGTTATTTTTTTTTCAAGGGCCGGCTCTACAGACTTACTACCTTTTGTTAAAAATTCATTGATCTGTTTAATGAGCCAAGGGTTTCCTTGGGTCGCTCTGCCTAGCATAACCGCACTAGCTCCAGTAAAGTCTAAAATGTCTTTGGCTTTCTTTGGAGAGTCAATATCACCATTTGCAACGACTGGAATTGATACTTCATTCACAATTTTTTTAATAGTACTGAATTCAGCGTCACCCTTAAACTTCTGTGTTCTAGTTCTCCCATGAATTGCAATCATTTGGACTCCATGATCTTCAGCAATTTTAGCAATGGTTGGTGCGTTCTTATTGTCATCATCCCATCCTGTTCTCATTTTTAGTGTGACTGGAACCTCTACAGCATTGACTACAGATTTAATGATATCTTTAACCAATTTTTCATTTTGCATAAGGGCAGATCCAGCAGCTTTATTACAGACTTTTTTTGCTGGGCAACCCATATTAATGTCAACAATATCTGCTCCAAATTCAAGAGCTTTTATAGCTGAATGAGCAAGTTCATCTGCCTCGGAGCCAGCTATCTGAACGCTAATAGGAGATTCTTCAGAGCTAAAGTCTAAGCGATACTTTGATTTATTTGAGTTCATTAGATGACTTTGAATAACAACCATTTCTGAGGTTGTAAGTCCAGCACCTTGATCTCTGCAAATCATCCTGAAGGGCTTGTCGCTGGTACCTGCCATCGGCGCAAGCAAAACCTTTGAATTGAGTTTGTATTTGCCTATGTTCACTAATCTAAAGTTTTTTGGATTGCTTTTCAGCTTTCTTTTTGAGTCTTTTTTGCTTAAGCTTAGATAAATGGTCTACAAATAATATTCCATTTAGGTGGTCCATTTCGTGTTGAATACAAACGGCAAGTGTTTCATCTGCATCAATCTCAAATGATTGACCTAGTTCATTCAAAGCACTGACCGTAATCTCATTTGCTCTTTTAATGTTTTCGTAGTAATTGGGTACAGATAGGCAACCTTCCTCATATTCAATCTCTCCACTTTTGTTAATAATTTCAGGATTGATAAGGCATAGTGGTTGATTACACTCTTCTGAGATATCTATTACGATAAGTCTTTGATGGAAATCAACCTGAGTAGCAGCAAGTCCAATTCCAGGAGCGTCATACATCGTCTCAAACATATCTTTGACTAGTTTTTTGATCTCACTATTGACGTCTTGAACTGGTTTTGCAATAGTTCTCAGGCGTTTATCGGGGTATTTTAAGATTTCTAATATCATGATTTAGTAATGACCGTATTTTCTGTTTCTTTTACTTGGTTTGGATAATCTTGATTAAAGTGTAATCCTCTACTTTCTTTTCTAGAAAGGGCAGATTCTACAATAATTTTAGATGTTTGAGCCAAGTTTCTCAGTTCAATCAAGTCATCCGTTACTGTGTAAAGCTGATAGTACTCATCAACCTCTTTGTTTATTTGTTGAATCTTCAAGTAGGCTGATTTAAGACGATTATTACTTCGAACAATGCCAACAAAATTCCACATTATGAGTCTGATTTCATGCCATAAGTGGGCTATAACTACTTTTTCTTTGGAGGGTGCTACTCTTGAGTCATCCCACTTAGGAATGGCGTGAGGTAGTTTATCAAGTGTGGTGTTGTTGATATCCTGAGCACAAGATTTTGCAAAAACAATACACTCAAGCAATGAATTACTGGCCATTCTGTTTGCTCCATGAACGCCTGTGTGGGCAACTTCACCTACAGCATAAAGGTTAGCTATGTTGCTTCGGGCATCTATGTTTGTATTGATCCCGCCACATGTATAGTGAGCAGCAGGAACAACTGGTAGGGCTTCTTTGGATATATCAATTCCAAGTTCACTACAGCGCTGAGTAATTGTAGGGAAGCGAGATTTAATCCATTCTTCCTCCTTAAAGGAGAAATCTAGATAAACGCAATCGAATCCATGCACCTTCATTTCATTATCGATCGCTCTGGCAACAATATCTCTTGGGGCAAGCTCAAGACGGTCATCGTATTTATGCATGAATTCCTGACCATCAGGTAAAAGAAGTTTGGCACCTTCGCCTCTTAGAGTTTCTGAAATCAAGAAAGATTTAGCATGTGGATGAAATAGACATGTGGGATGAAATTGAGTAAATTCCATGTTAGTTATTTCACATCCAATCCTATATGCCATGGCAATTCCATCACCTGTAGAAGTGTCTGGATTGGAAGTATAAAGGTATGATTTTGAGGCACCACCAGTAGCTAAAATAGTTTTCTTAGAGCTAAAAGTTAGTATTTCTTTAGAGTTTTTATCTAGGACATATGCGCCATAGCATTTATTTTCTTTGACTACCAGATCGACCGCTACATATTCTTCAAACAGTTTAATATTTTTATTCTTTTTTGCCTGTGCTAGAAGATTAACTTGAATAGACTGACCTGTTTTGTCTGCGACATGTGCAACTCTATTTGAACTGTGACCACCCTCAGTAGTCAGATCATATTTATTATCAATGTTTGAGAATTTAACGCCAGTTTTTTCTAGGTCATTGATTGCCTGGGGGGCTTGTTCAACCATGAACCTAATGCTAGTTTCGTTTCCAAGGTGAAATCCAGTGTTGATAGTGTCAGTTATGTGTGACTCAAAATTATCATCTGGATCTAGTACAGCGGAGATTCCTCCTTGAGCATAATAAGATGAACCCTCAAGTATTTTATCCTTTGCTATTACAGCAATCGACAGATTATCAGAGAGCTGAATTGCACTCATTAAACCCGCTGCTCCTGAGCCAATAATAAGAACATCAAAGTGATAATCGTTCGACATAATAAATTGTTACAAAAAGACACAAAATTAAAAAATATAAAAAATATTTTTATATATAATTTCCCGCAAGTTAAAAACTACTATATTTAACTTATTTCTCCTTTTAATAGTAGACTAACCCCGCACTCTTATTCGAGGCGGGGTTTTTTATTTTATAAGACTTTCTTGTTCATCCTTGGTTTAAAAAGTATTAGCAATTTAGGGAGTAAGGTGAGATTTACGATTACTGCACTGAGCATTGCTATAGCCATAAAGATTCCAAAATAAATACTTGGAATGAAATTTGATAGTATTAGAACTAGAAATCCAATTGCAACTGTCGCTGCAGTATAAAACATAGATACGCCGATCGAGTTATGAGCCCGATACATTGACAAAACAAAGTCACCATCTAACAATAACTCAGTTTTAAATCTACTGATGTAGTGAATAGCATTATCGATTCCAATCCCTATTGCTATTGCTGCTATGGTAATGGTCATAATATCAAGTGGTATTCCCACTAAGCCCATCAATCCAAGAATTAACAGTGATGGAAGAATATTTGGAATGACAGCTATAAGAGCAATAGAAATAGATCTAAATACAATTAAAAAGAGTACAAAAATAATAGTAAAGACAGTAAAGATAGTTTGTATTTGTGATGAAAATAAACTCTGAAGCAGATTGTTGTAGAGTGAAAAGGTTCCGGTGAAATAAAAATCATCTTCATCAAAATAAAAATTTTCAACCAATGATTTCTTAATATCTACTATTAGCTGATTTCTTTCAAGTTCGGCAGTTGTTTCTTTCACTCTGGCAACAATTCGTATTTGATCTGTTTCGTCGGAGATATGCGGCTTTAAAACTTGAGATTTAGCAAAATCTGGCATATTGTTTTTACCCAAAATTAGCAAAAAACCATTAGGTGCTTTGCCATCATTTGACTCTTTGAGAACTTGCATGAATGTATCAATTGAGAGAACTTTTCCAATACTTGGTATCTTATCTAGATAGTTATGAACTTCATGAAATTCTTCACGTAAGCTGGCATCGGCCCAATAAGCACTTGCTAAATCATTAAAGACTATTTCAAGTGGTATGGTCCCCCCTAGCTCTTTATCAATAAAATTTAGACCTTGATATATTTCGGTATTTTTTTTGAAATAGTTAATGAAGCTATTTTCTACAGAGAGCTTACTCATGCCAACAATTGAAATCAAAGCAATCACTATAAAGCCCAATATTATTGATTTGCCTTTTTTATCTGCAAATAATGCTAGCTCTTGAAGTATAAAATTTTTCTGAGATTCTTTTGATGGTTTAGGTTTTTTTAGCAACATCATAACCATTGCAAAACCTATAAATGATAATACAAATGCTACTGTCACTCCTATACTCATCATTAGACCAAAGTCAATTACAGGTTGAACATGACTTGCTGTGAGTGAAGCGAACGCAGCTATTGTTGTGATAACAGTATAAAGGCAAGGTCTGATCATCTGATTTAAGGTTTGTCGAACGGTATCGGAATTATTTTGCTCAAGATGTTGATTTGAAATTTCTCGATACCTGACAACTAAATGGATTATCACTGACAAAGTCATTACCAATAATAGTGAGAAAAAATTGGCTGAAATCACTGTTACTTTCCAACCAATGGCGCTAATCAAACCCGTCATAAATAAAGCACCAATGATGCTAATACTGATTGGAATTAGCACCCATCTTATTTTTCGAAATAAGATAGAAAGCATAATTGACATTGTAAGAATTACTGCAAGACTAAATACAATTAAATCACTTTTGATGAAGTCAATAACATCATTCCTAATCATGGGTACACCACCTAAGAAAAGGGTTGCTTGGTCTCGATAAGCATCCATCGTCAAACGGATATTTTCTATTAATATCTTTAACAGCTCATCATCGATTATTATTCTTGGATCATTAGTTGCCAAGGGAATGAGTAAGGCAGTTGTTTTAAGATCTGCACTGACAAGATTGTTTGCATAGAGCGGGCTACTTTTAAACTCTTCTGCTATAAGGCTTTGATCTGCTTTTCCATTATCAATTGTATAAACATCACTTGCAAGCTCAACTAATGAAAGTGGCGGTGATTGAAAAAGTGAAACATCTAAAATTGAAATGACTGAATCCACTCCTTCCAACTCTAATAAATCATCTCTTAGTGACCTTAAAGAAATTAATTGACCTTCTGAGAGAATAGTCCCATCTTTTACTGAATAACTGATTACTAGAGATTCATCTGAACCAAATGTTTCTTGAGTAGCAAAATAAAGTTCAAGGTTGTTATCGCCATCAAGAGATAATGATTCAGAAGATGCGTCAAGAGAGAAATTTTGGATCTGTAAAACTGAAGTACAAACAATAATTAAAAAAGCAATTAATGACCAAACCGGCTGTTTAATTATAAAATTTAAAATTGAATTAAGCATGCATGCCTATTTCAAATTTAAAACGAGAATTGTTCGACTGGTTCATGACCCTTCATAAATTCAAGATGCGTCTCAAAAAGAGATTTGGTATGCCAATCAATTTTAGTTGACCTTGAAACTAAGGTTGCATGCATATGATTTTTTGATCCAACCACAATAAATAACTTGCCGCCCACCTTAAGCAGTTTTTTTAAATCCTCCTCAACAAAAGTAAGTGCTGAAGCAACTACAATGGCATCAAACCGCTCTTCTTGAAAATTTGAACAATCGAAATCATCGTTTATGAGATCGACATTTTTAATTTTTAATTTTTTTATATTTGCTTTTGCAAGCTCATAAAGATCTTGCTCTATTTCAACAGACTTAACTGATCCAGATAATTTAGCAAGAACAGAGGTAAAGTAGCCACTTCCCGTGCCAACTTCAAGAACCTCTTCGTTTCCCTGAAGGTTAAGACTATCTAATATTCTTCCTTCGATCTTGGGCGAGAGCATTTTATCAATTGCATTAAGTGGTATTTCGATATCAGCAAATACAAGCTTTTGATATTCTTCAGGAACAAAGTTTTCTCGAGGAATTTCTGCAAGTGCCTGGTTAGCTCTCACATTAAGTCCACCCCATGGCCGAATTTGTTGCTCAATAACGTTTTTTCTTGCTTGTTTAATATCCATATTGCACCTATTTTCTTTTCCTTGGAGGCATCAAATCAGTAATTGTTCCTTCAGCCATTTCTGCGGCAAAGGCGGTAGTTTCAGACAGAGTAGGATGGGCATGAATAGTCAGAGAAATGTCACTCATATCACAGCCCATTTCTATTGCCAAACTAGCTTCCGATATTAAATCTCCAGCATTATTGCCACAAATTCCCATGCCAAGAATCTTACCCGATTTTGAATCAAATAGAGCTTTAGATACCCCTTCGCTTCTGCCTATACTCAAACTTCTTCCTGATGCTGCCCAAGGAAAAACACCTTTTTCAAAATTAACACCCTCTTCCTTCAGTTCTTTCTCAGTTTTCCCCGTCCATGCAACCTCTGGGTCAGTATATGCAACAGATGGAATAGTGAGCACATCAAAGCCTGATTTTTCTCCACAGATCACTTCTGCTGCCACTTTAGCCTCATGAACCGCCTTATGAGCGAGCATGGGTTGGCCGACAACATCACCAATCGCAAAAATGTTTTCAACATTTGTTTTCATTTGCCTATCAGTCTCAATAAAGCCATTTTCATTGATTTGAACTCCAGCCTTGTCAGCATCAATTAAGCTTCCATTAGGAGTTCTTCCAACAGCAACTAAGACTTTATCAAAGGTATCAGTTTTAGGAGCATCCTTACCTTCAAATTCAACTTTAATACCTTTTTTCAGAGCACTCATCTTGGTGACTTTAGTATTTAAGAAAACATTAGCATAGTTTTTCTTAGCTTTCTTAAAAAGAGGGCTAACGATGTCTTTATCAGCAGCTGGAATAATTTGACCTCCAAGCTCAACGATTGTAATTTCACTCCCAAGAGCATCATAAATTGTTGCCATCTCGAGGCCGATTATTCCACCACCAACTACCAACATTCTTTTTGGTATATCGTCCAGCAGGAGTGCATCAGTTGAGTCCATGACTCGGTTGTCTTCAAATGGAAACATTGGAAACTTGGCAACTCTTGAGCCAACAGCAATGACGCAGTGCTCAAATTCAATAACTTCATCTGAATCATCAAGGGCGACCTGATTTTTTGAAATAAATTTTGCATAGCCATTCATTACATTTACTTTTCTAGCTTTTGCGAGTGCCTGAATACCACCAGTAAGTTTATTCACAATACTGTCTTTATTTTTTTTAACGCCTTCAAGATCAATCTTTGGTTTGGAAAAAGTTACTCCGAGCTGACTAGCATGTTTAGTTTCATTGATCACTTCTGCTGTATGAAGAAGTGATTTGGAAGGAATACATCCAACATTTAAACAAACTCCTCCAAGAGATGGATGGCGTTCTATAAGGGTAACGTCTTTGCCTAAGTCAGCAGCTCTAAATGCTGCAGTGTAGCCTCCAGGACCAGAACCAATAACTAAAACTTGAGTTTTAATCATAACAACATCTCCATAATATTACTTAAGACCTGATTTAATTCCGCCATAAATCTTGCACCTTCAGCTCCATCTATCACTCTATGGTCATATGACAGAGCAAGAGGAATCATGGATGTAGGTTCAAAAGAGGTACCATTCCAAACAGGTTTAATTTGAGTTCTTGAGACACCTAAAATTGCAACTTCCGGTGCGTTAATAATTGGCGTGAACTGAGTTCCACCAATACCACCTAAACTTGAAATTGTAAAACCTGCTCCCTTCATTTCACTTGAATCAAGTTTTCCTTCTCTCGCCCTCAATGATACTTCTGCGAGCTCTTCAGAAAGCTCCATGAGAGATTTTTTTCCTACGTCTTTAATTACGGGAACCAGAAGACCATTTGGAGTATCTACTGCAATTCCAAGATTAAAGTATTTTTTTAATATTAGGTTTTCCGCATTTTCATCTAGTGATGCATTAAAGTTTGGATGGCGCTTTAAGACTTGCACAACAGCCTTCATAATAAAAACAAGCGGACTTAATTTGATATTTTTTTCTTTTTGATGTTTGCGAAATTTTTCTAATTGGTCAATATTCACCTCATCGAATTGAGTCACGTGGGGAATCGTACTCCAGCATTTAGAAAGATGTTTTCCGGATAGCTTCTTAATTCTAGATAAAGGAATCACCTCTACTTCTTCAACTTCATTTCCATTAATAAGAAGAGTTTTAACGTGAGATTTAAGGTCTTTTTCAAGTATCCTGCCTTTTTTTCCTGTTCCGTTTATTCCAGAGAGGCTAACACCGAGCTCTCTTGCTAATTTTCGAATAGATGGAGATGCATGGTAATTTGCATCAGGGTTTAATGAAATTTCTTCTTTAGGAATTTCATTCTCTTTCACTGAATTAGCGGTAATTTCTGAAGCAGCCTCTTTGCTAACTTGATTCACTGTTTGAGAGGAGTCAGAAGTTTCTTCATAATCTTCTGAATTTTCTGATTCACTCTCAAGAGTCAAAATGAGGTCACCTTTTGCAACTTTATCACCTACCTTAACTGAGAGGGCGCTTACCTTTCCTGCAAACGGGGCTGGAATTTCCATTGTAGCTTTATCTGTCTCGAGAGTAATGATGCTGTCATTTTCATTGACAGAATCTCCAACCTTAACAAGAACTTCGATAATATCTACTGCGTCAAAATCACCTATATCGGGCAACTCTACGTTTTTTTGAGTAGTCATATGGACTAATTAAATAGCTTAAAATTTGAACCAAGTAATTATCCCAAATTTAATGTGATAAAGGCGGTAAATGTTAAAATTAAATTGAAATTAAAAACCCTTGTTTATTTTTATTGTTATCATGTTTATTTTTCAGTGCCTATATCCTAGATACTATGCCTCTTGCTCTCTCTACAAATCATTTAGCTAAAACTTACTCCAATAATCTTGAGGCATTAAAGGGAATAAATTTAAAAGTTGAAGAGGGTGATTTTTTTGCCTTACTAGGGTCTAATGGTGCCGGTAAAACAACGGCAATTGGAATTATTTCAGGATTACTAAAGAGCACCTTGGGCGAGGTTGAAATTAATGGTTTGAATCAAAAAAATCATTCTAATGAGGTCAAGAAAATGATTGGATTGATGCCACAAGAGTTCAACTTTAATCCTCATGAGCCTAACATTGAAATCCTTATAAATCAGGCAGGATACTTTGGTATCCCTCGTAAAGAAGCCAAAATTCAAGCTGAAGTTTTATTAAAAAAAATGGAGCTTTGGGATAGGCGCTTTGATGTTGCGCAGTCATTATCAGGAGGCATGAAAAGACGATTAATGCTAGCAAGAGCTTTAATCCATAAACCAAAAATTTTGATACTTGATGAGCCAACTGCAGGAGTTGATGTTGAAATACGTCAATCAATGTGGCATTACCTAACCCAGCTAAATAATGATGGGATGACCATTATTTTGACAACGCATTATTTAGAGGAGGCCGAATCTCTGTGTAGAAATATCGCTATTCTTAATGATGGTGAGTTGGTGGAACAGTCCAATATGAAGAAGCTTCTTGCTAGAGCAAAAAGACAGGTCATCATTATCGACACTATTGAGAAAATATCTGGTCAGATAGAAATAAGTGATTGCGACTGTGTGGTCATTGATGAGAATACTTTGCAGGTTTCTCAAGGTGAAAGGATCTCCATATCTGATGTAGTTTCATCACTATCAGATCAAAATATTCATGTCTCCCATCTCAGGAGTTCACAAAATCGACTAGAGGCGCTTTTTTTATCACTTACCAGTTAAATAAATATGTGGATTGCATACAAAACGATTGTCATTAAGGAAATACTAAGATTCATTAGGATTTGGGTTCAAACGATCGTTCCGCCAGTAATAACAACCTCATTGTATCTGCTTATTTTTGGAGGCTTAATGGGCGGCAGAATAGGTCAGATGCAGGGGATAGAATATATCGATTTTATTGTCCCTGGAATTATTTTAATGACAGTAATTATGCAATCTTACGCTAATACTGTGTCATCTTTTTTTATGACCAAATACAATAATAGTTTTGAAGAGCTTCTTGTCTCAACAACCCCCAATTGGATTATTTTGCTAGGATTCGTAAGTGGCGGAATAGCAAGAGGTTTTTGTGTTGGATTGGCTGTAACTTTTACAATTTCTTTTTTTGTTGAAATAAAAATATTTAGTCTATTAATTATTGCTATCACTTTTTTCCTAACATCAATCATGTTTGCATTGGCTGGGTTTATTAATGCTGTTTTTGCTAGAACCTTCGACGATATTTCAATCATCCCAAATTTTGTTCTTTTGCCTCTGACCTATTTAGGAGGCATGTTCTATAGTATTGATATTTTGCCTAGCTTCTGGAGAGCGTTGTCGGCTTTCAACCCAATTTACTATATGATGGATGCATTCAGATTGGGTTTTTTGGGTATTGGTTCTGTTGAGCTATGGAAAGCTTTTTTAGTTCCTATTTCAATGATAATTATTCTTGCTCTAGCAGCTAATGCACTATTAAATCGGGGTGTAAGTATTAAGACAGAGTAGTCTTCTTAGGAGCCAATTACACCCTCTTCGCCGTTCATAATTCTTCTAATATTTTCGCGATGCGTGAAATATATAAAAAGATTAATAAGGAAAATAACCATAGTGGCTCTTACATCATGCGTTGTAATGACATAAAAATACACTGGGGAGAGAACCGTCGCTGTTAATGCAGCTATGGAAGATACTTTCATTACTTTTGCAACAATAAGCCAAATTATTGAGAACGTTAGCCCAACAAAAAAGTTTAAGCCTATAAGACCGCCTAAGTAGGTTGCAACTCCTTTGCCGCCTTTAAATCCATAATAAATAGGAAATACATGGCCAAGAAACGCACACAGTAAAATAATAGTTAAATCAAATAAGTTGTAACCAAAATAGTGAGCAAGAATAACTGGAAAAGCCCCTTTTAACCCATCAAATATAAGAACAAAAGCGGCTACCAACTTGCCACCAATTCTCAGCACATTGGTAGCTCCAGGATTTTTTGAGCCTTGGGTTCTAGGGTCTGGCAAGTTGCACATTTTACAAATAATGATAGCGCTAGAAATTGAGCCTAACAAATAGCTACCAATTAAAAAGTAAGTCAAGCAGTGCTCCTATATTATTTACAAAATGTAATGCTGTTACAGCTGCAAATTATATCAATGAAAACATTTTATTGTGGTTTTAAGTTGATATCACAAAGGTATCATAATACTATTTTTTTAAAAAATACATTAATTATGGATATTGTTTTTGTTGAAGGTCTTAAAGTAGATACTGTAATAGGTATTTATGATTGGGAAAAGAAAATTCGTCAAGACATAGTTCTTGATATTGAAATGTCATCAGATATTGCTGCAGCTGCAAAGACTGATCATATTGATCAGGCGCTAAACTATAAAAGTGTTTGCAAGAGAGTTTCGAGCTTTGTAAGAGATTCTAAGTTTGAGCTGGTAGAGACTTTGGCAGAGAAAATTTGTCAGATTATCCTAAATGAGTTTGATGTTCATTGGGTTAAGCTGACGCTTAATAAGGGTGAAGCCATTACTGGGGCTAGTGGAGTAGGAGTCATCATAGAAAGGACAAAGAGTTAGTGAGCCTTTTGCATCTAAATATAGGGTCAAATCAAGATAGACGGCAGAATATTTGTTCGGCAATAGAGCAGCTTGAGAATTTTTTTGTAAAAATTACAATTTCTTCTCTTTTTGAGAGTCCTGCGGAGGGCTTTAAAGGTAATGATTTTTATAATATTGGAGTAAACATTGAAACTCAAAAAAAAGCTTCTGAAGTTATAGATATTTTGCACTTAATTGAAGACTCGCTTGGAAGAAATCGAGCAATGCCAAAATTTTCATCAAGAATTATAGATCTTGATCTTGTTATTTATGATGATATTATTGATGAAAAATTAAATGTTCCTCGAAAGGATATACTCAGATATGCATTTGTACTTGCCCCTCTTTTAGAGTTAAATCCGGATGGAATTCATCCTGAAAAAGGAATTTCATACTTAGAACTTTGGGAAGATTTTCAGAGTAATAAGGTTTTTAACTTGAACAAGTATAATAGAGATAAACTATATAATAAATAGTCTTGAAATTCGTTTACTGCAATAGAATTTTTCGTCAAATAATTATTGTCCATAATCGAATTTCTCTATAATTTTATCTTGAACGAACAATGACAAATAACATGAAAAAAATTACTGCACTGACTTCTGTAATTGCTTTAGCAATTTTTGTATTTTTTACCAACACATCTCAGGCAGAGTTTGTCGCTGGGAAAAATTATATTGTCCTAGATAAGCCTGTTGAAACTGAAACTGGTAATCAGGTAGAGGTAAGAGAGTTATTTTGGTATTTTTGCCCCCATTGTTTTTCTGTTCATCCAATGCTTGAAAAATGGATGCAGACAATGGACACTTCAGCTCAATTAGTGCTTCAGCCAGCTGTTTTCCCAGGATGGGAGTATGGCTCTACATTTTATTATGTTCTTGAAGAGTTAGGTGAGCTAGATCGATTACATTCCGCACTATTCAATGCGATTCATGTCCAGAAATTGAACTTTAAAACTCAGCAAGATTTTGTGACTTGGCTTGCATTAAATGGGGTTGATGAAGAAAAAGCTAACAAGGTTTATGGGTCATTCCCTGTAAAAGTTGCTGTTAACAAAGCAAAGGCTAATACCTACAAATACCGAATTACTGGTGTCCCAGCTTTCATTGTAAATGGTAAGTACATGGTGAACGGCTCTAGTGCTGGAAGTGAAGAGAAGATTTTTGAAGTAATCGATTATTTAATTCAAAAAGAAACACAATAATACATGGATAGGCCAAAAGCCGATTCAGTTTTATTGTTTTCAGGGTTAGATCCCTCTGGAGCTGCTGGAATTTCTGCAGATATTGAAACTATCAATCAATTTGGGCTCAACCCTCTCCCGATTGTTACCTCACTAACTGCTCAAAATACTCAAAGAGTAGACACATTAGAGGTGGTAAATGATAGTCTTTTAGAGAAGCAGTTTAATCTAATCGATGAGGATATTTCATTTAATACGGTGAAAATTGGTTTATTACGGTCAGTAAGTCAAATAAAAACTATCTCTAGATTGATTGGCGAAAAGAATCCACTCAAAGTTGTTGTCGATCCAATACTCATGTCTGGAACTCAGGAAAATATGAGTTCTATTAAGATGGTTGAGGCCATGAAGAATTATCTTTTTCCAAAGAGTTTGTTACTAACTCCAAATTTAGAGGAGTTAAATCTCTTAGCGCCTGGCTTGAGTGAGCAAGAAGCAGTCTCAAGTCTGAATTGCCCATGGGTTCTTGTTACTACTTCAGACTCCTCCAAAATTGATATTGAACACCGTCTTTATAATAAATCAAGCTTAATTCGAAGGTTTAGGTATAAAAAGCTACCAGATAAATTTCATGGTTCTGGGTGCACATTAACTAGTGCAATTTCAGCTTTATTAGCAAAAGGAATTGCCATTGAAAAAGCCTGTGATGAGGGGCTTTCTTACACTTACCAATGTTTATTAAATGCTAAAAAGCTTGGTAAAATGCAGTATCATCCGATTAGAACTCCTTACAAATCAAAATGACTTTTATTGAAAAATGGCTAAGATCAGATATCAAGAATATCAATGCTTACCATGTTCCTGAATCTAGGAACTTGCTTAAATTAGATGCAATGGAAAGCCCTTTTGGTGTTCCAAGTGATTTGAAAGAACAGTTTCTTGAGTATATTGATAAGGCAGAGGTCAATAGATATCCAGACGCTGCTTCAACTCAACTAAAGGATACTTTGAGAGCTCTTATGGATATTCCAGAAGAGCATGGAATCCTTCTCGGGAATGGTTCAGACGAGTTAATACAGTTATTGGCGCTTGCTTGTAATGAGGGCGATCTTATTATGAGCTTTGAGCCAAGTTTTGTGATGTATGAAATGGTATCAAAGTATGCTCATTTAAGATATCAGGGTATCAAGCTTGATTCTAATTTTGACATTAATCTAACCGAGTCAATCGAGGCTATTAATACTAAAAACCCTAAGCTAATATTTATTGCATATCCTAATAATCCTACTGGAAATGCATTTGACTATGATGCAATCATAGAGATTATCAGGACTACAGATGCCTTGGTTGTTCTTGATGAGGCCTATTATGCCTACTCAGATAAAAGCTTTTTATCTGAGATTTCTAAGTTCTCAAATTTAGTAGTTCTCCGAACTATTTCAAAAATAGGCTTTGCTGGGCTTAGGCTTGGTCTTTTAATTGGTAGTAAGGAGACGATAACTCAACTGAATAAATTGCGACTCCCATACAACATTAATGTACTTACTCAAGCTAGTGCCAATTTTTTACTTCAAGATAAGCAGGGTATTGTAAAAAACGCAGAAATATTGATCGATGAAAGACAGCGCCTTTTTGAAGAATTGTCTTTATTTTCGCATTTGAAGGTGCATCCTTCACAGACTAACTTTCTACTCGTTCGTTGCGATGATGCGCAATCTTTGCATAGCTCTTTAATTGAAAAAGGTATCCTAATAAAAGGCTTTTCTTCTGATTCAGATCTGTCAGATTTTATTCGTATCAGTGTTAGTGAGCCAAACGAAAATAACATACTTATTGCAGCAATCAAGGAATATTATGGTTGATAGAGATGAGCTAAATAATTATTGCAATAATTATTTGAGTGTAAGTAAATACAAAGATTATGGCCCTAATGGTCTTCAGGTAGAAGGCAGTCAAACTATCAATAAAATTGCTAGCGGTGTTAGCGCTAATCTAGATTTTATTGAGCTGGCTATTGCAGAGGAAGCAGATGCTATTTTTGTTCATCATGGCATCTTTTGGGATAATGAGTCTAACGTTATTGTTGGGGCCAAGCGAAAAAAGATTGATTTGCTAATTAAAAACAATATTAATTTGTTTGCTTATCACCTGCCGTTAGATGCTCATTCAGAGGTTGGAAATAATGTTGAACTGGGAAGAATTCTTGGAGTTAGAAATATGAAGTCAGTTGACGATAGTTTGCTTTGGCAAGGTGAATTAGACACTGATTTAAAGACTTTTTCCAGACTAATTGAAAAGGAGTTAGGCAGAGTCCCTGAAATATTTGGCAGAATGAATAATTCAGTTCATAGCATTGCTTGGTGTACCGGGGGAGCGCAAGGTTTTATTGATGAAGCAATTAACCTTAATGTTGATGTTTTTCTCAGTGGCGAGGTTTCAGAAAGAACACCTGCAGTAGCAAAAGAAAATGACCTGACATACATTTCAGCTGGTCACCATGCAACAGAAAGGTATGGGGTTCAGTCATTATGTAGGCACCTTTGCTCACAGTTTAATTTAAAGCATAATTTTTTAGAAGTTGGAAATTCGGTCTAATCATTTTTAAGTAAACTTGAAATAATTTGACACAAAGAATTAATGGGTTGTCTTTAAAATCTCATCTGTTATCTAATTTAATCTTATTAAGAATGTATGTATCTGAACAAGAGAAAATCGATTTATTTATAGGAGTCAATAATTATGGAGCGTGTAGATTTATCAAATTCAACTAACTTAAGTAGAATTATTTACGGTATGTGGCGATTAGCAGATGATTCTGACACCTCTATTAAACATATTGCTGACAAAATAAATTCATGCCTAGATCAAGGCATTACGACATTTGATCAAGCTGCAGTCTATGGTTCATATAATGCTGAGGCATTATTTGGAAATGTTATTAAAGCAAATCCAGGATTAAGAAATAAAATTGAAATTGTTACCAAGTGTGGCATTGTTAATCCATCTGAGCGATATTCAAATATATCAGTTAGTCATTATGACACCTCTAGAGAGCATATCAATGACTCTGTTGAAGCATCATTAAAAAACATGTCAACAGACTATATAGATTTATTATTGATTCATCGACAAAATCCTTTTATGGATCATAATGAAACTGGAAGAGCTCTTGATGACCTTGTTTCATCTGGAAAAGTTAGAGAGGTTGGTGTTTCAAACTTTAAGCCATGGGATTACAACTTATTGCAGTCTGGTATGAATACACAGTTAGTCACAAACCAAATAGAGCTTTCTTTAACTGTAAACGATGCTTTTACAAATGGTGATTTAGCTTTTCATCAGGAGCGATCTACTCCGGTAATGGCCTGGTCACCCCTTGGTGGTGGCAAGCTAATGACAGATGAGAGTTCCCTTGGAGAGACTCTAGATAAAACTGCAAAGAAGCAAAATGTTGATAGGGCTGCAGTAGTAGTCGCATGGCTTTTAGCTCATCCTGCGAAGATTTGTCCTGTGATGGGGACAAATAATCTAGATAGGATAGCCAAAATTTCAGATGCTATGAGTTTTAATATGGATCTCGAAACTTGGTTTGAATTATATACTGCTACATTTAATACAGGCGAGATGCCATCTTGGCTTAAGCGGTGGCGACTTCCGTGATTCCAAGTGATTTTGGTCAAATTTCTTATTAATTTAGCTAAAAATCGACTTTTACTAAGTATATTTGTGAATATTGGCTCATCTGCCTCGTATAATCTATAGTTTTTTTAGTTTTATCAAACAATATGGGTAAAAAATATAATGTTGCGGTTGTAGGAGCAACTGGAGCAGTGGGTGAAACACTCATCTCAATTTTAGATCAGAGAAATTTTCCAATTGAAAATTTATATCCTTTAGCATCCAAGCGTTCAGCTGGAACTAAGGTTACATGTCAAGGAAAATCTTGGGTTGTGCAAGATCTAGATACTTTTGATTTCTCTAATGCTCAAATTGGCTTATTTTCAGCTGGTGGGAGTATTTCTGAAAAATATGCACCGATTGCAGCAGATCAGGGGTGTATTGTTATAGATAATACATCTCATTTTAGGCGTGATGAAGATATCCCATTGGTTGTGCCAGAAGTTAATCCTCATGCAATTGCTGAGTATACAAATCGCAATATTATTGCTAATCCAAATTGTTCAACTATTCAGATGTTAGTGGCGTTAAAGCCGATTTATGATGCTGTAGGTATTTCAAGAATCAATGTTGCAACTTATCAAGCAGTCTCAGGAAGTGGTAAAGAAGCGATTACGGAGCTTACAACCCAAACTGCAAACCTCTTAAATGGTAACGATGTTGAAGTTGAGGTATATCCCAAACAAATAGCATTTAATGCAATACCTCACATTGATTCATTTCAAGAAAATGGCTACACAAGAGAGGAAATGAAGATGGTATGGGAGACCCAAAAGATCTTTGAAGATGAAGAAATTCTGGTTAATCCTACTGCGGTCCGAATCCCAGTAGTTTATGGTCATTCAGAGGCAGTTCATATTGAAACAAAAGAAAAATTAACAGCTAAAGATGCTCGTGTCTTGCTTGAAAATGCTGCTGGAGTTGAAGTAATGGACAAAAGAGAGAATGGTGGTTATGCCACTCCTTTCATTGAGGCAACGAATAATGATGCAACATACGTGAGTAGGATTAGAGAAGACATTAGCTTTGAAAATGGATTAAATTTATGGGTAGTTTCGGATAATATTCGAAAAGGCGCTGCACTGAATACAATTCAAATAGCGGAAATACTCATCAAAGACTATATTTCATAAGATAAAATCAAAAAAATGGTTATTAAAGAGCGAAAGACAAATGAAACGGATATCAAGGTAAGTCTTGAACTCTATGGTATTGGAAAAGCTAATATTGATACTGGTGTTCCATTCTTAGATCATATGCTTGATCAAATTGCACGTCACGGGTTAATGGATTTAACTATTACCTGTAAAGGTGATACAGAAATAGATGACCATCACACTGTTGAAGATATCGGAATTACATTAGGACAGGCGTTCTCTGAAGCTGTTGGTGATAAAAAAGGGCTGACACGTTATGGGCATGCATATGTTCCACTAGATGAAGCATTGTCAAGAGTAGTTGTTGATCTATCGGGAAGGCCAGGATTAGATCTTGGAGTTAAGTTCACAAGAGATAGAGTTGGATCATTCGATCTAGATCTTATTAGAGAGTTCTTTCAAGGATTTGTTAATCACTCATTAGTAACACTTCATATTGATAATTTAAAAGGAATTAATTCACACCACCAAGCTGAAACCGTCTTTAAAGCATTTGGAAGGGCAATTCGAATGGCTACAACTCCTGATGAAAGGCAGTCAGATGTTATTCCCTCAACAAAGGGATCTCTCTAAATAGATAGGTAGATTAGCGTGCAAACAATTGCAATTGTGGACTACGGAATGGGAAATGTCCGCTCTGTACAGAAAGCACTTGAGTTTGTTGCTCCAAATGACAATTGCATACTTACTAGTAATCCTAAAATTATCAGAGATTCTGATCGAGTTGTTTTTCCAGGACAAGGAGCAATGGGATCATGCATGACAGCATTAGAATCAAGCTCATTGGTTGATGAAATTAAATTATCATTTAAGTCTAAACCCTTTTTAGGAATTTGTTTAGGATTGCAACTATTGTTTGACTATAGTGAAGAAAATAATGGGACAAATGGGTTATCAATTGTTCCAGGAAAAGTAGTTAAATTTAATAAAAGTAAACTTAAAATACCACATATGGGTTGGAATAATGTTAATCAAGTAAGAGAACACCCACTTTGGCATAATATTTCTAATGATAGCCGTTTCTATAGCGTCCATAGTTATTATGTCATGCCAATCAATCAAGATTGTGTTATTGGAACCACAAACTATGGCCATGAATTTACTTCAGCAATTGCTATAGATAAAGTTTTTGCAGTTCAATTTCATCCAGAAAAATCACAAAATGACGGCTTACAGCTTTTAAGTAATTTTGTAAGTTGGTCGTAAAAATTTGTTTGGAAAACTGAGATGATTTTAGATTAATCTTAAGTCAGCTCTTTCAAAGATCTAAGATATTGTTCTTGATCCATTGGTTTATTGTATTTCTGTGAATTAAAAATCATTTCAGCTATTTGTTCCATCATTATGTGCTCAACTTGATGATCATCTTTCATTTTTTTAAGAAGATTGTTATAAATTTTCTTTATACCTTTTGGTTGATCTAGACTAAGTTGATCTTGCAATGACAAGTGAAGGTTAATATGAAGAAATGGGTTTATTTTTCCCTGTTCTGGGAAATATTCAGTGTCTAGATCATTAATAATGGCTTGATATTCAGGGTGTCTTTCAATTATTTTTGCTAATTGAAGCTCTAATGGCTCTAAGAACTGATTTGCTTTATATTTTCCCCAGGCTTCAGCTAAAAATTTTCTTTGTGTAGATCTGTCTGAAGAAAACACTGAGTTTAGATATTTTTCTCTTCATATTCGCACAAATCTAAAAGTGTGCAGTCGTTACAGTGGGGTGATCTCGCTTTACAGACGTATCTTCCGTGGAGAATCATTAGGTGATGAGCTGGAACTTTAAACTCATCTGGTATGAATTTAATTAATTTTTTTTCAACTTCTAGGACGGTTTTTCCTGAGGCAATTGCCGTTCTGTTGGCCACTCTGTAGATGTGAGTATCTACAGCAATTGTGGGCTGACCAAATGCAGTATTAAGAACCACATTGGCTGTTTTTCTGCCAACGCCTGGTAGTGCTTCTAATTCCTTTCTGGTCTCAGGAACTTCAGAGTTGTATTTATCAATGAGTATTCTGCAAGTTTGAATAATATGCTTTGCCTTGGAGTTAAACAACCCAATAGACTTAATTGTATCTCTGAGTTTGTCTTCACCCAATTCAAATATTGATTCAGGAGTATTTGCAAGAGGAAATAAGATATCTGTTACCTGATTTACACTCTTATCTGTCGCTTGCGCAGACAAAGTAACTGCAACAAGCAGTTCGAATGAGGTTGAATAGTTAAGTTCAGTTGTGGGATTTGGTATTTGTATTAGAAGCCTACCAAACATTTCACTTCTTGTTTCTGCGTTCATTTGAACCTTTTTTTTGATTTAACTATGGGTGAAATATTATACTTAATTTTTAAATATTAATCAATAAACTACCCAATCTTCAAATAAATGAATTCGCATAATCTTCAAGATCTTTCCAAAGTTTTTTTCTATCAGGATGGCTTTCTTTTAAATTATTTAAGCTACTTTCAAAGCTATCAATCGACAGAAAACCATTCTCGCCGTTTTGAATTCTAGATTGAACGATTTCAAACCATTCTTCTTGTTCATAATCATTAAGAGATTGAGGATAATTTCTAGCCTTAAAATTCAGAAATAATTTTGAAAGTCTATTGTCTTCAAACGGCGGAGTATAACCAGCAAAATCTGTGTTTGAAAGACTCTGTATTTCATTACAAATCGCTCTATCATGGTTACTAACAAAGCCATCATATAAAGACTGATCCGCATCGGAGCTTTGTTGTCTCTCTGACTCCTGTTTGTAAATTAACTGAACTTTATCTTCAATTTTTGATCTATTTTGATGGATAAATGTTAAATTTTTTAAACAATGCTCCATGTCAATCTGAAACTTATCTATTAGTGCAGTTGAGAGTTTAAAGCTATCTTCATTTGGACTGCAAACAAACATAGGGCTTTTATTAAAAACCAGTTCATTAAGTTCAAGCTTTTCAAGACCTTTCGGTAAGTCAGATTTTCTAGTGAATGTAAGTTTTTTTAATTCATCTACATCAAGTTCAAGTAGAATTTCTGGATCCTGATTAAGATTGAATACAATTGCACGATCTGAATAGTCAGGATGATAAGAGATTGCTGTTACAAGCCTTGTAAATGATGATTTATAGCCAAAGCTTGAGGAAGTTAAAAGCATTGGATAGCAAAGCTTTACAAGTTTTTCTACCTCTTTTTTATTTTTAAGGCTCAACGCATATTCAAAAAATCTTGGCTGAGTCTTTTTTATAATTGAAGCAATTCCAATTGTTGCTCTCACATCTGCCAACGCATCATGAGCATTACTGTGTTCAATATTGTTTGCCGGCGCAAGATTATCAAGCTTAAAAATAGGCCTATTTTTTTCATTTTTTACCCAATTGAGACTGCCATCTTCTTTGTGAGCATAACAGAATCTTGCAACATTGAGAATATCCCATCTTGAATTACCATTCTGCCAATGCCAAGAGTACGGGTCTAAAAAATTTCTAAAAAGGGTATGCCTTGTATATTCGTCATCAAAAGCAATTGAGTTATAGCCAACAATGCAGGTATCAGGCGTTGAAAATTCAGCATGAATTTTTCTAATAAAGTCATGCTCAATGAATCCTTTTTCTTCACAAAGTTGGGGTGTGATGCCTGTTACAGCACAAGCTTCAGGTGCAGGAAGGCAATCATGAGTGGGTTTACAATAAAACATATGCTCATCTAGAATATTTAGATTTTCATCTGTTCTAATTCCAGCAAATTGAGCAATTCTTTGCACTTTTGGTGAAAGACCAAAAGTTTCATAATCGTACCAATAGAATGTTTTCATAGAGCCTTTAGTTTATGACAATTATATATCGATTGACTTATGCAAAACAGAGGTGATTAAATTGAAATCACATAAAAGTAATGAGACATGCACAGACTCAAGTCTTATGAAAAATAAGAAAATATTCACTAACTGCATTATTTAAAGCCCGAAGCGTATTAAACAGTATAGTGGAGGAAGAAAAATGTAAAAACCCAGCTATATACTGGGTTTAAATTAAATAACTATTAAACTATTTTGGTACTACGTTTGCTGCTTGAGGGCCTTTAGCGCCATCTTCTAGCTCAAACTCAACCTCTTGACCTTCCTCAAGAGTTTTGTAACCATCGCCTTGGATTGCTCTGAAGTGAACGAATACGTCGTCACCACTTTCTTGCTCAATAAAACCAAAACCTTTTTTTGCGTCAAACCATTTAACGCGACCTGTAGTTGTAGACATGCAGTCTCCTAAAAAAAAATAAAACATGGAAAAGATGCAACCAACCCAAATCACTGTGAAACCGTCATACTATGAAGCAACAACACAACATCAAAATCAGCTGTATATTAACCAGCAGAATCATTTTAACCTAAAAATCTAATAAGATATATTTATTTATAATGGCCTAGAGAGTGGCTAGCTTCTTGATCGACTTCTTGAAAATTTCTTGTCTCTATTTGTTTTTGGCTTGCTTCTTCTTCGTTTTCTAGAAGGTTCTCTTTTAAAATGACTTGATGATTCTCTTGGAGATGTTTTATTATTTTTCTCAGTCAACTCTTCCATATTTAGCTTTTTGTCAAATACTCTTGTATTCTTGAGGATTTGAAGAGTTTCTTTTGGCATTTCATCAGGCAAATCAACTGTAGTGAAGTCTTGATAGATTTGAATGGCGCCAATGAATGCACTACTTATTTCGGCCTCATTTGCAATAGCTCCCAGAATGTTACCTGGTTTGATGTTGTCTCTGCGCCCCAATGATATTTTGTATCTTCTCATTTGGATTGACGGGTTATCTTTTAAGGGGTCAGCGTGAATTGAAATTGAAATGGTTTTATTGTCTTTAGAGTCTATTTTAGGTTGAATAATCTCTTTTTCGCTTAGCAATAGAGGCTCTGTACCTTGGGCCATTAATGCAAGTGAGGATGCAATTTTAAATAAATCTTCTTCATTTTCTTTCTGATAGTCCAGGACAAGATCTGAAAAAATTGAAAGATCTTGATTTTCAATTGTTTGTGTTATTCTTTGTTTAAAGTTTACAATTCTCTGTTCATTAATGATTTTTGCTGATGGCAGCATCATCGGTTCAATCGGTTGTCGAGTAATCCTTTCAATCGTCTTCAGCATTCTTCTTTCACGAGGTGCGACAAATAAGATAGCTTTTCCATCTCTTCCTGCGCGACCTGTTCTACCAATTCTATGAACATAGGACTCTGGATCCTGAGGTATATCATAATTGACAACATGAGAGATTCGATCAACATCAAGGCCCCTTGCTGCAACATCAGTGGCAATAAGAATATCAATTTTCCCTTTTTTTAGGTGCTGAATTATTCGCTCTCTATGATTTTGAGCAATATCACCATTAATTGCTTCTGCTGTAAAGCCTCTGGCTGAGAGTTTTTCTGCTAGGTCGATGGTTGCAGTTTTTGTTCTGACAAATATTAGAAGGGCATCAAAGGCCTCAACTTCGAGAATACGAGTCAATGCATCCAATTTATGAACCCCTCCAACAAGCCAATATCTTTGTGAGATTGTTTTAGCTGTTGCAGTTTTTGTTTTAATTTTGACTATTTTGGGTTGGTCCAAAAATTTTTCTGCCACTCTTCTAATGACATCAGGCATTGTTGCAGAGAAGAGTGCTATTTGACGTTCTTCAGGGAGCTTTTCCATGACCCACTTTACATCATCGATAAATCCCATTCTGAGCATTTCATCTGCCTCATCTAGAACCAAAGCCTTAAGTGATTTTAATTTGAGAGTACCCCTTTTAAGGTGATCCATTACTCTTCCAGGTGTTCCAACTACAGCATGTACGCCTCTCTTAAGCGGCCTTAATTGAACATCATAGGATTGACCACCATAAATCGGCAGAACATGGAAACCTTTCAGATGCCTTGAGTAAGTCTGGATAGCTTCGGATACTTGAATTGCAAGCTCACGTGTTGGCGTTAAAACTAAAAGTTGAACTTGGTTATTATTTAAATCTATTCTATCAATCAAAGGAAGTGAAAATGCAGCTGTTTTTCCAGTACCAGTTTGAGCTTGACCAATGACATCATGACCCTTTAATAAGTAGGAAATGCACTGTTCTTGAATGGCAGATGGTGTCTCATAGCCTACATCATCTAGCGCTTGTACTATTTCTTTGGACAGGCCAAAGCTATTAAATGTTATGCTGGATGGTTGATCAGCCATGATTTAGGTGGGGTAGTGAGGAAAAGGGAGGATTATACCTTGAATTTGTAATGCATATTTAAACGTCAGTAGTTCATTTCAAATGTTGCGAGGAATATCTTTATTTAAACCATTTGATAGAGCATCCCATTGAAGGTATTTGGTTGTTTGGACCTTTGCCCGTTATTGAAATTTCTTTCATTGCTTCATACAATTCTCGCTTGGCGCCATCAACTGATTCTTTTCGAGACTCGTCTAACCTGCCCCTGTATTGAAGACCAAGCTCTTTGTTATATCCAAAAAAGTCAGGAGTGCATACAGCTCCATATGCCTTCGCCACCTCTTGTGTTTCGTCGATAAGGTATGGGAATGGAAAGTCATAATCGAGAGCCATTTTTTTCATATTTTCAAACGAGTCTTCTTTATATTCATTTGGATCATTCGACATAACTCCTACGCTGTTTATTCCGAGATGTTTTAATTCTCTCGTATCTCTAATGATTCTAGTAATGATTGATTTGACATAAGGGCAATGGTTGCAAATAAACATGATTAGCAATCCATTTGGTCCTTTGAGTGAATTTAGGTCATAGTATTGTTCATCAACTCCTTTGAGTTTGAAGTCAATAGCAGGCAGGTTGAAATCACAAATTGGGGTCTCTGTTCTTACCATTTTTGAGTTATTGTTATATTTATCATGATTTTAGTATAGCTTGAATGATGTGTCCTGCCATCATTAATCCAAATATATTAGGCATATATGATATAGCGCCATTAACGGCCCTTGGTCTTCCAGGCGGTGAAAACTCAGTTTCAGTCACTGCTTCATGTGGAAGGGCCTTTATTTGAACTTCTGTTGAGTGAACCACTGGAAATTTTAATGATGCACGCTTAATTCTGAGTTGCCTACGGAGTTCTCGAGCAAGTCCACAGTATTCTGTTTTATCCATTCTTGAGATTGTAACTTTTGTAGGGTCTAGTCTTCCCCCAGCTCCCATACTTGAAATTATGGGTTTATTCAGGCGATTGCAAGCGTCAATTAAATTTGTTTTACAGGCAATCGCGTCAATGCAATCAGCCACAAAGTTATAATCCTCTTCATTTGCTATTTCTTCAGCTTTATTGCTATCAATAAATAGATTTTTTTCATTAATCACAGTATCAGGATTAATATCTCTAAGTCTTTTTGACAGAACTTCAACCTTTGATTTACCCAAAGTTGAGTGGAGAGCGATGAGTTGACGATTGAGATCAGTCTTGGCCACTGAATCAAAATCAATAAGAGTTAATTCTCCTACGCCAGCTCTGCACAAGGATTCTGCACATGCACCGCCAACACCTCCAAGACCCGCTATGACAACGTGAGACTCTGCTAATTGGGCTAAACCAAGCTGTCCTAACAGTATTTCAGTTCGAGCACAACTCCCAGCCATTAGCTTATCTTAAAAAGATTATAGGTATTCTGGTCGCATTGCTCAATGACCTCATCAAGAGTAATTTTTTTGATTCTCGCCACTCTCTCAGCTACTTGAATTAATTCGTCTGGGTTATTTCTATCATCTGTTTCAATGACTATGGATTCAATTGGCAAGAAGTTAACTATATCATGCAGTTTGTATGCATGTGGATTAGTGAGTGCCGTTCCAAAACCAAAAGAAAAGTTAATTTTCAATAAATTTTCAGCTTGCTGAAGACTTCCAGAGAAGGCGTGAATAACTCCTCTCGACTTTGAGTAAGATTTAAGCAAATCTGTAACATCTTCTGTGGCATGAACAGAATGGATTATTAATGGAAGGTCAAAACGAGTTGCAAGCGCAACTTGTTCATCAAAAAAGAATCTTTGTGTGTTTTGATCTTTAACTTTTACATAATCTAAGCCACATTCCCCAACTGCAATTGGCCTTTCTTCTTCAATTTTAACTTCAAGATCATATAAATCAATCATTTGATGGTCTTTTACAAACCAAGGGTGAATGCCTAAAGCAAAATGACTATTTTTGTTTGAGTGACTGCATGCAATTACGCTGTCCCAATTATCTTTTCCTGTCGACGGGATAATAACTCCTGTCGTTGAACTAGAGGGAGATTTAACATTATCAAAATCTAAGTGTATGTGCGAGTTAACCATTACTTCCTTTGTCTTCTAGTAGATAATATAATATAAATTTTTCAACCAAGTTAAATGCAATTTTTTTCTAAGAAAATTTCGCAAGTCTACCTTGTATTGTTTGTTGGAGTCTTTCTAACATTAACAGGTAATTTTACATTTTTCGAAAAAACAATGCAGATTTATCCGTTTTCTGAAAACTGGTTATTCATAGCCTCATTGTTTTTATTTCTATTCTCCTTTCTTGCAGCAATCTTGTTGCTTTTGTGTTTTAGGTGGACTGTTAAACCAATCTTGATTTTTCTGTTGCTTGTCTCCTCAATGCTAACCTACAGTACTCATAATTATGGAATAGTTTTTGACCAAAACATGATTACAAATACTTTTGAGACTGATGTCAGTGAACTTGGTGATCTTTTGAGTATAGAGTTCATTCTTTACGTCTGTTTCTTGGGCCTTCTGCCATCTTATTTTGTATGGAAAGTTAAAATAGTAAAGCTTCCACTTAAATCTCAATTTTGGCAAAGATCTAAAGTGCTTGTTACTTTAATTGTTGTTTTTGTAGTTGTGATTTTGTCATTCTCAAAGCATTACACTTCCTTTGCTAGAGAAAATAGAGACTTAAGGCTTTATATAACCCCTTCGTACTTTCTGTACTCTACAATTAAATTTGTTGACTCAAAAATTGAAACTTCTGCCAAGCCGTTCAAGGTTGTTGGTGAAGATGCAACAATAAATAAGAAGTCAGATAATAGGCGTTTAGTAATATTTGTCATTGGGGAGACTGCTAGAAGAGACCATATGTCAATTAATGGTTATGAATTGCAAACCAACCCTATGCTCGAGAAAGAGGACATCATTTCATTCAAAAAAATGACTTCATGCGGAACAGATACTGCTTGGTCTGTTCCATGTATGTTCTCTTTACTTGGAAGAGAGAGTTATTCTCATGCAAAAGGAAAAAATATGAGTAATGTGCTTGACCTAGTGAGTCAAGCTGGCGCCAGTGTTCTTTGGATGGAAAATAACTCAAGCTCCAAAAGTGTTGCAGATCGAATTGATTTTTTGGACTATCGCTCTGAAGAAAATAATCCTATTTGCAATCCAGAGTGCAGAGATGAGGGTATGTTGGTTAATTTACAAAATTATATCGATGAGCAAGATGGCAATGATATTTTGATAGTTATGCACACAATGGGAAGTCACGGGCCTGCATATTACAAAAGATACCCGAAGGAATTTGAAGTCTTTAAGCCAATTTGTAAAACAAATCAGTTGAACGAATGTAGCAATACTGAGATCACTAATGCTTATGACAATACAATTCTCTATACAGATTATTTCCTTTCAAAAGTTATTGAGTTTCTTAAAAGGAACTCTCAAATATCAGACACTGCGATGTTCTATGTTAGTGATCATGGTGAGTCTCTTGGGGAGGGAGGGCTTTACTTGCATGGTATGCCATACTTTATGGCACCAGATCAGCAGATTGATGTTGCAGCGTTTATGTGGCTTGATGAGTCTATGTCAAAGCTTTTTGATAAAAATATTATCAGAGAAAGTGCAGATCTGCCTCAAACCCATGATAGCCTTTTTCATACTTTATTAGGATTAATGGATATAGAAACTGAGCTGTATGAAAGAGAGCTCGATTTGACAACCAAATAGATCTGAATCTTTGCTCAAAAATGCGCCATCTATTTAAGATAATTGCCAAATGAAAACTTACATTAAGAATGAAAAGTGATTATAATAGTGCGCTTGTTCTAAACCGACACAGATATAAGAGTTATGAAAACATTTAGTGCGAAAGCTGATGAGGTAAAAAGAGACTGGTTTTTAGTTGATGCAGATGGTAAGACTTTAGGTCGTTTAGCGACTGAGGTTGCATCTCGTCTTCGTGGTAAGCATAAGCCAGAATACACACCTCATGTAGATACTGGAGATTACATTGTTATTGTCAACGCAGCAAAAGTAGCTGTTACTGGAAACAAATATAACGACAAAATGTATCACCATCACACAGGATATGTTGGAAACTTAAAGTCAGTCCCATTCAAAGAGTTGCTTGCCAAGAAGCCAGAAGAAGTTATTCAAAAAGCAGTAAAAGGAATGCTTCCTAAAGGCCCCTTGGGTAGAGAAATGGCTAGAAAAATGAAGGTTTTTGCTGGTGGAGAGCATACTCACGCTGCGCAACAACCACAAGTATTAGATATTTAAGGCATATTAATTATGGCAGATAAAGAAGTTTTTTACGCAACTGGAAGAAGAAAGACCTCAGTTGCTAGAGTTTATATGACTAAAGGCAAAGGTGTTTTTACGGTAAATAAAAAGCCTATGGATGAATATTTTGGAAGAGAGACATCTTCAATGATTATTAACCAGCCTTTAGACGTCGTTGAGATGCATAATAAGTTTGATTTCAATATCATGGTTAGAGGTGGTGGTGATACTGGCCAAGCTGGTGCAATTAGACTTGGAGTCACTAGAGCGTTGATGGCTTATGATGAGGCGACGCGTTCTGACCTAAGAAGTGCTGGACTTGTGACTCGTGATGCACGTGTTGTTGAACGCAAGAAAGTGGGTAAGAAGAAAGCGCGTAAGAGTGAGCAGTACTCAAAGCGTTAATTCAAAATCTCAGAATTATCAAAAAACCCGCTTTGAGCGGGTTTTTTTATGTCTTAAAGAAATGAGAGCTAGTTCAAAAAGTCGTGTCTCTCTAACTGGTTGAAGTTTATGAGTGATTTAATTGACTCAATGTATTCATCACCTGGGAACGCGTAGTTTCCAAGACCTTCAGCAAGCAATATTCCAGTGATTGGTTGTAGGTTTTCACGTTGATTTTTCCTCATTAGACGAAGATCCTCATAAGCGTAGCTTCGGTTTATATTTAATACGTAATAATCAATGCAGTCTTCTAGAGAATTAAAACTTGCAACCTCATGGATAGCATCCTCTTCTCGGTCCATAGGGACAACGCCACAGCCTTTAGAAAAGCACCAGATGCCAAAATAGTTATTAAATTCCTTGGCAAATCTTGATCTTCCCCAGTTTGACTCATTCGCTGCTTGAGCAAGAACGAGTGAAGGAGGAAGGATGTCAATCACTTTAAGTAATTCATCTTTTGATGGCGAATCAATGCGATATTTTTTGGCTAGGTCATTGAGCTTATTTTCACTGAGCTCATTGTTAGAAATAGCACTCCTTAGCTCAACTATCTCAGCATTTTTCTTATGAATTGCTGGAAGCAAATAGTTAAAAAAAACTTCCTTTCTCACAACCGTGCTCTCAATAGAATCAAAACTTGGCTTAAAGGAAGACAGAGATGCTGAAGAGACGAGAGAGCTGACTGTAAACAGCGCCAATAAAAGGAAAAGAGTTTTTAGATTTTTTAGGGTATTTCTATATTTATTGACCATTATGCAATCAATTCAGTATTGAAATTTGGTGGTTATTATCCACAAAAAGATAACCTTATTTATCCTTTTTTTAAATTAAATCTTCAGCGTCAATTATATTACAAATTTGCTCTTGTCCCGAACTCTTAATGATTAAATTGAAGTTCACAGAGCCTCTTATATAGTTCAGATCTGGACAGTAGATTTTGATGTGTTCCCTCTGCAACAAGGCGGCCCTTGTCGATGAGTAAAATTCGATCGGCATGCATTATGGTAGCAAGTCTGTGTGCAATGATGAGTGTTGTTCTTCCTTGCATTAATATTTTCAAAGCCTCTTGAACTTTTTGTTCGCTGCTTGCATCTAGTGCGCTTGTTGCTTCATCTAAAAGCAATATCGAAGGATCTTTCAGAATGGCGCGAGCAATTGCTATGCGTTGACGCTGTCCACCAGATAATCTCACGCCTTGTTCTCCCAAGTAACTATCAAAGCCATCCGGAAGTTTCTCAATAAAATCTAACGCAAATGCTTCCTTAGCTGCACGTTTAATCTCTTTATCGTTGGCCATTGGATCGCCATAACTAATATTATGGGATACATCTGCAGAGAATAGGGTGGGCTGTTGAGGGACAACCCCAATATTAATTCTAAGGTTAGTTGGGTCAAGGCTTATTAAATTAACATTTCCGACTTCAATAGTGCCATTAGATGGATCATAAAATCTTTGAATGAGCTCAAAGATTGTTGACTTACCAGAGCCAGATAAACCAACAATAGCTACAGTCTCTCCCTCACTAACCTTAAAACTTATTCCCTCTAAAGCTTTTTCCAGTGGTCTTGATGGATAGCTAAAGCTGACATTATTGAAGTTTAATGAAAGAGGGCCAGTGGGCAGATCTAATGGTTGAGAAGGAGGTTGAATTTGTGACTCTTCAGAGAGTAATTCAAGGAGCCTTTCTGTTGCTCCTGCAGCTCTCTGAAGCTGGCCATAGATTTCAGAGATAACCGCTACTGATCTTGCCACCATGATTGCGTAAAAAACAAAGGAGGCTAGCTCACCAGCTGATATGTCACCGTTCGTGACATCTTTGGCACCGAACCAAATCATTGCACCAAGCCCTGTAAACACGAGAATCATAGCAGCAGCTATAAGCAATGAGCTCTGCATAATTCTTCTCTTTGCAGCGCTGAAAGCTTTTTCAACCTCATTTTTGAATGCTATAGATTCTTCAGGCTCACGAGTGAAGCTTTGAACTACTTTAATATTTTGAACAATCTCACCTGCATAGGTGCCAATGTCTGCAACCGTATCTTGACTCTTGCGTGAGAGAGCTCTCAATCGACGACCATAGATGGCCATTGGAAGAAGAATGATTGGCACAGTGACAAGAACAATTAAGGCTAGCTTTAAATTGGTGATGAGCATCATTACTAATCCACCAAGGAATAAAAGGACACTACTTAAGGCCATCGAGATTGAAAATCCGAAAATGGACTGCAATAATGTAGTATCTGTAGTCAAGCGTGCATTTATTTCTCCACTTCGATTCATCTCGAAGTAATGCGGATGGAGTGTCAAAAGGTGATTGAATACTGCTAAACGCACATCATTACTGACTCTCTCACCAATCCATGAGACAAAATAGAACCTAACAAAAGTTCCGATTACTAAAGTAGCTAAAACCAATGCAATGGTTATTAGCTGGTTCTTATTTAGTGTGTAGATACCTTCATCAATAAATAATTTAATGCCTTGACCAAAAAGGAGAAAAGATAGAGAAGTAACAATGAGAGCAATCAAGGCAATCGTTGCAATTTTTTTGTATGGTTTTATGAAGGGCGATAATTTAAGAAGAATTCTTAAATCTTGTTTTTGAATTTTTTCAGCAGCGCTAGCTTGTCTATTATTTAAGCTCATATTGGTGAGTAAAAAACGTATCTAAAAATTATTTACTCATCACTCGGCTTTCTTAACAGAAGTTCGGTAACAGCATCTTTAGGAGAAATTTTACCTTGAGTAACTTGAAACACATGTTCACAGATCGGCATTTCTATCTGTAATTTTTGTGCCAACTTTAGGACTAGCTCTAGTGCTTTATAGCCCTCAACAGTCGCATTAATATTCTTCAAGGCCATATCTGAAGGGACATTTTTAGCAAGCTCCTTTCCAAAGCGCCTGTTTCTTGATAAGTCGTCAGAGCAGGTGAGGACTAGATCACCAATTCCAGATAGCCCCTGAAATGTTAATTTATCGGCACCCAAGGCAACTCCAAGTCTAGTCATTTCAGCAAGCCCTCTAGTAATCAATGCGGCTTGCGTGTTGGCTCCAAAGCCTAGTCCGTTTGCAATTCCTGCAGCTATAGCTAGAACATTTTTAACCGACCCACCAACCTGAACTCCTATAATATCTGAATTTGTGTAAGCACGAAGCGTTTTAGTCTGAATGATGTTGGACCAAAATTCTCGTGTCTTTTTATCCTCAGATGCCACAACAATTGCCGCTGGTTTTTTTTCAACAATTTCAGCTGCAAAAGTGGGGCCAGATATAACGCAAGGATAGTGGCTAGTAATCTGCTGATTAAAAGTTTCATGAAGGAGGTTTCCACTCACTGGATCAAAGCCTTTAGATACCCATGCCAGAGGGATTTGATTGATATCACTCTTTATTTTTTTGAGTACATCTAAAAATGAAGAGCTGGGGGTGGCAATGAGTACAGCCATTGATTTTTGAATGACTTTATAGCTCGAACCTATCTTAATATTGGGACTGAACGGCACTGAGAGTGCAGGGTGCTGATGACCTATATTTTCAGTGTTCTGTTTATCTTTAGTGACTAGATAAATATTCTCAAACTTATCGCTTATAGCAATCGCAAGTGCGCTTCCCCATGCGCCTGCTCCAATAATAGTTAGGGAATTGTTCATCTTGCTTATCTTTGTATAGGGAGTTCAGCTTTTAGCCAAGCATTAAATCCGCCCTTGAGACTAGATACTTTTTGAAAATCATTTTTCGAAAGAATATCTGCAATTCGATCAGACCGAGTGCCACTTTTGCAATACACGAGAATATTTTTGGATTTATCGAGAGAGTCCATTTTTGCTTTTACTTGACCCATTGGTATGTTGAGGTCATTAGTAAGAAATCCAGCAGTACGCTCTTTTTCTTCTCTCACATCCAGAATAATCAGCTCATCATCATCCATCAGAGATACCGCTCCATTCGTATCAACCACTTGATATTTTCTATATTTTTCGCTATAGATATTTACGATTAATAAAATGATAAGAGCAAATAATGTTCCAGTTAGTAATAGCTCGCCTTGTAAAAATTGAATGAATTCCATAGTTATTTATTGTCCTGTAAAAAAGTATCAAGCATTTGATGTCCGTGCTCGGTAAGAATCGACTCTGGATGAAACTGAACTCCTTCAATGGGGTGAGTTTTGTGACGAACCCCCATGATTTCTTCAATTTCACCAGACTCCGTGTTAGTCCATGCTGTCACTTCAAAGCATTCCGGCAAAGAGCCTTTATCAGCAACTAATGAGTGGTACCGAGTAGCATTAAGGGGATTCTTAAGGCCTTTAAAAACACTTCTAGAAGTATGATGAATAGGAGAGACTTTTCCGTGCATAATTTTTTGAGCACCAATAATATTTCCACCAAAGGACTGCACTATTGCTTGAAAACCGAGGCAAACACCCAGTATTGGAAATTTGCCCGCTAATTTTTCAATTAGCTCAAGTGATATTCCAGCCTCATTTGGAGTGCATGGGCCTGGCGAAATAACAATGTATTTGGGATTAAGATTTTGTATCTCTTGAACTGAAATATGATCATTTCTATGAACAATAACCTCTTGACCTAGTTCACCAAAATACTGAACTAAGTTATAAGTAAATGAGTCATAGTTGTCGATCATTAATAACATATTGAACCCAGCCTGAAGGCGAAAATAACTTAGTTCATTTTACAGATAAAAATGAAACAAAGTTAAGGCACTGAAAGAAGCAACTAGTCTCTTTAAAGCCACAATTATGCAAGCGTTTAAGATGCGTTTCTTTTGTTTCAGTAATGAGAACATTTTCAATCGCCTGACGTTTGTTTGCAATTTCTAGTTCGCTGTATCCATTCTCTTTTTTAAAATCCATATGGAGTTTTGTAATTTGATTTTGAGCCGCTCTGTCATCAAAGTGTATTTTTTCACTTATTATTAAAACCCCACCCGGGTTTAGGCCGTCATAAATTTTTTTAATGAGGTTTGAGCGAAGGTTTACATCGATGAATTGAAGTGTCAAATTCAGAACCACAATGGATGCATTCTGAATTTCAATGTGGTTAATGTCATCACATATTGCATGTAAATTATCTACTTTATTTTTTAGATTTTTTTTGCATTGTCTAGTCATTTCCTCGGAGTTGTCGATGGCAAAAAATTGATTGTTCTTGTGCTTATTATTAAGGGCTATGGATAGTGAAATCGCACCTGTAGATGAACCAAGGTCATAATAGCTTGTGTTATCTTGGCCATACATTCTCGCAATCAGACCAATCATTTGTATCATTGAGTCATATCCTGGGACTGACCTTTTGACCATGTCATCAAACACCTTGACAACCTCTTTATCAAATCGAAAATCAGCAATATTGATTTGCTTATCGAATAAGTTATCACGCATACAATGACTCCAAGAATATCTCTGTTACAAGAAGTTTAGTCTCACCCAGGGTAAATGTTGAGCGCCTTGCCCATGCGTGTTCAAAACTTCCAACTTCAAGATGACCACGCTTTATTTCAGGGTCATCAAATAAGATTTCACCGAGTGGCCTAGATCCGATAGTTAAAATATCCCTTGTATCATCTGTTAGTGGTATGAGTGAGCGTGCGTTCACGACAGGTTTTTGATTTCCTAGAAGTTCAACTTCTCTAACAATAACACTTTGGTTTTTAGCTGCGCCAAGGAGCTCATATTCACATTGATAGGGGTTATTTTCTTTTTGTGAGATTACGTTCACTTTAAAGTCTTCGTATTTTTCTTTAAGCTTGTGGGTTAAAGACGTGCTATCCAGTAGCCAAATACTAACGTAGCTTGGTATCTTTTCTCTTGGATTAAAAATTCTCCAATTAAATTTATCTGGATTGAACATAAGCGATGTATTTTACAAGAATCTAAGTTTTTATAAATTCAAAAAAGATTATGCATCAAAATAATCGGTCTTCTCTTCATCTATCCATCGATTGATTAAGGCATTTTGACTGTCCTGGGTTGCCTCCAGCATTTTTGATGAATAGTAACCCGCTTTTTTTAGTAAATAGGTGTCTCTGACTATATTGGCAATTTTCATAGATGCTATTCCAGTTTGTTGAGTTCCTAATATTTCTCCTGGACCTCTAAGTTCTAGATCTTTTTGGGCAATTATAAAACCATCATTGCTCTGTCTAAGGATATCAAGTCTCTCTTTGGCATTGTCACTCAAAGGTGATTGATACATGAGGATACAGATGCTTTTTTCAGACCCTCTTCCAACGCGCCCCCTTAGCTGATGAAGTTGTGCTAAACCGAGACGCTCTGAATTTTCAACAATCATCAGGCTTGCGTTTGGGACATTGACTCCAACCTCTATAACAGTTGTCGCAACAAGAAGGTTAATTTTTCCCTCTTCAAAATCTTTCATGATGTTTTCTTTCTCTGGCTTTGTCAACCTTCCATGAATCATGACTACTGTTAAATCCTCAAGATTGTCATTAAGGTAATTAAAGGTTTTTTCTGCTGATTCTGCTCTGAGTGCTTCTGACTCCTCAATAAGGGTGCAAACCCAATAAATTTGACGTCCTTCGTCTGAGATCTTTCGTATTTTGCCTATTAATTCGTCTCTTCTGGCGTTACTCAATGCAACCGTCTCAACAGCTTGACGACCTGGAGGTAGTTCATCTATGACAGAGGTATCGAGATCAGCATAAGCGCTCATTGTTAATGATCTAGGAATTGGGGTAGCAGTCATGACTAGTTGGTGTGGAGTTTTGTTGGCTTTTTTCGAAAGAGAGAGTCTCTGGTGAACACCAAACTTATGCTGCTCATCAATAATCACTAGTGATAAGTTGTTGAATGAGACGCTTTCCTGAAAAAGAGCATGGGTTCCTATAACAACTTTTGCTTCGCCGCTTTCTATGAGGTTCAGTTGATCCTTTCTTTCCTGTAAGTTTTGAGAGCCTGAGAGGTAGGCAATTTGAATTTTTAATGGCTTTAAGTAATGAGTAAAATTTTGAAGGTGTTGGCGAGCTAAAATTTCTGTGGGAGCCATAATTACAGCCTGAAAGTTATTTTCTACTGCTTGAATTAAAGCAAAAACTGCAACAATAGTTTTTCCAGATCCAACATCTCCTTGAAGAAGTCTAAGCATTGGCTCTGAACTAGCTAAATCATCATTAATTTCATTAATGCAGCGAGACTGGGCATTAGTTAACTTGAAATTAAGAGAGCCGAGAAGGGCATT
>Ga0207964_1000032_pt1 | contig 60145 bp, 59 predicted proteins | sample Knorr_S23_td_250_FD_185608 | JGI IMG/M metagenome (GOLD analysis project Ga0207964, IMG submission 185608) | Marine microbial communities from Southern Atlantic Ocean transect - Knorr_S23_td_250_ad_251m_LV_A (SPAdes) (version 2) | ecosystem: Environmental > Aquatic > Marine > Oceanic | place...
TACAGACAGGTTAAATGAAGAGCGTTTGGGTGATATGACACCCGAGGCGGTGGCAAGCTTTGTGCGTGAGATGGAGGATCCGCTATCAACGGTAACCCCTATGGAAAGGGCTAGAATAGTGGCTTTGTTATTCAAGCAGGTGCAGAAGGATAATGACCTTTCGGGCTTGCTGTTTGAGAAGTTCGAGGCGCACCGCAAATTAATGCGCTACGAGCAGCGGGCGTTTAATCAACTTCGTAAGAAAAGTCAGGTTAAAAAATAACAAAACGAAGCCAAAGTGTTTGGCCTGCGATAAATACCGTTATAGAGGATTAACAGACTTGCAAACACTAGAATCAAGATATATCATGATATAAAATGAAATTTCATGATGGTGTGCAATTATGTCAATAGCAAGAGAAAAATTTGCAACTCAGGTTGATTCAGCTCTTTTGGAATCAGTACGAAAACTTGCCAAGTCAGAGGGTCGGCAGATCCAGGCCGTAGTCGAGGATGCTCTTCGGGAGCATTTAGATGCCAAAAATGGAGCGCCAGGTCGAGAGCATGTGATGGCCGCTTATTTAAAAAGTACTGAACGTTTTTCAGGTCTCTATAAAAAGCTAGCGCAATGAGCTTTGACTATATTAGGGTCGATGACATTCTGGCTATTCATGCTGATCAGATAGAGCGTTATGGTGGTGGCGAAGGAGTAAGAGATCCAGGGCTTTTGGAGGCGGCCTTGTTTCGGCCTCAAACGGGGTATTACCCGACATTAATTGATGAGGCCGCTGCCCTTTGGGAAAGTCTTTCTCAGAACCATCCTTTTGTTGACGGTAACAAACGAACGGCATTCGCGGCGACCTATGTATTTTTGGCAATTAATGGACTTGAGATCACTGCGAGTGATGAAAAAACGCAGGAATTTGTTTTAGAGCTATACGCCACCTCGAGTCTAACTTTCGACAACCTGCATGCTTGGCTGGGTGAAAATACCAAGGCTTGCTAACTACTGTGCGCAGAAACGCTAAATAATGATAACTACCCTTAACACCAACTAATCTAACCGCTATCATCTTTCTTCTTCCTTGAAATAGTGGTCTCTAAACTACCATCCTTATCCTCAAGTATCTTTTCCAAGTCTTCCTTAGATAAATAATCCAAATCCCAGTGGTTACAGATATCATTTCTGTAGCGCGTATGGTTTTTATCCGATGACTTTGACGCCTTGCGGTTAAAGTAATTTAATAATTTTTTACTGATACTCATAGCCATTTTACTGACTAGATCATCAATTAGATTGCTTGCTATTAATAAATCAATATGTGGAAAATTTACTTTTTATCTTTTCTTGATGCTTTAATCTCACCATTACCGTTGTGCAGATTTTGTGTATCGATCTGTTTTATCCAAGCTATTGCAGCTAGGTCAAATAGCGCCTTTATTTAGCTGAACTGTTCTATTTCCTGCTGAATTTCAAACCATTGTTCTTCTTTTTCAGCGATAGATTTTTTAATTCTGACCTGAATTTCCATCTGCTCTTTTAACTGCAATTTTTTACTTTCGGTGTATATTTCAACGTCCGCTAGTAATGCTTCGTTTTCGGCCTGCTCTTTTTGCAGTTTCTCGATTTCTTGTTCCAATTTTTTAGATTTTTTGGTTAAGGGAGCCAGCTTTTTTCGTGCCTCTGCTGATTGCTGTCGCTGAAGTTTTTTGTCTACACTGCCAACTGAAGCTTTTGCTTCAGGAATCTGACTTTGTACTTCTTCGACTTTAGGTTGCGGAGCGTCAAGAGCATCCGGAACGCGATTATAATTTTTTAACCACTGCTGATAATCTTTTAGATCGCCATTAAATTCATCAACCGATCCATTGGCCACCAGATAAAATTCATCAACGGTGTTGCGGAGTAAATGTCGATCGTGAGAGATCACCACAAGAGCGCCCTCGTAGCCCTGAAGTGCCATTGTCAGTGCATGTCGCATTTCCAAGTCTAGGTGGTTGGTAGGCTCATCAAGTAACAGAAGATTAGGTTTTTGCCAGACAATAAGTGCCAGTGCAACTCGCGCTTTTTCGCCGCCTGAAAAGTCTTTAATGGGTTCCAGTGCTTTATCACCATTGAAATCAAAGCCACCGAGGAAATTACGGATTGATTGCTCGGTGGATTTTGGACTGATTCTTTGGATATGGAGAAATGCACTAGCTTGAAGGTCTAAAACTTCTAACTGATGCTGTGCGAAGTAACCAATTTTTATATTGTCGCCATAGACACGATGGCCATTGAGTAAGTTTAAGTCACCGGTTAGGCTGCCAATCAGCGTCGATTTACCGGCGCCATTTGGCCCAAGTAGACCGATTCTTGTACCGGGTTGTAAGTCAAAATTAACCTGCTTGAGAATTTTCTTGTCGCCGTAACCTAAATCGGCTTGGCTCAGGTTTACTAATGCGCTGTGGGCTTTTTTGGGAATAGGGAAATTAAAGTAAAATGGCGAGTCGACATGCGCTGGTGCAACATCTTCCATACGCTGTAATTCTTTAACACGACTCTGCGCCTGTTTGGCTTTTGATGCCTTGGCGCGAAATCGTGCAATAAAACCTTCAACTTCTTTTCTGCGTTTTTGCTGTTTTTCAAAGCTCGCCTGCTGCAACGCTAAGCGCTCGCCACGCACTCTTTCAAAAATCGAATAATTGCCTTTGTAAGCGTTGGTCTTTTGGTGTTCGATATGCACGATTCGTTCGACAACGTTATCGATAAAGTCTCGATCGTGAGAAATTATTAATAGGGTCCCAATATAATTTTTTAACCACTGCTCCAGCCACAATGTAGCATCTAAATCGAGGTGATTAGTCGGCTCGTCTAGTAGCATTAAGTCGGAGGGACTCATCAGTGCCTGAGCGAGATTTAAGCGTATCCGCCAACCACCGGAAAAGCTATTTACCGGACGGGTAACTTCCGACTGAGCAAAGCCCAAACCATGCAATAATTGCTCAGCCCGATAATGAGCATCAAAGCCATTAGCGGCATCCATTTTTTCATATTCTAAGGCTAAACGGTCGTTATCTTCGTCTAGCAACGCTTTCTCAATGGCTTTTTCTAGCGCACGCACACGGGAGTCGCCATCGAGAACATAATCTACCGCACTGCGCTCAGAGTTCGCCAACTCCTGTGCCATATGTGCGATTCGCCAACTTGAGGGGATAAAAAGATCGCCGGCATCCTGAGTAATCTGACCGAGTAATAGTTTAAATAGACTCGACTTACCTGTGCCGTTGCCACCAATAATGCCTATATGCTGGCCGGGGTGAATAACTAGTTCTGCCTCGTCTAGCAATACTTTTATGCCACGACGCAGTTCAATATTACTTAATGTAATCATAGGGGGATTATCACCAAAATTTTATTCGAAACCTAAAAAGCCGCCTGACGGGTGACTCCACAATTTGGCATATAGCCCGTTCTTGGCAAGTAACGGCTGACAGGTGCCCTGCGTTACTATTTTACCCTGATCAAAAACAATCAACTTATCCAGCGCCGAAAATATCACTCTTTACCCATTAGCAGATGCAGATGGTCTCTTTGGTAGGCAGCTCGAATTAGGTGCTCGCGCCCCAATTATGTGCCTGACGACAATGAGTGAATGCAAGACACTTGTGGAGGAATGTTTAGCAACATGCAGGGTTCCGTGCATCAACCCTGTAAAAAAAGAGACACAAAGTGGACGCAGTGCATAAAGGCCAAGTTAAGCAACTTGCTAACCAGGGCTCTCAAACTCAGCTCCTGGCTGTGATGTATGGCTCCGCCTGCTGGGCTCGAACCAGCGACCCAATGATTAACAGTCATTTGCTCTACCAACTGAGCTAAGGCGGAATGGTGTTTCGTGTTGAGCGGGGCATTTTAGGCATCTCGACTAGGTGAGTCAACAGTTTCCTAAAGGAAATGTAGCGATTGCTGGTTAGATCTTTATTCTTGGTGGTTCATTAGGTTGATTTAGCTATAAATTCCAGCGTATAGCTTTAATCATTCAATAAATAATCACTGGGCAATGTATACTTAAAATATTGGATATTGTTTAATTTTGGAATAGCTTGATGTATTTTAATGGCTTAAAAGCTCAACTATTGTGCGCTGTTGTGATGCTGTGCCTCATAGTTCCCATAGCATCAGCTAATCAGGTGGATGAAAAATCTCTTTTACTGCAGCAGTTTGAGCCTATTATTTCTGTTGTAAGCAAGCAGCTACTTAGTCAGCATGAGAACTTTAAGAAAAATCCAAAAGCTTATCAGACTTTTTTAGATCAGCATGTGCGCCCCCATTGGGATGCTAGTTCTACGGCTAGGGCTTTGATTGGCGGAGCTAACTTTAAGCCTTTGAAGGCAAAAATTCAGCAGCAGCTTATCGAGGCAGTTGATAAAACTCTGGTTCGTTATGCTTTTGAAGGGATTGATTTTTACAGTGGCCAGCAATTCCAGTTGATCGATGTTGCGATTAGCGATTCAGGTAGAATGGGCTGGGTGCAGGTGGTGATGAAATCCAAGATTTTGCCTGATCTAAATCTGGATATTCTGGTAAAGCGTAATAAAATAGGTGCATGGAAAGCGGTGGATGTCCGCTTTAAAGGAATTACCTATGCGGCGGTTAAAAAGTATCAATTTAAAAAAATACTTGAGAAGCAGGGGGTTGGTGCTTTGATTGCCAACCTTAATGAAAAAAATAACAAATTCTTTGGCGAACTATGTGTTGTCAAAGATAAAGTGGATAAACAATCTTGTTGAGTTCGCAAAAAATAAGTCCGATCAAACCCTTTAAATTAGAAAGTAAATATAAGCCAGCCGGTGATCAGCCAAAGGCTATTAGTGGCATGGTTGAAGGTTTAGAGAATGGTTTGGCTGCGCAGACGCTTTTAGGTGTTACAGGTTCGGGTAAAACCTTTAGTGTTGCTAATGTTATTGAACAGGTTCAAAGGCCAACCATTGTTCTCGCTCATAATAAAACTCTTGCCGCTCAGCTCTATGGTGAGTTTAAAAGTTTTTTCCCCAATAATGCGGTTGAGTATTTTGTTTCTTACTATGATTACTATCAACCTGAAGCCTATGTGCCTTCGTCTGACACCTTTATTGAAAAAGATGCCTCGGTAAACTCTCATATTGAGCAGATGCGTCTATCGGCGACCAAGTCACTAATGGAGCGTCAAGATGTAATTGTGGTGGCTACGGTTTCCTCTATTTACGGTTTGGGCGACCCTAGCTCCTATTTAAAAATGGTATTGCATTTATCTCGTGGCGAGCAGATCGATCAACGAGACGTTTTAAGGCGTTTGGCGGAACTTCAGTATAAACGTAACGATATAGACTTTGATCGCGCCTCATACCGTGTTAGAGGTGATGTAATTGATGTTTATCCTGCGGATTCTGATTATGAAGCGGTGCGCATTCAGTTATTTGATGATGAAGTTGAAGAAATTTGTCTGTTTGACCCATTGACCGGCGAGGTGTTGCGCACAGTTCCAAGGTTTACTATTTACCCTAAAACCCATTACGTTACTCCGCGTGAGAAGATTTTAGTGGCGGTTGATAAGATTCAGGATGAATTAAAAGAGCGACTTGAGCAGTTGCGATCCAATGATAAGTTGGTTGAAGCTCAGCGTCTGCAAGAGCGGGTGCGCTATGACATTGAAATGATGCGAGAATTGGGTTACTCCAACGGTATTGAAAATTATTCCAGATATCTCTCGGGTGTGGCTCCAGGCGAGCCGCCACCGACATTATTTAATTATCTGCCCGATAATGCCCTGTTGGTGATTGACGAGTCCCATGTCACTGTGCCCCAGTTAGGCGCTATGTACAAAGGGGACCGCTCACGCAAAGAGACGTTGGTTGAATATGGCTTTAGACTGCCTTCAGCGTTGGATAATCGCCCGTTGCGATTTGATGAGTGGGAAGGCATAGCACCACAGATGATCTTTGTTTCAGCGACGCCTAGTCGTTATGAAGAGGCTAATCAGGGTCAGGTTGTTGAACAGGTTGTAAGGCCCACCGGTTTATTAGATCCATTAATTGAAGTGCGCCCAGCCTTAACTCAGGTGGATGATGTTTTATCTGAAATCAATCAAAGGGCACAAAATAACGAACGTATTCTTATTACTGTACTGACCAAGCGTATGGCGGAGGATTTAACCGATTACCTCGATGAGCATGGCGTCAGGGTGCGTTATTTGCATTCGGATATTGATACCGTAGAGCGCGTAGAGATTATTAGAGACCTCAGATTAGGTGAGTTTGATGTGTTAGTTGGCATTAATTTGCTAAGAGAGGGTTTGGATATGCCGGAAGTGTCACTGGTGGCTATTCTGGATGCGGATAAAGAAGGCTTTTTGCGCTCTGAACAGTCACTGATTCAAACCATCGGAAGGGCGGCGCGTAACCTTGAGGGTAAAGCTATTTTATATGCGGACAGGGTCACAGGTTCGATGCAGCGCGCCATTGATGAAACCGAGCGACGTCGTAGTCTTCAGGAGGTGCACAATAAAAAGCATGGCATTACTCCTAAAAGTATCAAAAAGGATGTGGCGGATATTATGGAAGGTGCTCATGCGGCAGTGGGGCATAAAAAGCGCGCGAGAAAAGTCGCTGAGGATGCAGCTTCTTATGTAGGCGCAGAACAGTCCTATGAGAATATGGCCAAAGAAATTAAACGCCTTGAAGATAAGATGTATCAGCATGCTCGAAACCTAGAATTTGAAGAGGCTGCCAATACGCGCGATATTTTGGGTAAGTTACGAGAAAAAAGTCTGGCTTCATAGGCTTATATGTCGGTGTTTATCAGCATATCTAGTTCTTAAGTGCTATTTAAAAAAGTGTCCTAGCTAATTAGAATGTGAGCGTATTTCGGGATGAAGTGCTTCTAGGAAGGTGGCATCAAGGATGATGTCGGAAATAGGGATGTTTCCCGGTAGGTAGTAGGTCTTCCTAGAACAATTATTACGTCTAATCTTTTTAGCTATAAATTATTTTCCAGCTATAGGCGTAAAGCCAGATTACAAAGCAAAAGATTGAAATTCTGAGTAATATTTTTGCAATCATAGAAAGGGAAAAGAATCTATGTTGTTGTTTGGGCATATATGGGTTCATGGTTTTTCCGTTATATCTCTACATGATAATGATTATCATTTACAATAAGTAAAAAATCAAGTAGCATCCTCCCAGAATTGCGAATAGGGATTTAAATCCAACTATTTGTCCTGTCTTTTTAAATTTTAGGGAAACAATCAATGAAACTCTATTTTCTCTGCGATGTTCATCGTCAGGCGTTAACTACCAATGTCACTAAAGCCATACGTTTTTGGCGGGAGGGCTTTGATACTGCGCAGTTCTTTAATGCGCAGAGTTTGTGGATTGAGGCGATACCTCATGCTGGCTGTGCATTTGAAATAGCAGAAATCTTTGTTACCAATAAAGAAATAGATGACAGCGTGGCCTATGAATGGTTTTACGCCTCGACCTTATTGCTTGTGGATGCGTTTAATAGTTTGGGCTATACCGAAGAGGCTTATGAGGTGATGGCTTTAACCATTGAAAGGTTTGATAGCGAGTTGAGTTTAACCCATGTAGATCAAACGCTGGTGATGGAGTATTTGAATAAGTTGCATTGGTGTGAACATTTTGCACCCCATTATATTGAATCAAAGCGCGGAATTTATCGATCCTCAGTAAGGTCAATGCACTAAAAGTGAAAAAGTACGAACGTTCTTACACAAAATCACTTAAAAAAGTATTCAAAATAGAACAACACAGGTTTCTGCTTCCAAATGATTTCTTTGATGTGTAAAATGCGACGCTCAGAAGTAATAGGAGCATAGCTCAGTTGGTTAGAGCACTTGCATGACATGCAAGGGGTCCGCAGTTCGAGTCTGCGTGTTCCTACCACTTCCGACATTCCTCGTCCTAAAAAATTCTACTTGCTATCCATTTTTTCAGAATCAGTTTAAAAAATATTTCGATAAAGTATTCTACTTAATCTGAAGGGGTCGGTGGTTCGAGTCCACTCGGTCGTACCAATACCTAACATCTCATAAACCTTTGCAAATCTTTCAATAATGTTTTTGTTAGCCGTTATCCATAATAATTGCCGAATAACTATCGTTGAATAGATTGCGTTATTAGACGATACTAGGTTTAAGGTTTGATTTATATTCACAGCTACCCCGTGGATTGTTGGAGGCCTGTAGATGTTTTTATTAGCCCTATACATTGGTATGGCTTTGGGTGTTTCTTTTTTATGTTCGCTTCTAGAGGCAACGCTGTTGTCCCTTACTCCCACATACTTGGCGACATTGGAGACCCAGCGACCTAAGCTTGGTATTTTGTGGCGAAACTTTAAAGCTGATATTGATAAGCCACTCGCAGCAATTCTGTCGCTTAACACCATTGCCCATACCGTGGGTGCCGCTGGTGCTGGCGCTCAGGCGACAAAGTTATTTGGTGAATTATATTTTGGCATTATCTCCGCTGTTCTTACTCTGTTGATCCTTATTTTTTCAGAAATTATTCCAAAAACTCTGGGTGCGCGCTACTGGAAACAGTTGTCACCTGTCTGTGGCTATATTTTGCGCTGGGTACAATGGGCTATGCACCCTTTTGTTGTTGTATCGAAGAAGTTAACTGGATGGTTGGCACCAGTCAAAGATGACCCATCTGTTTCTAGAGATGACTTTCATATGCTGGCTAAAATGGGTCATCAAGAGGGGGTTATTAATGCTGATGAGGCACAGGCTATGAGTGCGCTTTTGGCCTTTAGGGGTTTAGTGGCTAAGGATGTTATGACGCCGCGGACTGTGATGGCTTCACTGCCTGCCGATATACAGGTGGGGGATGTGTCTCCAACGGATCCCTCATTAAAGTTTTCTAGAATTCCTATTTTTCAGGACCACAGCGAGGACTTTATTGGCTTTGTGCGCAAAGACGATATGTTTAAAGAGGCCGCAGAGGGTCGACGTGATACAACGCTTGAGGCACTGAGACGTGATTTCGTCAGTGTATTGGAAGGCAAGCCGTTACCAGATTTAATGCAAACCATGGTGGATGAGCGTGTATCCATAAGCTTGGTAGTTAGCGAGTATGGTGATCCATTGGGAATCGCTACTATGGAAGATTTGGTTGAAACTATGTTGGGTATGGAAATCGTTGATGAATCAGATAGCCATATTGATATGCAGGAGCGTGCACGACAGCTATGGCGGTTGCGAGCCAATGCGGCAGGTATAAAGTTTGAAAATAAAGACTAATATTTTTTAATAGTCTGAGCCTGCTCAAAAAAACAGGCTCATCGACAAGGGACTTTAATGGGTGGCAGTCAGTCTTATCCAATTTAGATTCCATTCGCGGCCGACTGCATTTATGCGCAGAATTTGTGGCCCTGCTTGCAATTCGATAGTATCGGAGCGAGTAACCCAATTTTGCCAGCCTCCAGTGTTTGGGACCGTTTGCCGATCAATTTCTATTCCATCGGCAAGGATTTGGAAGCCACTGCTGCCTGGTTGGCTAGCCAATCGATATTCGATGGTATAGGTGCCGGTAGTCTGAACATCGATGTTGTACTCCAGCCAGTCGCCGGGGTCGACATATCCAATATTTATACCGCCGCCTGTACCGCCACCACTGTCTGTTGAACTTTCTGTCTGTATGCCATACATGGAGGAAAATTGCTCAGCTTCAATGGTTCCGGGAACAGAGAAAGTTATTTGAGGTTGTCCTGAGCTACTATTGCTAGTATCCAAATCATCTCCCAGTGTATCTGTATCCTGATAGGTTAGACCGAAGCCATAAGCAAATAATGGGTCATAATTTTCATCATTGCGATTGAGAATGATTTGATCGGTATACTTAGGCCAAGAGAATGATAACCTCCCTTTAAAGTCATAATTAATATCGCCGCTGGCCTCTTTAAAGATCACATCGGCAACCCCTGAACCCTCAGACCCAGGCAGCCAGGCTGCAACAAAGGCATTGGAGGCATTTAACTCTTTGTTCACCCATAGAGGGCGACCAGTAATAAAGATAGAAATTACAGGGATATCTTGTGAGCGAAGAGACTCTAGTAAGGCTAAATCTGATTTACTTCCAGCCTGATATTCAATATTTGATAAGTCTCCTTGACCCTCTGCGTAGGGTGACTCTCCAAATACCACAATAGCTACATCTGGTTTGGTGCCACTCCAGCTTCCACTCGAGCTTAAATTTGTGGTTCCACCGGCAGAATTCACCACTGATTGAATGCCTTGATAAATGGATGTGCCGCTAGGGAAGTCGTTATTTGAGTTTCCGGTTCCCTGCCAAGTGACGGTCCAGCCGCCGGATTGTTTGCCAATATCATTAGCGCCACTGCCTGCAACTAGCACATTGGAATTTCGATCAAGAGGTAGGATGCCATCGCTATTTTTTAGAAGTACAAGAGATTCTCTAACTGCTTGGCGAGCAACAGCCCGGTGAGCGGAAGCGCCAATTAATGATGTGTCACTAGCATGTTCTCGACTTGAGGGTTTTACACTATCAGCAAAGCCAGCGCGCAGTTTAACCCGCAATATCCTAGTTACAGCATCGTTGATTCGAGACATAGGGATAGTGCCATTGTTTACCTGAGTCACGGTGTTTTGGATAAATGCCTGCCATGCATAGGGCACCATAATCATATCCACACCAGCTATAATGGCTTGAGCACATTGACTATCACCACATCCAGCGACCTGACCATGACCGTTCCAGTCACCTATAACAAAGCCATCAAACCCCATCTGTCCCTTTAAGACATCAGTAAGTAAATACTCGTTACCGTGTAGCTTAGAGCCATTCCAGCTGTTATATGAAGCCATCACAGTTTGCGCCCCTGCACCAAGAGCAGAAATATAGCCTTGAGCATGAATATTGCGAAGAACTGATTCAGTGACAACTGTATTGCCCTGATCGATACCTGACTGTGTACCGCCATCACCGACAAAATGCTTAGCGGTAGCCACTACATTGGCAGGCCCAAATAGGTTTGCGCCTTCACCCTGTAGACCTTTTACAATTTCACCGGCGTAGGCTCTGACAATTTCAGGGTCTTCAGAATAGCCTTCATAGGTTCTGCCCCAGGTATCATTGCGAACTACAGCCAGTGTCGGTGCAAATACCCAGTCGATGCCTGTCGCTGCAACTTCCAGAGCGGTAATTTCACCAATTTCACGCATTAGCTCGGGGTTATTGGCAGCGCCTAAACCTATATTGTGGGGGAAAATAGTAGCGCCAATGACATTGTTGTGACCATGAACTGCATCGGTTCCCCATATAACGGGAATGCCTACGCCGCCATCGCTAGTATCTGTACTGGCGACATATAAATTATCAGCAAGGCTTACCCAGTCAGCGATACTTGAATTTTTGCCATTAGGCCAGCTGCCGCCTCCGTTGAGAACCGAGCCTAGATTCCATTGACGCACATCGTCAGGTGTTACACTACTAATTTCAGCCTGAACCATCTGACCTACTTTTTCTGCCGTAGTCATTGAGGCTAAAATCGAAGCTACAGCGCTATCTACATCATTGGTTACTTCACTGTTAACGGCCTCCCATGAAGAGGAAAATACTGTAATTGTCGCAGTGGCAGAAGATTGGGAGCCACCAGTATTGGTGACGGTATAATCAAAAGAATCAAAACCGTTAAATTCAGTGACTGGGGTATAGCTAAAACTTCCGTCTTCATTAACAGTAACAGAGCCATTTTCAGCAGGGCCTGTTTGACTGTAGATAACGGATGTATTGGCTGTGCCGAGATCGTTGGTTTGAAGATTTCCCGTTATAGCAGTTTCTTGATGGGTGACAAAACTGTCATCCACGGCTGTTAATTGATTATTGCTAGGGTTGGAATTATTGCCTGGAAAATAGCTTTCGATATAAGCTTCAATATCAGAGGCGTTATTTCTTGTAGCTTCAACTGCAACTGCTTCGTTAATTAGCGCCTCTCCACGAAGATCAAATAAATACCTTAGAATTAACAGTCCATCAGTTAGTGCGTCAATTTCCCCATTGCCATCGACGTCGGTAATTGAAATATTAGTTTCAACTCTAGCGGCAACTTCTGATGCTGTTAGAGGTGAGTTAGATGCCGCGGCGTCACTTACTAAAGCGTTGCCTCTTAGCTCAAAGGTATACCGAAGGATTAATAGCCCGTCGGTCAAAGCATCTACCTCACCATTGCCATCCATATCCAAGTTTAGTGGTGTTGCAGTATTTTGATTAACAAGCTGTTTTTTTTGCGTGACTAGGTCAGTGTCTATAGCGACTGATTTTTCACTGTAACCAAAGGACAAAATCGAAGATAAAGTAATTAAACCTGCAAGACCAAAAGCGCTAGATTTAGACGTTGATGGCTGATTTTTTTCTGCTAAAAGCATTGAATTTAACTCCGTAAAAATTTTTTGACCTATCATATTGAAAGAATATGCTAAATACAGGTAATTACGCTTAGAGGCGAAATTAAGAGGACAAAAAAGTTATAAAAGCTGATTTTCTAGAAAAAGGGGCACTTATCTAGTTAATGGCCACAAGTATGGCAAAACTAAAAAAGCACCCTTGAGACTTATTTAGAAGTAAGCTTAAAATCTATTGCTTGTAAGTTTTCTGAGCTAGCACCAATAAATAACCTAAAGTCACCAGCCTCTGCCTTAAAGCTCATATCTCGAGTGTAAAAAGCAAGGTCATCAGAGCTAATAGTAAAAGTTACCTTTTGGCTTTGGTCAGGTTCAAGAGCAATTTTTTCGAAGCCTTTAAGTTCTTTAACAGGCCGAACTACTGAGCCCACCATATCCTGAATATACAGCTGTACTACTTCTTCACCCAATCGTTTGCCGGTATTTGTAATTGTCACATTAGCAGTTAGTGATTCACCGAAGTTGATACTGTTTTTACTCAGCGTAATAGGGGAGTAGCTAAATTCAGTGTAACTTAGACCATATCCAAAGGGATAAAGTGGCCCAATCGGACTGTCGATATACTTACTGGTATATCGGGTGTTATCCAAGGGTCGACTGATACGTTTGGTATTATAAAAAATTGGGATCTGGCCTGTTTTACGAGGGACTGTCATGGTCAATTTTGCTGACGGGTTATAGTCACCAAATACAACGTCCGCTATAGCATTACCAGCTTCTGACCCCAACAGCCATGCATTAAGTATGCTAGGAATATTCTCTGCAGACCATTCAATGGCCAAAGGGCGACCATTCATAACAACCATAACTATCGGTGTACCCGTTTTATGGATAGCTTTTATAAGCGCCTGTTGTGCGGGGTATAGCTCAATATTAGTTCGACTTGAAGATTCACCTGTTTTGTCGGCATCTTCACCCACCGCAAGAATAACTACATCAGATTGTTTAGCTAGTTTAATGGCTTTATCTAATTTTGCTTGATCCGCTGATTCAAGGCCTGAACCTTCGGCATAACGCACATTAGTAGTTTCAGATACCGCAGATTTAATGCCATCCAATAAGGTCACAACATCCTCTGCTTGGCCTTTACCGCGCCAAAAGCCATTCATATGGAACTGGTTATCACCCAAGGGCCCGATAACAGCGATATTTTTAATACTTTTATCCAAGGGAAGTAATTGATTGTCGTTTTTAAGTAAAACCACAGACTTTCTTGCCATATCTCTAGCTGCTTCACGGTGTTCAGCAGAAAGAATAAGATTTTTTTCGCGTTCAGCATCAATATATCTGTAGGGATCGTCAAACAGGCCCAGCTCATATTTTAGCTGAAGCACTCTTCGAACAGCTTCATCAATCTGTGCTTCATCAACCCGTCCATCTCGAACCAGTTGTGGGAGAAAATTAACAAATACATCACTTTCCATATCAATATCACTGCCTGCCTCCAGTGACATTTCTGCCGCTTCAGCATCGTCAATAGCAACGCCAGAGGTCACCATAGCGCCAAACGAGTCCCAGTCTGAAACCACGACACCGTCATAATCCCACTGGCCGCGCAGAATATCCGTCAATAGGTAAGTGTTAGCAGAAGAGGGTACGCCCTCAAATTCATTAAAGGCATTCATAAACGAGCGAACACCTTCATCCAAAGCAGCTTTAAACGGTGGAAGATGAGTTTCCCATAGTCTGCGTCTAGAGATATCCACATTATTGTAGTCACGACCTGCAATGACCTCGCCGTAGGCAGCAAAATGTTTTGCAGTGGCGGCAATTGTATCCGAGCGGCTAAGATCGTCACCCTGAAAGCCTCTTACTCGCGCTCTAGCGATTTGCGCGCCGAGATAGGGGTCTTCACCAGCGCCTTCCATCACACGACCCCATCGTGGATCATGAGAGATATCAACCATTGGTGCAAAGGTCCAGTTTTGACCTGCGGCAGAGGCTTCAATAGCCGCAATTCGTGCAGATCGTTCCATTGCCTCAAGATCCCAGCTGGCCGATTCTGCCAAAGGAATAGGGAAGATAGTGCGGTAGCCATGAATAACATCAAATGCGAACATCAGCGGAATGCCAAGACGGGTTTCTTCAACCGCATAGCGTTGCGCTTTTTCGACATCCTCAGTACCTAGAACATTTAACACTGAGCCCACCAGACCTTTTTGCACCAAACGATTTCGGTGGCTAATCTTGGACTTATCAATATCCCCGGTAATAATCTCATAACCACTGTATTGATTAAGTTGACCCGCCTTTTCTTCTAGTGTCATCTGGGCTATTAGCGAATCAATTTTATCATCGGTCGTTGATTTATTAGCTTGGATAATAATGGCAAATGTAATAAATGCCGCAATGGCGATTAAGATTTTTCGCATATGTCCCTCAGTGTAGAAAATAGTGTAAAAATAAAACACGCAATTCTAAGCGTTGTTGTCCAAAATTTCACTCAGAAAAATACACTAAATAATCAGTATGAATTTTCGGTGCTTCTGTACTTTGCATTAATTACGGGCTTAAGGGCTAATTAGACAGCAACCGCATAATCAAAGCGTCCTTATGCATGAATTAGGACTTAATTGTTTTTAAAGGCAGGTACGAATAAAAACACAGTACTTCGAAATCATTAATATTGTGATCGCTGTCACACAAAACAGCATTTTTTCTGCAGTCCCATCTTTTATCTGCTTCACTGATTGGAGAGGGCTATAAATGATTGGAGATTAAAAAATTGATCATCAGAAAATTATTGGGATTTACAATTTTGGAGCTGTTGGTGACTTTGATGATTTTTTCCTGTTTATCACTGTTGGTTATACCCTCTTATTTTGGGTATCAAAGCAGACAGAATGTAAGTTTAAAGGCATGGGAAATTAAAAGAGCACTGGAGTTAGCGCGCAGTATAGCTGTAGAGAAAAATACACAAATAAAAGCCTGCCCTTCCCATTTAAATTACGCCTGTATGGCTGAGTTAGGCGATAGATTTTTAGTATTTGAAGATTCCAACAGCAATCATCAGTGGGATAAAGATGAGTCGATATACAAAGATATTAGAGTTGAGGATTTTACGATCAAAATATCAGCCGCAGGGCGGCCATTTTTTCGCTTTAAGTCAACGGGTGAATCTATGGAGTCGGGCAATATATTGGTATGTAACCTTTTAAAAACTGATTTTGCTAAACAGGTAATAGTATTTAGAAGTGGAAGAATTCGAATGTCAAAGGATACTAACCTAGATGGTTATGATGAAAAATCAGGTCGCAGTATAAGTTGTAAAAAATAACATAGGCGCTGTGGAAACAGCGTAATACGCTAAAAAATATATGGAGATAAGTGTGAAATACATCAGGCACCAGCGAAATTTTAATGGATTTACGTTAGTGGAAATTACCCTAGTGGTTGCGGTTCTTGGATTGCTCATTATGGTTAATTATTCAAATAATAAGCCGTTGTTCGATAAGGGTCGCGAAGCAATGGCTAAAGCCTTTTTATTGGAAATTTCTCATCGTCAGGCTAGCTATATGCAGCAACATAATACCTATGCGGAAAATTTATCTGAACTGGGTGCAGTGCCGATAAATAGCTTAGCGTCTTATTACAGAATAGAGCTTATAAAGTCGCTGTTTCCCAATAATCAATCGGGCTATACGGCCAAGGCTATTCCTATTATGGATGAGGATGCTGATAAAACGCTGTGGATTAATCATCTTGGAGCAACGAACAGCAACTGGGGGAATTAGTTTGCTAAACCGTGCTCAGCAGGGATTTTCTTATATTGAATTACTAGTGAGTTTATTAATTATTAGTTTCGGTGTTTTGGGTTATACAGAGCTTATATCAAGAGTTAAATCCACTCAGCACCATGCTAACGAACAGTTACAAGCTATCCTGTTAGCGGACTATATCGAAGAAAATAACAAGATTAATAATAGCCTTTGTTTTAAAACCGTTAATTTCAATAAGAGTGTTACTTTTGCACCATAAAATTTTTTGAATAGTCCTGCTTTAGGACTGCGGGTGATTGCATCCTAGCTACCAGTTTTATATCACTTAAAGAGAAAAATTAGCGATTGGCAATATGAATAAGTTCGGTGGATACAGCATGATTGAATTGATGGTCGCTGCCAGTTTAGGGGTGATGGTGGTGACTGCAATACAAAGTATAGCCAGTAAAACGTTGTGGACTGTGGAAGAAATACAGGCTTCAACTGAAGTGCTTGAAGGTGCGCAGTATTTAAGTGGACTGCTAAGTCGTGATATAGAAATGGCAGGCTTTTATGGCGATTTTTATTCTTCTTATACAGCCATTTCAGGGCCGCCAAATTTTTGTCAGCTGATGAACCGGGGGGCTGTTATTCAGGCAATGCCCTATCCGATTGCTGGCATTAATGATGTAGCCAGTGGATATAAGCTATGTGGTAACGAAGCTCTATTGTCCGGTACCGATGTGATCTTAGCTCGCAGCTCTTCGGTTGTGGAACAACCGCCAACATATAAATTGCAGGCTCAACAAATATATATTCAAGGCGTATTGGATAACTTTAAAGTAGATCACGGCGATAACTTATCGGATTTTTCTTTACATAAAGGAGGAAAGGTTGCGCCTGTTCGAGCTTGGCAACAGACAATTTATTATGTCTCTAAGGATAATATTTTTAAGCGTCGACGATTTTTAAGAGGTAAGTATTTACGCTCAGAACCACTAGTAGATGGCGTTTATGACTTTCAGGTTGAGTATGCTATTAGTTCAGCTCTGGACTCTAGCCATTGTAATACGCAAGAAAATATCAATTATTTATCTCCCCCCTTAACGGATACACAGTGGGAACAGGTAGTTGCAGTAAGATTTCATCTGTTATTGCGAAGTTCTTGGCAGGGGGTGGATCAAATCGGCAAACGATTTCATTATGCTGGAAAATATCATGATATTGAGGAGAGTGGATATTATGCGTTGTTCTCCGGGCTGACGGCCATTATGAATAAAATACCAAAGCGGGTGGTATTTGATCTTGAGATATAGTCTGCAAACTGGATCGATCTTAATTTTAACGCTGTTGATGCTTCTTTTTTTACAATTTGTCGCTATAAATTTGGTTAGTTCAAACAATATCACCAGTAAAATTGTGAGTAATTTTCAAGTGAGTCGACGGCTTGAAAGAAGTGCCAATAATGTGATTAATTATGTTCTAAAAGATAAAGATTACTTTATCAACTATCCGAAGTATCTTGATTCAGAGGGTGATTTTTTTATTGATTTAACTGTCATAACTCCATCTGGTTTTAGCGCCAAAATAATAAGTTTTAAATGTATTGATTTTACGTTTTTGGATAGTAGTTTAGATTGCGATTTAACCCATCAAAATTGGGAGCTGATTATTGAGGTGGAAGATACTAGCGGCCAAGCCTCTTTACGCGTAGTACAGGGCATAAGGCTTTCTCGATTTTCGCAGAATAAGACAGATGACCATTCAGTGGAGTCACAAAAATTGCTTATTCAAGGAGTTTGGTGGTACCAAATTTAACTCATTAATCGTAGAGGGTCGCAATCGGCAGGCGCTTATGCTGCGTTTTTTGATAGATCCCAATTAGGCGTTTTTCATTTGCTTCAGAAATAGCTTTGCCTTCAAGAAAGTCATCAATCACATCATAGGAAAGGCCCAACACAGCTTCATCTTCTTTTTGCGGACTTAGGCATTCAAGATCCGCTGTGGGGGTTTTATTAACAATTGAATCAGGTGCGCCAAGAGTCTTTGCAAGCAGTCGAACTTGGCGTTTATTGAGACCAAATAGGGGGGCTAAATCACAGGCGCCATCGCCATGTTTGGTGTAAAACCCAGTGATATTTTCGGCTGAATGGTCTGTGCCCAACACCAAGCCATTAACTAGGCCGGCAATTTGATATTGGCTAGTCATACGTATTCTTGCCTTTACATTGCCCTTAGCGAAATCTATCGCTTCAGATGAGATAGATTCATTGGCTTGTGCGAGTGTTTCGCATACCTGTTGGTTTATTGCATTGGTGGACGCTTGGATATTCACTGTGAGTACTTTGTCTGCGGCGATAGCATCAAGGGAAATTTGCGCATCCTGTTCGTCTTTTTGAGTTCCATAGGGTAGGCGGACAGCATAAAACTGGAAGTCACTACTATCGGTTTCGTTTCTTAGTTGCTCAACTGCAAGTTGAGTTAGGCGACCGCAGGTGAATGAATCAACGCCACCGCTAATACCAAGTACAAGGCTTTTACAGCCCGAACGCTGAAGTTGTTGCTTGATAAAGTTGATTCGACGCGTTATTTCTACGTTAGGTTCAATACTGGGTAAGACGCGCATTTCATCAATAATTGCTTGCTTGTTCATTAGCCTGTTTATCCTGCAATTTGTATCAAATTATTATGGGTACGCCTAAATATAGACTATTGTTGGTTTAATATTTATCCCAACCCAATTCTTTCAGCAAAAGGGCTATTACTTTGGCAGACCATTGTATTGGCTGTGCGTATCAAATGCTGGCGGAATAACATGGGCTGTTATGCTGTAGGGTAATTTACTCAATAGTCAGTTACTTGGGAAAAGTGTTCTGCTGTTAAAATCGCAAGCCAGTAATAGCAGACTATTGCTTCTTCACAAATGCTGATTTTAACTGCATGGCACCAAGGCTGGGAATCTTGCAGTCAATATCATGATCACCTGCTACCAAACGAATATTTTTGGCTTTCGTGCCCACTTTAACCACCAGCGATGACCCTTTAACCTTAAGATCTTTAATCACGGTCACTGTATCACCATCCTGTAATAAATTACCATTACTATCACGCACTACCAGTTCATCTTCCTGATCGACACTGCCGGGTTGCCATTCATGGGCGCATTCAGGGCAAACCAGTAAACTGACATCGGCATAAGCATAAGGGGACTGACACTGAGGGCAAGGAGGTAATTCAGACATGACAAATCACTGTTAATAAAGACAAGCCCTATGATACCACAGGGCGCTGGCGATACCTTTGAAAAAATGGTCTGCAGGCACGCTGAGCTTTGGATCAGGCTGTATCGTACTCAGGGTGCCCCATGAGCGTAGCGGATACTTTGGGGGGTCAGTCCGACATTGTCGGGTTAAAATCCGACAGACACAAAAACGCCCCGCAACAAACGGGGCGCTTTACCGGCAAAGCAAACGTCTAAATATAGACTATTGTTGGTTTAACATTTATCCCAACCCAATTCTTTCAGCAAAAGGGCTATTATTTTGGCAGACCATTGTATTGGCTGCGCGTATCAAATGTTGGCGGAATAACATGGGCTGTTATGCTGTAGGGTAATTTTCTCAATAGCCAGTTACTTGGGAAAAGTGTTCTGCTATCAAAATCAAAACCATTCTTATTAAGCTGAGGATAGTCTGGGAAATTAGCGGCTAATACGTTGACTGCATTGTCTGCAAATTCATCTTTACCCATCATATGATACGCCTGAGCCATTACCGCTAGACCATCAGCTACAGCTGGAGATTGCTGAAAGTTTTCTACTACAAATTGGCCGCGATTGGCCGCGGCAACTAGAGCGCCTCTTGAGAAATAGTAATTGGCAACATTGATTTCTGATCGAGCTAGTAAGTTACGCAAACTGATTAACCGTTGACGGGCATCTGGGGCATAGGGACTGTTGGGGTATTTTGCTATTAGTTCACCGAGTGTTGCAAAGGCTTCTCTGCCAGAGCCTGTGTCACGTTTACTGTTATCCAGATCGAAAAGACCGTCAAATAAACGACCACTTTGATTGAGTTCACTAAGGCCTTTGACATAAATTGCATAGTCCACATTGGGATGCTGTGGATGCAGACGGATAAAGCGCTCTGCGGAGGCAATAGTTGAGACGTAATCGCTAGACATATACTGGGCATAGATAAGTTCTAACTGCGACTGTTCAGCGTATTTTCCAAAGGGGAACTGTGACTCTAATAGTTGCAGATTGCTGATAGCTACTTGCCAGTTTTTAGATTTTAGATTACTTTGAATTTTGTCGTAAAAACCGCGTTCTGTGTAACCGCTCTCTTCGCTTTCTGAGGATTCTTCATCGTTAAATCCCATCCAAGAACAGTTGGCTAGCAAAGCTATGGATAAAATCAAACCAATACGCGTTTTGTTTTTCATGTAATATTCCCTGCAAGAGGAGTTTGGTGACATAATTCAATGGCTGAGTATTTAAACACAGAGCACAGAGCAAGCCAATCTGCTTTATCCTTATATAAGACTTATTAAAGATTGGAAAAGTTCAGTCTGCAGAATTTGTCTATTGTTATTATAATTTTTTTGAACAGATGATCATGGCACAGCCCGATACTAAAAATACCGACAATTTAGAGGAAATCTCAACGCAGATTAATAAAACTGCGGAGGTTCCCTTCGATTATTGCGGGCGAAGATTAGATCAGGTGGCATCAGAATTATTTTCTGAGTTTTCACGCTCTAGATTGCAACAATGGATTAAAGAAGGATTACTAAAAGTTGATGATGCTCAGTGGCTACCCAAGCGCAAAGTACTGGGTGGAGAGAGGCTAGATATCTGTGCATCTATTGAGGCTGAAGGCGAATGGGTGGCGGAGGATATACCTCTCAATATAGTTTTTGAGGATGATCATCTACTGGTTATCAACAAGACCGCTAATTTTGTGGTTCACCCCGCGGCGGGTAATTATAGCGGCACAGTATTGAATGCTTTACTGCACCATTGTCCTTCGCTAAGTTTGATCCCCCGAGCAGGCATTGTTCATCGTCTAGATAAGGATACCACCGGTCTTATGGTGGTAGCCAAAACCTTAGAAGCCCATACCAATTTGGTAAGTCAGTTGCAGGCGCGCTCAGTTAAGCGCGTATATCATGCGGTAGTGAATGGCCTGTTAACAAGCGGCGGATTGGTTGATCAGCCAGTGGGAAGGCATCCCCGGCAGCGTATCAAAATGGCTGTGATCTCTGGCGGTAAAGAAGCGCGCACCCATTATTCGGTGTTGGAGCGTTTTAAAGGACATAGTCATTTGCAATTAAAGCTCGAAACGGGTCGCACGCACCAAATTAGAGTACATATGGCACATCTTGGTCATCCCCTAGTGGGTGATAGTTTGTATTCGGGGCGTTTTAAAATTCATAAAGGGGCGTCCGCAAAGTTCATTGAATATTTGCGTAATTTTGAGCGTCAAGCTCTTCATGCTGCGGAATTAGCATTGGTTCATCCTGCCACAGGAGAGGAGGTTAGCTGGTCCTCACCGCTTCCAGAAGATATTCAAATGCTACTCAGTCAATTGAGCGATGAACAAAACGACCTTTGATTATCTGATACCCGATTGGCCTGCACCTGACAATGTCCAGGCGGTCATCACATTGCGTTCCAAGGGCCGTAGTTGCCCACCCTATGATCATTTTAATTTGGCGACCCATGTGGGTGATGATCCGCGGCAAGTTGCGATAAATCGCAAACAGCTAATAGAACAATTAGATCTTCAGTCAGAGCCTCTTTGGTTAAATCAGGTACATGGAACAAAGATAGTGGATAGCGCTATTGATGATGCTTTGCCAAATGCTGATGGTTGTTTTAGTGATAGAGTAAATACGCCCTGTGTGGTCTTAACGGCGGATTGTTTGCCCGTATTATTGTGTAATCAACAGGGTACAAAGGTGGCAGCTGTTCATGCTGGATGGCGGGGCCTTTGCGGGGGTATTATTAGCACGGCACTGAGTGAATTTGATGCCAATGATACTGTGCTTGCTTATTTAGGGCCGGCAATTAGTGCTGCGCACTTTGAGGTAGGACCAGAAGTTTTAGCGAAATTTTTATCCAGTGCCATTAATACTGAACATAGCAAGCAAATAGAAAAAGCGTTTGAAAGCAGGGGTAATACCCGCTATTTAGCTGATTTATATGCATTGGCCAGCGCAGAGCTTAAGGTGCGCGGTGTCAATAAGCTTTATGGTGGTGATCAATGTACCCTTAGTCAGCCACGGCAATTTTATTCTTATCGCAGGGATAATAATTGTGGGCGAAATGCTTCTTTGATATGGCTGAAATCGAACTTTGATTAGCGTTAGTGTTTGATTGGCAAAATTGCCACTATTAATGCTTGCTAAGCGCACGTTGTTCCATTAGAATTGCCGCCCTTTAAAGCAGGCTGAACTGCTTGCTATTGGAAATTAGTTGATAAGGTCGTTAAGACCCAGCGATATTGGAGTTAGACATGTACGCAGTGATCAAAAGTGGTGGAAAACAGCATCGAGTGGTAGAGGGTGAAACTCTACGTCTTGAAAAATTGGATGTAGCCACTGGTGACAGCATCGATTTTGAAGATGTGTTGATGGTTGGCGAAGGCGCCAAAGTTAAAATCGGCACACCTAATGTTAAGGGTGGCAAAGTGACTGCTGAGGTTATGGCACACGGCAGAGGCGAGAAGGTTAAGATTATTAAATTCCGTCGTCGTAAGCATTCGCGCACTCAACAGGGCCACAGACAGTGGTATACAGAAGTTAAAATTACCGGCATTGCTGTTGGGTAATTCTGAGAGGAGATAGAAATGGCTCATAAAAAAGCTGGTGGTAGTACTCGAAACGGTCGCGATTCAGAGAGTAAAAGACTCGGTGTAAAAGTGTTTGGCGGCGAACAGATTAACGCGGGCAGCATTATCGTTCGTCAGCGAGGCACTAAGCTTCACGCTGGTGAAAATGTTGGCATGGGTAAAGATCATACGCTTTTCGCTACTGCGAACGGTGTAGTTGAGTTTATCCAAAAAGGTCCAAAAAACCGAAAATATGCTCAGGTAGTAACCGCATAAGTTTTTACTTCCTGACATAAAAAAGCCCCACTGCGGGGCTTTTTTTATGGGCGACTATTTTTCCAAAAATGACAGACACTACCTAGCGGCGGTACACTAGTGCTATGAAATTTGTAGATGAAGCAACAATAAAGGTTCAAGCGGGCAAAGGCGGCAATGGTTGTCTGAGTTTTCGTCGTGAAAAATACATTCCCAAAGGGGGTCCCGATGGGGGCGACGGCGGGGATGGCGGCAGTATATTCCTTGAAGCTGTAGAAGGTTTAAATACCTTGATTGATTACCGCTATACCCGAAACTTTCGAGCTGAAAACGGTCAACAGGGTAGCAGTGCTGAATGTACCGGTCGCGGTGGGGAAGATTTAACCCTAAAGGTGCCAGTGGGAACTACCGTCTTAGATGAAGAAACTGGCGATGTGCTTGGTGATCTTACTGAATTAGGGCAAATACTAAAAGTAGCTCAGGGTGGGTTTCATGGCCTGGGTAACACTAGATATAAATCTAGCACCAATCGAGCGCCACGCCAAACCTCTCCAGGTCAAGAGGGCGAGTTACGAGAGTTAAAATTAGAGTTAAAAGTACTGGCCGATGTGGGTCTTTTAGGTTTGCCAAATGCAGGAAAATCGACATTTATTCGCTCGGTTTCTGCGGCTAGGCCAAAGGTTGCTGATTATCCATTTACCACGTTAATTCCTAATTTGGGGGTGGTTGGATTAAGTGCGGATAAGAGTTTTGTTGTAGCAGATATTCCGGGTCTTATTGAAGGCGCATCCGATGGTGCCGGTTTAGGTATTAGATTTCTTAAGCACTTAACTCGCACGCGCTTATTGTTACATTTGGTTGATATGTTTCCCTATCAAGGAGACTCTGCAGCTAATAATGCCCAGATTATTGAAGATGAATTATTGAAATTTAGCCCAACTATGGCAGCAGGTGAAAGATGGCTGGTGCTAAATAAGCTGGATCTACTTCCAGAAGAAGAAGTAGAAGAGCGCTGTCAGGCAGTTATAGATCAACTAGATTGGCAGGGGCCTGTATTTAGAATTTCAGGTCTAACCTCTGATGGAACCAAAGGTCTGTGTGCGACGATTATGGACCATATTGATGAGTTACGTGGTCGTGAGAGAGAAGATGCAGAATTAGTCGTTGCTGAGGATGCTCGTTGTAACCAAATGCAACAAGAGGCGAGGCAGCGTATTGAAGAGCTCGCCGAGTCCCGAAGGCAGGCGCGTAAAGCACAGAAAGAAGATATTAATAACGATGATGACGACGACGATTTTGACGTCGAGGTAGTCTACGCAGAGTAATTTATGATGGATAGACAGCATATTAGTGATGCAAAACGCTTAGTTGTTAAAGTTGGCAGTGCACTGTTAACTAATGATGGCGCGGGCATTGATCGTCAGGAGATTGACGCCTGGGTCGAGCAAATTGCTAAGCTTATATCTGCTGGCAAAGAGGTGGTTTTGGTATCCTCTGGTGCTGTTGCGGAGGGTTTGGTTCGTCTTGGTTTAGACTCTCGTCCACAAAGTATCCATATGCTCCAATCTGCTGCTGCTGTGGGTCAAATGGGTTTAATCCAAACTTATGAAACTAGTTTTCGCAGATTTGAGCGTCAGACTGCACAGATCTTGCTCGATCACGATGATATGGCCAATCGCGAGCGCTATCTCAATGCCCGCGGCGTTATGCAGACATTGATGGCGCTTAAGGTCGTACCTATTGTTAATGAAAACGATACGGTAGTGACCGATGAAATTAGATTTGGTGATAATGATCGCTTGGCAGCATTGGTAGCTAATTTGGTTGATGCTGATGCCTTAATTATTTTGACCGATAAAGATGGTATGTATGATGCCAATCCGGATGCCAACGAGAATGCCACATTAATCTCTCATGCCCATGCCTCCGATAGCTCACTTGATGCTAAAGCTGGGACTAGCAATGGAGCCCTGGGTCGTGGCGGTATGCAAACAAAACTGGAGGCGGCTCGCTTAGCCTCTCGATCAGGTTGTAATACGGTTATCGCTGGCGGTCGCAATCGGGATATCCTGTCGCGTATTTGCGTAGGAGAAAATGTTGGCACATTTTTATCGGCTGACAAAACGCCTCTAGCCGCACGAAAGCAATGGTTAGTTGGCCAACTTCAGGTTAAGGGCGCTTTAGTGCTTGATGAAGGCGCGACAAAGGTTCTTTGTCAGCAGGGCAGAAGCTTGTTGGCGGTTGGCGTAACTACAGTGAAAGGTTCATTTACTCGGGGCGAGCTAGTCAGTTGTGAAAATGCTAATGGTGTTGAAGTTGCGCGAGGTCTTGTTAATTATAACTCCGACGAAACTCAGCGTATTCAAGGCAAAAGCACCGAAGAAATTATTACCATTCTTGGGTACTGTGAAGACGATGAATTAATTCATCGAGATAATTTAGTAATTGTTGAATAAGGTAATTCGCTGTCCAACGGCCTATACCTTTGATATTTTAAGAACGCCCTCTTTCCAGAGAGCGTTCTTATTCATAGCTTCTTCTTACTTGTGTTAATCCATTTAAAAACCTACGTCCCTGTAATTCTTCGATTCCATTTGAATGGTGTGGGGAGTAATCGAAACAGCCACAAGACACTGCCCTCCCTATTTCTCGCAAGCGAGTATTATATTTGGAAGGACTCCCCACCTTTAAAGATGGGTGAATCCTTGTGAGAGTTTCGGCGCTCCTCGAATCTAAGATTAGACCAATATTTATCTAATTCCAGTAAGCTAATTAAAACAATTCACTCAATAATTTATCATTATTAACAACATTGGTGGATTGTAAGCTGTTAACTAAAAATATTAATATTGGTTGACAGCGCATTGCCATGGCCTATCATAGCTGACTTCTATATTTGTTATCCCTGAGGACTGCAAGAATGTTAGCTAATCAGCCGCAAACTTTAAGAAATGATTGGTCTCGCGATGAGATTCTAGGTCTATTTAATCTGCCGTTTAATGATTTGCTATTTCAGGCGCAGACAGTTCATCGTCAGAACTTTAATCCTAATGAAGTTCAGTTAAGTACCCTGTTATCGATCAAAACTGGTGCCTGCCCTGAGGATTGTAAGTACTGTCCACAAAGCGCCAGATATGACACTGGACTCGAAAAAGAAAAACTCATGCAAATTGAGCAGGTACTTGAAGCGGCTAAGGCGGCAAAAGCCAGTGGTTCGAGTCGCTTCTGTATGGGTGCTGCTTGGCGCTCTCCCCACGATAGGGATATTCCAGCTATTGAAGCGATGATTCGCGAAGTAAAGGGTCTAGGTCTAGAGACCTGTATGACACTGGGGATGTTAAGTGAAACTCAGGCGGATAAATTATCAGAAGCCGGTTTGGATTATTACAATCACAACCTTGACACCTCGAAAGAATTTTACGGCGATATTATTACCACCAGAACCTACCAAGATCGATTGGATACGCTTTCAAATGTGCGCAGCTCTGGTATGAAGGTCTGTTCCGGCGGAATCGTTGGTATGGGTGAAGAACAGAAAGATCGTGCGGGTTTGTTGATGGGCTTAGCTAATCTGTCTAAACATCCAGATTCAGTGCCTATTAATATGCTAGTAAAAGTTGCTGGTACACCCATGGAAACAGAAGAAGATCTAGATCCTTTTGAGTTTCTTCGCACTATCGCAGTGGCGAGAATTCTTATGCCAAAATCCTATGTGCGCCTGTCTGCGGGTCGTGAAGAAATGAATGAGCAGATGCAGGCAATGGCGTTTATGGCGGGTGCTAACTCTATTTTCTATTGCGATAAACTCTTGACCACACCTAATCCTAAGGCAAACAGCGATATGCAATTATTGAATCGCTTGGGTATTAGCCCTGAAAAGAGTTCAGTTGAAAAAGATAGTCAACAACAAGAAGCCGATTTGCATCAGGCGATGGCTGAGCAGAAGACCGATCATCTTTTCTATAGAGCAGGCTAACAGCTACTCTTATGTCTAATTCGATGGACAGGCTACTTCAAGAAAATCTTGAAAAGCGCCGGCTTCAACACCTTTATCGTTCGCGGGTAAGGGTTGAATCTGGCTGCTCAGACCAATTGATTGTCAACGGTAAAACTGTGTATAACTTTTGCAGTAATGATTATCTTGGTTTGGCGGAAAATACTGTTATTGCCGATGCTTTTAAGCAGGGAATCGATCACTATGGTACCGGCAGTGGTGCATCTCATCTCATTAGTGGCCATACCAAAGCGCATTGTGATCTAGAGCAACAGTTAGCAGAATTTACTGGTCGTCCTAGAGCATTACTGTTTTCTTCCGGCTACATGGCCAATATGGGCGTTATAGGGGCCTTAGCGGGGCGCAGTGATGCTGTGCTAGAGGACTACCTTAATCATGCCTCATTATTAGATGGCGGGCTTTTAAGTCGCGCTAAGTTCCAGCGCTACAAGCATCGAGATTGCATCGATTTAGATAAAAAACTGTCGGCCTCAAAGAGTGGACGAAAACTGGTTGTGACTGATGGCGTTTTTAGTATGGATGGCGATTTGGCCCCCCTTTCTGATCTAGCAGATGTAGCCCAGAAAAATGATGCTTGGTTAATGGTCGATGATGCTCATGGTTTTGGTGTCCTTGGTGATACTGGTGCCGGCATAGTTGAAGAATTTAATTTGGGCCTGCAAGAGGTGCCTGTGTTGATGGGTACTCTGGGGAAAGCCTTTGGCACCTATGGTGCATTTGTAGCGGGCAGTGAGGCTCTAATTGAGACCCTAATTCAGTTTTCTAGAAGTTATATTTACACCACAGCGCCACCGCCAGCGGTAGCTGTTGCCACCAGCGCAAGCCTTGAGTTGGTTAAAAATGACCACTGGAGAAGAGACAAGCTCAATCAATTGATTGCGCGATTCCGTGCAGGAGCAGAGCAAATTGGGTTGCGTTTAATGACGTCTAATACCCCTATTCAGCCGGTATTAATGGAATCAGATGCGCAGGTATTAGATGCCAATAAAAAATTACTCGAAAACGGCTTTATGGTGGGGGCTATTCGTCCACCTACGGTGCCTGAGGGCACTGGAAGGCTAAGGATTACACTATCAGCTAGCCACAGTGAGCAGCAAGTTGATGCGTTATTGGATGCCTTAGATAGATGCTAGCCGATAATACCATAACGCCAGATTGCGAAAGTCCTATGTCAGATAACAAATCACTGATATTTTATCCGGCTGGCACTATGAAATTACACAGTGACCCGATTGTGCTGATTCATGGTTGGGGCGCTAATAGTGAAATATGGCAAACTCTACCTGAGAAGCTGAGTGAATATGTCGATGTGTACACTCTGGATTTACCTGGGTTTGGCGCTTCTCCATCCATTGAGCAATACACTGAACAGTCATTGATTAATTGGTTGCATAGCCATCTGCCACAGGCCTGTTACCTTATAGGTCTCTCTCTGGGCGGTATGCTGTGTCGCTCTTATGCTGCTCAGCATCCTGAAAGAGTATTAGGCCTAGTGACGCTGAGTACTAATTTAAAGTTTGTGGCAGATAGCCAGTATAAAACGGCAATGCCAATGGCCGACTTTGCGCGATTTAGCGCTATTTGGGATCAGGATCCATCCGCCTGTCTGAATAGGTTCTCTGGTCTTCAGGCTCAGGGAGATCAGCAGCAGCGTCAGCTAATTCGACAATTGCGCAGTATGAATTCAGATATTGATTTGATTGCTGGTAGGGATATGCTGAAGCTTCTGGCAGATATAGATGGTACTCAGCAGGTAACGCAAATTAGCTGCCCATCGCTGTCGGTATTTGGTGCTCAAGACTATTTGGTCCCGATTAAAGCCTCTAGTCAATTGCCAAAGTCCCATGAAATCCTAGTGGTAGATTCTGCGGCACACTTGCCTCATCTGAGCTGTGAAGTTCAGGTGTTGGATAAGATACGTGCATTTATTGACCAGTCTAAGTATCAATTAGATAAAAAGCAGGTTGCCCAGTCATTTGGACGGGCAGCTAAGACCTATGATAGTGCCGCCCATATACAAAAGTGGTCCGGCGATAAACTATTAGAGGGTTTAAGTGCTGAGAAAAGCCTCGAGTCCATCGTTGACTTGGGATGTGGTACCGGAACACAGGTAGCTTTATTGAAGCGAAAGTTTCCTCAAGCGCAGGTAACTGGCGTTGATTTTTCTGCGCCAATGTTAGCTTACGCCAAGGATAATCAAAAGGATTGCTCTATAAAATGGCTGTGTTGTGATGCTGAAGATCTAGCGTTAGACGATCAATCTGAGGATCTGGTTTTCTCAAATTTTGCATTGCAGTGGTGCAATGATCTAAACCCAAGTTTGGCTGAAATTTATAGGGTGCTAAATGCCGAGGGTCAGTTTCATTTTGCCATTCCAGGGCCAAAAACACTGTGGGAATTGCGTCAGGTATGGGGGCAAGTTGATCAAGATATCCATATCAATCGATTTTTATCCTCTTGCCAATGGCGGGCAGCATTAGAAATGGCTGGATTTTCTAACATTGAATTAACCAATACCACAAAAATAGAGTATCACCCCAGTGTGAAAGATTTGCTCTGGAATTTAAAGACCGTGGGGGCGACCAATCACAATAGTGGTAAAAGCAAGCATCTTACGGGTAAAAAACATATAAAGCGGCTGTATGAAGCCTATGGTCAATTTGAAACTAGCCAAGGTACATTCCCTGCGACATGGGATATTATTTTTGGTCGTGCGGTGAAATAAATGGCAAAAAAAGTATTTTTTATTACAGGAACAGATACCAATGTGGGTAAAACTGAAGTCGCAGCGGGTTTTCTGGAATCAGCCAATCAAAAAGGTTTGCGTACCGCGGCTATTAAGCCAGTTTCTGCGGGTTGTGAAGACCATGGTGATGGGCCACAGAATGATGATGCGCTCAAGCTCCAAGCTCTTGCCAGTGTTGAGTTAAGTTATCAGCAGGTTAATCCTATTGCTTTAGATTTACCAATGGCTCCGCATATAGCCGCTCAAGAACAGGGTAAAGCGCTATCGGCAAATAGACTGACCGGTTTTTGTCGTGGTGTGACCATGTTGCCTATGGATTTTTTAGTGATTGAGGGGGCTGGTGGATGGCGGGTTCCGATTAATAAACGCGAAACTATGGCCGATATCCCCAAACAACTGAACGCTGAGGTTATTTTAGTCGTAGGTATAAGACTGGGTTGCATTAACCATGCACTGTTAACCGCTCAAGCAATTCGTTTGGATGGTTTAAAAATCGCCGGATGGGTTGCTAATATTTTGGATACAGAAATGCTTCGCATTGATGAAAATATTGATACACTTAAGCAGTTATTCATTGAACCCTGTTTAGGCGTTATACCCAGATTGTCAGATATATCGCCACAGCAGGTAGCTGCCCATTTAACGATTCCAGATTGATGATAAGAGGGACTATGAGCGAACAAGAAAAGTTGTCTAAACAAGATATGCAGCGAGTAAAAAACTATCTCAATAGCGGCTTTAATGTCACTGACCGCAAGCCATTTAGAGGTTTGGTTTTATTGGGCATTATTTGGGCTGTTGTGGCTATTCTAGGTGGCATTAGTTGGTATATCGGGCAGCAAGCCGGATTTCTCTAAATTACTAGAGGGTAAAAACTATGCGTATTGTTAATCGATCCTGGGATCTTGAAAAAGCCTCTTTTTCATTAGCAATACCAACCCTTCTACAGAGAATCTACCAAAGCAGGGGGTTAAGTTCCGATGCTGATTTAAGTCTCCACTTATCGCAGTTGCCCAGCCCAGAAAATATGTTGGGTCTAGATACTGCAGTTGAACATTTGGTAGAGGCCCTTAATTCAAAGCAACGAATAGTTATCGTTGGTGATTTTGATGCCGATGGCGCCACAAGCTCAGCACTAATGGTTCTGGCATTAACCGCTATGGGCTATGAGTCAGTGGAATTTTTGGTGCCCAACCGATTTGATTATGGCTATGGTTTAACCCCAGAAATAGTAGAGCTAGCACAGAAAAAACATCCCCGATTAATTATCACTGTCGATAATGGTATCTCCAGTATTGAGGGCGTTGATTATGCCAATAGGCTGGGTATCAAAGTAATTGTTACCGACCATCATTTACCGGGTTCAAAGCTTCCCGCCGCCGCCGCAATAGTGAATCCCAATCAGCCAGGTTGCCAGTTTCCCTGTAAAAATCTAGCGGGTGTGGCGGTGGCATTTTACTTGCTAAGCGCACTGCGCGCTAAATTGCGAGAATTACATTGGTTTGAAGAACATGCTATTTCAGAGCCTAATATGGCAAATTATTTAGATCTGGTAGCACTGGGTACTGTGGCAGATGTTGTACCCTTAGATCAGGTTAACAGGGTACTGGTACATCAGGGGTTATTAAGAATTAGGGCTGGACATGCTCGACCAGGCATTAATGCGTTACTCAAAATAGCGGGTAAAAATCCGGCGCAACTAGTGGCCTCCGATATGGGCTTTGCAGTGGCGCCAAGACTCAATGCAGCAGGGCGGTTAGACGATATTTCTTATGGAATTCAGTGCTTACTGACAGATGATCCAGTGGTCGCCCTACAAAGAGCTCAAGAATTAGAGCAATTTAATCAGGATCGCAAAACAATCGAACGCGAAATGCAATTAGAGGCACTAAAGATTGTTGAGGGTTTGGCGCTGGATGATCAGGATGAACTCCCCGCGGCTATATGTCTGTATCAGGCTGACTGGCATCAAGGGGTTGTCGGTTTGTTAGCCTCCAGAATTAAAGAAAAGTTTCATCGCCCGGTGGCGGTGTTTGCCAGAGATGATAGTGGCATGCTTAAAGGTTCAGTTAGATCCATATCTGGGTTACATATTCGTGACGCTCTTGATGCTGTGGCTACGCAAAACCCTGGTTTAATTAGTAAATTTGGCGGGCATGCCATGGCCGCGGGCTTAAGTCTCGCAGAAAGCCAGTTGGAGCCATTTAAAAAAGCCCTTGAGCAGCAAGTGGCAAGCACTATAGACCCCCTTGATTTGGAGGCTACATTACAAACCGATGGGACGCTAGAAACTGATCAATTCACCATGCAAACGGCTACGGTTTTACGCGATTCCGGCCCCTGGGGTCAGGCATTCCCTGAACCCTGTTTTGAAGGCGAGTTTGAGCTTAGATCTCAGCGTATCGTGGGCGAAAATCATCTCAAGGTTTCACTGGCGCCAGATGCTATGAATGCGCAATCGATCGATGGTATTTACTTTAATATTGATATCGAGAAATGGCCAGTTAATGCCACTAGGGTGCGCTGTGTCTATCGCTTAGATATTAACCAATTTCGCGGTCGCGAAAGTCTTCAATTACTTATCCAATATATGACGCCTATCTAGTTTAAAAGTTACTTAGTTGGCAATTGGATATGGAAGGTAGTGCCCTCATCTTCATTATAGGTAACGGCAATCTGTCCCTGATGCTGTTCGGTAATAATAAAGTGACAGAATGATAGGTGAATAGCTTTATCCCCCTCATTCTTAGCCGATTCTTCCTGATTAAAGGGCTCAAATAAATTCTTTTGTTCCTCTAAGTCAATCTTCGTGCCATTGTGCTGAATGCGCAACCATAGATCGTCAAAGGCCATAGAAACATCAACATGTATTTCAGGCTTATGATTTAAATCCTCGATACTATCCAAGGCATAACATGAATAGCGAAAAATACTTAATAAAGCCTGTTGCAGTTCGGTGACGTAGCAGGGAATATGGGGTAAATCTTCGGCATATTGCGTACTAACGTTTACATCGCTAAATCGAAGATTGTCGGTAATAGATAAAACGTCACTAGCTAGTTCCAAGCTATTTTCTACAACAGAACTAATACTACTATGAGTTTTTTCTCCGCCACCGCTAGCAGAAAAATTGAGTAAATTTGTTATTACTGAACTGGCTTGTTGGCCGCGAATAATAGTTTCTTCAAATAATTCATTCAGGCCTTCAGTATCTAAATGGTCGTCAACTACACTTTGGCGAACAGTTTTTATATCCTTGATAATGGCTGTAAGAGGCGTATTAATATCATGGGCCATAACAGCCGCCATCTCACCCATAGCGGACATTTTGTCGCGTTGAATAAGCATATTTTCATTCTTTGCCCGTTGAGTTACATCGTCCAAAAGGATAACTACACCCATCTCTTTCTCTCGTTGCAGTGGGTAAATTGTAATATCAAATTGATACTGACCACGTTGACTATATTTCACAGTAATAATTTTATTGTCATCCTGTGCCTGCTTAACCTGATCAGGGGTAACGGTGATGGCAGGAAAGGTTTTCCATAAATCCTCACCCTGAGCTTCCTTAAAGCTAACGCCGCTAATAATTTCAGCGCGATTATTCCACTGAGTAATCTGATTTTTTTGATTTAACCCAATTAGAATCATAGGCAAAGACTGCAAAATACTATTGATATAGGCCTCAGATTTCTGCAATTGTTCGGTTGTCTTTTTATGCTCAGATACTTCCTTTTTAAGGAGTTTATTGGACTTATCGAGGGTCTTGGTGCGCTCAATGACTCGCTGTTCTAATTGCGATCGAATATTTTCTAATTCATTGTTATATTGACGTGCCTGACGGCGTGTGAAATAGAGCCTTATGGATAAAATAGCCAGAGCAACAATAAGAATATTGCCGACAAAGTTTGCAACATATTGCCAGTTAGTAGAGCCATCCGCTTCTCGAAATAACCAAAAGACATCTGCATAGGCAGATTGGCAGAAAATAAGTAATAGCCAACTAAAAAGGATATGATGTAACTTCAATGTGTTCCACTCCCAGTGGTTAATCCGTAGCATCTCATTATAACCACGCGGCTTAGTGGTTTTGTAGTAAAAGCTAACATTAACGCTTTTTGTATGTTTTTCCTAAGATGAGCAACTCACACTGATAGTGTTGGCCCAATCCGGAGGAAGTCCCTCGTATTTTTTAGCCTCAGGATGAGCTATATAAGGGTTATTAAGTATGTTGAGCAATAGTTCGACTTCTGAGTAATCACCTTTTTCAGCCGCTTCGATAGCCGTTTGAGCCATATAGTTTCGCAATACATAAAGAGGGTTAATCTGCTGCATTGATTGCTTTCGCTGTTTATCTGAGAGTGTTTGAGCGGCCAGTCGTTGCAGATAACCCTTAGCCCAGATATCAAACTGATCGCGATCAATAAAATAGTCACGAACTGTTTGGTGAGTTGCTGAAAAGTCACAGAGTTTGCGAAAAAATAAGGTGTAATCAACTTGATCCTTTGCCATCATTATCAGTAATTGATTGATTAAGTGCTCATCCTTGGGTTGATACTCCAATAAGCCAATCTTTGTTGCCATTATTTTTCGATACTGACTTAAATATGCATTTTCGTACTGTTTCAGGCAGTCGGTTATTTCATTGGAGTCTAAAAGTGAGCTAAAGCAGGTTGCCAGTGCATTCAGGTTCCACAGCGCAATAGAGGGTTGATTTTTAAATGAGTAGCGCCCCTGATGATCGGAATGATTGCAAATAAATTCAGGGTTATAGGCATCCAAAAAACCAAAGGGGCCATAGTCGATGGTGTCGCCAAGTATCGACATATTGTCTGTATTCATCACCCCATGACAGAACCCAACCGATTGCCATTGAGCAATAGTCCTTGCAGTTGTACGCACGCAATTTTCAAGTAATAGATAATAGCGTTTAGGGTTATCCGTCCAATCAGAAAAATGGCGCTGAATAAGATAATCAGCCAATTCTTTTACGGCTTTTGGGTTATTGGTATAGTGAAAATGTTCAAAATTACCAAATCTAATATGACTTTTTGCAACTCGGCAGAGTACCGCCGCCGATTCAACCTGCTCGCGAACAGCCGTTGTTTTTCCCGTGGTTAAGCAGAGTGCTCTGGTTGTGCCTATACCCAGTCCATGCATAGCCTCTGAGCAAAGGTATTCACGAATACTTGAGCGCAGAACAGCACGCCCATCACCAAATCTCGAATAGGCTGTAGTGCCTGCGCCTTTCAGCTGAAGATCCCAAAGTTCTTCGCTATCGCCTATGGATAGCTCGCCCAGAGTTATAGCGCGACCATCTCCAAGTTGTCCCGCCCAAACGCCAAATTGATGGCCTGAGTAAACGACTGAGAAAGAATTAATGTCATTATGGGTTAAGTCGCCACTCATAAGTTGCAAGCACTCATCACTGGTTAACTCATCAGCTGAAATTCCTAGCATTTCAGCTAAATCGACATTAGTGCTCACCCATGATGGGCTATCTATAGGCTGTGGCGATACAGCGCTAAAAAAAGTGCTATCCGATACCTTGAAGTGGCTATAAAAATGGCATTTTAGCCGCTGTTGAATGGATTTATTGTTCATTGACCCCTGTGTCTGCTTTTTTATCAATTGGCTAGTGCTGATGAAAAAACACTTTATAGCTTGATGCAAGCAATCATCTTGAAGCCTAACAGTTGGTTAATCAAGCCTGTTTTTTCTTGGTGTGAACAGAGTGCTAAGGTAGAATGCACGCTTTGCATAAGGGCACAGATTAACAGTTATGGAAGTAAACCCATTTTATAATAGCCTCGATGACCTGCAAGCTCGTACAGAGCTGCTTCGGGGGTATCTTTGACTATGTTAATCGCAAAGAGCGTCTTGCTGAGGTTGAGCTAGAGTTATCAGAACCCGATGTATGGAATGAGCCTGATCGTGCTCAGGAATTAGGCCGCGAAAGATCCTCTTTAGAATCCGTTGTAAAAACTATCGAAGATATGGATAGGGGCATTGCCGACACCAGAGAAATACTGGATATGGCCGTCGAAGAAAATGACGCTGATATGCTCAACGATGTGCAGTCAGATATAGATTCAATGGAAGCCCAATTAGCTACCCTTGAATTTCGAAGAATGTTTTCTGGAGAAATGGACGAAAATTCTGCTTTCCTAGATATCCAATCTGGTTCTGGTGGCACCGAGGCGCAAGATTGGGCAGAAATGCTATTGCGTATGTACCTTCGGTGGGCCGATGATAAAGGCTTTAAAGCAGAGTTAGTCGAATGCTCAGCCGGTGAGGTTGCCGGTATTAAAAGCGCCACGGTTCAGATTACTGGAGACTATGCGTTTGGTTGGCTACGGACTGAAATTGGTGTTCATCGGCTGGTGCGAAAATCGCCTTTTGATTCAGGCAATCGCAGGCATACCTCATTTGCAGCGGTCTATGCCTCGCCTGAAATTGATGACAACATAGATATTGAGATAAACCCCTCCGATGTGCGTACAGATACCTATCGTGCGTCCGGTGCAGGTGGTCAGCATGTGAATAAAACAGATTCTGCGGTGCGTTTAACCCACGAACCCACGGGTATCGTTGTACAATGTCAAAATCAGCGATCGCAGCATCAGAATCGTGATAAATGTTGGCAAATGTTGCGTGCCCGTTTGTACGAGTTGGAGTTGCGTAAGCGACAAGAGGCGGCTCAAGCAACGGAGGATGGCAAGTCTGATATTGGTTGGGGTAGTCAGATACGCTCCTATGTACTAGATGATGCCAGAATTAAAGACTTACGAACCAATGTAGAAACCAGAAATACTCAAGCAGTATTAGATGGCAAGCTAGACCAATTTATTGTTGCTTCGCTTAAAGCGGGGCTGTAGTGGCTAATTTTAACAGTGAAAAATACTATGACTGATCAACAAAACGAAAATAAGTTAATTGCCGAGCGAAGAGCAAAGCTAGATAGTTTGCGTGAGCAGGGAGGCGTAGCCTTTCCTAACGCCTTTCGTCCAGCCGATAAGGCTGGTGATCTTCAGGCTAACTTTGGTGAAAAAACCAAAGAACAGCTAGAGCAATTAGCGCGACCTACTAGCATAGCGGGTCGGGTTATTCGTAACCGTGGTGCATTCATTGTTATCCAAGATAGCAGTGGAACCATTCAGCTCTATGTCACCAAAGAAGCGCGCCCCTTTGCTAAATCATTAGATTTGGGTGATATTCTCGGTGTTAGCGGTGCCCTACATAAGTCAGGTAAGGGTGATCTGTATGTGCAAATGGATGATTACCAATTATTGACCAAAGCGCTGCGTCCACTACCCGATAAATTCCATGGTCTAGCCGATCAAGAAACGCGTTATCGTCAACGCTATGTGGATTTGATTGTGAATCCAGAGGTTAGAGACACCTTTATTACGCGCTCTAAGGTAGTAGATTTTATTCGTGGCTATCTCAATGGTTCAGGTTATCTAGAAGTTGAAACGCCGATGCTTCAAACCATTCCCGGGGGTGCTGTGGCGCGTCCATTTGTGACCCATCACAATGCCCTAGATATTGAAATGTATATGCGTATAGCGCCAGAGCTTTATCTTAAGAGATTGGTTGTTGGTGGTTTAGAAAGAGTTTATGAAATTAATAGAAACTTCAGAAATGAAGGGCTCTCAACCAGACACAACCCAGAATTCACCATGCTTGAATTCTATCAAGCCTATGCTGACTTCAATGATTTGATGGATCTCACAGAAGATATGCTGCGCAAGCTTTCACAGCAGGTATTGGGCACCACAGAAATTACCAATACAGTCAAAGACGCTGATGGGGAAATTCAATCTGAAATCACCTTTGATTTTGCCAAACCCTTCACTCGCTTATCTGTCTTTGATTCAATTTTGGCCTATAACCCAGATATTGAAGCCGAAAACCTAAGTGATGAGCAGGGAGCAAGAAAAATCGCTTCAGACCTTGGTATTTCGCTTAAAGATATCTGGGGTCTAGGTAAGGTACAAATTGAGATCTTTGAAAAAACCGTTGAACACAGGCTTGAACAGCCAACCTTTATCACCCGATACCCAACCGAGGTTTCCCCTCTTGCAAGGCGCAATGATGAAGACCCATTTGTGACTGATCGCTTTGAATTTTTTGTCGGCGGTAGAGAGATAGCCAACGGCTTCTCCGAGCTCAATGATTCAGAAGACCAAGCGGCTCGATTCAAGCAGCAGGTAGCAGAAAAAGATGCTGGGGATGATGAGGCGATGCATTTTGATGCAGACTACATTCGCGCATTAGAATATGGCATGCCACCAACAGCAGGTGAGGGAATTGGTATTGATCGGCTGGTTATGTTGCTGACAGATTCACCGTCAATTAGAGACGTTCTTCTATTCCCGCATATGCGGCCAGAATAGAGTCAAACTATCCGTGGAGTTTTCAACTCCACGGATAATGTCTAGCGCTCAAAGCTTACTTTAAGCTTGCGTAGTATGCCGCTAAATTAGCTATATCAGCATCCGTAAGATTTTTCGCCCTTGCCGACATCATTTTATTCTTGCGGCGTCCATCGCGGTACATCTGTAGTGCATTGGCAAGGTAGGCTTGCTTTTTCCCTGCCAGATTTGGCCATACATCACTATTGCTAATACCATTAGCGCCATGGCAACCAGAACAGATCGCCGACTTAGCCTTTCCAGTTGCCGCATCACCAGCAAAGCTTGCAGAAGCTAGGCTAGATAAAATAATAGCGGCCGATAGGATTAAAACTTTCTTCATTGGAAATCTCCAGAAATTTAATATCAACATTAACATCTATTTACCAGCGAGTGGCTGACAAATAGTGTTGCAGTCAGAATTGCTACAGCGCCAACCTGATGGGCTGCGGCAATAGCAACAGGCACATGAAAAATCAACGTACTAATACCAAGGGTGATCTGTACCACTAATAAAAATAACATGCTAAAGATACCAATGCGGACCTTAGCGGATATATTTTTTCTCAGGGCAACAACCGAAAAGCTGACCACAAGCAGAGCGATAATATAAGCGAATATCCTGTGATTAAACTGAATCGTCGTTATATTCTCAAAAGCGGATAGCCAAGCTGGGTTCATTGGGTAAAGCCCAGCAGGTATGAAGCTATTGCCCATCAAGGGCCAAGTAGGGTAGGCATAACCAGCTTTGGTGCCCGCTACTAGCCCTCCAGATAGAATCATCAGGAAGATCAAAGCACTTAAAATGCAGGCAGGTTTGGCGAGTCCAGAGGGCTGATCTGAGGGCTTATTAATTAATTCCATGGCAGTCCAGATAATAAACCCGTAGATAATTATCGCAAGGCCAAGGTGGGCGGTGAGTCGATATTGGCTAACATGAGGCACATCAATCAACCCACTCTTAACCATATACCAGCCCATCAGTCCTTGGCACCCACCTAGCACCAGCATAAGCAATAATTTGGGTAGCAATTGCGGTGAGATTCGACGGGTAAAATAGAAATACACAAAAGGGGCAAAAAACAGTATGCCAATCAGTCTGCCCAAAACCCGATGCAGATATTCGTACATAAAAATAACTTTAAACTCGCTCAAAGTCATGCCTAAATTAATTTTTTGGTACTCAGGAAACTGCTGATACTTTAAAAACAGCTGTTGCCAGTCCGCCTGACTCAGCGGAGGAATAATGCCAATTAGAGGTTTCCACTCAACCATGGATAACCCAGAGTCTGTGAGGCGGGTGACTCCGCCAAGTAGAATCATACCGAAAATTACCACTGCACAGGTTAAAAGCCAGCGAGCGATTAATGTATCGTTCATACCTTGATTAGGTTGTGCTTGAATCATTTAAAATCCTAGAAGCCATTTGTATGTATCAGCATAGAGTTTGCGTTTTTTTAGACTAAAATTTCGCCTAAAATAGGTATAAATTTAAAGGGTCTAAAACTCTTAAGGCGATTTTTTCAATCTCTGTTAGCCTGTTAGTTAGAAAATATGGAAAGCGCCTCCAAGGAACTCTATTATAACATGAAGGTCATTTAGGTTGTTAGGTGAGAAATTAGATATGGGCAATCAACGGGAAATCAAACTCCATTCACAATGGCGACAGGCCATAGGTGAAGAATTTAATAAAGACTATATGCACTCACTGCGTGAATTTTTAATTCAACGCAAGCAACAGGGTGCTGTTATTTATCCGCCTGCTGGCGAATGGTTTTCGGCGCTTAATAGCACCCCATTTGACGATGTTCGTGTCGTTATTCTAGGTCAGGACCCCTATCATGGTGCCGGTCAAGCTCATGGCCTGTGTTTTTCTGTTAGACCCGATATTAAAGTCCCACCCTCTCTGGCGAATATCTATAAAGAAATAAAGTCTGATCTATCAATAGATCAACCCAATCATGGCTGTTTGATGAGTTGGGCCCAGCAAGGTGTATTGCTTTTGAATGCCACACTAACGGTTGAGGATGCAAATGCAGGTGCACATCAAGGCAAGGGGTGGGAGCAATTTACCGACCAAGTAATAAAGACTATCAATGATTGCCGAGAAGGCGTGGTGTTTATGCTGTGGGGGAGTTACGCTCAAAAAAAATCATCAATGATAGATTCCTCACGACATTTAGTCCTTAAGTCAGTGCATCCATCGCCTCTATCTGCCTACAGAGGTTTTTTTGGTTGCGGACACTTTTCTGCAGCAAATCGCTATCTAGCAGAACAGGGTTTAGATCAAATTAACTGGCAGCTACCCAGTAAGGAATATGCGCTAACAGCACTGAAAGAGAGCTCAGAAATATAGACTATTTGCTTACTTTAAGGGGTGGTTTATTGGCTTTTGCACGCAACCAATTAAGTCCCTTTAATACCGCTGAAATTTTGACCACCTTTTTCTCGAATTCGAATTTTTTCGGGTAATCTAATAAAACAAGACTCATAAAAATAGTTAATAGACCTTGGCCGGGAATAAATAGCATCAAAAATCCGCCCACCAATAAAACAAATCCCAGCAAATTTTTAATCGCTATCAAAGGCAACCGAAAAATAGGGCGAGTTTTGGATAGCCAAGAGGTGGATTTTCGATCGGTATATAAAAAATAGTCCTCAGGAATCCTAGCGGCTAGCCAAGGCAGTGAAACAAGACTAATAACAAAAATTACCGCTGAAATTGCACCAATTAGCGGTAAAATCGACGTATAAGAATATAATAATTCGATCATCCAAACGCCTATTTAGCTAATTCATAGGGTAGGTTCAGTACCTCTACAGTAATTGCTTTATCCCCTATGCTGACCAAAGTAGAATCTATGGTTGGATTAGAAAGAACAGCTAAGGCCTCAATTTGCCCATTCTCACCGGTATGGGCATTAACAATAGTCCCCATTTGTCTGCTGTTAGAGTCCAGCAATATCTGACCTGAAACTGGAACTGAGTTGCCAGATAAGGCCAAAAGATACATTCTGCGTTTAACCGCCCCTAAGTAATGAGCCCGTGCCACAACCTCTTGTCCCGTGTAGCAACCTTTTTTAAAGCTAATAAAATCTAGCAAATCAAGATTGAGCATCTGTGGAATAAATTGATCAGTGGTTTCTGAGGTGATATCAGCTATTCCTGCTCTAAGCCGCTGCAAAGTATCCAGCTCAGGTTCAATAGCAAGGCCTTGATCGCTGATATTGTTAATTTCAGTCTTAAAAAATACCGCATATTTTTTAAGACTAGCAATCGCTATATCAACAATGGATGGATGGGTCTCAAGCAAAAGACCGTTTTCACCATTTAATTGGGCGACAAAAAGAAAAATCACCCTACCTTTCGGGGTACAGTGGCAGCCGCGAATAAGTTTATCGCCGCTCAGCTGGTTTAGATCACAGGTGACCTGACCCTGAAGAAACTTTAGGCTATCTTCACCGCGCAGTTCTATTAAGCCACGTTTTGTAATGCGCATAAAAATTTTCAATCCTGTATAAAAGCTGTTTCAGAGGCAGATAGTTTAGCCTATTTTGGTTTAGTTCCCTATAATATCTGCTTTAAAACAAAGGTGTAATTATGCAAAAAAATCGTCTGTTGTGGGCAAGTCGACGCGGAATGTTGGAGTTAGATCTTCTACTCCAGCCCTTTGTAGAGCATCATTACGATCTTCTTTCAGATGACGATAAGCAACAATTTCATCTATTCTTAGAACTAGAAGATCAGCAATTGTTTCAGTGGCTGGTGCAAAAGGAAAAGGCATCTGATAGTAATACGCAAAGGATTATCGACATTATTCATGAAAGTAGAAAACGGTCCCTATAGATTTATAATATCTCCAGCAAAATCCATCCTAATTTTTGACCTTTCTGTGGTTGCTATTGTGCTAGCCATGCTGATAGTAATCCCAATAATCTTCGCCGTTAAATTGATCAGTATCGCTATTGTCGTTTGGTATGGATTAATATCAATGCGCTGCTTTAAACAGTCTGAGAATTGCGAGCTTCAATATCTTCTGGCTACTAATCAATGGGTCCATAACGGCATAGATGTTAGCTTGCGCCAAGAGCAATTTGTTACGCGAAATTTGCTTATACTGTATTTTTTGACAAAAACTGGCAAGAAAATAACCCAGTTAATACCTATAGACTGTATGCCAAGAAATCAGCATATCCGCTTGCGAAAATTAATTATCGAATGGTCGAAAACTAATCATCGCGGTGAATAACAACATCCTGTCCAGCAAAATTAATGGGCACCATAATGGTATCCCTAGCCACTGGAGATAACTCAGGATAATCCACTGTATAGTGCAATCCACGACTTTCCTTGCGTTGTTGAGCGCAGCGGATAATTAATTCAGAAACAGTTGCAAGATTTCGCAATTCCAGTAAATCGCGTGAAATTTTGTAATTGCTGTAATACTCCTGAATTTCATTCCGCAAAAGCTTAATTCTATGATGAGCTCGCGCCAGTCGTTTATCCGTGCGAACAATACCAACATAGTCCCACATAAAACGGCGTAACTCGTCCCAGTTATGGGAAACAACCACATCTTCATCAGAGCTATTTACTCTTGATTCATCCCATCCTTGAATAAGATCAGGAGAATTAATCTGTGTAATATTAGTATTAATATCCTTAGCGGCAGCCTGAGCATAGACCAGACATTCCAAAAGGGAGTTGCTGGCCATACGATTAGCGCCATGCAAACCAGTAAAGGCGGTTTCACCAATCGCATAAAGATTTTTAAGGTCAGTCTGACCCTGTTTGTCGACCACTACGCCACCACAGGTATAGTGTGCCGCGGGGACAACAGGAATGGATTCTTTGGTGATGTCTATATTGAACTCAAGGCAGGTTTTATAAACTGTTGGAAAATGCTCAGTAATAAACTCAGCCGACTTATGACTAATATCCAAATAAACGCAGTCACAACCTAGGCGTTTCATTTCAAAATCTATGGCTCTAGCCACCACATCTCGGGGTGCCAGTTCACCATCGGCATGAAATTTATCCATAAATCGCGAGCCATCGGGGAGTTTTAATATCGCACCCTCACCGCGAAGAGCCTCAGTAATAAGGGATGATTTTGCCTTTGGATGGTATAGGCAGGTAGGGTGAAATTGATTAAATTCTAAATTTGCTACTCTACAGCCGCGCCGCCAGGCCATAGCCAGGCCATCACCGCTAGCACCATCTGGGTTGCTAGTATACAGATAGGCTTTACTTGCGCCGCCAGAGGCAAGAACCACTGTTTTGGCCTGAAATAATGATACCTTTGAGGTCTCAATATCCAGTAAATAAGCACCATTGCAGCGAATTTTACGCGAGTTACTATCCGCTTGAGTCACCAAATCAACAGCACAGTGATGCTCGAAAATATGAATATTATCCCTAGCGATGACCTGATCGACTAATGTTGTCGTTACTGCCTTTCCAGTAGCATCCGCAGAATGCAAAATGCGCCGATGGCTATGACCACCCTCTTGGGTTAAATGATAATGAACCTGATCAGAGTCTAGAGTGAAATCCACACCCTGTTCAATAAGCCACTTAACCGCTGATGGGCCATTTTCTACAACATATCGCACACTGTCATCGTGACATAATCCAGCACCTGCAACTAAGGTATCTTTGACATGGGCCTCAGCACTATCGTCCTTATCAAAGACAGCGGCAATTCCTCCCTGAGCAAGCCATGAAGCGCCACCCTTGAGAGTTGATTTGCTAATTAATGCTACATTGAGGTGCCTGTCTAATTGGAGTGCTAAGGTAAGTCCCGCAGCTCCGCTACCGATTACCAAGACATCATAGAAATTGTTTTTGATCATTAATAAACCGCGTATAATAAAACTATCGTGATAGTATAATATGAGATGCCTAGTGACTACGGCAATTTGCATAAATCTGTCAGATTGCCCCTATAATTAGGGTATAAAAGCTGAACAGTCTATCAATGCGTATTATGAATGCGATGTAGCCCAGAAAAAAGATTACGGATTTTTAATGAAGGAACATAATTCAGAGCCAACAGATCACCAGCTAGTTTTGCGAGTGCAAAAGGGTGATAAAAGAGCCTTCGATCTTCTGGTGCTAAAATATCAATACAAATTACAGGCTATAGTTGGTCGCTTTATACGCGATACCGATGAAGTGGCAGATGTTACTCAAGAAGCCTTTATCAAAGCCTATAAGGCACTTCCTAGATTTCGTGGTGATAGCCAGTTTTACACTTGGCTGTATAGAATTGCCATCAATACCGCAAAAAATTACCTAGTGTCTAAAAGTCGACGTCCGGCCAATACAGATATTGATGTAGAGGACGCCGAGCAGTTTGCTAACAATGAAAAGCTCATTGATGACGCTACGCCCGAAAATTCTATGATGACCGATGAATTGGCCGCCATTATCAAAAGTTCTCTTAGTGCATTGCCTGAAGATTTGCGCACAGCCTTAACATTGCGCGAATTTGACGGTATGAGTTATGAGGATATTGCGGCAGTTATGGGCTGCCCGGTTGGCACCGTAAGGTCCAGAATATTCAGGGCTCGAGAGTTTTTAGATGAGCGTGTTTTGGGCGTGGATAAGAAAAGTTGAACCTTTTAAAAAACCACCGGTCTTAGAGGTAAGGATTTTAGATTGAGCGGTTTAATCTGGATTTTTAATTACGAGGTAATTGTATGAGCGAAAGCAATAAGCGTCTTACAGAATCAGTGTCTGCATTAGTTGATGGTGAAGTCAGTGAGCTTGAATTGCATCGTATTCTCAAACAGCTAGAGCTCGATGGATCTACCGATCAGGCTGAGCAAAATGAGCATGGTGTCGCCAGTAAATGGTCTCGATATAATCTTATGTCTCATGCTATGTCTAATACGCCGTTAGATGGTAAAGATATTTCTCAGTCTGTGTCTAATGCTATAGCCCAAGAAGAAACCTACAAAACTAATTTTATTCAGAATATTGTTCAGGTCAGGTCAGTTGGACGGTTTGCTATAGCGGCCAGTGTTGCCTTTATGGCTATTGTGGGTGTTCAGCAGCTCAATAATGTCAGTCCATTGCAAGATAATGGTTTTCAAACTGCAGGTTCTGCTAATGAAGCAAAACAGCTTCAAAGGCCAGCGAATCAGTTCCCATCGGGCTTTCAGCCGATGATTGAGGCGCGAACAGTTAACTCAGGTGGGGTTGTCAAAACCTCACAGCACGCCCCAAAACTGATTAAATTATATTCTACTTCTAATGACGGGCTTACGAGTCAGCTGGGCTTGAAAGCAGAGTATGTAGAAGATCAAGCCACTTCAACGTCAAAGAATGCCGCTGAAGATCTGTTGCCGGTTGACCTGGATGCAGATTCAGCCGTAGATTAATCGGTGAGCAAAGATAGTCAATTGCTATTCAGGTATCACTTCTTAAAAGTTTTTAATAGACTATGCTAAATTTCACGTATTAAATATATATTCATAAGAGATCGTTAGATGATTCTTGAGACAGCCACTGTAACTGCCGTAGAAAGCGATGCGCTTTGGGTGGAAGCAGTGCAAAAATCAGCATGTGAAACCTGTACCGCCCAAAAAGGCTGTGGTACTGCTGTGCTCTCAAAGTTAACTGGAAGAACTAGCCGCTTGCGGGTACTAAAATCTTCGCACTCTACTGAGTTATATACAGTGGGTCAGCAGGTCACCATAGCAATTCCAGAAGATATTGTGGTTCTCGCCTCTGTCTGCGCCTATCTTGTTCCCTTGGGTTTCAGCTTGATAGGACTTTGGCTGTTTGGTTCAAGCGATATTCTCAGTGTTATTGGTGCCGTTTTAGGGTTGGCTTTTGGCGGTAGCTTGGTGAGTATGTACAACGCTAAGTTGCGCGATGATCCACGTTTTAATCCTGTTTTATTTCAAGTGGATACCGTTCAAGAAGCTATAAGTCTATCTTAGTTTAATTTTGCTTCGGAGATTATTCTGTGTATAAAAACCTTGTCACCTTTTTTGTAGTGGTCATTTTCTTTTCCACCTCAGTTCAGGCTGCACTTCCTGATTTTTCGGAATTGGTTGAAGATGTCTCGCCATCGGTGGTAAAAATTAATACGGTCAGTATTTCTGAGCAGCACTCATCACAGCAGATTCCTGATATTTTTAGAGACCTCTTTGAATATGGCGGCCAGCCCAGATCACCGGCGAAAAAAGTACGCTCATCTGGATCAGGTTTTGTAATCTCTAGTGATGGTTATATTTTAACCAACCATCATGTGGTGAATCAGGCAACAGAGATTCAGGTACTTTTTTCAGATCGTAGCGAGTATCAGGCCACTATTATTGGTTCTGATCGACGCTCTGATTTGGCGCTTTTAAAAATTGAAGCCAAGAATTTGGATGCACTTGAGTTTGCTAATTCGGATAAATTAAAAGTTGGTGAGTGGGTGTTAGCTATAGGTTCTCCCTTCGGTCTAGATTACTCGGTTACCGCAGGGATAGTGAGTGCTAAGGGCAGAAGCCTGCCAACAGAGCAGGGTGAAAATTACGTTCCCTTTATTCAAACTGATGTAGCCATTAATCCGGGTAACTCCGGCGGGCCACTATTTAATCTCGATGGTCGAGTGGTGGGAATTAATTCACAAATCTTTTCGCGCTCTGGTGGTTCTATTGGGCTGTCATTTTCCATTCCAAGCAGTGTTGCGTTGCGCGTGGTAGAGCAACTCAAGGAAACTGGTTTTGTTCAGCGAGGGTGGCTAGGTGTAGCAATTCAGGATGTTAATAAGGCGCTAGCACAGTCCTTAGAGTTAGATAAGTCGCGCGGGGCTTTAATTAATGCAGTAGAAATTGACAGTCCTGCAGATAAAGGCGGTATTGAGCCGGGTGATGTGATAGTTGAGCTCAATGGCCAAGAGATTATCGATGCCGACGATTTACCCCATTTGGTGGGTATGTTGGCACCAGGTACTAAAGCCAAGATAGAGGTTATTCGCCAAGGAAAGCGCAAGGTTTTAAAAGTCATCATAGGTGCCTTGGATGGCGACGAAGCAAGCATTACTGAGACAGAAGACAGTAACAGCGATAGATTGGGTCTAACTGTAAAGCCTATTGATGAAGATCAATTGCGTGAATTAAGGCTGCGAGGTGGCATATTGGTGACGGAGGTTTTACCCGATAGCCCATCAGCAGTGGCGGGTATTAGGCCGGGAGATATACTGGTGCAGTTGGGCTACAGTCGAATTGATGATACGGATGAATATTACCAAGTGATTACTGATTTACCTAAAAGCACACCTATCTTGGTGAGATTCTATCGTCAGGGCTGGGCTATCTCTAAAACCATAGTGATTGACTAGTTCAGTCAACAAGCAACCATTAAATCAGCGTTTTTGATGGTTTGTTTAATAGCGTCTATGCTTTAAATAAGCTAAAATCCAAGTCGCAAATTTTAATGGCAGTAAATACCTTGTCCGATCTTAGTCATATTAGAAATTTTTCCATTATCGCCCATATTGACCACGGCAAATCGACCATTGCTGATCGATTTATTCAGCTTTGTGGTGGCCTGAGTGAACGTGAAATGGCAGCCCAAGTTTTGGACTCAATGGATATTGAGCGTGAGCGCGGCATAACCATCAAAAGTCAAAGCGTCACCCTGCCTTTTAAGGCCAAGGATGGAAAAACCTACCAGCTTAACTTTATTGATACCCCAGGCCATGTGGATTTCACCTACGAGGTTTCTCGATCCCTAGCTGCCTGTGAGGGTGCGTTGTTAATTGTAGATGCCGCTCAGGGCGTTGAAGCGCAGTCGGTGGCCAACTGCTATACCGCGATTGCACAGGGTTTAGAGGTTATTCCAGTCTTAAATAAGATGGATCTTCCTCAGGCAGAGCCAGAAAAGGTCATCAATGAAATTGAAAATATTATTGGTATCGAAGCCACTGAATCCGTTCGCTGTAGCGCCAAAACAGGTGAAGGGATCGTTGATATCCTCGAGGAATTAGTCCTGCAGGTACCCCCGCCGGAGGGCGATGTGGATGCCCCTTTACAGGCGTTAATTATCGACTCATGGTTTGATAATTATCTGGGAGTTGTGTCTTTGGTCCGTGTTGTTCAGGGCACCCTGAAGGTTAAAGATAAAATCATGGCCAAGTCACTAGGCAAAGCTCATGTGGTCGATAGTGTTGGGGTGTTCACCCCCAAGCGCAATCCAACCGGTGTACTAAGGGCCGGTGAAGTAGGCTTTATGGTGGCCGGCATTAAAGATATTTTAGGGGCACCTGTGGGTGATACCATCACTCATATGAGTAGTTCCGAAGCAGAGGCATTACCAGGCTTTCAAAAAATTAAGCCACAGGTCTATGCGGGTATGTTTCCGGTTGATTCCGATGATTTTGAAGATTTTCGTGAGGCGTTGGCCAAATTAGCAGTCAATGATGCATCCTTATTTTATGAACCTGAGAGTTCAGATGCCCTTGGTTTTGGTTTCCGTTGCGGCTTTTTGGGTATGCTGCATATGGAGATTATTCAGGAGCGTTTAGAGCGTGAATATGACCTTGACCTAATTACTACCGCACCTACAGTAGTTTATGAAATTGTTACCAATAAGGCTGAAACGCTTTATATTTCCAATCCGTCAAACTTGCCAGATCCAGCAGCTATTGATGAGATGCGCGAGCCGATTTGCGAAGCCAATATTCTGGTACCTAAAGACTATGTGGGCAATGTGATTGCGCTCTGTGTCGAGAAGCGCGGCATTCAAAAAGATATGCAGTTTATCGGTGGTCAGGTTTCATTGAGCTATGATTTGCCAATGAGTGAAGTGGTGATGGATTTCTTTGATCGGCTAAAATCAGTCAGTCGTGGCTTTGCTTCGTTGGACTATAGCTTTACGCGTTTTCAGCCGGCTTCACTGGTTAAGCTAGATATCTTGATTAATGGTGATAAGGTCGATGCTTTAGCAGCTATTATCCATCGCGATCACGCGGTACAAAAGGGCCGTAATCTGGCTGAAAAGATGAAAGAATTAATTCCTCGGCAGATGTTTGATGTTGCTATTCAGGCGGCGATCGGTGGCAGTGTTGTCGCGCGAACAACGGTTAAGGCGCTGCGTAAAAATGTGACCGCTAAATGTTATGGCGGTGATGTTACGCGGAAGAAAAAATTGTTAGAAAAGCAGAAAGCCGGTAAAAAACGCATGAAGCAGGTAGGGCGTGTGGAAATTCCACAGGATGCCTTCCTTGCCGTGCTTAAGACATAATACGTAGACCAGACGGAGAATCTAATTTTGGATTTTAATTTTGAGCTAATTTTGACCGTAATCTTTTTACTCTGCGGGCTATGTTGGCTGATGAATAAATCGATTCGCGCAGATGAAAACTCACTAATTGGGTTTTTTTCCTCTCTAGCACCAGTACTAGGTTTTGTATTGGTTTTACGCTCATTTATTGCCGAACCCTTTCAAATCCCCTCCAAATCCATGGAGCCTACCCTTAAGGTGGGTGACTATATTCTGGTGAATAAATGGATTTATGGCGTGAGATTGCCTGTTCTTCATACCAAAATAATCGATGTCTCCCAGCCAAAACGTGGGGATGTTATGGTGTTTTATCCGCCACACTCAGACCGATACTTTATCAAGCGAGTCATTGGCTTGCCGGGCGATAAGATTAATTTGATTAAAGGCCAGTTATTTATCAATGGCGAAAAAATGGCGCAAAAAGCCTATTTAGATCAGCCTGCGGCACCAAGATCTGTAGTAATGATGGAAGATCTAGGGGCTGTTGAGCACCTAATGCAGCGGCGCAATATTCCCACGCGACTCAGCTTAAATTTTTCTGGCACAGTTCCGACTGGTCATTATTTTATGATGGGTGATAACCGAGATAATTCCAGTGATAGCAGAGTCTGGGGCCCAGTTCCTGAAAACCGCATTGTCGGCAAGGCATTTGCCCGATGGATGTTTTGGGATAACTTTGCCAGCCTACCGAGCTTTGATCGCGCAGGTAAAATTCAATGATGACTAATCTTTTATTATGAATGCTAATCTTGGTATACAGCAGCTTCAGGACCGAATAGATCACCAATTTCGCGACCCAGAGTTACTTCAGTTAGCCCTTTCTCATCGTAGCTGTGGTGCCAAAAATAATGAGCGTTTAGAGTTTCTCGGCGACTCAATTCTAAGTCTTGTTATCAGTGATTTTTTATATCAAAAATTTGCTGCTTCCCGTGAGGGCGATCTTAGTCGTATGCGCTCGCAGATTGTGCGTGCCGAATCGCTGGCCGAGATTGCTAGATCTTTAGATTTAGGTGCTGAACTATTATTGGGTCCGGGCGAGATGAAAAGCGGTGGTCACCGCCGTGATTCTATACTTGGCGATACCGTTGAAGCGCTGATTGGTGCAATTTATCTAGATTCTAACCTCGATGAATCACGACGCTGTGTTCTCTACTGGTTTAAAGATCTATTAAGTAATGCCGATGAAGCAAAGCCTGCCAAAGATGCCAAAACATCGCTGCAAGAATTTTTACAGCAGCGCGGCCACGCATTGCCCCAGTATAGAGTGATTGAGACGGGTGGTGAGGCACACAGCCGTTTATTTACCATAAGTTGTAAAATAGACTTGCTCGACCGAGAGTTTACTGCCACCGCAAGCAGTAGACGTAAAGCAGAACAGATGGTGGCTGAGAAGTTCTTAGCCACCTTAGAGATAGACTTTTGACTGATTCTAAACAATTTTGTGGCTATGTAGCCATTGTTGGCCGACCTAATGTCGGAAAATCCACACTGCTCAATCATTTATTGGGCCAGAAGCTGTGTATTACCTCGCGCAAACCACAGACCACAAGGCATACGCTGTTAGGTATTAAAACCGAAGAAAACTACCAGACTATCTATGTAGATACCCCGGGTATTCACACCAATCAGGATCGCGCTATTAACCGCGTAATGAATCGATCAGCTTCCAGTGTGATTGCTGATGTGGATATCGTGGTATTCGTTTTAGATAGATTTGAGTGGAGTGAGGCCGATGAATATGTGGCGCGACAGTTAAGCCAGTCGCCGGCGCCAGTTTTAGTGGTGATTAACAAGGTGGATATGATTGAAGATAAAGACGCTATTTTACCGCATATAGGATTTTTAAGAGGTAAGGTAGAGGCTGAGCAATACATTCCAATTTCAGCATTGCGCAAAACCAATATTGATGTGCTCGAAGATAAGATTAACACCTATATACCCGAAAACACCCATGTATTTCCAGATGATCAGATTACTGATCGCAGCGAACGTTTTTTAGCCGCTGAAATTGTGCGCGAAAAAATTACCCGCCAGTTGGGTGCAGAATTGCCCTATCAGGTTACCGTAGAAATTGAAGAATTTCGCGTTGAGCCAAAAGTCACACATATCAGTGCGCTTATTTTGGTTGAGCGCGAAGGGCAAAAGAAAATTATTATAGGTACCAAGGGCGAACGCATTAAAAAGATAGGTCAGCAGGCGCGTGCCGATATGGAATCATTGCTTGACGCCAAAGTAATGCTTAAAACCTGGGTTAAGGTACGAAGTGGCTGGTCTGATGATGAGAGAGCACTTCGCAGCTTGGGTTACACAGACGAGTAGCGGGCTATGCGAGTTGAGTCTGAACCCGGATTTATTCTTCATACTATTCCCTATCGTGAAACCAGCTTGCTGGTGGATATTTTTACCCTCAATCATGGTCGTCTACGCTGTGTTGCCAAGGGTTTCCGCAAGCCCAATAAAAAAGGCATCGCCAAAACCCTTTTTCCCTACACCGAGCATCATTTTCAATGGCAGGGGCGCGGGGAGTTAAAAACCCTGATTCAGGCTGACCCCATACAGGCACCGGCTTTTCTTAAGCAAGAATCCCTATTTGTAGGGCTCTATATCAATGAGTTGCTGTATAAGTTATTGCATCAGAATGATCCGCATCCATCGCTTTATCGGTTTTATCATCAGTTTATGTCCCATTTATCAACATCAGGATTGGATCAGGCTGAATTAAGACGATTTGAAATGTTGTTACTGGAGGAATTAGGCTATGGTTTGGTGCTTGATGCTGAAGCCGATTCAGGTCAGGCTGTTTCGGCAGAGCATTTATATTATTATATTCCCGATCAGGGGCTTAAATTGTTACAGGATCAGGCCGCAGATAATCCTCATGTTTTATTGGGAGCTGATATTATGGCGCTTGCTAAGGGTGAGTTTGAACAGCAATCAGTACGTAGAACGGCCAAGCAGTTAACCCGTCAGGTAATTAACTTTTATCTCGATGGCAAAGCGCTAAATAGCCGCGAACTGTATCGCCAACACCTTTTAAATACTAATTAGAGCGTAAAAATGACCATAGCTGTAGGCACAGATATTGTAGAGATTCAACGTATTGCCGATGCTTTAGAGCGGCAGGGTGATAAATTTGTGCAACGTATTCTCACTGAAAGCGAAATCGCAGATTACCAAGCACGGGGAAACTCGGTGGCTTTTTTGGCCAAACGATTTGCCGCCAAAGAAGCCATAGCCAAAGCACTGGGTACAGGTATTGGTCGCGGTATTAGCTTTCAGCAGATGGTGGTTTCTAATAATGCTGAGGGTGCACCTCAGGTGGAACTGCAAGCCAATGCCGCAGAGCGATTAAAACAGTTGGGTGGGACTCAAGTTTTACTCAGTCTATCCGATGAAAAAAACTATGCCCTAGCCTATGTGGCAATTACATAAATTAAAGCCCATATATACCAAAATATTATGTTATATAACATTCCGATAGCAGTGGTAAGGGAAAAATTAGGGCACAATAGACACTTTTAAATAGCTAACATTATTTGAGGCAAGACCATGCAATACCCGACAATTGATCAAACTGTAGGCAATAGCCGCTTGGTTAAGTTGCAGCGTATCCCCGGAAAAACCTCCAATACCATTCTTGCCAAACTTGAGGGGGATAACCCTGCGGGCAGTGTAAAAGATCGTCCTGCCATCAATATGATTAAACAGGCCGAGTTGCGGGGCGATATTAAACCCGGCGATCGTCTGGTCGAGGCTACCAGTGGTAATACGGGTATTGCCTTGGCTATGGCGTCTGCCATGCTTGGTTACAAAATTACCTTAATTATGCCGGAAAACGCCACCGATGAGCGTAAATGGGCGATGACCGCCTACGGTGCCGAACTTATTCTAGTTACAAAGGAAGAGGGTATGGAAGGCGCTCGCGATTTAGCCAATACCCTGCAATCCGAGGGTAAGGGTTTGGTTCTAGATCAGTTTAATAACCCCGATAACCCCATGGCCCATGTAAACTCTACTGGCCCAGAAATCTGGCGCGATACTCAGGGTGAAATTACCCATTTTGTTAGCTCTATGGGGACCACCGGCACCATTATGGGTGTTTCAGCTTTTCTTAAATCCAAAAATCCAGAGATTCAGATTGTTGGCCTGCAACCCGAGGATGGCGCCAATATCCCGGGAATAAGACGTTGGCCCAAGGCCTATCTTCCCGGTATTTTTGATGATGCCAATATAGATACAGTCATGGATATATCCCAGTCCGCCGCCGAACAGACTATGATTAGATTAGCCCGCGAAGAGGGTATTTTTGCCGGTGTATCCTCTGGCGGTGCAGTAGCCGCCGCCTTAGAAATCAGTAAGCAGGTAGAAAATGCCATTATTGTGGCGATTATCTGTGATCGCGGTGATCGCTACCTATCTTCTGGGTTATTTGCTTAATTTCACTAATAAGCCACAAAGGGTTTTTAATGATGGCAAAAGATTACAGTCTGACCGATTTGCGTTATTTAATGGCGCGCCTGCGCGACCCTGAAACAGGCTGCCCTTGGGATATTAAGCAATCCTATTCAACTATTGCTTCACATACCGTTGAAGAGGTGTATGAGGTGGTGGATGCCATTGAGCGCAATAACCTAAGTGATCTTAGTGAGGAATTGGGCGACTTATTATTTCAAATTGTGTTCTATTGCCAGTTGGCCGAAGAGCAGGGCGAATTTGATTTTGATACGGTGATCAACCATATCACCTCGAAGTTGGTGAGACGCCATCCCCATGTATTCCCTGACGGCACTCTTCAATCATCAAGAGAGGGCGACTCGATTGATGAACAGCAAATTAAGCAAAACTGGGAGGCGATTAAGCAGCAAGAACGCCAACAAAAGGGCAATAGCGGTATTTTGGATGATGTGCCCAATGCTTTGCCCGCGCAGTTACGCGCCACTAAGTTGCAAAAAAGAGCGGCTAATTACAATTTTGATTGGCCTAATACCGAGGGTGTAATTGATAAGGTTAAGGAAGAGCTTGCCGAGTTACAGCAGGAGGTCGATAGCGGGGACAAAGCGCGCCAAGAGGAAGAGCTGGGTGACCTGATGTTTGCCTGTGTGAATTTGGCGCGACACCTATCCATTGACCCTGAGAGAGCCTTGGCGAAAACCAATAATAAGTTTAAGCGCCGCTTTGAGTCTATGGATGCTGAGTTAGATTTGAATAACAATAAATCACTGGATACAGAGAGCCTTGAACAGGCTTGGGACAATGCCAAAAAGGCTGAGAAAAACAGTTATAAAAAGTGATTTCTAATTGAGTAAACAGGGCGCTAGACTTGTTTGAATAGGCCAATAGGTGTATTGTGCACCCCCTTATTTATAGGTTGGTCTCGCTTGTAAATCGACCCTAAATTTTTTGTATACAGGAAACCCATTAATGCGATTGATTTTACTAGGTCCCCCCGGCGCAGGAAAAGGCACTCAGGCACAGTTTATCTCTGAGAAATATGCTGTTCCACAGGTCTCTACTGGCGATATGTTACGGGCTGCTATTAAAGCAGGGACTGAGTTGGGCAAAAAAGTAAAAGATGTTATGGATTCTGGTGCCTTGGTATCCGATGAATTAATTATTGCCTTGGTAGAAGATCGTATTCAGCAAGCAGACTGTGTTAATGGCTTTTTGCTCGATGGTTTCCCGCGCACTATTCCTCAGGCGCAGGCATTAAAAGATGCCGGTATTCCTATCGACTATGTGGTTGAAATTTCGGTTGATGATGATCAAATTGTATCGCGCTTAAGTGGACGTCGTGTGCATGAAGGCAGTGGCCGTGTTTATCATGTTGAGCACAACCCGCCGCAAACAGCCGATCAAGATGATGTCACCGGTGAGCCGCTTATCCAGCGTGAAGATGATCGTGAAGCAACGATTCGCAATCGTCTTGAGGTTTATCATAATCAGACTGAGCCGCTAGTGGCTTTCTACACTGATCTAGCTGGCACTGAAGATCAATCGCCTGCGTTTAAGTCGGTTAATGGTCTGGGTAAGTTGGATGAGGTTCAGGCACGTATTGTGAGTGCCCTAAGCTAATCTGCTAACCAGCAAATGTCTAAAATCTCTCTATGCGCTCTGTCTAAGGGTTAGGTATACTCGTGGTTTAAATAATCATGGGTTTTTGTTCGGGCTAAAATATGACCACAATTCTGGCGGTTGATACATCTACGGAAGCCTGTTCTGTTGCGCTTCAAATTGGCAGTGAATGCATTGCCAAATATTCTGAAGAGCCGCGATCCCATTCCCGATTAGTAATGCCCATGGTGCAGCAAGTTTTAGCTGAGGCCGAGATTAGGGTTAATCAGTTAGATGCCATAGGTGTCAGCATAGGCCCCGGGTCTTTTACTGGGTTGCGTATTGGTTTTGCCGCAGTGCAGGGTATGGCCTATGGCGCAGATATTCCAGTGGTTCCTGTGTCTACCTTAGAATTGATGGTGGCGACCTATGCCCGTCAACAAAGCGCGCAAGCTGGCGAAGTTATTGCTCTACTGGATGCACGAATGTCTGAATTTAATTTGGGCAGATACCAACTTGGCGATAATCATCAGGTTAAAGCCCTTCAAACCGATCAATTGGTGTCTGCTGAGCAAGCTATTGAGTTGTTAGCCGCCAATCAACCCAGCGCTATTATTGGCGATGCGGGCAATTTATTTGAATCAGCGCCTCAGCATAGTGGATTATTTACTAAGATTTACCCTAACGCCATCGATATTCTACCTATAGCTATGCAACAGCTTACTCAAGGGTCAGCTGTTAATATTGAATCTGTGGATTTGGTGTATTTGCGCGGCACTGAGGCATGGCAAAAAAGAAAACGCTTAAGAGCATCAAAGGAGCAGGTTAACTAATGGATTTTATTCAAGCATTTTGGCTGGCAGTGGTTCAGGGTTTAACCGAGTTTTTACCCATTTCTAGCTCAGCCCATCTTATTTTACCCTCGGCTATTTTAGGTTGGCAGGATCAGGGCTTAGCTTTTGATGTGGCGGTGCATGTAGGCTCATTAATGGCTGTTTTGGCCTACTTTAAAAAAGATGTGGCGCAATTGATTCAATCATGGGTTGGCTCGACCTTTTTAGGCCGTGCCAGTAACTCTGAAAGTCAGATGGCGTGGTTTATTATTATGGCCACAGTACCTGTGGCACTGGTTGGGCTATTAGCTGGCGGTTTTATTGAGTTGCATCTGCGCTCGATTGCCGTGATTGCCACCACCACCATTGTTTTTGGTCTGCTATTAGGCTGGGTCGATTGGCGTGTTCGCGGGGCTAAAACCCTACAGAATTTGACTTGGAAATCAGCCCTAATTATTGGTTTAGCACAGGCCTTAGCCTTAATCCCTGGGACTTCAAGATCAGGTATTACTATAACTGCCGCCTTAGCCTTGGGTTTTGACCGCAACTCAGCGGCGCGTTTTTCATTTTTACTGGCTATTCCAAGTATTATTCTAAGTGGTGGCTATCAAATATTACAGCTAATGGCTGAGACATCGGTGCCATGGCTTGAAATAGCCTTTGCTACAGTGGTATCTGCGATTACCGCCTATTTATGCATCCATTACTTTTTGCGCCTAGTCGATAAAATAGGTATGTTGCCCTTTGTTATTTATCGCCTACTCTTGGGTGTTATTTTAATCCTCATATACAATGGCTTGATCTAAGTCAGATAGACCTATTGATAGGAACCAACATGGATCAAACAGAAAACCAATTTAACCAACAGCTATGTGCCTTTTTAGATGCATCGCCAACGCCATTTCATGCGGTATCCTCTATGGTGGGCCTCTTATCTGAAGCAGGGTTTTCGGAGTTATCTGATGATCAAACATGGTCGCTTAAAAAGGGCGGTAAATACTATGTGGTGCGCAATGGCTCATCCATAGTCGCCTTTGTTGCCGGTTCTGAGTCTGTATCCAAATCTGGGGTAAGAATAGTCGGTGCTCATACCGATAGCCCATGCCCTATGTTAAAACCTCAGCCAGATATGCAGAAGGGTGGTTTTTCTCAGTTGGGGGTGGAGATCTATGGCGGTGCGCTTCTTAATCCTTGGTTTGACCGCGATCTATCCATTGCCGGACGTGTGGTTTATAAGGATGCCAATCGTGAGCTTAAGCAGACATTGGTTAACTTTAAAGACCCAGTGGCGACCATTCCCAGTTTGGCGATTCATTTGGATCGCAAAGCCAATCAGGATCGCACTATAAATCCACAGACCGATATTCCGCCCATAGTAAAACTTCATTTGGGCAATCAAAAATCCCAAAGCTTTAGGGATACATTGCAGCAACAGTTTTTAACCGATCAAGATCAGGTTCTGGATTTTGAACTCTGCCTATACGATACCCAACCTGCGGCTATGGTGGGGTTAGAAAAAGAGTTTTTAGCCTCTGGTCGTCTAGATAACCTATTAAGCTGTTTTGTGGCTACTCAGGCGCTAATCAAAGCCGATGGTACCCAAACCTGCATTATGGCCTGCAATGACCATGAAGAGGTGGGCAGTGTCTCTGCGGTAGGAGCTGACGGGCCGTTTTTGGAGTCAGTTATAGAGCGTATAGCTGCTAATGAATCCAGTGATCTTGATATCAGTGCAGTAATGGACAAGTCGCTATTAATCTCTTGTGATAATGCCCATGCCGTTCATCCAAACTATATGGATAAGCACGATGCTGGGCATCTACCCAGTATTAATGGCGGTCCAGTGATTAAAACCAATGTAAAACAGCGTTACGCCACCAACAGCGTGACTTCTAGTCGCTTTAAACAGCTGTGTGAGCAAGCCAATGTGCCCGTGCAGCAGTTTGTCTCGCGCAGTGATATGGGTTGTGGCAGTACCATAGGGCCTATTGCATCCTCGCGTTTAGGGGTAGCTACCATTGATGTGGGTATTCCCCAATTAGCGATGCATTCTTGTCGTGAATTGACGGGATCTAAGGATTCTTTAAGATTAGCGATGGTGTTGGGTGCGTTTTTTGATAGCCCAGAGCCTATGGGTTGTGATTGGGTTTAAATTTAGGTTAAGTCTTATCTGTCTTTCTTTCAATTATTAATTAATTATGCAATTTATCGCTTAAATTGCTAGTACTTTTGTATTAGTTATTTTTTTGATTTTGTAGGTTATTATTCTTTTATAAATAATTTATATAAAATTCTAATAAGTAAATCTCTAATGGGGTTAAATCATGACTATTCATTTTTCAGCTAAACGCTGTTTATATATCCTGTGTATTTTAGTTTTAGCTAGCTTTAGCCAAATCACTTTATCTAATGATTCTACATCAGAAATAACATGGGATCTTGATGGCAACAATAAAGCTGATGCACTTACGGATGGCATGTTGTTAATAAGATATACTTTTGGTCTCAGAGGAGCCTCATTAACAGATGGTGCTATTGCTTTGGATTCACCCTTTAGCGATCTGGAAGTTGAGGAAAGAGTGGTAGTTGCATTAGAGATTGCAGATATTGATGGTGCTGGACAGGTAGACGCCCTTACAGATGCACTTATGTTGGTTAGATATCTTTTTGACTCAAGAGGGAGTTACTTAATAGATGGAGCTGTTGCAAATGGCGCTTTGAGAAACACATCAGAGGACATCGAAGAATATATATTTAGTTATTTACCTTCGGATAATCCTGGCTCAGGAAATACTGATGGGCCATTATTTGTTCCAGCATCCACGACTCCACTAAATTTTTCATCATCAAGTACAGCAGCGGGTTTTGAATTTAATGGCGGAAACTGCTTACTATCACTAAATTCTTCAGATTCTTGTGAAACAGAGCAGCCCTTGTCCGATGTTCAATCAGTTTATGTGGTAAGTGGCGCTACAAGCGAAGATCAAAAGAGTGTTACATTAGGTTATACATCCAATGATTCATCTACAACTGGTATTGGTGTTCGGGTTCATTTTGATAGCTCTAAGCTTCGTGTAAGAAATATTTCTGAAATCAATAATAATTCTATTTTACTTCAAGGTGAGCAATATGATGATATTGATAATTTTGATGGTGATTGTTCTACAGATCAATTTTTAAGTTTTAGTTGGATAGCGCTTTTTGGTGGATTTCCTGGTTCACAAAATGTCGATCTCGCAACTATCACCTTTGATACTTTGGAAACGTCATCTGTGCCATATATTCCAGCTGAAACTTGTACAGAGTCGTCAAATCTTACAGCGGATTTTAGCGAAGCCTTTGGTGGAACGACTATTGATGATGGTGGCGGTTACACCTTCCCATCAGGTGCAGAAGTTTGGGCTGGCTTTGCCAACATGAATACTGATCTTTATCCACTAAGCTTCTCTGAAGCAGGTAGCATTACCTTTAATGGTTCTGTTGCTGATGGTGGTTCTGCTGATGTTCGTTTCCGTTTAGAGTTCCAACCACATCCAAATGTTGATCCAGCTTATGATGCTGTAACAGTAACCGT